>Ga0068855_100002960_pt1 | contig 20765 bp, 17 predicted proteins | sample KBSCornC52_FD_66592 | JGI IMG/M metagenome (GOLD analysis project Ga0068855, IMG submission 66592) | Corn rhizosphere microbial communities from Kellogg Biological Station, Michigan, USA - KBS Corn C5-2 | ecosystem: Host-associated > Plants > Roots > Rhizosphere > Soil ...
CTATGGCACGACCTGCGCGAACGACCTGTCCCGCAACACCCTGTTCGCGTAGCAGCAACTTATGAGCCCTGACTGGTTCGTAAGCTATCGAGCCCAGTCAGCGTGAGAGACGCATGGTGTCAAGGCGAAACCATTCATGATGCCAAGGCGATCGTCAAATTCTTCATGACGGTTTCGCTGCGCTGATCCGAATGGGCAATGGGATGGCCGCGGGCGTCGACTACCCGCGGCAGATGAATATCAGGCGGCCTTCGGAATCATTCCGTTGGGATCGATCACAAACTTCTTGGCTGCGCCGTGATCGAAGCTCTCATATCCCTTCGGCGCTTGGTCTAGCGAAATCACTTCCACGTTGACGATTTTCGCGATCGGGATGCGATCGAACAGAATGGCCTGCATCAACTGACGGTTGTATTTGATGACCGGGGTCTGGCCGGTGAAGAACGCATGACTCTTCGCCCAGCCAAGGCCCAACCGAATCGACAAGCTGCCGAGCTTGGCCTTGTCATCGATCGCACCCGGGTCTTCGGTCACGTACAAACCGGGAATGCCGATGCGGCCGGCGGCGCGCGTTACCTGCATCAAAGCATTGAGCACGGTTGCCGGCGCCTCGTGACTGGAATGCGAGCCATGTCCACGCGCTTCGAAGCCGACTGCATCGACGGCGCAATCCACTTCGGGTGTACCGAGGATCTGTGCGATCTGCGCACCGAGATCGTCATGCGCGGAGAGATCCACGGTCTCGAAACCCATCGCCTTAGCATGGCGGAGACGTTCCTTGTTCATGTCACCGACGATTGTGCAGGCGGCGCCCAACAAGTGGCAGGAAGCAGCAGCAGCCATGCCCACGGGACCGGCGCCGGCAACATAGACCGTCGAACCGGGACCCACGCCGGCGCTCACTGCGCCATGGAAACCTGTCGGCAGAATGTCCGAGAGGCAGGTCAGATCGCGGATCTTTTCTAGCGCCTGCGCTCGATCGGGGAACTTCAACAAATTGAAGTCCGCATAAGGAACCATGACGTAGTTGGCCTGACCGCCAATCCAGCCGCCCATGTCGACGTAGCCATAGGCTGCGCCGGCACGTGCCGGATTGGTGTTGAGGCATACGCCGGTGGCTGTTTCCTTGCAATTTCGGCATCGCCCGCAGGCCACGTTGAACGGCACCGAGACGATGTCGCCTTTCTTCAGGAACTCCACGCCGCTGCCGACGTCGACCACCTCACCGGTTATCTCATGCCCAAGCACGAGCCCTATGGGAGCCGTGGTGCGACCGCGAACCATGTGCTGATCCGAACCGCATATGTTTGTGGAGACGATACGGAGAATGACGGCGTGATCGATTTTCTTCCCGGACGGCATCGCCATCTTGGGATCGTCGATCGACCGAACTTCGACCTTGCCGGGGCCCAGATAAACGACGCCTCGATTGCTACTCATCGCTGCCTCCGAAAAACGATTGACGATGTAGATACTTCTTCTTACGCCACTTTCGAAACTCGATCTGCAGTGCTCAGAAATGTTGCCGGCAGCGCTCCTGTCGATTTGCCATCGCGCTGCACCAGTACGCCGTTGACGAACGTGTAACGGAAGCCGCCGGCCGGACGCCGAAAACGGGGCAAATCGCCCGGGATATCGGTGACCTTCTTCTCGACGTCCCAATGCAACGCGTCAAGGTCGAATACCGCCAGATCGGCGATAGCGCCGACCTTGATCACACCGCGGTCGGCAAGACCGAGCAACTCGGACTGCTCGCTCGTCATTCGCTTGACCGCATGCTCGAGTGTCATGTCGCCGCGCTCACGCACGTGTCGCGCCAATACCAGCGTGGCGTCACCGGCGCCATCGAACGAGCCGATATGTGCGCCCGCATCGCTGGCACTCACTAGACATTCCTCCGCCTTGAGAATCTGTCCCACCTGATCGATATCGGTGTTGGTGAACGGATAGACGAACTCGGCTTCGAGATTGTTCTCCAGGGCCCAGTCGGCGACGACGTCGGACGGATGGCCGCCACGCTCATCCAGTATCTTGCCGAACGAATGTCCGAGCAGCGGTTCGTACTTAGCGAGTCCAACCTTCACCATGCGGAACAGACGCACCACACCGCCGCTCGGAAAGCCTTCCTTCACGGCATCCCAATCCGCACGCGCACGCGCACGCCATTGCGGGTCTGCCAACATGGCCCGTTTCTTCTCCACCGGCGTCGTCGGCAGAAGGATTTCGTTCCAGGCGGGCACGTACATGAACATCATGCCTTGGTGGAAACTCACCAGTAGCTCGATGGAACGCGGCGAAGCAAGGAAATGGAACGGCGCACCGTCCGCACGCACTTGCCGCGCCACTTCGAGCAACTCGGCCAAATAGGTCGGTTGATCGGGTCGCTGGTAGACCTGATTGGAGATCACTGGCGTCTTGTGTCGACGCGCAAACGTTCCCATGCGTCGCAAGTCGGCTTTCTGTTGGGCGATATCACCCATGTCGGGGATCATCTGGACGATGCCGCGATGCCGCGCCACTGCGGTAAAAAGTTCTTCGAACTCTGCATCGTCCGCGTAATAGCTCGGAACCACCTCGCCCGTCGGACTTCGATCGAAGCGCGATGTAGAAACGCCGAACGCGCCTGCCGCCATCGCCGCTTCGACGGCTGCGCCGATCTTCACACGCTCATCGGTCTGGGACGAGCGCTTCCACGCCTCGGCTCCAGCTTCGTACATGCGCAGCAGCGAATGACTCACCAAGCACGCGACATTGACGCCATAGCTGCGCTTGCGCATGACGGCGGCGTATTCCGGGAAGGTCTCCCAATTCCAGGGAATCGCAGTTTCGAAAACAGAGCGCGGTATGTCTTCGATGTAGCTGAAGATCGTGCTGAGCACGCCGACGCTTTCCTTCTTGATTGGCGCCAGTCCGAGACCGCAGTTCCCAATCAGCACCGTCGTGACCCCGTGCTCGGCGATCGGATCGCACACCGGATCCCAAAACAACGACGCGTCGTAATGCGTGTGGGTATCGATAAAACCGGGCGATACATAGCACCCGCTGGCGTCGAATAGCGGTTCGCTCTGCGGCTTCAGATCCGCGCCGATCTCTGCAATGCGGCCGTTGGCGATGCGTATGTCTCCGCGATACGCCGGCGCACCGGTTCCGTCTACGATCCGCGCACCGCGAATAAGTCCGGATGCAGTCTGATTTGTCGGCATGCTCGATCTCCACGCTAGACCTTTTGGATCGCAATCGATTCAACAGGAGCGCCACATGGCCCCCAGTTGGCGGCGAAAGAGCTTAGAGACCCAACACTGACGAAACCTCGTCCGCGCGGACGACTTGATTCAGCACCCGGATGCTCGCAGAGCGGCGCTTCGGAGTCGCGAGATCATCGGATCTGACCCGGTAATGCAAGCCATCAAAAAAATCGGGGCTGATGTCGATTGACGTCAGCCCCGGTTCCTCTTCTTCAAACGGCTCGTATACGCCTCGCCCTTAGTTGATCGTAGACGAAGGTGCCATGGTCGCCTCGGTCGGACGTCCCAACGGCGCGAGGCTATAGGCCAGCCGATGAACCAACTCGGATTGCTTGCTGACATCGGCCTTTACAAACATGGAACGAAGATGCGCACGCGCTGTGTTGTGCCGAATTTTCAATTCCGATTCCACAGCGCCCAGTGGCATTCCCTTGGCAAGCCCCAGCGCGAGTTTCGCTTCCGCCGGCGTGAAGGAGAACAGCTCCTGCAACACTTTCAGATCCGCATCGTCTGCGACGACCGCGCGGCCGACGAAGAGTATGACGCATGTTTCTTCTTCGCCCGTGACGAGCGACACCGTTCGACGCACACTCGTTAGCAGATTGAGCTGACGTCCGCCGTTTGCGTGTCGGATCAACATAGCGCGCGATTGACCACAGGTCCTCGATGTCAAAGACTCTCGTAGAATCGACTGGAACAACCGGTTGTCTTTTTCGTACACGGCCTGAAGCCTGCCGCCGCGCACACGCAGCCACTCAGATTTGTTTAGCATCTCGCGCGCAGTCTTGTTGAGAACGGAGATGTCGCCTTTCGAGCCAATTAGAATGGAGGCGATTCCGAGGCGATCGAGCGTGTCCGACTGAAGCTCGCTGACGACCCGCGCCCGTAGAAATTCCTGCCGCAACTTTAACGCACGTCCGAAGTGTGTGCCGACCTTGCTGAGAAGCGCCAGTTCGTCCGAGCCATATTTGGGTGCAGAACGGGAACGACTGAGATTTAGGACGTACTCCGCCCCACCCTCCACAGCGATCTGCACGACAGCCGTAGAACCGATGTCGTAACGCGCGAGCAATTCCGGCACGGAATTGAACGACGGAAATTCCGACCAATCGATGATTTGCGGTTCCCCGAGCCTGAGCGTTATAGGCAACAGCTCGCCGGCGCTCCTCGCCTCCCACTCCAAGATTGCCTGGGGACAGGCTTTCGGGCCTGCAGCAAATAGATGCTCGCTTGGGTGAGCTCCTTTAACGGAAATACGCAGACAAGCAACGTTAGAATTTGTTGCGGCGCGGAGTCCCTCCAGGGCTTCTGCCCAAGGAGTCTCTCGAGTCAAACCGCTGTAGATGGCACTAACAAGTCCATCTAAAGACTGACTGGCACTGTAGCTGTTAGTCATTGGTCGTTCCCCCGGTGGTTCCCCCGCCGAACAACTTGGCCTTCCACGCAAGCTGTCCGAGAATTTTTGACGCCCCCTCTCCATTCGAGGCAACCCTCGACGGGGGAGCATCCGATATTATCTATACACTCGTGGATAGTTTGTCAATAAAATCCATAACAGCGGACTCCAGGCCACCGGATCCCGTGGCCATCAGCCGTCTACCCGAGGGGAACGGTAGGCGCCGTGCAGAAAAATGCACACGGCCGACTTGATCCAGCGCTCCTGAAACTGCGGAGATCGATCCTCATGAAAGAGATATTCAACGGTGCTGGTGACCAGATGCATGAACTGCAGAGCGGCCTGGAATTCGTCTTCTACAGCCATCTGGCCGCCCATGCACAAGGTGGCGAAATACCTTGAAAGCGGCTCGAGCGCAAACCGGCGGCGCTCGTCGAATTCTTTTCGCAACAACGGGAACCTGTCCGCCTCCATGACCAATATTCGCGAGATCGATCTCGAATCCACCGACCCGCCTTCCTTGTAGAAACAAAGAGCAACGTCGTGCAAAACCTCCCAAACAGGCCTTTTGGGATCGATGGCGTCTTCGATTTCCGAGCGCAGACGGCCCGACGAGTGCTCGCAAATCTTTATCAGCATCGCTTCCTTGCTGCTGAACTGTTTATAAATGGTTGCGCGCGTAACATTAGCGCGCTGGGCAATGCCTGCAATACTGCCGCCATGAAATCCGAGATTGGCGAACTCCACCATGGCCGCGGATAGAATCGCACTGCGCATTTCTTCTTTGCGAGCCAAAGTGGGCCTGCCATGAACACGCCGACCCGCTGATCCGAGATCATCGTTCTCCCATTCGACCGCGGACTGCATTGGCCGCGCCTTGGCCGAGGAATTGCGATTGCGCTTCATATGGTCGGGTCCCAACTTCGGTACACGTGTGGGATTGTGCGGAACTGGTCCAAATCCCAGCATAAAATAGCCGCTAGTGTTTATTTTATCCACCCACTCAGCAAACGGCTTGCACTGCCGTTCACGGCCAAGCAATCGTCTCGTGCCCCACAGCACCCCATGTGCCGTTCGATGCGACCTATCAGATCTCAGCGGCGGTTGAACGAAGTACCGCGTGCTCGATCTCGATCACCTCAGCGACAATCGCAGTCATTGCGGACACTGATCTTTCTTGCTAGGACTTTGCGCAGCGACGCGTTTGCTAGGCAGTTCGTTCCAGACTTCTAAGATCGAAGTGAGTGTCGCTGATGAACTCCGGCGACACCTCGATCCTTTGCGAAAGCAAGCGTCGGCCCAGCATGTGGTCAGCCGCTGCATTGATGGAATCGATGCCGACAAGGCGTTTACCTTTGAAATAGAAGATTGAGAATTTTCTCTCGACGAGGGAGCCGCGAACGATCTCTGCATCCGCATCCTGCGATAGACCGACCATCTGGAGCTTCAGATCGTACTGATCCGACCAGAACCACGGCACGCTCTCGTTGGGTTTGTATGCGCCTGCAATCGCTGCACCAGCCGCCTTGCCTTGATCGGTGGCGCTTTGGACCGATTCGAGACGCAGCAGGGTGCCTGAGAACGCATTTGGATGAATCGTGCAGTCGCCCGCAGCATAGACTTGCTCGAGCTGCGTTCGCCCCACGTTATCGACCTTGATCGCGCCGTCGGCGACCAAACCAAGCGGCGTGCCCAGCTCAATGTTCGGCGCTGCGCCGAGGGCGAGGACAACCATATCTGCGGGAAACCGCGCTCCATCGGCTGCAACTACGGAGTTCACTTTCCCGTGCGCGCCTTGTATCGCAGAGACACCAATATTGCAGCGCAGGTCGACCCCGTGTCGCCGGTGTTCGGCTTCGATGAACGCGGACAGACGCGGCGGGATCGCGCGCGCAAGCACCCGCGACTGAGCTTCGAGCACCGTCACGGCCTTGCCGAGCTTGCGCAGCGATGCCGCCAGCTCTAGTCCAATGAATCCGGCGCCGACGAGAACGACATTCTCTGTTTCTGCGAGGCGGTGTCGAATCGCTTCCGCATCGGCGAGGTTGCGAAGAGTGACGACCCCTTCGAGTTCACTGCCCGGCAATTTGATCGATCGCGCACGCGCTCCGGTAGTGATCGCGACGACGTCGAAGTCCATCGTGCCGCGATTCGTTACAACTCGATGCGCGGAGTCGATAGCGAGTGCCTTAGTCCCGAAGAGGACATCGATATCGTGCTCGGCATAAAAGGCAGCCCCACGAATTGCCAAGGTGTCAGCAGCGGCAGAATTCAGCAGATAACCTTTCGACAATGGCGGACGATGGTAGGGAAGCACCGGCTCCTCGACGAGCATGCGGATGGTTTCCGCATATCCATGCTGCCGAGCTGAAATTGCGACGTTGAAACCGGCATACGAACCTCCGATGATGACGAGCCCAGTCATCAGGACCGGCGCTCCGCGACATCGATCTCATGGAAGGCGCCGTCCAAACATTCGTAGCTCATACGAGCTGCTTCGCTCTTCAGCATTTGGTTCTCGCAGTCCGCTGCATACTGCTATGGAATTCTAGAATAGGCGTGCATCTGCACCTCGTCCGCTCAGACGAACTCTGTGGCGTGCAGAATCGGCTGATGTTCATCCGCAGTGTCTCTTGCAAAAGGCCGAAGGGACTACCACAGACTCAATCGAATTCAATGGCGGCACGAATCTCAGCGGCGCTCACTTCACTGTAGTCAGAGCCCGATCGAGCCATTCGATCCAATGCCACACTGGAACGCTCGTCCCGGTTTGCAGATGCGAGATGCAGCCGATATTCGCCGAAAGCACACACGTCGGTTCGCTGCACAACAGATTCGCTAGTTTGCGATCGCGCAGCTGGTACGACAGCTCGGATTGCAGCAGCGAGTACGTTCCCGCCGAACCGCAGCAAAGATGCGGCTCGGCCACCGGCGTGAGCGATACGCCGAGCCCCCGCAACAGCGACTCCAACGCGCCACCTAGTTTCTGACCATGCTGCAAAGTACAGGGCACTTGCAAAGCAACCGCCTTGCTCGAAGAAGCGGCTAGTCGAGACTTGAGTGCTGACACCTGCGGCAACATGAATTCGCTCAGATCCTTGGCACAGGCGGCGATGCGACGCGCCTTATCGGCATACTGCGGATCATCGCTCAGCAGATGGCCGTATTCCTTCACCGTGACCGCACAGCCCGATGCATTGATGATGATGGCTTCTACCGTTCCGGAATCGATCAACGGCCACCACGCATCGATGTTGCGACGGATGTCGTGCTGTGCCCCGGAGGGATCGTTGAGATGCTGACGAATGGCGCCGCAGCAGCCGGCGTCGGAGGCGATCACTACCTGCACGCCAATCGCATCCAGTACGCGCGCGGTCGCCGCGTCGATCGAAGGCAGCATGGCCGGCTGTGTGCAGCCGCGCAGCAGTAATACTTTGCGTGCGTGTGTGCGTGCAGGCCAGTCGCCGGCCGGACGCGCCTCACCCATTTTGGCGCGTAGCGACGCGGGCAAGACGAAGCGCACGCTCCGCCCCAGACGCAACGCGAAGCCGAACAACCAACGCCGTGTGAGCGTCTCGCGGAGCAGTGCGTGTACCGCGCGCTCGTGCAATGGCCGCCTGACCTGCGCGTTCACCAGCGTTCGGCCCACGTCCAGGAGCTCGCCGTATTGCACACCCGATGGACAGGTCGTCTCGCAGTTCCGGCAGGTCAGGCAACGATCCAGGTGTTGCTGCGTGAGGCGCGTCGCTGCCGCACCTTCCATCACCTGCTTGATCTGATAGATGCGACCGCGCGGTCCGTCGAGTTCATCGCCCAACAACTGGTAAGTGGGACAGGTAGCGTTGCAGAAACCGCAATGCACGCAAGCACGCAGAATCGGTTCGGCGCGAGCGACTTCCGGACTGGACCTGAGATGAGGAGCGATGCGAGTTTCCATGCGAAGCGTCTAGAAGTCGTTCACCAAACGGCCGCGATTGAAAATCCCGTGCGGATCGAATTTGTTCTTGAGCTGCCGATGCAAATGCAGCACACCGGGATTCAGTGGATGAAACCTCTGCCCGCTGTTCTCGCCGCGCCAATGCGTTGCCGTACCACCGGCGTCGACCGCAATCGCACGAATGTCCGCCGCCGGCTGATTGCATGCATACCACCGCAATGCGCCGCCCCATTCGATGAAGGGCGACGTGGGCAACGCCAACGGCGGAGTTGTCGCGGGCACCGAGAGCCGCCATAAATTCGACGCTTCGCGGAAGAACGCATGCGTCTGGTGCCGTACGCTGCCCCACCAAGCCGCTGCCGTGTGCGGCGCGAGTAACTCGCCTCCCAGACGCTCGCGTGCAGTGCGCAACGCTGATTCGGATCCACTCAACTGCACGTACGCGCGGCCGGCGAACCACGCACAGGCGCTGATGGGCAGTGGCTGGCCGCTCCAATCATTGAAGATGCTCAGAGCGTCGCGGTCGCTCATCTCGAAACACAGAGTTTGCTCGGCGCGCGGTCGCGGCAACACCTTGATCGAGACTTCAACGAGGGGACCCAAGATTCCGAGGGAGCCGCACAACAAACGCGAAATGTCATAGCCGGCAACGTTCTTCATGACCTTGCCGCCGAAATGCAGTGTCTCGCCATTGACATCCAGCAACACGGCGCCGAGCACGAAATCGCGCGCTGCGCCCACACGCTGACGGCGCGGACCGGACAAACCTGCCGCAACCGCACCGCCAATGGTGGGATCGCCGCCGAAGGCCGGCGGCTCGAATGGCAAATACTGCTGATGTCCTGCCAACAGCGTTTCGAGTTCCGACAGAGGTGTGCCGCAACGCGCTACGACCACCAGCTCGGACGGCTCATAGTCCACGATGCCCGTGTAAGCGCGCAAATCGAGGATGTCGCCTTCGAGACGCTCACTGTAGAAATCCTTGGTCCCCGCGCCGCGCAGCCGCAGCGGCGCATGTCGCCGATGGGCCTCGGCAATCCGTGTCCCTAAGTCTTGCAGTACGGTCACGTTAGAATCTCGGCAGTTCCGGATGAGCCAATTGTCCGCGATGCACGTGCATGCGGCCGTACTCGGCGCACCGAGCGAGCGTCGGAATCGCCTTGTCCGGATTGAGCAAGCCCAGCGGCTCGAAGGCATGCTTGACCGCAAAGAATGCCGCACGCTCGGCGGGCGAAAACTGCACGCACATCGAGTTGATCTTCTCGACGCCAACGCCGTGCTCTCCGGTGATCGTGCCGCCGAGCTCGACACAGAGTTCGAGAATGTCAGCGCCAAACCGCTCGGCCCGTTCCCATTCGCCGGGGATGTTGGCATCGAACAGAATCAGTGGATGCAAGTTGCCATCGCCGGCGTGAAAGACGTTCATGCACTTGAGTGAATAGGTGCGTTCCATCTCTGCGATGGCCCGCAACACCGTGCCGAGACACTTGCGTGGAATCGTGCCATCCATGCAGTAGTAATCCGCGGACACCCGCCCTGCGGCGGGGAAGGCATTCTTGCGGCCCGACCAGAAACGCAGTCGTTCGGCGTCGCTGCTCGATACCGCGGTCGCCCTCGCGCCGGCATTGCGCAGGACATGCTCAATCGCGGCAATCTCCTCGCTCACTTCCTCGGCGGTGCCATCCGATTCCGCCAGCAGAATGGCCGCGGCCGACAAGTCGTAACCCGCTCGCACGAAAGGCTCGACGGCGGCTGTCGCGCGGCGATCCATCATCTCGAGGCCGGCGGGAATGATGCCAGCCGCGATGATGGCGGCAACCGCCTCGCCCGCCTTACCGACATCGTCAAACGATGCCATGACGACCTGCGCTACGGGCGGTTTGGGAATCAACTTGAGCGTCACTTCGGTGACCAGCATCAGCATGCCTTCCGAGCCCAATACGAGTGACATCAAATCGAGACCCGGACCGTCCAAGGCGCGCCCACCCAACTCTATCGGCTCACCATCCAGGGTATAGCCACGAATACCCAGCACGTTGTGCACGGTCAGGCCGTACTTCAAGCAGTGCACACCGCCGGAGTTCTCGGCGACATTGCCGCCGATGGTACAAGCAAGCTGCGAAGATGGATCGGGTGCGTAATACAGGCCATACGGCGCCGCGGCTTCGGAAACAGCCAGATTTCGCACGCCGCATTGCACGCGCGCGATGCACCCCTTCGGATCGATCTCGAGGATTCGATTGAATCGCGCCAGCGACAGCACGATGCCTTCGACATGCGGCATGGCGCCGCCCGAAAGCCCCGTGCCAGCGCCGCGCGGCACGATGGGCACGGCAAGCTCACGGCACACGGCCAGTGCAGCCAGCAGTTGCCGCTCGTCATGCGGCAATACGACCAGCATGGGCGCTTGACGAAACGCCGACAGCCCATCGCATTCGTACGGTCGCAACTCCTCGTCCCGCCACAGCACGCAGTCGGCGGGAAGCTTGGCAAGCAAAGCTCGGGCAACTTCAGATTGACGCGGGTTCTTCAGGGGATCTTTCATAGGGCGAATGCGGCAATCGCAGTGGCTCAGGCATGTACGACTTGCCTGACAACGCACACCCGAGACCGTCATCAGAGTAGAGCAGCGGCGCGGATCGCGTGTCGCGTATTTGATTGCAGAAGTGTAAGTGAACCGTGTTGGCCCAGCGCTCACATACCCCGACAGGACGATTACCCATCCGTTAACTAGTGGGATATGGTGTCGATGAAAATCAGAAGGCCCAATTGCGACTTCACGCAAACGCGCGCACATTGGGCCTCAGTGCCAGAATTCGCGCAGAATTTTAACTCGAGCTCGCTGTGGATTCCTCACTTGGAGCGCTTCCTCAATCGCGTGATGGCGAAGGCCGCGTCCTCGTTGAATAAAGACGATCCGGAGATGCAGAGGATTGTGTCGGACGTACGAATCTTCATAAGGCAGGAGGCGAACCATTATTCCTTGCACGGTAACTTCAACGCCGTACTAACCAGAGACGGCTATGACATCGCCGAGTTCGAGCGCCACTTCGCAGCCGAATTCGAGAAACTGCTTGCCACCAAGTCGCTCGGGTTCTTGTGCGCGTATTGTGAAGGTTTCGAGACGATGGGGCCGCCGTCGGCCTTGATATGGCTCGACGACGAAATTAGTGACTATCTTGAAGGCGCACGACCCGAAGTGACTCGCCTGTGGAAGTGGCATCTGCTCGAAGAGTACGAACATCGCACCGTCTGCCACGATGTTTTCCACGCCATCCACGGCGGTTACTTCATGCGTGTTTATGGTTTCTTCTATCAACTGCGGCAGTTGACGGGTTTCACGAACATGGTGCAAAGCTACCTGCTTGCCCGTGACCGGGAACACATGACAGCCGCAGAGCTCAAAGCTTCGAAGAAACGCGAACGGGCTGTCAAACGCAGAATAGCGTGGCTGATGACGCCGCGACTACTAAAAGCTCTTTCGCCGTTTTACACGCCGCGCAAGGCCAAGGAACCACGGATGATTCGAGTGTTCACGGCCGAGTTGGAAGCCAACCTCAAATAGAAGCGCAGCAAGTGCCACTCGGCGTCGGTTCAGCCATTCAGGCATTGCGGGCCGGATCGATGAGTACTTTGCAGTCCGCCGGTGACTTGCGCAGGCTCTCGAACTTGCCTGGAAGCTGAGCTAGACCGATCGTTGCAGTGACCATGGCGGCTGGCTCGACGGCGCCACGATCCAACACTTCGATGGCGAACTCGAATTCGCGCCGCGTGTATAACTGCGGAAAAATCAGCGTGGCTTCCTTATTACCGGCCAAAGCCGGCACCAACGTGTCGGGCTGCATGCAATAGCCCAGCGACACAACCGCGCCGCCACGAGCCACACGCGCGATCGCCTGCCCGAGCAGCCCCGGCCTGCCGACGCATTCCACCACGATATCCGGCGCCTCTGCGTCGACCGCGGCTTGCATGCCCTCCTCCACCTTCAATGGCGCAGTCACGTTATCCGCGCCCATCTCACGCGCGATCGCCGCGCGGCGCTCGACGCCTTCCACCATCTCGACGCGACCTGCGCCCAGGCGCTTGGCCCAAAACAGCACCGATAATCCGATCGGCCCGGCGCCCTGAATCAACACTCGCGCGCCGGGGCGAATTCCCGCAGCGGCCACACCGTGCAGCGCCACCGCCAAGGGTTCGGCAAGCGCCGCGTCGGCCGAACTCAGATTGAGGGGAAGTTTCACGGCGGTGACGGCGCTGGCACACGCATACTCCGCATAGCCGCCGAAGGTGAAACCGATGGAGGTGCACCACGCAGGCGTACCGGCCATGCAGTAACGACAGGTTCCGCAGCCGATGATCGGCATGGCCGCGACCCGGTCGCCGACCGAGAATTGTGTGACGCCCTTGCCGATCGCGACCACTTCACCTGCGAATTCGTGCCCGAGTATCGTGCCGGTTGGCGCGGTATACCCATGGCCCTCTGTCAAGTGAAGATCGCTGCCGCAGATGCCGCACCGATGCACTTTGACGATCAGTTGATTGACGCCTGGGGAAGGATCAGCGACCGACTCGATCTGCAGCGGACGTCCGGGCCGATCGAACACAGCAGCTCTCATGTGTAGCGCCCCAACGGGTTTCTCATCGGCCTGCGGCTTCTTGGCAATTACCGCCTCAGGCTTTCATATCAACTCTGGCGGTTGGGCACTTCCACAACGAGCCCATCCAACTCCTCGGTGATCACGATTTGACATGAGAGCCGGCTATTGGGGCGTTGCTCCGCAGCCACGCCCAACATCAGATCGGTTTCGGTTTGGTCCGGTGGCGGAAGTTTCGCCGCCCAAGCCGGGTCGACATAGACGTGACATGTCGCGCATGACAGCGTGCCACCGCAATCTGCGTCGATTCCCGGAAGCCCATTGGTGGTTGCACCCAGCATCACACTGCGACCCACCGAAACGTCCACTTCGCGCGAAGTGCCGTCTGCATATTTGTAACGAATGCGGGGCAAGCTACTCTCCGTCAACCGCTGAAAAAGAAGTGGCGCACACCGTTACAGGCGCCTGGTGCAAGCGGCATGATTGTGAAGAACTGCGAATCGCATTGCCTCGTCCGCATGGACGAACCTTGCATTCGGGAGGCATGCGCCAGTCGGAACGAGCCTCAAATCAGTTCCACCGCCATCGCGGTGGCTTCACCGCCGCCGATGCAAATACCCGCGACACCTCGTTTGCCGCCGCGATTCTTCAGTGCCGCAAGCAGCGTTACCAGGATCCGTGCGCCCGATGCGCCGATCGGATGACCGAGTGCGCAGGCCCCGCCATTCACGTTGAATTTTGCGTGCGGAATCGACAGTTCCTTCATCGCGATCATCGCGACAACGGCGAATGCCTCGTTCACCTCGAATAGATCGACGTCCTTCACCGTCCAGCCGGCTTTGGCCATAACCTTGTTCATCGCGGGCACGGGTGCCGTCGGGAACAGGCCCGGCTCGTGCGCATAGCCAGCGGTTGCGATCACGCGGGCGACGACATTCAAGCCCAGCTTGTCAGCGACGCTTGCGCGCGTGATTACTAGCGCCGCAGCACCGTCTGAAATCGAAGAAGAATTCGCAGGGGTCACGGTACCGTCTTTGCTAAACGCAGGTTTCAACGTGGGGATCTTCTCCAAGTTCGCTTTGCCCGGTTGTTCGTCGAACATGACCTTTTCCACGCCAGCGCGTGTCGTGACTTCGACAGGCACGATCTCATCATTGAAGGCACCACTCTTAATGGCGTTGTTTGCGCGCGTTAGGCTCTCCACAGCGTACGCATCTTGGTCCTGACGCGTGAAGCCATAGAGTTTCACAGCTTTTTCTGCGAAGACACCCATAAGGGTGCCCGGCTGATACGCATCTTCGAGCCCGTCGAGATACATCGAATCCTTCACGACGTCGTGGCCGATGCGTGCACCGCCGCGATGTTTCGGCAACAGGTACGGCGCATTCGTCATCGATTCCATGCCGCCGGCAATGATGACGTCAGCTGAGCCTGCAGCCAACGCGTCGCAGGCCATGATTGCCGCCTGCATCCCTGAGCCGCACATCTTGTTCACTGTCGTAGCCTGCACAGCGAGCGTCAGACCTGCCGCGAGAGCGGCCTGACGAGCCGGTGCCTGCCCCAAACCGGCCGGCAAGACGCAGCCCATGTAGATGCGCTCGACAGATTCGCCAGACACACCGGCGCGCTCGATCGCTGCCTTCACGGCGACGGCGCCGAGATCAGTCGACTTGACCGTGGCGAGTGCGCCTTGGAAACCGCCCATCGGAGTGCGGGCGAAGGAAGCAATGACGATGGGATCTGAAGCCATGATGAAAAACCTCTACACAGTGGGCGGGAGATGGACCCCCGGTGGATGTCCGAGATGCGATAATTGGTAGGCGCCTCCCAATCGAATCGTGACCGGTTAAGGCGCTCGTCCATCCAGACGAAAGTGGCTCGGTCCGGTTGTTGCGATTCGGCCGGCAAGACACTTGCCCGTCCTTCTGGACGATTCGGCCATGACCGGACAGCGCTAGCTTGGGGTCGAAGGCTCGATACCTAGGAAATTCCCAGATGAGTCGCAATTCGGTCTTGCTCGCAGCTCCTTCGCAAGAGGATGAAGTGATCCAGGCATTCAAAGGCGCCATGCGCCGGTTTGCGGTCTCAGTATCGATCATCACGATAGCCAATGGCGCCGCAAAGGCGGGCATGACGGCTACGGCAGTGTCGTCCATGTCGATGAGTCCACCTTCGCTCTTGGTCTGCATCAATCGCAGCGCTCGGATGCACGCGGAAATGCATGTAGGCCGAGCCTTCTGCGTGAACATACTCAATACCGATCAGGCCGCGGTATCGAGCGCGTTCGGCGGACGCTTGCCCGCGGAAGAGCGCTTTTCGGAAGGTGCGTGGAGCGCGAGCAGCGTCGGAGTTCCGTACTTGAGCAACGCGCAGGTCAATGTGTTTTGCACCGTGGATGCAACGTTCGACTACGGCAGTCATACGATATTCATAGGCAAGGTCGAATCGGTACGCCTGAACGGCAAGTGCCGACCGCTCGTGTATGCCGACGGAAAATACGTCTCAATCGCCGATATCGAATCCACGGAGAACGTTCCGGATCTGATCTGGCTTTAGGTCACCGGCCGAACTGCGGCTTGCGCTTTTCACGCAACGCTCGCACGCCCTCGAGGTGATCGGCTGTACGAACCGCCACCGATTCGTAGGCCACGCCGGCATCGATCACCCCAGGGGAGCGTCGGCCAGCGTTGTCATGAGATGTTCGGTCGTGCTTCAACGGGCCTTCTTCTTCGACTCTCGCCCGGTGACGGCCAGGTGGCCGCGTATCGCTATGCCATCTGCGGCGTTGATGAACTCGCCCGTGGTGGTGGCCGCATTGGTGCGCGACGCCAGCGCCACATAGATGCCAGTGTAGTCCTCGGGATCCATGCACGGTAGCGGAAATAGATTCTGCAGGCTTGCTGTAATCTCGGGCACGTTCGGAGAAAACACGGTGTCTTGCACGCCCAACGCCTGACTGCCTCTGAGATCCGTGCGCATCGGTCCAGGTCCCACGCCGTTGACGCGGATATCCGGGGCGAACTGATACGCCAGCTCACGTACCACACCAAGGACGGCATGCTTCGAAACGGTGTAGAAAATTCCGCCGCCGCCGGGGATACACGAGGCGGACGAACCGGTGAAGACCATCGAGCCGCGGCTCTTGGTCAATTCCGCCGCCGCAGCGTACGCGGCCAGAATGTAGCCTTTGACATTGACACCCATCACCTCGTCGAATGCCGCGTCCAAGCGATCTGCTGGAAGATCAGCGAGCAAGGCGGGGTAATCCATGATGCCGGCATTGCCGACGAGAATATCCAGCTTGCCGAACTGCCTCACCGCGGCGGCGACCGCAGCCTGGTTGTCTTGCAGCGAGCGCACATCGCCCACGACGACGGTGACGTTCGACGCGAAATCCCGTGTCAGTGCGGCGGCTTTCGCGGCAGATGCTTCCAGTACGGCAACCCTGCATCCCTCTTTGATGAAGCGCGACACCAAGGCGCGGCCAAGACCCGATCCACCGCCCGTGATCAATGCGACATCGCCAGCCAACCAGCCCATGCGTCACCTCCAAATAAGACGATAGAGACGCTCAGCCCGAGCAGCAGTAGCCACCATCGACAGGTACGGTGACTCCCGTAATGAAGCGAGCCGCTGGCGAGCATAAGAATCGAATTGGATCTGCGAGCTCTGCAGGCTCTCCGAATCGCGCCATCGGCGTGCGCGCGGTAATCGCCTGCGCCCACTGCGCGTTTTCCCATACAGGACGAGCCATGCCAGTCTTGATCCAACCGGGCGCCACCGCGTTGACGCGGATATCCGGCGCCCAAGCAACGGCAAGCGATTTGGTGAGAGACACTACGCCGCCCTTGCTGGCCGAGTAGCCCGGTGTGATCGCGCTGCCAAAAATGGCATACATGGACGCCACATTGACGATCGAACCCTTCGCAGCCGCAAGCAGCGGCTTGGCGGCCGTGCAGCAACGCAGCGTACCGGTCAAATTGATATCCACGGTGCGCGCAAACCCGCTTGCGGTGAACTCGCTGCTGGGATCCGCGGTGCCCGCGCAGTTCACCAACACATCGAGTCGCTGCAATCCAGCGAACAGCGCATCGATCTCGGCGTCGTTGCGCACATCCAATACCACGGCCTTGATTGATGGATGCGAGGGCGTCTGCTGCACTTCGCTGCTCGAGACGCCGGTGACGATCACTTCGTAACCATCCTCGCTGAGCGCCAAGGCTGTGGCCCAGCCGATGCCTTCAGGGCTGGCGCCGCCCGTTACGACTGCTCGTTTCATGCTTTCTTCTCCGCAGCGACGATCGCTGCACGCGTGTGCTGCGCCATCTCACGCACTGCTGCGTTAGCCGCGCCTACCAAGTACAGATAACTGATGAACCCGTGCGGCAAAGTGTCGTACTTCAGCACGCTCACTCGATTACCGGCGGCACGCAATCGCTCGGCATAGGCGATGCCTTCATCGCGCAGCGGATCGAATTCGGCAATCACGACGATGGCAGGCGGCAAGTCGCGATGGTTCTCGGCTGCAATGGGCGAGGCCTGCGGATCGAGGCGACGAGCTTGGTCCGGCACATAGTGATTCCAGAACCACTGCATGTCCTGACGGGTCAGCAAACCGCCCGACGCGTGTTCGCTATACGAGGGTGTATTACAGCACCCGTCGGTGATTGGATAGATCAACACCTGACAGTCGATCTTCGGACCGTGGCGATCACGCGCCAGCAAGGCCACAACAGCGGCAAGATTGCCGCCCGCGCTGTCACCCGCCACCAATAGCGGTTGAGCGCCGCCGACCAATTCGGCCCGATGTTGGCTGGCCCAAATCAGCGCGGCATAACAATCCTCTGCCGCGGTAGGAAACGGATGCTCCGGCGCTAATCGATATGCCACCGATAAAACGCCAGCACCGGTCAGGTTCGCCAAGGCGCGCAACGGCATGTCATGCGTGTCAAGGCTACCGACCACCCAGCCGCCGCCGTGGAAGAAGACGATCAAACCCGAGGGCTTGGCGTTGGGAGCGTAGAAGCGCGCCGCGATGTGGTCGCCCGCCACGGGAATTGTCAGTTCGCGCACCTCGGCCACCTCTTCCGGTGCACCCAGTGCGGACATGTCCCACATGGCTCGAGCATCGGCAACGCTGCGGCTCGAGACCGGCGGGATAGCAGCCAGGGCCTGCAGCACCGGCGTAAATTGAGGATCCAATACAGGTTGTCGAGGCATGAGATGCACCTGCGCCCTGCCGCCAAGACGACAGGCACGATCGGGATGAAGTGGCAACAGACCCGCAGCAGGACGAAGGCGGACGTCCCCCGCGTGCTTTACAGCATCATGTCTTCGACCTGGCCACCGAGCAGCAGATCGCCGTAGGTACGACCGTAGATCCGGAACTGCGAGGCAGCGTGTTGGCGCGCCGTAATCATGTTGCGATAGATGCGACCCATCTGCGAGCGGTTGTAAACACCGCCACCGCCGGAAACCTGGAGTAACGGCTCGGCGAGTCGAACGCAGCGCTCCGCCACCCGCGAACTCTGATAGCGAAACCGGTGCCGCATTTCCAAGGGCATATCGGTATCCCGAGCGGCGTACTCTTCCATCTCCTCGAAATTCGCGAACATGCTTTTCTTCATCTCGTCGATACTGGCCCGCGCGTCGGCCACCGCGAATTGAGCATCCGGATCCTTCGAGGTCTTGCTGCCCATGAACATTTTGTTCTTCGCATACTCGCAGAACAAATCGAGGAGCGACTGCAGCGCACCGATCTGACTATTAGTGATCGCGCGCATGAACGTGAGCATGAAAGGCATACGGAACAGGATCCCATCGTTCACCTCGCGTCCCGGATTCTTGCGCATAAATCCATCGATGAACTTGTGGGTACGATGCTCAGGCACGAAGGCCTTTTCCACCACGATGTCCTGACTACCGGTGGAAGCGAGACCCGTGGTGTACCAGGTATCAACGATTTTGGCATCGGCGCGCGGCAGCAGGAAGCTGCGATAGTCGGTGGCGTTGCCATCGACGAAGCCACCCAGGAACGTCCACGGGCAGTGATCCGAGCCGCTCGAATACGCCCACCGGCCGCTCAATTCATATCCACCCGGCACTGACTTGGCGACGCCGCCCGGCATATAGGGCGAGGCGATCAAAATCGAGCTGTCTTGGCTCCACACATCCTGCGCGGCGCGATCGTCGAACAAGCACAAATGCAGCGCATGCACGCCGATGACGCCGTAGATCCAGCCAACCGACATGTCGCCTTCGGCGAGAGTCATCTGTACTTCGGCAAACGTGCGCTGCCCGGCCTCATAGCCGCCCCAGCGTTTCGCCTGCAGCAAGCGAAACAGTCCCGCTTCCTTGATGCGCCGAACGGTATCCGGATCGACGCAACGGTTCGCCTCGTCCGGGTCCGCCCGTTCGCGCAACAGCGGCACCAGCTCCCGTGCGCGAGCAACCAGTTCTGCCCGAGTTGGAATGGGTGCGCTCGACTGGTTCAACGAGGATGCAGTTGCTATAGACATTCGACCGTCTCCGACACCGGTTATGGAAGTGGCAAGGCTTCCTGTTGGGGCAAGCTAACCTGTTGTCCGCCGGCCGACATACCTCAAACGGACGAACGTAGGGACGAAGACAGAGCTTGGGAAGACTTCCGGACGCTAGCGTCAACGGTCTCGCAAAACCTGCTCCGTGATTGCGCGACCCAAGTCTTCCGTTTTCGCGCTGCCGCCCAGGTCGGGCGTGAGCACCTGGCCGTGTTGCAACACCGTTTCGATGGCCTTGATCACCATCGCTGCAGCTTCCGGCTCGTTGAGATGTTCGAGCATCATGGCGCCTGCCCAGATCTGCCCGATGGGATTGGCCACACGCTTGCCCGCAATATCGGGCGCCGAACCATGCACGGGTTCGAACATGGATGGGAAGCGCCGCTCGGGATTGAGATTGGCGGACGGCGCAACGGCAATGGTTCCCGTACAGCCCGGGCCCAAATCGGAAAGAATGTCGCCGAACAGATTGGAGCCCACCACCACATCGAACTGCTCCGGTTTCATCACGAAGCGCGCCGCCATGATGTCGATGTGATGCAAGTCGGTCTTGATGTCCGGATATTCCCCAGCAATCGCATTGAAGCGCTCGTCCCAAAACGGCATCGAGTAGTACAGTCCGTTGGACTTGGTTGCCGAAGAGACATGCAGGCGCCCCAAACGACGCGCGAGCTCGAAGGCGTAACGCAAGATGCGATCCGTGCCTCTGCGAGTAAACACCGCTGTTTGCAACGCCATCTCATCTTCGCCGCTGCCGCTGCGCCCACCAATGCGCGAGTACTCGCCCTCCGTGTTTTCCCGCACCACCCAGAAATCTACATCTCCCGGTTTTTTGTCGCGTAACGGACAAGGCACGCCGGGCAACAAACGCACTGGACGCAGATTGACGTATTGATCGAACTCACGCCGGATCGGAATCAACAAGCCCCACAGTGAAATGTGATCGGGCACGCCAGGGAATCCGACGGCTCCGAGAAAAATCGAGTCGAACTGCGAGAGCTGCGCGATGCCGTCAGCAGGCATCATCGCGCCGGTTTCTTTGTACGTCTCACA
>Ga0068855_100002962_pt1 | contig 20763 bp, 18 predicted proteins | sample KBSCornC52_FD_66592 | JGI IMG/M metagenome (GOLD analysis project Ga0068855, IMG submission 66592) | Corn rhizosphere microbial communities from Kellogg Biological Station, Michigan, USA - KBS Corn C5-2 | ecosystem: Host-associated > Plants > Roots > Rhizosphere > Soil ...
GGCGTGGATCTTGCGGCCGAGCTCGCCCTGCCAGCCGGCGTAGCGCTCGGCGCGGAAGGCATCGAGGCGGCCGTCGGCGATCACCGCCTCGGCGCGCAGCAGGGCGCGGGCGATGGTGTCCACCCCGCCGATATGGCCATGGAACAGGTCAGCCGCATCGATCGACTGGCGCCGCACCTTGGCGTCGAAGTTGAACCCGCCGGTGGTGAAGCCGCCCGCCCGGATGATCTCGATCATGGCCAGCGTAAGTTCCTCGACCGAGTTGGGGAATTGGTCGGTGTCCCACCCGTTCTGCGGATCGCCGCGGTTGGCGTCGATCGAACCGAATATGCCGAGCGCCCGGGCCATGGCGATCTCGTGCTCGAAGGTGTGGCCCGAAAGCGTCGCGTGGTTCGCCTCGATGTTGACCTTGACCTCGTTCTCGAGGCCAAAGCGCTTGAGGAAGGCGAAGACCGACTGGGTGTCGAAATCGTACTGGTGCTTGGTCGGCTCATGCGGCTTGGGTTCGATCAGGATCGTGCCGGCAAAGCCGATGCGGTGCTTGTGATCGACGACCAGGCTGAGGAAGCGGCCGAAGTTCTCCTGCTCGATGCCGAGTTCGGTGTTGAGCAGGGTGTCGTAGCCCTCGCGCCCGCCCCACAGCACGTAGTTCGCGCCGCCGAGGCGGTGAGTCGCCTCCAGGCAGTCGCGCACCTGCATCGCCGCCCAGGCATAGACTTCGGGATCGGGATTGGTCGCCGCGCCGGCCATGTAGCGCGGGTGGCTGAACAGGTTGGCCGTCCCCCACAGCAGCTTGCGGCCATGCCTGGCCTGCAGCGCCTCGAGGTGATCCACCGCTTCGGCGAAGCTCTTGCGGAACGCGGTGGCGTCCGTGGCGTCGGCCATCACGTCGACGTCGTGGAAGCAATAGAACGGCAGGTCGAGCTTCTGTACGAAGGCGAGCGCCGCCTCGCGCTTCTGCGCCGCGCGGACGGCGTCGTTCGGCCCCGCATGCCACGGCCGCGAGAAGGTCCCCGCGCCGAACACGTCGCTGCCCGGCCAGCAGAAGGTGTGCCACATGCACACGGCAAAGCGCAGGTGGTCCTCCATGCGCTTGCCCATGACCACGCGGTCCTTGTCGTACCAGCGATAGGCAAGGTCGTTGGCGCTGTCCGGCCCTTCGTAGCGGATGGTGTCGAACGGGGCGAAATAGTCGGCGGACATGGGTGATCCTCTCACAGCGTTTTGATTGCGGGGTAGGCGGCGCGGAACCGGGCGAGCTTGGGGGCAAGGCGCTCGGCCAGCGCCGGATCGGGTTCGATGGTTTCGCGCACCGGTGGGCGAGGGCAGGCTTCGGCGACCGAAGCCCCGCCCGCGCCGATCATGGCGAGGCGCGCCGCGCCAAGGCCCGGGCCGACCTCGCCGCCCTCGAGGAAATCGAGCGGGCGGCCGAGCGCGGCGGCGATCACCTGGCCCCAGTGGCGCGAGCGCGAACCGCCGCCGATCACCGAAAGCCGCTCGACCGTCGTGCCCGCCTCGGTGAGGGCGGCAAGGCCATCGGCATGTGCAAAGGCCACGCCTTCCAGCACGGCGGCGCCGATCCGGCCGGCATCGCTGTCGTGCGAAAGGCCGAGCAGCGCGCCGCGCACATGGGGATCGTTGTGCGGCGTGCGTTCGCCGGAAAGATAGGGAAGAAACAGTTCGGGTCCGCTCGCCGGACCCGCGGTCTCCGCCGCGGCGAGCAGGTCGGGCACCGTAAGCCCGGTCAGCGTCGCCGCCCAGTCGAGGCACGAGGCGGCCGAGAGATGGACGCTCATCTGGTGCCACATGCCGGGCAGGCAGTGGCAGAAGGCATGGACCGCGCCAGCCGGATTGGGCCGGAACGCATCGGTGGCGACGAAGATCACGCCCGAGGTGCCAAGCGAGAGCAGCGCGTCCCCATCGCGGACTGCGCCCACGCCCACCGCGCCGGCAGCATTGTCGCCGGCTCCGGCAACAACCGGCGCCCGGTCCATTCCCCAGCGATCAGCCAGCTCGGCTCGCAGGGTGCCGGTAATCTCCGGCCCCTCATGCAGGCTCGGCATCTGCGTACGGGTCAGGCCAGTGGCGGCCAGCAGTTCGCCCGACCAGTCGCGCTCGGCCACGTCCAGCCACAGCGTCCCGGCGCTGTCCGACAGGTCCGAGGCCTTGTCTCCGGTGAGGTGGAGCCGGACATAGTCCTTGGGCAAGAGCACCGAGCGTACCTGCGCGTAGACCGCGGGCTCATGCTTGCGCACCCATGCCAGTTTGGGCGCAGTGAACCCAGGCATCGCCAGGTTGCCGGCAATCGCCCGCAGCGACGGAACCGCGGCCTCCAGCTCAGCGCACTCCACATGACTGCGCCCGTCGTTCCACAGGATCGCGGGCCGCAGCGGCCGGTCATTCGCGCCGAGCAGCGTCGCCCCGTGCATCTGCCCGGCAAGGCCCACGCCGGCGACTTTCGCCCGCAGCTCCGCTGGAAGCGCTTGCACGGCAGCCTCGGTCGCCGCGCACCAGTCGTCCGGCGCCTGTTCCGACCACAGCGGCTGCGGGCGCGAGACCTCCAGCGGGGCAGTCGCCTGGGCCGCCACGCCGCCGCGCTCTTCGAGCAGCACGGCCTTGACCCCCGACGTCCCGATGTCGATGCCGAGGAACATGGTGGTCAGCCCCGCGCGTCTTCGCGGATCAGCTCGGCGGCGCGCTCGGCAACCGCCATGACGGGGCCGTTGGTGTTGCCGGAGACGGGCGTGGGCATGATCGAGCAGTCGACCACGCGCAGCGCGCCCACGCCATGCACACGGCAGCGGCCGTCGGTGACCGATGTGGCCGGGTCAGTGCCCATCGCACAGGTGCCGGTGCCGTGCAGGCCGACCTCGATCATCTTGGACAGGTCGGCAAGGATCTCGTCGTCGGTCTGCGCCGCGATGCCCGGCATCCGTTCAGCCCCGATGTAAGGTCCAAGCGCCGGCGATGCAGCGATCTTGCGGAACAGCTTGAAGAGCTGCAGCGCCTTGTCGCGGTCGCTCTCGACGCTCCAGATGCCTGCGTCGATCAGCGGCGGCGTGCGATGGTCCGGCGCGGTCAGCGTGAGCGACCCGCGGCTGCGCGGGCGCAGGTAATAGCCCGAGAAGGTCAGGCCCGGCTTGGCGGTCAGCGGGCTGCCCGGCTGCGCCGCCATCTCGTTGACGGTGCGCATGGCGAAGGGCGCGGCGGCGACCTGGAAATCGGGCCAGTCGGGCCGTCCGTCGCTGGAGGTCAGGCCGGTCAGCGGCATGCCGACGCGGGCGAGGGGGCCCTTGCCGGTGAGGTAATACTGCAGGGCATTGCGATAGAGCCGCCAGCCCATGAATTCGCGATTGGTGCCGGGGTGGCCGGGGAGGTCGAAGGAGACGCCGAACTTGTGGTGATCGGCAAGGTTCTGGCCGACGGCGGCCAGCTCGTGGATTACCGGCAGCCCCAGCTCCCACAGCGCCGCCCCCGGGCCGACGCCGGACAGCTGCAGCAACTGCGGCGAACCATAGACGCCGGCCGACAGGATGACCTCGCCCTTCGCGCTATAGGTGATTTCCTGCCCTTCGCGCTCGCACAGCACGCCGGTCGCGCGGCCCTGTTCGATCAGCACCCGCTTGACCGCGGTGTAGCTGGCGATGGCCAGGTTGCGGCGGCCTTGCACCGGCTTGACGAAGGACTTGTAGCTGGTTTCGCGGACCCCGCGGCGGTCGACGGTATATTGCGTCCGCCCCACGCCCGTCACGCCCGGCGCGCAGATGTCGCTCACCCAAGGCATGCCGTTTTCCGCGAAGGCCGCGGCAAGCGCGTCGAACACCGGCGAGGCATAGGTGGAGGGGGTGACCTGCAGTTCGCCGCCGATTCCGCGCGAGGGATCGGCGCCGGGGGCGCGATAGTCCTCGATCTTGCCGTAGCAGCGGCCGATCTCGTCCCAGCCCCAGCCGGTGAGGCCGTGATCGGCCCACGAATCGAAGTCCGCCGGCTGGCCGCGCAGGTACCAGGTGCCGTTGATCGCCGAGGACCCGCCGAGGCCGCGGCCATAGGCGTGCATCTCCTTGCGCATGCCCGGGCGCGGCACGGAAGGATAGCTGCGGAAGAACCGGGGATCGCCCATGATCTTCACGAAGCCGCCGGCCATCTTGATGAAGGGATGCTGGTTGTCGCCCCCGTCCTCGATCAGCAGGACGCGGGTCGCCGGGTCCGCGCTGAGGCGGTTCGCCAGCACGCAACCGGCCGAGCCGGCGCCCACGATGATGTAGTCAAATTCGGCCACGCAGCCCCATCCCATATCAGAACTTCCGTTCGCTTTTCCTGAGCACGGGTCTTGACCAGGTGTCAAGGGTTAATTAGAACGAGTTTTCTAATTATGAACGGAGCTGAGCATGTTGCCGGTTGAGAGGATTATCGGGGAAGAGGGTCTTGAAAGCAGTGCCGAGGGGCTGCGGCTGGCGATGCGCCTGCCGTGGTATCGCTCGCTGCCGTTCTCGACCGTCGAGGTCGAAGCGGTGTCGATCGATGGTGAGGCCGTCGATCTCGCCGGGGCCGAGGTCGAGCACGACGGCAAGCGCTGGGCGCTGGCCGAACAGGGCGAGGAGACGGACCGCTTCTGGTTCGTTCGCGACAGCTCGTTCCTGATCCTGCCGGGCCGCAATCTGCCCGCCGGCACCGAGCACGAGGTGTCCCTGACCCTCAACATCAGCCCGCCGTACATCCCGGGCATGAAGCGCTTCAACCACCAGACCGCCAAGCTCAGCGTCAACTGAGCGCGAGAGGATTCCAGCACATGACGAATGCAACCGGGCCGCAGGTCGGCGTCACCCTCTATTCCTTCACCAACGAATGGCTCACCCGCCAGTTCGACCTTCCCGGGCTGATGCACGAGGTGGCTAGGCGCGGGCTGGGGCCGAACATCGAGATCATTGGCTTCCAGAGCTTCAAGGACTTCCCGGACGTCAGCGACGATACCGCTGCCCGGTTCAAGGACGTGCTGGCTGAGACCGGGCTGAACCCGATTTCGCTGGCGATCAACTCCGACCGGTTCATGAAGCCCGGGCAGCAGCCGATTCCCGACGACATGCTGGTCGAATACCACAAGCGCCAGCTGCGATCGGCAGCCAAGCTCGGCTTCCCAATCGCGCGTTCGCAGTTCGCCCTGCCGCCGCACCTCCTGCCGGACCTGGCGCCCTATGCCGAGGATCTCGGCATCGTCATGGGCGTCGAGGTTCACGCCCCGATGTGCTGGGGCCACCCGGCCGTCCAGGCCTATGCGGAGATGTACGACAAGCTCGGCTCGCCGGCGCTGGGCTGGATCCCGGACTTCAGCGGCACTTCCTCGCGCATTCCCGAATCGATGCTCGACGCAGCGCGCAAGGCGGGCGCGCAGGAGAGCCTGATCGACCTGCTCAAGGAGATCTGGCCCGAGCCGGGGATGAGCCACGAAAAGGCCGGCAAGCTGCGCGAGCGCGCGCTCGCCGCGGGCCATGCGCCGGCCCACATCCAGGCGGCGAGCCTCGCCTTCTTCATCCTCGCCAACAACGATCCCAAGTCCTGGGCCCACATGGTCGACCGCACGGTCCACATCCACGGCAAGTTCTACGGCGTCGATGATAACGGCCAGGAAGAGGCGATCGACTACGAGACGATCCTGCCGTTGTTCCGCGATGGCGGGTTCAAGGGGACGATCGTGTCGGAGTGGGAAGGCCACGCCTACGACGCGCGCGATGCCTTCGAGCAGGTGCGGCGCCACCAGGCCATGTGCCGGCGGATCTTCGCCGAGGGCTGAGCGGTAAGGCGGGGCCGGCTTGGTGCTGGTCCCGCTTCAGCCCGGGAAAATCCGCATCAGGGCGCGGTAAGATAGGCCAGGCACATCTGGCCGAGCTCGGTCTTGAGGACTTCCCAGTCGTAGTCCGTCACCGATTCCCGCGATGAGCCAAGGCTCAGCTGGCGCGCCAGGGTGGCGAAGATGATATAGTAGGCCGCATTGGCGCGCGTCTCGCGGACCTTGGGGACCTTGGTGCCGAACTCGTCGCCATAATGGAGCAGGGCCGAGGTCACCATGTTCACCGCCCGCATCGCCGCCCGCTTTCCGGGTTCGGCCACCAGCGGGTCGTGCTCGGCGCGCATCATCGCGAGCCGCAGCAGGGCCGCGTTCTCGGTCAGGACGCCGGCATAGGCCTTGACGAAGGCCGGGACGAAGCCGGCGAGGCTGGAGCAGTCCCGCTCGAGGCCGGCGATCATCGCGTTTTCGCTGGCGGCCAGGTCGTCCATCGCCGCGGCGATGACCGCGCGCACGAGGTTGTCCTTGCTCTCGAAGCGCAGGTAGATCGAGCCGATCGAGACGGTTCCGCGCTTGCTCACCTCGAGCAGGGTGAAATCTTCGCTCCCCCGTTCCACCATCAGCGCCCGCGCCGCGCCGAGCATCCGCTCGAGCGAGGCCTTGCTGCGGCCCTGCTGCGGCCTGCGGCTGACCGTTTCGACGGTCAGGGGCTTGGCAGCGGGCTTTGCCTTGGAGGCTCGCTTGGGCTCGGTCGTCTTGGTGGCGGGCATGGCGGGCTGCTCATCCTGCAAAAGGAATGGAGAAACTAGAATGACCGGCCATTACCCTTAGCGCCGGCCAAGTCAAAGCGTCACCCGCTCGCCGCTGTGGACGGTCAATGCGCCGCCGCCAGCCGGGCCTGCCCGCGCGAGCCCAGCAGGACCACGGCCGCGGCGGCCCCGGCGATCAGGCCCGAGATCAGGAAGGCCTGCTGCATCGAACCGCTCACACGTGCGAAGTTGCCGACGATGATCGGCGACACGGCCTGCCCCAGGAAGAAGGCGCTGGTCCAGACACCCATGCCCCGGCCGCGATGGGCGAAGGAGAACTTGCTCTGCGCCCAGGCGATCAGCGCAGGCACGGCCATGCCCGCGCCGGTCTGCTGCACGATCAGCGCCAGCTGCATCGGACCGACGCTGCGGGCGAGACCGATTCCACCCAGGCCCAGTCCGAGCAGGGCGAGGAAGCAGGCGATCTGCACGCCGTTCGAATAGCGCGAAACGAACCGGAACAGCAGCGAACCGGCCAGGATGAAGAAGCTCGGGATGAAGGTCGCCGTGCTGACCCGCATCGGGTCGGTCACGCCAATCTCGCCCCAGGCGATCGAGCCGTTCACGATGAACACGTAATAGAGGATCGAGGCGAACAGCGTCAGCCCGCCGACCTGCGCGGCCGCCACCCCGGGGAAGGGTTCGGTGGCGCCGCCTTCGGCCTTGGCGGTTTCGTCGCCGGGTCGTGCCCCGGTCGGCTCGAACAGATAGAGGTACATGGCGAGGAAGATCGGCGCGGCGATCAGGTAAACCAGGAAGCCGCCATTCCAGCGCACCGCGGCGACCGAGGCGACGAGGATGAAGACCAGCGGCTGGAAGACCGGACCCACAAGCCCTTGCAGCATGAGCCAGTTGCGCCGGCCCGAATCGTCCCAGTAATCGGCGATCAGGGTGTTGACGATGGTCAGGATGCCCGCCTCGCAGACGCCCAGCAGGATGCGGCTGGCGATGATCGCATCGAGGCTCTCGAGGAAGAACGGGGCCGAGCCGACGATCCCGTAGAAGAAGGTGCAGATCAGCAGCAGCCGCCGCCGTCCGAACTTGTCCACGAACAGGCCGGCGAAGGGCGCTAGGACCGCGATGGCATAGCCTGGCGCCGTGACCATGGCCGGGACCTTGAGCGGTGCCGAGGGATCATCCTTGAAATGGCCGATGATCGCCGCGACCACCGGGAACATCGCGATGATCGCGAAGACCGGCAGGAAGCCGGCGACGATCATGGTGAAGCCCTGGGGCTTGAGCGTCAGCGATCGATAGAACTGCTTCAGGAATTGCATGTCCGCTCCCACGGGCAGGTACGCCGCGGCCTGTTTGCCGCTTGACGCAGCCTCGGCTATCAAACTAGAACACATATTACAAATCAAATTTGGAGAGAGGCTGGATGCGACGCTTGCGGATGGGAATGATCGGTGGCGGTCCGGGCGCCTTCATCGGCCCGGTGCACCGGATCGCGGCCGAACTGGACCGCGAGATCGAGCTGGTGGCGGGCGTGTTCTCCAGCGATGCGGGGCGCAGCAGGGCGGCGGGCGAGACTTACCGGATCGACCCCGCGCGCGCCTATGGCAGCCTCGACGAGATGTTCGCAGCCGAGCGGGGCCGGGCCGATGGAATCGACTTCGTCTCGATCGTCACGCCCAACCACAACCATCTGCCCTCCGCCCGCGCCGCGCTCGCCGCCGGCCTGCCGGTAATCAGCGACAAGCCGGCGACCGCCACTCTGGCCGAAGCGCGCGAGCTGGCAAGCCTGGTCGCGGCGAGTGGGCTGGCCTATGGGTTGACCCATACCTATTCCGGCTACCCGCTGGTCCGCGAGGCGCGGGCGCGGGTATTGGCGGGGGCCCTTGGGGCGATCCGCAAGGTCGTGGTCGAATATCCGCAAGGCTGGCTGGCCGCGGGGGCCGAGGGCAAGCAGGCCGAGTGGCGGGTCGATCCCGCGCGGTCCGGCCCCGGCGGCTGCATCGGCGACATCGGCACCCATGCCTTCCAGCTGGCCGAGTTCATCACCGGTCTCAAGGTGACCGAGCTGCTGGCCGACCTCGGCGCGGTGGTGCCGGGGCGGCAGGTGGACGACGACTGCTCGATCCTGCTGCGCTTCGAGAACGGTGCGCGCGGCGTGCTGCTCGCCAGCCAGATCGAGGTCGGCGAGATGAATGGCCTGAGGATCCGCCTCTACGGCGAAAAGGCCGGCCTGCTGTGGAAGCAGGAAGTGCCCAACACCCTGACGATCCACACGCTCGACGGCCGCACCGAGATCGTCCACGCCGGCGGGCCGCAGCTCGGCCCCGATGCCGCGGGCCGGACCCGTACGCCGACTGGGCATCCGGAAGGCTACCTCGAGGCCTTTGCCAATATTTACCGTGACTTCGCCGCCGTGCTGCGCGGGGAGCCGGCACCGCTGCTGCCGGGGATCGACACCGCCCTGCGCGGCATGACCTTCATCGATACCGCCGTTTCGGCCAGCCGCGCCAAGGCCGGCTGGGTCCCGCTGAGCGTTTGAAAGGACTGAAGAAAATGAAGACCATCAAGGGCCCTGCGATCTTCCTCGCCCAGTTCGCCGGCGACGCCGCCCCGTTTAACAGCCTGCCGGCGATCGCCGACTACATGGCCGGCCTCGGCTACAAGGGCCTGCAGATCCCGAGCTGGGACAAGCGCCTGTTCGATCTCGACCTTGCTGCCGAGAGCCAGGATTACTGCGACGAAATCAAGGGGATGCTGGCCGACAAGGGCTTGGCGATCACCGAGCTTTCCACCCACCTCCAGGGCCAGCTCGTCGCCGTGCACCCCGCCTATGACGCGCAGTTCGACGGTTTCGCCGCGCCGGAAGTGCACAACAACCCCTCAGCCCGGCAAGCATGGGCAGTGCAACAGGTCTGCAACGCCGCCAAAGCCAGCCGCAAGCTGGGGCTGACCGCCCATGCGACCTTCTCTGGCGCGCTCGCCTGGCCCTACTTCTACCCCTGGCCGGCGCGTCCCGCTGGCCTGGTGGAGGATGCCTTCGACGAACTTGCCAGGCGGTGGAAGCCGATCCTCGACGTGTTCGACGAGAACGGGATCGATGCCGCCTTCGAGATCCATCCGGGCGAGGACCTGCATGACGGCGTGACCTTCGAGATGTTCCTCGAGCGCGTCGGCAATCACCCGCGCGCCAACATCCTCTACGATCCGAGCCACTTCGTGCTGCAGCAACTCGACTACCTGCAGTTCATCGACATCTACCACGAGCGCATCAAGTGCTTCCACGTGAAGGACGCCGAGTTCCGGCCGAATGGCCGCTCGGGCGTCTATGGCGGCTACCAGTCGTGGGTCGACCGCCCCGGCCGGTTCCGCTCGCTGGGTGACGGGCAGGTCGATTTCAGCCAGATATTCAGCAAGATGGCCGCCTATGACTTCCCCGGCTGGGCCGTGCTCGAATGGGAATGCGCGCTGAAGCACCCGGAAGACGGAGCCGCCGAAGGCGCGCCGTTCATCGAGAAGCACATCATCCGCGTGACCGAGCACGCCTTCGACGACTTCGCCGCGGGCGGGGCGGATCGGGAGCTCAACAAGCGGCTGATGGGGATCGGCTGAGCCATGGAAAACCGGCGTGACGCAATCCGCCTGGCGCTGGGCGGAGCGGGCGCGCTTGCCTTGTCCGGGGGGACCGGCGCGGTCGGGGCGCGGGCGAATTCGCCTGTCCCGGCCGTGCCACAATGGCGGCGTGACACGGAAGGCCGCCGCCGGGCCGATCTCGGCAACGGCACTTACCGCAACCCGGTGCTCGCCGGAGACTGGCCCGACCCGACAGTGCTGAAGGATGGCGAGGACTACTACCTCACGCATTCCGCCTTCGATCAGTCACCGGGCCTGCTGATCTGGCACTCTCGCGACCTGGTGAACTGGACGCCGCTGTGCACCGCGCTCGCCATGCCGCTCGGCACGGTGTTCGCCTGCGATCTCGTCAAGCACGAGGGGCGCTACTACATCTACATTCCCTTCATGCAGGCTCTATGGTCGCCAGCGCTGCCGTCATTCGCGAACACCTACGTCATCCATGCCGACGCCATTACCGGGCCGTGGAGCGAACCGGTGGACGTGGGGGTGGGCGGATATATCGATCCGGGCCACGTCGTCGGCGAGGACGGGCATCGCTACCTGTTCCTCTCGGGGGTGAGCCGAGTGCGCCTGTCGGCCGACGGCCTGCGCGCGGAAGGTCCGATCGAGCATGCCTATAACGGCTGGCGCTATCCCGACGACTGGATCGTCGAAGGCTTTTCCCTGGAAGGGCCAAAGCTCATGCGTCGGGGCAGATGGTTCTACCTGTTCAGCGCGGTCGGCGGCACGAGCGGCCCGGCAACCGGACACATGGTGATCGTGGCCCGTTCGCGCTCGGTCCACGGACCATGGGAGAACTGTCCGCACAATCCTATGGTCCGGACGAGGACTGTCGACGAGCCCTGGCACTCGCGGGGTCACGCCACAGCGGTCGAGGGGCCGGGCGGCCAGTGGTATCTGGTCTACCATGGCTACGAAAACGGGTACCACACGCTAGGCCGACAGACCCTGCTCGAGCCGATCGAGTGGACCGCCGACGGGTGGCCTAAGGCGCTGGGCGGCGACCTGTCGCGTCCGCTGCCGTTCGTCCGGGCGGGAACGCCCGCGCCGCTCGCGCCGCAGTCCGACGACTTCACGAAGGACAGCCTCGGCCTGCGCTGGACCCGATTGATCAACGGCTCTCCCGGAGAGGGGGGAGTAAAGATTGGCGGGGGGCACATGGTCTTGGCGGCGAAGGGCTCCGGACCGCAGGATGCCACCGTGGTGACCCAGATGGTCGGCGAACGCGCTTACCGGATCGAAGCGACGCTCGAGATCGGCGAGGGGGCCGAGGGCGGGCTCCTGCTGTGGTTCGACGACCGGCTGTTCTTTGGCATGGGCTGCGACGGCAAGCGGATGCGCACCTATGGCGGGGGCAAGCCGTCGTTCTGGCAGGAGCCGGCGCCACCCTCCAGGCGCATCAGCCTCGCCATCGAGAACGATCATCACGTGCTGACGCTCTTCTGGAGGCTCGATGGACGGGCGTGGACCCGCCACGGCCTCCGCTTCGAGACTTCGGGGGCCCACGCCAACACGATGAACGACCTGTCCAGCCTGCGCCCGGCGCTGTTCGCGGCAGGCAGTGATGAGGTGCAGGTGCGTGACTTCCGCTTTCGCGCCCTGCCTTGACGCGAATCGTTATTCTAATCTAGAACCAGTCCGTCCGCTCCGGCGGGCGACAGCCTGGTGGCCGGAGCGATAGCCCGGCCTGGGGTGCCCCCGCTGCGGGGGCAGCTGCAGGCCCCACAGCTTAACAGGCGGGTGCAGTCCCGCAGTGGGTGCGGGCGATGCAGTTAATTTCCGGTCATTACCCGTGCCCTCGCCAGACGAGGAGAGACCGGTGTCGGACTACGTGCGCAATTGCTGGTATATGGCTGGCTGGGCCGAGGAAGTGCCCAAGGGCGGGCTCCTCGCGCGGCGGCTGCTCGACAAGCCGTGGCTGGTGATGAGGCTGGCGGATGGAGGCTACGCGATGCTGGCCGACCGCTGCCCGCATCGATTCGCGCCGCTCTCGATGGGCGAGCGGGTGGGGGACACGCTGCGCTGCGGCTATCACGGCCTGGGGTTCGACGCCGCCGGCCGCTGCGTGCACAACCCGTTCGGGGGACCGGCGCCCGATGCCCGCGTGCCCAGCCTGCAGGTGGTCGAGCGGCATGGGGCGCTGTGGTTCTGGCCCGGCGAGCCGGAGCAGGCGGACACCGGGCTCATTCCCGACTTCGCCTTCTGCACCGGGCCGGAGCACCTGCGCGCCCACTTCGTCATGCAGGCGAATTACGAGCTGGTCAGCGACAACCTGATGGACCTGAGCCACGCCGAGTTCATCCACAAGGAGAGCTTCGGCACCAACGGCACGCTGCTGGTCCACGGCCAACAGACCGTGCGGACTGACGATGACGGCGCGATCTGGAACAATTGGGACATCACCGGGGCCGAGCCGCCTGAATGGGCCAAGCCCATGCTGGGGGAGGGCGCCCGGATCAACCAGACGCTGCACATCCGCTGGCACGCCCCGGCGACCATGGCGCTGTTCATCACGCTGGACAATGCCGCGACGGGCGAGGCGATCGTCCCGCCCATGGCCAATCCACACATCATCACGCCCGAGACGCAGGGCAGCTCGCACTACTTCTTCACCCGCGATCACGGCGAGGAGGCCGAGGCCCTGTTCCGCAAGGCCTTCCTCGAGGAGGACAAGCCGATGGTCGAAGCCGTGCACGAACGGCTCGGCGGCGAGGACTTCTGGGATGCGCGCCCGCTGATCCTGCCGACCGACAAGGCCGCGGTCATGGTGCGGAGGCGGTTGATGCAGCTGCGGCGGGCGGAGGCCGGGTGAGGGCTCCGTTGCCGCGGGATTAGCGTCAGGGCTGGCGGGGGCTTTTTGGGCTGAGCCAGCCTCCGGCCGCCAGCCAGCGGCGAAGCAGCACCAGCCAGTCCTCGCTGGCGGTCCCCTTGTCACCCGGGCCGAAGCCGTGGCCGACCCCGGCGAGGAGATGGAATTCGACCGGGCGACCGGCTGCACGATAGGCGTCGACCAGGGGGAAGCCCTTCACGCGGGCGAGCAGGAAATCCTGGTCGCCAATGAGCACGAACAGCGGTGGGGCATCGGCTGGGACGGCGATGGCCGCCATGTTGGGATAGATCGGTGCGGCAAAGTCGGGACGGTCCGCGCCGGCGCGCTCGACCAGGCTGCGGGTCAGGAACCCGCCGGCGGAAAATCCCATGAAGCCCACGCGCCGGGGATCTACGCCGAGAGCGGCGGCGTGGCCGCGCACGTAGCGCAGGGCGGCGATGCCATCGGCATAGGCGGCGGCCGGCGTGTCCTCGGGCGGGGCGAAGCCGGGATTCCCGCCCTTCAGCACCACCGCCATCTTGTCGGCAAACTCGGCCTGCGAGGCAGGGGTGGGGAGGACGCGATACTTGAGGACGAAGGCGGCGATGCCGCGATCGGCGAGCCACTGCGCGATCCGCCAGCCTTCCTTCTCGATCGACAGGCCAAGGAAGCCGCCGCCCGGCGCCACGATCATCGCGGCTCCGGTGGCGGTGCCGGGCTTGGGGAGGAAGGGGGTGAGGGTGGGGCTCGTCACGTTGCGGACGTTGACCACGCCGTTGTCGATGAACCACGCCTCGTCCAAGCCCGGCCGGCAGTCGCAGTCGAGCTTGACTGTGCCCGGCGGGACCTGGGGGGCGATCGTGGTCCGGGCGGGGCTGGCATCTGGGCCAGCCCTGCGCCCGGCGCCGCCAGCCCAAGGGCTGCCAGAGCGGCAACTATGGCCTTGCGGCGGACCACGGCGATCACGCAGCCAGCGCCAGTTCCTTGGTGTCCTTCGTGGTCGGCACGAAGGGCAGGTAGGAGACGCGGTTGCGCACGGCGAAGGTGATCGTGTGCGTGCCGGCGGAGAGGCCGCCGTTCAGCACGATGATCGTGGCCTTCTCGCCGAAGTTCCAGCGGTCGTCATAGACCGTTTCCATCTCGTCGAGGGTGTAGGTCTTGCCGCGCACCGAGAAGCGCACGGATTCGCGCGGCTGAACCTCGCCGTCGACCGTGACCTGGATGTCCTCGATCATGGAGAGGCCGAGGCCGCGATAGTAGGGCAGGCGCCCGAGGAAGGAAAAGCCACCGTCAACCGACTGGAGGCTGCGCTCGACGATCATCTTGTTGTCCATCATGGCAGGGGTCTCCTTATTCGGCGGCTTCGGCCATGGCCGAGGCAGTGGGCGAGGTCTTGATGGTCGGGTCTTCGCTCTCGCCGAGCAGGCGGGCGAGCATGACCTGCTGGCGGCGGACCTGTTCGACCGAATCCGGCTCTTCCGCGTCCTCGATCCAGCGATTGCCTTCGTATTCCGAGCAGATGTAGCCCTGATAGCCGCCCTGCTGGAGCACCTTGACGATCTGGTCGTAGGGGATCGAGGGCTCCACGTAGTCCTCGTTCATCTGGTAGAACTTGCCGTGGATGTTGTGGATCCGCGGCATGTAGTCGAGCATGCGCTTGGGCTCGAAGGCGGCGTTGTGGCGCAGGGTTTCGGCCATGGCGATGGCCGGGCCCGTGCCGCCCATCTGCTGCACGTCGAGGATCACGTATTCCGACAGGACGCGGTCCTCATAGGCCTTCACGATATAGTCGGCGATGTTCTTCGGCACGCCGAGGCGCAGGAACTTCTCCGTCCACACCGGCGGGAAGGCGAAGACGAACATGCCCATGTCGGGCAGGAAGCCGAGCGCGTCGGAGCCCGACTTCTCGAAGGCTTCGGCGTGGCGGATGATCCACGGATGGTCGAAGTGCAGGGGGGCGTGAACCTCGATGAGGATCTTGATGCCCTTCTCCTCGGCATAGGGCGCCGCGGCGACCAGCACTTCCGGGGCGATCGAGACGAGCGCGCGGATGTACTTCATGCCGAGGCGGGCGCCGAAATCGACGTCCTTCTTCACGCTGGCGACCTGCTCGTCGAAGGGCATCGGGCGGCCCTTGTAGCGCTTGTAGTCGAGCATGAAGTCGTGGCTGACGGGGACGCAGTCGTACTTGGCGATCAGGCGATGCCAGTTGTCGACATCGGCATCGGCGACGCCGTATTCGGGCCAGCCCCAGAAGGTCTGCTCGCCGATGACCTCGATGCCCTTGGCGCCGAGCTCGGCGCTGGTGCGGATGCAGTCCTCCAGGGTCATCTTCCCCTGGAAGGTCTCGTTCTGGAAGGAATAGAGGCTGACGCCCCGTTTGATCAGGCTGGTCATGGATCGTCTCCCATGGCGTTCGTTAGGGCGGGTTTTGGCCGCGGCGTGCACCGCTGCGTCCCCTCGGGGTACGCCCCCTATTTAGAATATATATTCGTATAATTCGCTCGCCGCGTCAAGCCGTGAAAACGCAGGTTGACGCAATTTAGAATCAGGATACTACTTATGAAAACGGCCGCTGGGCAGGGGATAGATGCAGGCAACCATCCAAACGGCTACGGGCCGCATTCCGCTCTGGCGGAGGCTTGTGGTCGTGGTGGCGGGCCTTCCGCTTGGCGCGTTCTTCGCCTTCGTCGGCTGGCACAAGGCCTTTGCGCCGGTCGCCGACCTGGCTCGCTTTCACGCCTGGACCCTGTTCCTGCCGGTCTGGGCGGGGCGGCTGGTCGGCTGGAGCGAAATGGCCTGTGCGCTGGCGCTGGTCGCCGGCCAATGGCCGCGGCTTGGTCGCCTCGCGCGCGCCTCCGCGCTGATCCTGATCGTCAACCAGATCGCGGCGGCCGCGGTCCATGCCCGCCATGGCGAGACCGCCGCCCTGCCGCAGAACGCGGTGCTGATCGCCTTGCTCGCGCTCGTCGCCTGGCTGGCGCCGGCCCGGCACCAATTCTGAAGGGAGAATGCCCATGAATACGAGAACAGCGAAGATCATGAGGTTCGGGGCTGCCGCACTGGCTCTGGCAACGGCGATGCCGTCGCTTGCCGCTCCGGGCGATGCGGCCGACGTGGCGCAGCTGCGCGGCGAGGTCGACATGCTGCGCCACGAGGTCCAGGCCGGGAAGGACCGGGCCGACGTGGCCAACCTGTTCTCCCGCTACATGTACCTCCACAACGCCTTCCGCGACACGGACATCATCCCGCTGTGGGCCAGCAAGGGCACCCCGGGGGTGCGCTCACAATACAGCAACCTCGGGGTCTACACCGACTGGGACAAGATCGTGTCCTACCACCAGGGCCGCCCGAACCCCGCGGGGAAGCTCCTGTTCCACTACGTCACCACCCCGGTGATCGAGGTTGCCGGTGACGGGCAGACCGCCAAGGGCCTGTGGATCGTCAACGGGCTCGAATCCGGTCTCGTCTCGCCGGAAAACGCGAAGAACATGCCCGCGTGGATGTTCGAGAAGGAGATGATCCAAGGCAAGAAGGTCTGGATGCACAACGTTTATCTCAAGTACGGGGTCGACTTCATCAAGCAGGACGGGACGTGGAAGATCTGGCACTTCCACTGCTTCGAGATTGCCCGGGCGCCCTATGGCATGGGCTGGATCCCCTTCGCCGCGGCGGCGCAGGACGACGCCTTCAACGTCGACCTGATGTACATCGGCGAGGACGGCAAACCGGTGTTCATGCCCAAGGTCGACGGACCGGCGAAGGTCCTGTCGAACACCTACCGGACCGACACGCCGCAGCGGCTCGAGGCGCGGCCGCCGGAGCCCTATCGGACCTTCAGCGAAACCTTCGAGTATTGAGCCCCGGGAGCAACATGGGGCTGGATTAACGGGGGCGGCCGGCGGGGAAGGGGCAATATCCCCGCCGGCTCGATCCACCTTACTTCGTCGGATAGTCCTTGGCTTCTTCCAGCACCGGCAGGGTGACCTTGCCGGTCGCCGCCCATTCCGTGCCGCGCAGGATCAGCGTCTGCAGCGGCTGGAAGTGGAGCGAGACCTCGTCATGGCCGATGGTGATCGAGAAGACGCGGCCCTTGCCGTAGTCGGCGGTCCAGACCTGTGGGTGGTCGGCGTCCATGCCCTTCATCGCCTTGAGCTTCTCGGGCGTATAGGCCGCCACCGGGTACTTCGGTCCGGTGAGGCGCGGGTCGTAGGCGGCGGAGCTGTCGTGGGCCGTGGCGAGGACGTGGACCTTCGCTTCGGGATCGAAGGCCATGTTGGTGTACATGTCGTCGTTGTAGGTCCAAACGAACTCGCGCATCCCTTGCGTGATCGGGTGCGCGCGATCGACGATGTGGACCGGGGAGGCGCCCGGAGGGGCGCGGCGGCTTGAGCCGGGCTCCATCACCGCGCCGATCAGGCGCTTGTATTCGGGGATGTCGCGGCCCCAGGTGAACGAAGAGTGGTAGGCGACCAGCCCGCCGCCTTCGCGCACGTATTGGTAGAGCGCCTTGAACGCCCCGTCCGACCACAGGTGCTGCTGGGGATCGGCATAGTTCCAGCGGCTGGAGTAGTTGAGCAGGACCACGTCGTACTGCTTGAGCATGTCGAGCGTGCCCTGGTCGAAGTCCTCGGTCACCCGCACGTCGAACCGCTTGCTGTCCTGCATCAGGGTGCGCAGGGCGTTGTCGACGCCGGTCCAGTCATGCTCGTAGGAGTTGCGGCCGGAGATGATCAGGACCTTGAGGCGATCTTCCTTGGGGTTCACCGGGATGGCGACGCGCTGGACCGTCTCGGGCGGACGATAGTCGATCGTCACGATCACCTGGGCGGCGGCGGGCACGGCGACAGAGGCCGCGAGCAGGGCGGCGAGGGACTTCTTCATCTTGATCTCCCTTATTCCGCCGGGGCGAGGGCGCGGGCGGCGATGTCGTTGCGGATGGTGTCGTGGAGGCCGTCCATCGGCCAGAGCAGGACGACCACCGTCTGGGCGGCGAGGAGGACGACCGCGCTGCCATAGTAGGTCCAGCGGATCGCCTCGCGCGCCACGTCGGTCACGGCTTCCGGGGCATAGCCCACCGCGCCGAGCATGAAGGCAAAGCCCGCCGTGCCGATCGCCATCCCAACCTTGGTCGAGAGGCTGATCCCGGCCGAGAGCAGGCCTTCGCGCCGGCAGCCGAACTTCCACTCATGGTAGTCCACCGTCTCGGCGATCATCGCGAAGGCGGCGGTGATGGTGATCGAGGTGGCAAGGCAGGCGGCGATGTAGAGCGTGAGGAAGGCCGGAACGCTGCGCTCGGCCAGCGGGAGCACGGCGAAGATCGCCGCCGCCAGCGCGAGAACGAAGGCGCTGCCCTTGCGGATCCCGGTCCGCGCCAGGATCGGCGGGGCGACGAAGGAGGAGAGCAGCAGCATGCCCGAAACCGCCGGGAGCATGATCGAGATCATCCACGGCTTCTTCAGCACCTCGATCGCGAAATAGGCGGTCGCGCTCATCATCAGGCCGAAGCGGACGAAGTAGAGCAGGCAGGAGGCGAAGACGACCAGCCAGGCGCGGTTGTGCAGCATCTCGCGCACGGCGGGGAGGATCGCGAAATGGGGCGAGGAGCCGTCCTCATGCCGTTCGCGGCAGAAGCGGTAGAGCGCGACGGTGCAGACGAAGCCGATCGCGGCGAACAGCATGGCGACCGACTGGAACCCGCGCTGCTGGTCCGTCCCGCCGAACAGCCCCACCAGCAGCAGGACCGCCGCCGTGCCGAGCACCACCGAGATCGAGGTCCCGACCGAGCGCATGCCGGAAAGCCGCAGCCGCTCCCTGGTGTCGAGCGTCATCATCGGCATCAGCGCGGTATAGGGGATCGACTGAAGCGACATCAGGATGCCCAGCGCCTTGAAGGTGACGAAGGCATAGGCGAGCTGCGCCCCCTCGTTCCACGCCGGCACGCGGAACAGCGCTACGGTGACCAGCGCATAGGGCACGGCGGTGAACAGGAAATAGCCGCGCGTGCGCCCCCAGCGGCTGCGGGTCTTGTCGACCGCGATGCCGACCAGCACGTCGATCACCGCGTCGAGCAGGCGGGCGATGAGGAAGACCGTGCCGATCGCCGCGGCGGGCAGGTGGACGACATTGGTGTAGTAGAACAGCAGGAACCCGCTCGCCATGTTGTAGGCGAGGCTGGTGCCCATGTCGCCCATGCCGTAGCTGAGGCGCTCGGCAATGGTCAGTTTGTTTACTTGAGCCACATTCCCTCTCCCGGATTGCAGCGGATCTTGTTCAGAGCCCGAGCGTGTCGCGGGCCAGCTTGAGCGATTCTTCCGCCGGCAGGCTGGGGAAGCATTCGAGGCCGATCGCGCCCTCGTAGCCGAGGTCTTTCAGCGTGCCGGTGACCTGGGCCCAGTCGAGCGTGCCGGTGCCCGGTTCCTTGCGGTCGGGCATATCGGCATACTGGACGTGGGCGACGTGGTGCGCGCGCCCGGCGAGAACCTCGGCCATGTCCTCGCCCATCACCGCGCTGTGCCAGACGTCGTAGAGCAGGCGCAGGTTGGGGCTTCCGACCGCCTCGACGAGGTCCAGCCCGAGCTTGGTGCTGACGAGGTACATGGCCGCGAACAGCTGGGTGTTGAGCGGCTCGAGCAGGAGCATGACGCCGGCCTCCTCGGCCTTGGCGGCGGCCTCCTTCAGCGCGGCGACGGCATTGGCGAAGTGCTCTTCCTCGGAGAGGCCCTCGACCCGGAAGCCCGAGGCGACGATCAGCGGTGGCTTGCCGAGCGGGGCGGTGGCCTCGATCGTCTCGGCCACGGCCGCAACCATTTCGGCCCGCTCCGCCGGATCGACGATCGAGCGGCGCGGATCGACGCAGACGCCGGTCAGGACCATTCCGGTCTCGTCCAGCGCCGCTGCGATCGCGCCAAGATCCTTGTCGCGCCAGAGGTGGAATTCGGCCGCGCTCAGGCCGGCGGCATTGGCGGCGCGCACCCGATCTTCCAGCGGTCCGGCCTCGGGGAACTGCCATTCGATGCAGGCAGAAAGCGAATAGGGGGCAAGCTTGGGCATTTCAGGCAGCACGTCGATCTCCCAATCGGCGGCCACCGGCGGCTTTGCCCGGTGAGTCCGGACAGGCCCGTTTGCCTGGCGGCGTGGCGCCGCTACTTTATTAGAACTTATATTCGCATTGATCCGGTCTCCCGTCAAGCCGCGTTGGCACTGTCGCGGATCACCGCATCGATCTGGCCGAGCAGCCAGATGAGGCCGGCATCGTCGGCCCGCGCCCGGTGGTACTGGACCATCTCGCGCATCGGCTGGAACGGGAATGGCAACGGAGCGAGGGCAATCGGGGTGCGCTGCGCGGCGAGCCGGGCGAGTCGCTCATGGACAATGGCCAGGCGGTGCGTGCCGACGAGCAGGTCGGGCACCATGGCGAAGGAGGGCACGATCACTTCCTCGCGCCGGACGATGCCGAGCGCCCGCAATTGCGCTTCGGCAAAGGTCAGCCGCATCTGGCCCAGGCGGACGGAGACATGGCCGGAGGCGGTGAAGGCGGCCAGGGTCATCGGCTCATGCATGGCCGCATTGCCGGTCCATCCGGCGATCACGTGCTGCTCCTCGAACAGCAGGCGAGAAGGGTTCTTCGGAGTGACGAATTCCTGCGGAACCACGAGCAGGTCGATCTCGCCGCGGTCGAGCATGTCGGCGGAATTGTCGTCTGGCTGGAGGATTTCGAGTTCGATGCCTGGCGCGGTCGATGCGATCGCTGCCGACAGCGGCCCGAGCAC
>Ga0068855_100002965_pt1 | contig 20752 bp, 19 predicted proteins | sample KBSCornC52_FD_66592 | JGI IMG/M metagenome (GOLD analysis project Ga0068855, IMG submission 66592) | Corn rhizosphere microbial communities from Kellogg Biological Station, Michigan, USA - KBS Corn C5-2 | ecosystem: Host-associated > Plants > Roots > Rhizosphere > Soil ...
TCCTCCGGCGTGCGCCGGAATCGCGCGGCGACGTTGGCGAGTTCGTCGAGGTTCTCGACGCGCGACTCGGCACTGCCGCGGCTGTCCTTCTCGTAGAAGTCGCGCAGGCCCGAACGCGCGAGCGCGTGCTCGACCTGTTCGGACATCGCAAGCGGTTCGTCCGCGTCCGTCGGTGCGCCGTCCGCGCCAGCCGCCGGCGATCCTTCGAGCAGGCGCGCGCCGGCAAGCGCGAACTCGGGCACGCGCGAGGGCGCGAGGCAATCGCGCGCGAGGTCCTCGATCAATTGCAGGAACGCGCGCAGCGCATTCTTCGCGCGACCGGCGAGCTGGTCGGCGCCGAGCTCGGCCAGCGCGGCTTCCCACAGCGAGGCGTCGTCGCGGCGCGCGCGCTGGCGCAGGCCGTCGAGCGTGCGGTCGCCGATGCCGCGCGGCGGTGTGTTGACCGCGCGTTCGAACGCGGCGTCGTCGTGGCGGTTCGCGACCAGGCGCAGGTAGGCGAGCGCGTCCTTGACCTCGGCACGGTCGAAGTAGCGCAGGCCGCCGTAGACGCGGTACGCGATCGAATGCTGGTTCAGTTGTTCCTCGAACGTGCGCGATTGCGCGTTCGAGCGGTACAGGATCGCGTGGTCGGATGGCCGCGCACCGCCACGCAGGTGTTCGCGCACGCGCTCGATGACGTAGCGCGCCTCGTCCTGTTCGTTGTACGCCGCGTACAGCTCGATCGCCGCGCCGGCATCGCCGGCGGTCCACAACTGCTTGCCGAGGCGATCCGGGTTGTGCGCGATCACCGCGTTCGCGGCGGCGAGGATGTTGCCGGTCGAACGGTAGTTCTGTTCGAGGCGGATCGTCCTCGCGCTGCGGAAATCACGCAGGAAGTGCTGCACGTTCTCGACCCGCGCGCCGCGCCAGCCGTAGATCGCCTGGTCGTCGTCGCCGACCACGAACACCTGCCCGGTATCCCCGGCCAATACGCGGATCCAGGCGTATTGCAGCGTGTTGGTGTCCTGGAACTCGTCGATGAGCAGGTGGCGGAAGCGCTCGCGGTAGTGGCGCAGCAGCTCGTCGTTGTGCAGCCACAGCTCGTGCGCGCGCAGCAGCAGTTCGGCGAAGTCGACGAGACCGGAACGCCGGCAGGCTTCCTCGTAGGCGCGGTAGATGTCGATCAGCACGCGATGGTTCGCGTTGTAGCCGGCATCGAGCGCGTCGGGACGCTTGCCTTCGTCCTTCGCGCTGTTGATGAACCAGCACGCCTGGCGCGGCGGGAAGCGCGCCTCGTCGAGGCCAAGCCCCTGGATCGTGCGCTTGACCAGGCGCTGCTGGTCGTCCGAGTCGAGGATCTGGAACGTCTCCGGCAGCTTCGCTTCGCGCCAGTGGCGGCGCAGCAGGCGGTGTGCGATGCCATGGAAGGTGCCGATCGTGAGCCCGCGCGCGCCAGCCCCGACCAGCGCCTCGGTGCGCCCGCGCATCTCGCCGGCGGCCTTGTTGGTGAACGTCACCGCGAGGATCGACCACGGCGACGCGCGCTCGACCTGCAGCAGCCAGCCGATGCGGTGGGTCAGCACGCGCGTCTTGCCCGAGCCGGCGCCGGCCAGCACGAGGTAGTGCCCCGCCGGCGCGGTCACCGCCTCGCGCTGTGCGTCGTTGAGTCCGTCGAGCAGGTATGAAACGTCCATCCGTGCGATTGTAGCGGCGAGGCGCGTGCAAGGGACCGCGCGTTTGCCCGATCATCTCCCGCATGCCGATCCTGATCGCGATCCTGCTGTTGCTGCTTGGTGCGCCGCCGGCCCATGCGGACGAACCGCCGCGGTACACCCTGCGCTACGACGCGGCGGCGCGCACGATGCAGGTCACGCTGTGCCTCGCGCAGGCGCTGCAGGACGTGCGCTTCTCCGGCGACGACAGCGCGGCGCGCAACATCGCGCTGCCGCAACGCGCGGACGGCGGCACGCTGCAACGCGATGGCGACGGCTGGAACGCGCGCGACTGGCGTGCCGGCGAATGCCTGCGCTACACGGTCGACCTCGGTCGCATCGCCGATGCGCAGGCACGACGCAGTTCGCTGCGCGCGCGCGAGACGATCACCGATCCGGCCGGCTGGCTGCTGCTCGTGGACGGCACCGGCGACGCCGAGGCAAGCGTCGAACTGGCGCCGGGCATCGCGATCTCCGCGCCGTGGCCCCCCTTGCCTGCGCGCGGAGGCGCGCGCCGCTTCCGCATTCCGCACACGCCGGCCGACTGGCTCGGTCGCGTCGCGCTCGGTGCGTTCGCCGAGCACACGATCGAGCAGGACGGCGGCCGCCTGCACGTCGCGCTCGGCGCCGGCATCGATGCGACGCAACGCGACAAGCTGCTTGCCTGGCTCGAGCGCGTGAGTCGCGCCGCATTGTCGGGTTTCGGTCGCCTGCCGCTCGCCGACGTGCAGGTGCTCGTGATCCCGGTCGGTGCGCAGAGCGAAGCGGTCGTGTTCGGCCAGTCGGCGCGCGGACAGGGCAATGGCCTCGCCCTGTTCGTCGATCCGGCGCAGGACGCGAAAACGTTCGATCGCGACTGGGTCGCCGTGCACGAGCTGTCGCACCTGTTCCACCCGCACCTCGGTGCGCGCGGCGCGTGGCTCGCCGAAGGGCTCGCGACCTATTGGCAGAATGTCCTGCGCGCGCGCGGCGGCCTGCTCACGCCGCAGCGCGCCTGGGCGGAACTCGCCGACGGCTTCGCGCGTGGCGCGCGCGACACACCGGCGCCAACGCGCCGCCTGGAGGACGCATCCGCGCAGATGGAACGCGAGCACGCCTTCAACCGCGTCTACTGGTCCGGTACCGCGTACTGGCTCGATGTCGACATCGCGCTGCGCCTTGCGAGCGATGGGCGCATGAGCGTCGACGAGGCCTTGCGCCGCTTCGATGCGTGCTGCCTGCCGGCCACGCGCGACTGGTCGCCCGATGCGTTCGTCGCCAAGCTCGATGCGCTCAGCGGCAGCCGCGTGTTCTCGCAGCGCTTCGATGCCTATCGCACGCTGCGCACGTTCCCCGACGTGGCGCCGTCGTTCGAGGCGCTCTGCTTGCGCGCGGCCGACGGTTCAGCGCTGCCGGGCACCGAATCGCAGCGCGCGCACGTGCGCAACGCGATCATGTCGCCGGCGTCCCTGCGGCCCATCTTGCGCGCCGCCGAAGGGCGACAGGGCCGCTAGGAGCGCTGCCCGCGCGACCGCAGGATTCGGCCTGGCGACGAGCCGTTCGCGGCTGCGCCGCTCCTGCAACGCCGCATGCGCGATCGCGGCAATCGTCAGTGGGCATCGGCCGTGCGCTCGCGTGCCGCGTGGCCGTTCGACATGAGGCGATCGGTCCAGGCGATGCCGATCGCCGAGAGGATGAACACGCAGTGGATGATCGTCTGCCACATGACGCCGGTCGCGGTGACCTTGGTGCAATTGCGCAGGCCCAAGGCTGCATCGGTCGCCACGTCGAGCGCCTTGGCCAGCTCCTCCGGCGAGCAGAACGGCATTCCGCCGAGGCTGCCCGCCTCGATGAAGCTCTTGAGCAGGTGGATCGAGCTGATGCCGATGATCGCCATCGCGAGCTTGACCTTGAGCACCGACGCGTTGACGTGGCTCAGCCATTCCGGCTGGTCCGGATGCGATTCGAGGCGCAGGCGCGAGACGAACGTCTCGTAACCGCCGACGATGACCATGATCAGCAGGTTCGAGATCATCACGACGTCGATCAGGCCGAGCACGATCAGCATGATCGCCTGCTCGTCGAGGCTGAACGAGTAGTGCAGGAGATGCCACAGCTCCTTGAGGAACAGGACGACGTAGACGCCCTGCGCGACGATCAGTCCGAGGTAGAGCGGCAGCTGCAGCCAGCGCGCGGAGAAGATCAGCGCCGGCAGCGGCGACAGCGGGGCCATGGGTTTCTGCATGCGTCGGGTCCGTGGTCGGTGGGACCAATTCTAACGGCAACTACCAGCGGCCACCGGGCAGGCTCGTGTCAGGCGTCAATCACCCGCACGCCGGGCAGTTGCAACACGTAGTCCGCACCCATCAGCTGCGACGGCGTGCAGTAGCCGCCCGGCGGCTTCGCCGTGAGCACGTGCTGCACGATGCCGAGCGCGCTCGACACCGTGAGGGAATAGCCATTCGGCGTCACCAGCAGCAGACGTTCTTCACGCCCCGCTGCGTCGCGCACCTCGCCCCAGACCCAGCAATGGGTCGACTCGCGGCGCTCGGCATCGGGGCCGGGTACCGCGCCCGCGCGCGACTTCAGCCACGCCTGCAGCGGCGCGAGGCCGAGCAGCGGCCTGAGGTGGCGCAGCCAGCGCGCCTGCGCGATCGCGCGCGGCGGCATCGCCATGTAGGTTTCGATGTCGGGGATGCCGGTCGACACGAACGCGGTGTAGACGTCGCCCCACGGGATCGTCATCGCCGTGCGCGGCATGCCGTCGCGCACGAACGTGCGCGTCTTCCACGCGAGCGGCACCTCGACCAGTTCGCCGCCGATGCGTGCACGACCGCCGCGGGCGAGTCCCTCGACGCTCGTCTTCGCCGTACCGGGGCTCGCGCCGCCGCCGGCTTCGAAGCCGAGCACGAGCCGCGTCGCCGCAGGCAGGCGTTGCTTCAGCATCGCCGCGACGCAGTCGGTCGGCACGACGTCGAAGCCGACGCCGGGCGCGACCACGATGCCCGCGCGCTGCGCCTGCGCGTGCGCTCGGTGGCAGGCGGCGAACACGTCGATCTCGCCGGTGATGTCGAGATAGTGCACGCGCCCGGCGAGACAGGCATCGAGCAGCGGCGCGGCCGTGCGCGAGAACGGCCCCGCGCAATTCAGCAGCAGGTCGATGCCGTCGAGGCCGCGCGCGATCGCGCCGGCGTCGTCGAGATCGAACACGCGTTGCGACAAGCCGAGCCGCTGCGCGAGAGCGTCGAGCGCGGCGCGATTGCGTCCGGCCAGCACGGGTCGCAGGCCGCGGCGCACGGCCTCCTCGGCGATCAACGTGCCGGTGTAGCCGTTCGCGCCATAGATCAGCACCTTGTCGATGCTCTGCCCAGCGCTCATTTCGGCGCGTCCGGCGTCGCATACAACTGCTGCGCGCGCTGGAACAGCACCCACGAGGTCGCGATGTACTTGTTGCCACCCTTCGGCATGTTGCCGCGGTGCGTGTGCGTGAAACCGGCGGGCGCGATCAGCAGCGAACCGGTCTTCGGGACGATGCGCCGCTGCTGGAACAGGAACTCGGTTTCACCTTCGCCGAAGCCGTCATTGAGGTAGATCGTCCACAGCAGCACGCGATGCAGGTTGTCGTCGGTCTCGAGCTTCGGCGAGATCTCGCTGTGCCAGTACGGATAGCCGCCCTCGTCGGCGAAATAGCGCTGGATGTTGATACCGCCGGGGCGGAACAGGCGCACGACCAGATGCTTGAGCTCGGCGTCGGACATCGCGCGCACCTCGTCGACGCCGAGCATTTGCATCTCCTCGCTGCCCGCCTGCTGGCGGTACAACGCGGTCGGCGCGAGCGCGAGGTAGGTGTACTTGCGCAGGTACGCGACCATGCCGCGCAGCATCGCGCCGTTCAGCAGGTTCTCGGCGTTCTTCCATTCCGGGTTGCTGCTGACGTGCAGGTCCCAGCTGTCCTTGAGGCGCGTGTTGACGCCGCCGCTGGTGCGTCCGCGCACGATCTTGTCGCTCGCCTCGAACGCCGCGATGAGCTCGGCGCAGGCCTGCGCGTCGAGCACGTCGTCGATGACCTCGATGAAATCGTCGGCGCTCATGCGCAAGCCGGTGATGCAGCGTTCAGGCGGCTCATCGGAGGATGTGCGCCGCTGTTGCGAGGAGAAGGCGATGTCATCGTTCGGACTCTATATCATCGGTGCGATCGTGCTGATCGCGGGGCTCGCGTATGCCGCATGGCTGGTGCATATGCCTTCGCAGTGGATCGCCGCGGGTGGCGTCGTGCTGCTCGGCGGTTGCATCCTCGGCGCCGTCACGCATACGCGCCGGCGCGATCCGCCGGCGTGAGATGGTAGGCCGTCGCCCGTTCGACTTCGTTGCGTGAGCCGAGGAACACCGGCACGCGCTGGTGCAGCTGCTGCGGCTGGATGGCGAGGATGCGCTCGCGCCCGGTGGTCGCGGCGCCACCGGCCTGCTCGACGATGAACGCCATCGGGTTCGCCTCGTACATGAGGCGCAGCTTGCCTGGCTTGGATGCGTCCTTGAGGTCGCGTGGGTAGATGAAGATGCCGCCGCGGGTGAGGATGCGGTGCACGTCGGCGACCATCGAGGCGACCCAGCGCATGTTGAAGTCGCGCCCGCGCGGGCCGGTCTTGCCGGCGAGCAGTTCGTCGATGTAGCGCTGCATCGGCGCCTCCCAGTGGCGCATGTTCGACATGTTGATCGCGAACTCCGAGGTGTCCTCGGGAATGCGCAGCCTGGACTGGGTCAGCGGGAAATTGCCCTGCTCGCGATCGAGCGTGAACTGGTAGACGCCGTCGCCGAGGGTGAGCACGAGCACCGTGCTCGAACCGTACACCGCGTAGCCGGCGGCGACCTGCTGCGTGCCCGGTTGCAGGAATGCCTTTTCGTCCGGGTCCTTGACGCCCTCCGGGCAACGCAGCACCGAGAAGATCGTGCCGACCGAGATGTTGACGTCGATGTTCGAGGAGCCGTCGAGCGGATCGAACACGAGCAGGTATTCGCCCTTCGGATAGCGATCCGGGATCGGATGCGGATCGTCCATTTCCTCCGACGCGAGCGCGGCGAGATGGCCGCCCCAGGCGTTCGCCTCGAGCAGGATCTCGTTCGACAACACGTCGAGCTTCTTCTGCGTCTCGCCCTGCACGTTCTCGGTACCGGCGCTGCCGAGCACGCCGCCGAGCGCGCCCTTGCCGACCGCGATCGAGATGCGCTTGCACGCGCGCGCGACCACCTCGATCAGCAGCCGCAGGTCCGCGTTGATGCGCCCGTCGCGCTGCTGTTCGAGCAGGAAGCGGCTCAGCGTGATCGAGTTCATGGGCGCAGGGCTCCGACGATGACGGGGCGCCCATTGTCTCGGCTCGGCCATGCCGACGCCACTGCTGACACCACGCTGTCAGTGGCAGGTCGGCACTGTAGCGCCACGCCGACCGGCGATTCCAAGGAGAGTGCGATGCTGAACCCGAATGTCCCCGCCTGGTTCGAGATCCCGACCCACGACCTCGACCGCGCCCAGCGCTTCTACGAAAGCGCGCTCGACGTGCCGCTGCAGCGCCAGAAGTTCGGCGGCCCGGAGATGGCGGTATTTCCGCGCGGCGACAAGCCGAACGCGACCGGTGCCCTGATCCGCATGCAGAACTGCGAGCCGTCGATCCACGGCAGCGTGGTCTACCTCAGCCTCGCCGACATCCGCCCGGTGCTCGAACGCGTGGCGGGCCTCGGCGGCGAAGTCTTCGTGCCACGCACCGAACTGCCGGACGGCATCGGCTTCTTCGCGCAGATCCGCGACAGCGAAGGCAATCGCGTCGGCCTGTTCTCGCCGGTCTGAAACCAGCCGGCGCGCCTCGGGGCGCGCCTTCCAGGAGATCCGCATGCGCGACACGAACCTGCTCGAACGGCCGTCGGCCGAACTGCTCGTCGCGAGCCTGTTCTGCCTCGCGGCGACGCCCTCCCCGCAACCCTCGCGGAGCAATGCCATGGCCTCCACCCCCGCTTCGTGGCCGATCGTCGAGCTGCGCCGCTACACGCTGCATCCCGGTCGTCGCGACGAGCTGATCGACCTGTTCGAGCGCGAGTTCATCGAACCGCAGGAAGCGCTCGGCATGCAGGTGCTGCTGCACGCGCGCGAACCGGCGGCGCCCGACCGCTTCGTCTGGTTGCGCGGCTTCCATGACCTGGCATCGCGCGCACCCGCGCTGCAGGCGTTCTACGGCGGCGCGGTCTGGCAGGCGCACCGCGATGCCGCGAACGCGACGATGATCGACAGCGACGACGTCCACCTGCTGCGCGAGGCGACGCCGGGCTCGGGGTTCGCCACATCGCCGCATCGACCGACGTCCGACGCGACACCGACGGATGCCGTCTTCGTCGTGTCGATCCACGCGTTCGCCGCGCCGGTCGACGACGCATTCCTCGCGTTCTTCGCCGACGAAGTCGCGCCGGCGGCGCGCGCGTGCGGCGCGCGCATCTTCGCGACCTACGTGACCGAAGCGGGTCCGAACGATTTCCCGCGCCTGCCCGTGCGCGAAGGCGAACATGTATTCGTGTGGATCGCCGCTTACGCGGACGAACGCGCGCACGCACAGGCGCGCGCCGCGTTCGAACGCTCGCCGCGCTGGCGCGAGCTCACGGTCGAACTCTCGCGCCGGACGATCGCACCGACCGAGCGGCATCGTCTCGCACCCGCGGCACGCTCGCTCGTGCCGGCCCTCTCGACAGGAGACGGCCGATGATCCGCCTGCGCGATCTGTTGTGCTCGGCCTGGGCGCCGCTGGCGAAGCGCCACATGCTGGTCGAAGGACACGTTCCGCGCGCGCTGACGTCGGCGGCGACGGCGACCGTCGCGGCGATCCACGCTGCGCCGGCGGTGCAGCCGCGGCGTGTCGATGCGCGCGTGGTGCGCCTGTTCGCCGTGCAGATCCGCTGAGTGCGATGCAGCGCGCATCAGATCACCTCGAACTGCCGCACGATCCACGACAGCTGGTAGAGCACCGCGAGCACGGCGAACGTCGCGTGGAAATACGCGTTGCGGGTCGTCATGGCGACGAGGCACGCGGCGATGTGCAGCACGTTGCGCGCCGGGTATTCCGCGCCGAAACCGTGCAGGTACTGCACGCCCTTGAGCAGCGTATCGACGTAGTCCACCGCATACACCGCGGCGAGCATGCCGAAGAACCAGCGGCGGCGCGAATAGTAGTAGTCGCGATAGTCGGCATAGTCGTGCAGGCTGTCCGGCAGCACGAACACGCACAGCAGGTACAGCAGCAGCGCGTACAGCGCGACGAACAGGTACAGGTTGAAGGTCCACGTCACGACCGCGGACAGGCGGAATTCCCACCACCAGAAGTGCAGCAGGAACAGGAACACGGACAGCACCCAGAGCAGGTGGACCGGATACACGCGTTTGTCGCGCGGATGCTCGGCGATGCGCGCGAACTGGCGCAGGAGGTGCGCCAGGCCGAGGCTCACGATCATGCCGAGCAGGACGCGCACGTGCAGGAAGACCTGCGAGGAGTCGGCCACCGGAGTGTTCGGCATCGCGGCCTCCGCGGAATCGGATGGACGGCGCGATGATAGCGCCTTGCGCCCGCGCCACCCGCGGGCCTTTACCGCGCGACCCCGGCGGCGACATCATCCGCGGATGCGCCGCGCCGACCGCCTGTTCCTCATCATCCATGCCCTGCGCGGCAGGCGTACCGCGCTGCCGGCGCGCAGTCTCGCCGGGACGCTCGGCGTCTCGCTGCGCACGGTCTACCGCGATGTCGCCGACCTGCAATTGTCCGGCGTACCGGTCGAAGGCGAGGCCGGTGTCGGCTACGTCCTGCGCAAGGGCGCGGACATTCCGCCGCTGATGTTCACCGCCGAGGAACTCGAGGCCCTCGTCGTCGGCACGCGCTTCGTCAAGGCGTTCGCCGGCGAGCGCCTGCATCGCGGTGCGCAGGCCGCGCTGCTGAAGATCGAAGCGGTGTTGCCGCCTGAGTTGAAGCAGCGCGCGCTGCGCTCGCGCATCTTCGCGCCGGCCGGCTGGAACGAGGCGAAGACCGGCCTGATCGACCGCCTGCACGCCGCGATCGCGGCACAGCAGGTGCTGCGCCTCGACTACCGCGACGAAGCCGCGCGCACGACGCTGCGCGAAGTCGAACCGCTCTGCCTCGCGTTCTGGGGCGGCGTGTGGACGCTCGGCAGCTGGTGCCGGCTGCGCCAGGACTTCCGCACGTTCCGTCCCGACCGCATCGCGACGTTCGAGCCGACCGGCGAGGTCTTCGTCGAAACCCCGGAGCGCGGCATGGCCGCCTACGTGCGCGCGATGGGTGGCGACAGCGAAGGCATCGACGTCTAGCGAGGCGATCCGCCACACGGGGTGCCGCGCCCCATCCATCGGCACTGTCACGCCGCAGGCGCTTCGATGCGATCATGCCGGTTTCCGCCCGGAGATCGCCATGCGCCGTCACCTCGTCCTCGCCCTGTGCCTCTCGCTCGCACCGCTCGCCCACGCCGGCGAGGCGGACGACCGCTTCAAGGCGCTGTACACGGCGGAATGGAACTGGCGCCAGCAGCAGTTCGGCGGAGTCGACGACGAGGACCACGCCTCCGACCCGACCAACAACCACCTGCCGGCGGTCGACGCGAAGACGCAGGCCGCACGCCTCGCCTACTGGAACGACGCTCTCAAGCGGCTCGACGCGATCCCGCCGAACGAGCTGTCCGCCGAGAATCGGGTCAACCTCGCGGTGTACCGCCCGCAGCTGCAGGATCTCGCCGCGGAGCAGGCGCTGCGCAGCTACGAAATGCCGTTCAACAGCGACTCGCAGTTCTGGTCCGACCTCGGCTTCATGACCCGGCGACCGCTCGACACGCTGCAGGCCGCGCGCAACTACATCGCCAAGCTCGACGACGTCCCGCGCTACTTCGAGCAGCAGACCGCGAACATGCGCGCCGGACTCAAGCGCGGTTTCAGCGTGCCGCGCGCGGTACTCGACGGTCGCGACGTTTCGATCGCGAACTACGCGGAAGTGAAGTCGCCCGAAGAGAGCGAGTTCTACGCGCCGCTGAAGAACCTGCCCGCGACGATTCCCGCGGACGAACAGGCGAAGCTGCGCGCCGACGCCGTGCGCGCGATCCGCGAACACGTGATCCCGGCCTACGCGAAGCTCCTGAAGTTCTTCCGCGACGACTACGTACCGCACGCGCGCACGACACTCGCGGCCGAGGCACTGCCGGACGGCAAGGCGTTCTACCGCCAGCAGATCCGCGAGTACACCACGCTCGACCTCGACCCCGAGGCGATCCACGCGATCGGCCTCAAGGAAGTCGCGCGCATCGATGCCGAGATGCAGGCGACGATGAAGCAGACCGGCTTCAAGGGCGACTTCGCCGCGTTCCTCGAATTCCTGCGCAGCGACCCGCAGTTCTACGCGAAGACGCCGGACGAGCTGCTGATGCGCGCGTCGTGGATCGCTAAGCAGGTCGACGCGAAGATCGGCCGCTACATCGGGACCCTGCCGCGCGGGCGTTTCGGCATCGAACCGGTGCCCGCCGCGATCGCGCCGTTCTGGACCGCCGGGCGCGGCAGCGCGCAGACCTACTGGGTGAACACCTACGACCTGCCCTCGCGCCCGCTCTACAACCTGCCGGCACTCACGCTGCACGAATCGTCGCCGGGGCATTCGCTGCAGGGCGCGCTCGCGGAGGAGCAGAAGCAGCAGCCGGAATTCCGCAGCAAGAACTACATCTCGGCCTACGGCGAGGGCTGGGCGCTGTACTGCGAGAAGCTCGGCAAGGAAATGGGCATCTATCGCACGCCGTACGAGGAATTCGGCCGCGAGACCTACGAGATGTGGCGCGCCGCGCGCCTCGTCATCGACACCGGCGTGCACCACAAGGGCTGGACGCGCCAGCAGGCGATCGACTACCTCGCTTCGCACACCGCGCTGAGCCGGCACGAAGTCGAGACCGAGGTCGACCGCTACATCTCGTGGCCGGGGCAGGCGCTCAGCTACAAGCTCGGCGAGATGAAGATCGTCGATTTGCGCGCGCGCGCGGAGAAGGAGCTCGGCGCGAAGTTCGACCTGCGCGCATTCCACGATGCGATTCTCGCCGAGGGTTCGGTGCCGCTGCCGCTGCTGGAACAGCGCGTCGATGCGTGGATCGCCTCTCGCAAGGCTCCTGCGAAAACCTGACGTCGTCGCTGCTTCCGGCTGCTGGAACAGCCTGAGACACGAAGGAAGAGCGGATCCGATCAGGAGATCGAAACACGGAGCCCACGGAGGAGAAGCTCGTTCACGCACGAGCTTTTCGACGTTCCTGCCTCTCTCCGCGTGCTCCGTGTCCGTGTTTCGGGCTTTGAAGCGGCTTGTCTCTGAAGCGGCTTCTCTTCGTGTCCTTCGTGTTCTCCGTGGTTCAGTCTTGCGCTTTGGCGCTCACAACGCGCGCAGGAACGCGGCGAGGTCCCTCTTCTCGCGGGCGTTGAGCCCGATCGCGAAGCGCGTGTCGTAGAAGTCGACCACCGCCTCGATATCCGCCGCGGAACCATTGTGGAAATACGGCGCGCGCGCGGCGAGGCCGCGCAGGACCGGCCCCTTGAACTTGCCGATGTCCTTCCACTTGCCGGACAGCAGCGCCCTGCCCGGGTCGGTGGTCTGCACGGTCGCACCGGTCGCGTTGTTGCGCAGGGTGTAGAGCGGCATGTCCGGCGTGCGACGCGACGCGTCGGAAAGACCGATGTCGAGCGGCAGGGCGACGGTGTGGTTGCCGATGTTCGGCGCGTTGTGGCAGGTCGTGCAGGTGCCGTTGATGACGCTCACGCCGAGCGCGTCGTTGAGGCCGCCGACGCCGCTGATCGCGATCGGCTTGCTGTTGAACAGGCGTTCGCCACGCACGATCGACTGGCGTTCCGGCCGGCCGTGGTCGTCGGACCAGGCGTCGAACAGCGACATCGACTGCGGCTCGAACGCGGCGCCGGTCGGGTCGGCACCGAGCGTGTCGTTGATGCCGACGTGGAAACGCTGGTTGGCGAGGATGCGCGGGCCGCCGAGCGCGTCGTCGTCGTTGAGCGCGCCGGCGCGGTCGTCGCGGACCTGCGCGGTAGTCAGGCCGAGCTCGAACGCAACGATGTCCTCGAGCTGCTGGTCGGTCGGCACGGCGCCTTGCGCATGACCGGTCGTCGCGTCCATCGCCTGGTGGCGCAGGCTCGCGACGAGGTCGGCATTGTCGACGCCGGCATCCATCGGCGGCAGGAACGGCACCACGGTCTCGCGCACGTCCCACATCACGCCGGTCAGGAAACCGAGGTTCGTCGACGGCAGCGGCCGGCGGAACAGCGACAGTTCGGCCGCGCTCGCGAAGTGGTACGGATCGTCGACCGCTTCGAGGCTGAATTCGGCGCCGGCCGGGATGCCGAGGCCGACGCGGATCACGCCGCGCCGCAGCAGCATGGCGTAGGCGACGCGCCGCTTCGCCACGGTCGAGACGTCGGCGAGCGGCGAATTCGCACCATCATTGGTACGGAAGATCGGGTCGGTGCCGCCGCTCGCGTCGAAGCGCGCGCGCACGCGTTCGGGCGTGATCGACCAGCCGTCCGCCTGCTGGTGACAGCTGCCGCAGGAACGCCCGTTCGTGCCGAGCGCCTGGAAGAACGGATTCGCCGCGTCGATGGTGCCGTCGCGCGTGAACGTGCGCAGCCAGCCGCTCGCATCGCGCGTCGTGAGGACGTCGCCGTCCGGCTGTGCGTGCGCAAGGGTCTGCGCGATCGACGTGGTCGACGCCAGCGCAAGTGCGAGCGCCAGGCAGTGTTTCGCGTACATGATGCCCCTCCCGGTCGGGCCACGCGGGAGCCGTCGCGTTCCGCCCGGAACGTGCGCTCGCCGCAGGACGAGGGTGCGGTGTTGCCGCAGCCGATCGTCATCGAGAAGAACGCCGGACGCGGGTGATTTGTGACATGCCGCGGTCGCACGACCGGGCACGCACGGGTCAGGGCTTGTCGGAACCGCTCGGCGGCTTCTTCGCCGGGGCTGCCTTGTCGCCGGCCTGCTGCTCGGCGCTCGCCTTCCATTCCTCGAGGATCGCCGCGCGGCGGGCCGCATCGGTGTCGACCGCGGCGGCAGGCGCCGGCGGTGCATCGGGATTGCCGTTGTCGACGAAGCGCAGCAGACGCGTGAACTGCGCGCCGACCACGTCATCGACCTGCGGCGCGAACTGGTCGAGGCCGCTCGCGCTGCTGCCGTTGACGCGGTATTCGAGCGAGAGCCGTGTCGCGCCGTCGTCGCCGGTCTCGATGCGGAACGTGAGCGCGCCTTTCAGCGCAAGCGCCTGCAATGGACCGAGCGCCGCATCGAGGCGCAGCAACTGGTCGGGCAGCGCCATCACGACGCGGCCGTGCTCGACGCTGCCGCCCGCCCAGCGTTCGCAGAAACACGCGCCGGCTTCGGGCTTGAGGCTCAGGTTCGCCGCCTTGCCCGACCAGGTGTGTTCGCTGCTCCACCAGCGCTGCGGCTGCGCGAGTGCGGCCCAGATCTTCGCCGGCGTGGCCGTGACCGGCGCCGACAGCGCGATCACGAATCCATCGGCGGCAGCCTGCTTGACCTCGGCATGTGCAGGCGCGACGAACAGCGTGGCGAGCAGCGCGACAAGCGGTCCGATCGGGTGTTTCATGCTGTTCTCCGCATCACGTCGATGCCATTCGACCACAGGCCGCGTGCGGCGTTCACGGCGAAGGCGCTGTCCTCTGTGGGAGCAGGAAGACCTGATCCTTCGAAACCACCCGTGAGGTCACACGTCGCCTTCGGTCGCCCAGCCCTCGCCGCTGCCGCGCTGGAACACCGCGTCGTCGGTGCGCACTTCGCCAGCGGGGATCGACGGCTGCGCCGCGAGTTCGGCATAGATCGGGCGGAAATCCGGGCGCGTCGCATCCATCAGCTGCTCGAAGCTGTCGATGACGAAATAGGACTTCTGGTAGGTGTCGATGCGGTAGCGCGTGCGCATGATGCGGCGCAGGTCGAAACCGATGCGGTTCGGTGCCGCCGATTCGAGGCAGTGGATCGACTCGCCCTTCGAACTGACGATGCCCGAGCCGTAGATGCGCAAGGCACCGTCCTGGCGGATCAGGCCGAACTCGACCGTGTACCAGTACAGGCGCGTGAGATTGACGAGTGCTTGCGCGTCGACGCCGTGCGCCTTCACGCCGCCCTTGCCATACGCTTCCATGTAGTCGGCGAACACCGGATTCAGCAGCAGCGGTACATGGCCGAACAGGTCGTGGAACAGGTCCGGCTCGGCGAGATAGTCGAGCTGCTCGGGCTTGCGGATCCACCAGGTGACCGGGAAGCGCCGGTTCGCCAGATGATCGAAGAACGTCAGCTCCGGCAACAGGCCCTCGACGCCGACGAGTTGCCAGCCGGTCGCCTTCGCGAGCACTTCGTTGAGTTCCTCGAAGCGCGGAATCGCGTCCGGAGTCATGTGGAAACGCTGCTGGTTCTCGATGAACTCGCGGCAAGCACGGCCCTCGAGGATTGCGCGCTGGCGCTCGAACAGCGTCGCCCAGGTCTGGTGATCGGTGCGCGAATAGCTCGACCACGGCTGCTCGACGACCGCGGTCGTGTAGACCGGCACGTAGCCTTTGTCGGTCTGCTGGTGTTCGACGCGGCGCGTTTGCGGATCGTTCATGGCACTCGCTCGTGGTGCATCGCACGCAGCTTAGCGCGGTTCGCACGCGGCGGCGAAAAAGGGGTCAGTGCAGGGTCGGTGGCGACGCATCGGCGGCGCGCGGACGTGGACGGAACGCGATCACGTGCCCATTGCCGGTTTCACCGGACGCACGCTGCCACAGCACGGGCACGGCCTGCGCGCGCGGCAACTCGAGCTCCTCGTCGGCGCTTTCGCCCGCACCTTCGAGTTCCCAGCTGTAGAGCTTGCGGGCCGGACTCGGATCGCGCCGGCGGAGCAGGAAGGCCGCGAGCATGCCGGCGACCGCGCCGGCGAGGTGGTACTCGAAGCTGACACGCTCCTCGTGCGGCAGCACCGACAGCAGCATGCCGCCGTACAGGAAGAACACGACCAGCGAGGTCACGACCGCGAGGCGGTCGCGCCGCAACAGGCCGATCACGAACAGGAACAGCATCAGCCCATGCACGATGCCGCTCGCGCCGACGTGCACCGAACTGCGTGCGAACAGCCAGACCCCGAGACCGGACAGCAGCCAGATCAGCGGCAGCGCGAGGCGTGAGGCGCGCGGATAGCAGTACAGGGCGAGGGTCGCCAGCACGCCGAGCGGCAGCGTGTTCGACATCAGGTGCTCGAACGAAGCGTGCGCGAACGGTGCCGTCAGGATACCGACCAGGCCGCGCAGGTGGCGCGGCACGATGCCGAGATCGTCGAGCGGCCAACCGAGCAACCAGGCACCGAGCCAGGCGATCCACACGCCGGCGAGCAGGGCCGAAGCGCCGAGCACCGCATAGCGGATGCGTGCACGGTCGTGCGCGACAGTGACGGCGGTCGGCTCCAGGGGCGGGCGGGCGATGTCCATTGCGCACAGATTGGGGTTCGCGACGGGCCTACAAGTCGACTGCGTCACAGAATTGCCGCCATTCCTCCTTGGTACAATCCTTGCTGAAACATGTACATAGTCCGCCCGCACGATGCGCGCGGCGATTCACGTCTGCGGCGCGACCGGGCAGGGGGCCTGTCGCGCGGCCGCCGACGACGGTTTGCCGACCCGTTCGCACGGGACGCCGGCCGTGCGTCGACCTGCATGAACTTCGATATCAAGTCCGCCATGATGATCGCCTCGCTGCTGACGCTGTGCGTCGGCGCGAGCCTGTCGTTCGCGGCGTCACGCTATCCGGCGCACCTGCGCACGGCGATGCGCATCTGGATCGGCGGCCTCCTGATGGAGGCACTCGCCCTGCTCTCGGCGGTGCCGCGCGGCGCCGGCTGGGACGGTGCGCTCGCGATCGTGCTGACCAACACGATGTACGTGCTCTCGTACGCCGAAATGGGACGCGCGGTGGAACATTTCGCGAACCGTCCACGCAGCCGCGCGCCGTTGCTGCTGGTCGCGCTGACGGTCGTGATCCTGTGCCTGTTCACGATGGTGTGGCCGTCGCCGCGCTGGCGCATCACGTTCGACACCCTGCCGATCGTCGCGCTGCAGCTTGGCGTCGCGCGCGCGGTGCTGCTCGGCCGCGGGCGCTTGCGCCCGGCCGACCTGCTGACCGGCTCGCTGTTCATCGCGTGCGGCGCGCTGGCGCTGCTGCGCGGCCTGACCGAGCTGTTCGGGCCGATGCTGGGCCTCGCGGATTTCCGCCCGGTCATGCTCAATCTCGTGCTGATCTTCAGCGCGATCCTGCCGATGCTCGGCACGATCGGCTTCATGCTGATGTGCGGCGATCGCATGAACGAGGACCTGACCCGCCTCGCGATGACCGATCCGCTGACCGGCGTGTACAACCGTCGCACCCTCGCACGACTTGCCGACAGCGAGATCGCGCAGGCGCTGCGCGAGGAGCGCCCGCTGTCGCTGCTGGCGATCGACGTCGACCACTTCAAGCGGATCAACGACGCTTTCGGCCATGACAGCGGCGACGAGGCCCTGCTCGGCCTGGTACGCCTGATGCGCGAATCGCTCGCGGTCGACGCACCGCTCAGCCGCATCGGCGGCGAGGAATTCGCGGTCCTGCTGCCGGGCCTTGGCGAACTGGAAGCCTGCGTGCTCGCCGAATACCTGCGCCAGCACGTCGCCAGCGCGCTGTTGTCGAGCCACGGCCATCCGCTGCGCCTGACCGTGTCGATCGGCATCGCCTCGGTCGACGCCGACACGCGCGACCTGCGCGCGCTGCTGCGCAACGCCGATCGCGCGCTCTACGCGGCCAAGCACAACGGTCGCAACCGCTGCATCGCGCATTCCTCGCTCGCACCGACGCGTTCGGCCGGCAGCGGCGCGCGCGCCTGAGTCGTCAGCCGGCGCGTTGCGCGCGTGGCGGGATCAGCACGCTGGCGACGATCGACGCGACGATCAACAACGCGACCACGCCGAGCGCGATCCCGATCGGAATCTTCAGCACGCCGGCCAGCAGCATCTTCGCGCCGATGAACAGCAGCACCGCGGCGAGACCATGCCCGAGCAAGTGGAAGCGATCGGCCATGCCGGCCAGCAGGAAGAACAGCGCACGCAGGCCGAGCACGGCGAACACGTTCGAGCTCAACACGATGAACGGATCGAGCGTGACCGCGAAGATCGCCGGGATCGAATCGACCGCGAAGATCACGTCGGTGACCGCGATCAGCACCAGCACGACGAACATCGGCGTGTACCAGCGCTTGCCGTCCTCGCGCACGCTGAGCGCGTCGCCGCGGAAGTCGCGCGTCAGCGGCAGGTGTCGGCGCATCCAGCCGAGCACCGGATTGCGCTCGAGGTCCGGCTCCGGATTCGCGGCGAACAGCATCTTGACGCCGGTCGCGAACAGGAACAGGCCGAACAGGTAGAGGACCCAGTGGAACCGCGCGACCAGCGCCGCGCCGAGCACGATCAGCACCGCGCGCAACACGATCGCACCGAGCACGCCGAGCATGAGTGCGCGCTGGCGCAATTCGGGCGGCACCGCGAAACTGTTGAACACCATCAGGAACACGAAGATGTTGTCGACCGCGAGCGCCTTCTCGATCAGGTAGCCGGTCAGGAATTCGAGGCCGATCTCGTTCGCGACCGCGCGCCCCGCGCTCGCATCGAGCCAAGCCCACAGGCCGAGGTTGAACGCGAGCGCGAGGCCGATCCACGCCAGGCTCCACAGCGCGGCATCGCGGAACGAAACGCGTCGCGGCCCGGCCGCACGCAGCAGCACGAAATCGACCGCGAGCGCGGCGGCGAGGATGGCGGCGAAAACGGCCCAGAGGCCCGGCGTGGCGATGGTGTGCATGGTGGTGTCCCGAGGGTTCGCATGGACCGATGGCGCAGGGTCACGAATATCCGGGACACAGCTTCGCCGTCGACGGCGAAGGTCTTGCTCGCGGAACCGCCCTTGGGCGATCCGCCCGCCGGACCGGAGCCTTGCGGCTCGTGTTGACGATCACGGCGACGGGAGAGCTACTCCCCTTCTGCTGGGGCCGAAGTTAGCGCCGGCACCGCGTGCTTGCAAGGTCGGGCGCAGCGCACGGGTGTGAAGAATGGTGATGCCCCCACAGGACCGGGATCGCCGGCGAACGATCCTTGCGCGGCCTGCCTGCCCTCGACCCTCGACCCCCAGCCCTATAATCCCCCGATGAATCCTCAAGCCGCGGGCGCCCTGCCCCTGATCACCCTCAAGACCGAACGCCGCTCGAACCATCCCTGGATCTTCCAGAAGATGGTCGAGAAACCGGACCCGAAACCCAAGCCGGGCACGATCGTCGACATCGTCGACCGCGAAGGCCAGTTCGCCGGGCGCGGTTTCTACAACGGCCATTCGCGCATCTCCCTGCGCGTGCTGACGATGAATCCGGACGAGGCGGTCGACGAGGCGTTCTTCGCGCGCCGGATCGGCGCCGCGATCGCGCTGCGCCGCGACCAGCTCAAGCTCGACGCGGTCACCGACGCCTATCGCCTCGTGCACTCCGAAGGCGACGGACTCTCCGGCCTCGTCGTCGACCGCTTCGCGAACACCGTGGTGGTCGAATACTTCTCGGCCGGCATGTTCAAGCAGCGCGACCTGATCAAGCGCGTCCTGCTCGAGCACTTCCCCGGCGCGGACCTGTACGCGTTCGCCGAAGACCACGTGCAGAAGCAGGAAAGCTTCGACTGCGCGATCCCGACATCGCCGCCGCCGACCGTGATCCACGAGCACGGCGTGCAGTTCCATGCCGCGCCCGGCACCAAGCACAAGACCGGCTTCTTCGCCGACCAGCGCGACAACCGCAAGTACCTGGCGACGTTCTGCGACGGCAAGCGCGTACTCGACCTGTGCTGCAACTCGGGCGGCTTCGGCATCTACGCGAAGACGATCGGCGGTGCCGACGAAGTCACCGGCGTCGACCTCGACGAGGAGATCCTCGAGATCGCCGCGAAGAATGCCTACCTCAACAAGGTCAAGGTGCGCTTCGTGCAGGCGGACATCTTCCACTGGTTGCGCGACGCGGCGGCGAACCGCGCCAAGCAGTTCGATGTCGTGATCCTCGATCCGGCCAAGATGACGCGCGACCGCGAGCAGGTGATCCCGGCGCTGAAGAAATACCTCGACATGAACAAGCTCGCGCTCGGCGCGGTCAAGCCGGGCGGGATCTTCCTGACCTGTTCGTGCACCGGCCTGGTCAGCGAGGAGCAGTTCCTCGACATGCTGCGCCGCGCGGCGTTCTACGCGAACCGCACCGTGCAGGTGCTGAAGGTGACCGGCGCCGGCGAAGACCATCCGTGGCAGGCGCACGTGCCCGAATCGCGTTACCTCAAGGCCGCGTTCTGCCGCGTCGAGTGAGTGCGCAGGGCGGGCCTTGGCTCGCCGTTGAACGTCATGCACGTGGCGTGGCGGGCCGAGGCCCGCCCGGTCCGGGTCAACCGCGCGACGCGCCGTGCGTTGCAGGGGGCAGTGTCCTCACAAGGAATCGCCCTTGCGCCTGCTGCTGTCTTTCCTGATCCTGCTCGTCGCGGCCGATGCGCGCGCGGCACTCGTCTACGACTTCTCTCCGGTCACGCAGCAGATCGAGGATCTCCTGCAAGCCCATCCGGGCATCGGTGGCGCTTCGCTGGTCGTGATCCGCAACGGCAGCGTGATCGACGAGGAATACTTCGACGGCTACAGCCCGACCACCCGCATCCCGATCGCGTCGGCCAGCAAGTGGCTGTCCGCGATCGCAATCGAACGCCTCGTCGAGCGGCACCTGATGAGTTGGGGCGACAGCGTCGGCCAGTACTTCCCGACCGCGCCGGCGGACAAGCAGGCGATCACGCTCGGCCAGTTGTTCAGCCACACGTCCGGCCTGCCGGCGAACGATGCCGACTGCGTCGGCAACCATTCCGACTACACGCTCGACACCTGCGCGCAGCAGATTCTCGGCCTGACCCTGCAATACGCACCGGGCAGCGCCTTCGCCTATACCGGCAACGGCATGCA
>Ga0068855_100002966_pt1 | contig 20748 bp, 12 predicted proteins | sample KBSCornC52_FD_66592 | JGI IMG/M metagenome (GOLD analysis project Ga0068855, IMG submission 66592) | Corn rhizosphere microbial communities from Kellogg Biological Station, Michigan, USA - KBS Corn C5-2 | ecosystem: Host-associated > Plants > Roots > Rhizosphere > Soil ...
ACGGTGAAGGTGAAGGAGTGGAAGGGCGAGGTCGTGTTCCTGCACGAGGTCACGGCGGGCGCGGCCGACCGCTCCTACGGCATCCAGGTGGCGAAGCTCGCCGGATTGCCCGCCGCCGTGATCGAGCGCGCGAAGGTCGTCCTTGCCAAGCTCGAGCAGGAGGACCGCGCGGCGCCGAAGGGCTTCGAGGATTTGCCGCTGTTCGCAGCCAACTACAAGCCGGCCGAGCCGCACGCCGCTGCCGACGACAAGCTCGCGGCCGCGATCGCGGCTCTGCATCCCGACGACATGTCGCCGCGCGAGGCGATGGACGCGCTCTATCGTCTCAAGCAACTGCTCGGCACGCCGGAGAAAAATTGACGATGAACGTCGCCGAGCGGACGTACGCGAACGCTCCCGCGGAGGCCGCCGCCTGGCTCGATCGCTTTGCGTCTTCGCTGGCCGCCAACGATGCGCAGGTCGCAGCCGCGCTGTTCACCGACACCGGGCTGTGGCGGGACATTTTGGCCTTCACAAGGACGATCGAGACGATGTCCGGCCGGACGGCCATCGCCGCGCGGTTTGCCGGGACCGCGGCGCGCACGCGCGCCGTCAATTTCACCATCCCGCCGTCGCGCACGCCGCCGCGCTGGGTGACGCGCGCAGGCACGCAGTGCATTGAGGCGTTGTTTGCGTTCGAGACAACGCTCGGCCGCTGCAACGGCGTGCTACGGCTGGTGCCTGAAGCGAATGCGCTTCGCGCGTGGACGCTCATCACCACAATGGAGGAGCTAAAAGGCCACGAGGAAGCCTTCAAACGCCTATCGGCTCAAGACGAAGGCGGGTTGCGCGACTACGGTGGCCCGAACTGGCTCGACCGCCGCATCGAGGCCGTGAAATATGATGATCGCGAACCGACCGCCGTGGTGGTCGGCGCCGGCCAGGCCGGTCTCTCGATCGCCGCTCGGCTGACGCAACTCGGCGTCGACACGCTCATCGTCGATCGCAACGCGCGCGTCGGCGACAACTGGCGCCATCGCTACCACTCGTTGACGCTGCACAATGAGCGCTTCGTCAATCACCTGCCCTACATGCCGTTTCCGCCGACCTGGCCGGTCTATATCCCCAAGGACATGCTAGCGAACTGGTTCGAAGCCTACGCCGACGCCATGGAGCTCAATGTCTGGACCGGAACGGCGCTCGTCAGTGGCAGCTACGACGAGACAAAGCGCCGCTGGAATCTGACACTGCGCCGTGCCGACGGCGGCGAGCGCGTCTTGCATCCGCGCCATCTCGTCTTCGCGACCGGCGTCAGCAGCATCCCGTCCATTCCCGATCTGCCGGGCCTGAAGGACTTCGCAGGCACGGTGTCGCACTCCGGCTCATTCGATCATCCCGAGCACTGGAAAGGTAAGAAGGCCCTGGTGCTCGGCACCGGCACGAGCGGCCACGACGTCGCGCAGGAGCTCGACACTGTCGGCGCCGACGTCACCATTATCCAGCGCAGCAAGACGTACGTCGTTAGCCTGCCCGAAGCGCAGAGCGTCTACGCCATCTACAAGGAAGGCATCCCGTTCGAGGATTGCGACCTACTCGCAACCTCCTTCCCCTACCCCGTCCTGCAACGCTCGTATCAGATCTCAACCACGAAGAGTCGCGAGGTCGACAAGCCGCTGCTCGACGCGCTCGAAGCGAGCGGCTTCCGCCTGCACTTCGGCGAGGCCGAGACCGGCTTCCAGATGATGTATCTGCGTCGCGGCGGCGGCTATTACTTCAATGTCGGCTGCTCGGAGCTGATCATCTCCGGCGCGGTCAAGCTTCTGCAATTCATCGATATCGACCGTTTCGTCGCGCAGGGCGCCCGGCTCAAGGACGACCGCATTGTGCCGGCCGATCTGCTGGTGCTCGCGACCGGCTATCTGAGTCAGCAGGACTCGGTACGACATTTCCTCGGCGACGCGATTGCCAACAGCATCGGGCCGGTCTGGGGCTTCGACGAGGGCGGCGAGTTGCGCAACATGTGGCGGCGAACGGCGCAACCGGGCCTTTGGTTCACCGCCGGCAGCCTGGCGCAATGCCGTATATTCTCGCGCTACCTGGCGCTCCAGATCAAGGCGATCGAGGAAGGCATCGTCGCTTAGGCGCGCCGGCGGTGGCGCAACCCCCAGAGCAGCGCATTCCATCCGACGCAGATCGCCAATCCGACGAGATAGGACCACCACACGCCGAACGGCACCGCCATGTCATGCACGGCGTAAAGGCCCAATCCAAGGCCGAACAGTGCGGCGGGCACATGGGCGGCTGTGCTCGCGGCGGCCGGTCCACCGAGCCGCGTGTGCAGGATGACGAAGAACGAGCTCATCGCCACCGGGAAAAAGGCGAATACTCCGGACGCGTAGGAGCCGATCGAATAGCTCGCCGCGGTCACGACGACGACGACGAACGTCACCACGCCGGCGCGCCAGGCGAGATCGCGCCCGGTCAAATGAACGCGGCCCTTGGCGCCACCGGCCGCGCGAAACGGGCGTCCGGCGAAAACGACCAGCGGAAAAACGACGACGTTGGTCAGTAGCGCCGTCGCCGCGGTCCACGGCACGTATTGCGAAGCGAACACGAGCGCGAGCCACACCGCCAGCGCGCCGCCGAGGCTCACCGGGAGATTGCGCCGTTGCGCCAGCGCGGCATAGGTCAGCGTAAACACCGCACACACAGCGTTCGAGACGATGCTGCCAACGGCGCCATTGGCGATGAACGCGGGCGGGTGCTCGAGCGCGAGGATGATCATCGCCGCGCCGCCGGCGGTCGGTAGGGAGGCAATCAGCGCTCCGATGAACGGACCGGAACGTTCGACGACGATCGAGGCGGCCACGACGATCGAGGCCGTCATGGCGATCTTGAACAGGAGGGCAAGGACGAATGCGAGCATCGCGCTACACCTTGAGGCCGAGACGGCGCGCCTGCCACATGATCAGGCTGTAGCAGATCGATACGGCGAGGCCGGCGGCAAGCGCAGGCCATTTGCCGACGATCTCCGCGGTCAGATGTACGCAGATACATGCGAGTGCAAAGCCGATGAAGCCGAGCACCGTGTTGGCCAGCACCGCGGCCGTCGGCTTGCCGCCGGCACGATTGTGCAGAATGAGGACGATGCTGGTCAGCACCACCGGGAACACGGCGAGCAGACCGCTGGCATAAGGCCCGATGCGGAAGCTGAACGTCACCAGGACGCCGACGAGGACGGAAACGAGACCGGCACGCAGCGCGTAATCGGACCAGCGCCGCTGCACCCGGAGCATCGGCACGTGCCGCAGCGGCCGCACCAGCCATAGCCCGAGCGCCAGAACGCCGGCATTCATCGCGACAGCCGCGCCGAGCGACCAATGCTGCGAATTGGTGAGCAGAGCGAGCACGAGCCACACGATGTAGGCCGTGCCGAGGCTGCCGAACAGCGAGCGCCTTTGCGCCATCATCGTATAGGTCGTCGCGAACAGAACGTTGACGGCGTTGACGGCGAGGCTCGCCACCGCGCTCTGCGACATGAAATGCGCATCGTGGTCGAGCGCGAGGAACACATAGGCCGGCCCCGCGGCAATCGGCAGGGTCGCGACGAGGCCGCCGACCAGCGGACCGGCGCGCTCAGCCGTGATCGTGGCCGCGAGCACGAAGGCGGCGGTGACGGCCATTTTGATGAGCAGGATGAGCGCGAAGGAGAGGTCGGGGGACATTGCGCCGGCTTTTGTCATCGCCGGGCTTGTCCCGGCGATCCCGATCAGGTTGGCACACTGCCCTCCTAAGCGAGATGGCCGGGACAAGCCCGGCCATGACGATTTCTATACCTACACCGATTTTGCGTCTACGGCCTCACACCCTCGTCATCTGCACGTCCACGGGCGGACCGCTTTTGATGGTCTGGAAGACGACACAATAGCGTTCGGTCAGCTTGAGAAGCTGGTCAAGCTTGTCCTGCGGCGCCTCGGTCGCGACATCGAAGCGCAGCCGGATCTGGCGGAAGCCGACCGGCGCATCCTTGGCGACACCGAGCGTGCCGCGGAAATCGAGGTCACCCTCCGCCGATACCGCGGCAGATTTGAGCGGAATATCGAGCGCCGTCGCCACCGCCTTCAGCGTCACGCCGGCGCAGGCGACCAGGGCTTCGAGCAGCATGTCGCCCGAGCAAAGCTCCATCCCGGACCCACCGGTGGCCGGATGCAGGCCGGCGACCTTGAGCGCCTGGCCGGTCTCGACCTTGCAGGCGATGTTGGCATCGTCGAGCGTGCCGCGGGCCTTGAGCGTGATCACCGCCGCGTTCGGATCGTCCTTGTAGCGCTGCTTTATCGGCGCCTGCATGGCGCGAAGCTCGTTGCCGTCCATTGTTCGTCCTTTCGATTTCACGCGGCGAGCGCGGCCCAGGGCGACTTGACCGAAGCCGCGTGGAATACCAGCAGGCTGCCTAGAGCATCCCCGGCACCGACACAAACGACGTGATCGTTATCGACCAGCGAGCGAATGTCGGCTTCGACAAGGATGCTGCGCACGAGGTCGAGGTCGGCACAAAGCAACGCCTGCCCGCACATACAGGGAACATTCGGCAGCGTGAAATTTGAAATTGCCGATGTGAAATCCGGCTCTGCGAGCACGATCCGCCCGCGGTCTAGCGGCACGATGCTCAACGACCCTTCCTCGCGCGGCGCGCGCCCGGCAAAACGACCGAACCGCGCCGCCGCTTCCTGGCGATCACGCACGATCAGGAGAATGTCCGAAAGGCCGTCTGCGGCGTTGGCGAGCGGCGGCGCGGCCTCGTTCCAGGTCAGCTCAGGCGTGTGGCAATAGGCGAACTGCACCCGCCCTTCGGGCATAACGCCGGCCTGCGGCCGCAGCACCGACCAGCGCACCTCCCGCATGCCCTCCGCCGTCTGCTTGTGCCGGCGCAGGTTGACGACCTCCTGCATGGCGAAGCCCTCGGCGATCAGGCGCTCGCGCTCGGCCGGGATGTCGGCGTGCGACAACGCAATCAGGTGCAGCCCGGCATAGCGCGCAAGCGCCGCCTTGAGCTGATCGCCGAGCGGCGTGTCGTGCGTCGCCGCCAATACCTCGAGGAAACCGCGGCGCAGGACCGCAAGCCGGTTCGAAGTGCCGGACGGCGTCAGCCGCCCCTGCGCGTCCGCGTTCTGCTGCAGGTTGACCGGCGACACGGCAAAGCCGAGCCGCGCAAGCTGCGCGCCCGCCGCATCGAGATCGGCGGTGAAATAGCCGACGTGATCGAGGAAGACTTCGCCGCCGACCGGCAATTGCCGGTCTCCGGATTCATGACCGGAGGTCATGAATCCGGCCTCAGGCCGGCTCCGGCTGAAGCACCACCCGGCCGACGATCTTGCCGGCGCGAAGGTCGTCCATGGCGGCGTTGACCTGCGACAGCGGCCGCGTCGCGACCGGCACGTCCGGCAGGCCGGTGCGCTTGATGAGGTCCATCAGCTCGGCCATTTCCGGCACGCTCCCGACGTAGGAGCCCTGGATCGTCAGCGCCCGCATGGCGATCGGCGGCAGCGACAACGTGACGTCGCCGCCATAGAGGCCGACGATGACGTATTTGCCGCCCTTGGCGAGGCTATCATAGCCCATGCGCGCCGACTGCGACGAGCCGACAAGGTCGACGACGCCCCAGGCGCCGCCATTGGTCAGCGCCTTGATCTGGTCGACGGCGTCGGCCGCCTTGCCGTCGACGACCGCCTTCGCGCCCGCCTTCTTCGCCGCGTCACGCTTGGCCGGGTCGATATCGACGACGATGGCCGAATGGCCGCCCATCTTGCCGTGCAGCGCCAGGCACATCAGGCCGAGGCCGCCGGCGCCGATGATGACCGTCGGCTCGCTCTTGAGCGTCGCAATCTTCTTCAACGCGCCATAGGTCGTCACGCCCGAGCAGGCGAGCGGCGCGGCGCGCTCCGGCGACATGTCGCCGATATCGAACAGGTACCTCGCGTGCGGCACCATCATGTGCGTGGCGTAGCCGCCGTTCGAGAATACGCCGAGGCTGCGCATGGCGGTACAGAGATTGTCCTCGTTGCGAAGGCAGGCGGGGCACTTGCCGCAGCCGATCCACGGATCGGCGAGCATCTTCTGCCCGACCTTGACGCCCTTGGCATCCGGCCCGACCGCGACGACCTCGCCAACGTTTTCATGACCCAGGGTCACGGGCAGCTTCATGCCGCGGTCCTGAAGGCTCATGCGTTTGCCCCCGCCGAGGTCGAACCAACCATCGGCCAGATGGATGTCGCTGTGGCACACACCGGCCGCCAGCACCTTGAGCAGGACTTCGGTGCCCTTGGGCTCGGGCGTCGGCGCCTCGTTGCATTGCAGGGGCTCGCCGCACACGCAGACCTGAAACATTCGCATCGCGCTTCCTCCCACTCGAATTGCCGGCGCAGGGAACCACACTCCGCGCCACCCGTCACCCCGGCCGAGAAATGGCTGCATTTTAGGCACTTCCGGGCGCGACGGATATCTTCGCCGTGGCCCGGTGACACCCTCGCCGCACTCCGCTATTCCGGTTGCGCCATGGCCTCGCCTGCTCTCGACCAGACCCGTCCCGCGCCCGAAGCCGTCACATCGGCTGACCTGATCGACGCGCCGGCCATCGCGGCCGAGCTCGATGCGCTGGCCGCCGCCCGCATCGGCAGCGAGGCCGAGCTGCGCACCGCCGTCGCCCAGCGCCTGAAGGTCGTGCTGCAGGACGGCCGCGCCAAGGCCGAGCAGATGCTGCTCAAGGACCGGCACGGCCGCGGCTGCGCCGAGCGCATCTGCCGGATGGAAGACGAGATCATTCGGCTGCTTTACGAGTTCACGCGCAAGCACCTCTACCCCTCGCAGAACCCGTCCGAGACCGAGCGCATGGCCGTCGTCGCCACCGGCGGCTACGGCCGCGGGTTGCAGGCGCCGGGCTCGGATATCGATCTGTTGTTCGTGCTGCCGTACAAGCAGACCGCCTGGGGCGAGTCGGTCGCCGAGGCGATCCTGTATTGCCTCTGGGACTTGGGCCTGAAGGTCGGGCACGCGACGCGCTCGATCGACGAGTGCATCCGTCAGTCCAAGGCGGACATGACCATCCGCACCGCGATCCTCGAGGCGCGCTTTCTGCTCGGCGACCATGCGTTGTTCGAGGAACTCGTCAAGCGATTCGACGAAGAGGTCGTGCGCGGCACGGCCGCCGAATTCGTCGCCGCCAAGCTCGGCGAGCGCGAAGAGCGCCACCGACGCAGCGGCCAGTCACGCTATCTGGTCGAACCGAACGTCAAAGACGGAAAAGGCGGTCTGCGCGACCTGCACACGTTGTTCTGGATCGCGAAATACGTCTATCGCGTGCGCGAACCGTCCGAATTGATCGCGCGCGACGTCTTCGACCGCGGCGAATATCAGCTGTTCCGCCACTGCGAGGATTTCCTCTGGTCGGTCCGCTGCCACATGCACTTCCTCATGGGCCGCGCTGAGGAGCGCCTTTCGTTCGACATCCAGCGCGAGATCGCGGTGCGGCTCGGCTACACCGAGCATCCCGGCCAGCAGGACGTCGAGCGGTTCATGAAGCATTACTTCCTGGTCGCCAAGGACGTCGGCGACCTGACCGCCATCGTCTGCGCAGAGCTTGAAGACAGTCACGCCAAGAGCGTGCCGGTGCTGAGCCGCGTGATGGCGCGCCTGCGCCCCGTCAAGCGCCGCTCATTGAACGAGAGCGACGACTTCATCGTCGAGCACAACCGCATTCTGTGCGCGCGACCGAACGTCTTCGAGCGCGACCCGGTCAACCTCATTCGCATCTTCCAGTTGGCGCAGAAGCACAATCTCGCCTTCCATCCGGATGCGATGCGGACCTTGCGCCGCTCTCTCAAGCTGATCGACGCGAAACTGCGCGACAACGATGAGGCAAACACCCTCTTCCTCGAAATCCTGACCTCGCAGAACGATCCTGAGACGGTGCTGCGACGGATGAACGAAGCCGGCGTGCTCGGCCGCTTCGTGCCGGCATTCGGCAAGATCGTCGCGATGATGCAGTTCAACATGTACCACCACTATACGGTGGACGAGCACCTGCTGCGCTGCATCGGCATCCTGGCGGAAATCGAAGGCGGTGGACACAACGACACGCCCCTTGCCAACGAGCTGATCCACAAATTGAAGCCTGGCAGCCGCGCGGTGCTTTACGTCGCGCTGTTCCTGCACGACATCGCCAAGGGACGGCCGGAAGATCATTCGACTGCGGGCGCGCGCATCGCCCGCCGCTATGGCGCGCGTCTCGGATTCTCGGCCACCGACACCGAACTGATCGCGTGGCTGATCGAGAACCACCTGGTTATGTCGAGCGTCGCGCAATCGCGCGATCTCTCCGACCGCAAGACCGTCGAGAATTTTGCTGCCGTCGTGCAGTCGGTCGAGCAGCTGAAGCTGCTGACGATCCTCACCACCGCCGACATCAAAGGCGTCGGCCCGGGAGTCTGGAACGGCTGGAAAGCGCAGCTCATCCGAACCCTCTACTACGAGACCGAGCCGGTACTGACCGGTGGCTTCTCCGAGGTGAACCGCGCTCAGCGCGTGACGATGGCGCAGCAGGAATTCCGTGAGGCGATGAAAGCGGTCCCCGCCGACTGGCTGGAGGGCTACATCGCCAAACATTACCCGGCCTACTGGCTCAAGGTCGATCTCGAGCACAAAATTGCGCATGCCGATTTCGTGCGCTCGATCGAGAATACTGAGAAGTCCTTGGCGACAATGACGCGCTTCGACGAAGGGCGCGCGGTGACCGAACTCACCTTGCTCGCTCCGGACCATCCGTGGCTTCTGTCGATCATCGCCGGCGCCTGCGCCATGGGCGGCGCCAACATCGTCGATGCCCAGATCTATACGACCACCGACGGCCGGGCGCTGGATACCATCTCGATCACCCGCGAGTTCGATCGCGACGAAGACGAGGACCGCCGCGCCGCGCGCATTGCCGATACGATTGAGAAAGCGTTGCGAGGGCAGCTCCGATTGCCGGAGATGGTCGGCAAGCGCGCCGTGCCGAAAGGCCGCATCCGTGCGTTCGCGCTGGAGCCGTCGGTGACCATCAACAATCAATGGTCGCATCGCTATACGACGGTCGAGATCACTGGCCTCGACCGGCCCGGCCTGCTCTACGAGATGACCGCGACGATCTCGAAGCTCAATCTGAACATCGCCTCGGCCCACGTCGCCACCTTCGGCGAACGTGCGGTCGACGTGTTCTACGTGACCGACCTTCTCGGCGCACAAATCACGTCCCCGACCCGCCAGGCGGCGATCAAGCGCGCCTTGGTCGCCTTGTTCACGGCGGACGACGGCAAGCGGCCTGCGGCCCGATAGCGGCTTTTCGGCGCGGTCAATGTCGGCTCACGGACCGATCACCTTGACTTTATGTGGTAATTCACGCCCGCCGTCGGATGGAACTCTCCGGGTTTCTTCGGCGTTTTCGGTCCTGAACTGATCGCGGCCCTCGGTATTTCTCGCCGGACGGCCTCCCATTCTCGAACACGGGTTCCCAACGGGACGTCACATGGACGCCACGACAGAATTCTTGCCGCGCGCCTCGACCGGCGTTGCCGGCCTCGATGAAGTTCTCGCCGGCGGCTGGGCCCGCACACGCATGCACCTCCTCGAGGGCAGCCCCGGCACGGGCAAGACCACCATCGCCCTCCAGTTCCTTCTCGCCGGCGCCAAGGCCGGCGAGACCGGAATCTACATCTCGCTTGCCGAAACGGAGCAGGAACTCCGTGACGGCGCGCGCTCGCACGGCTGGGAGATCGACCCTTCGATCGAGATCTTCGAGCTGGTGCCGCCGGACAGCGTACTCAACCCGGATCATCACCAGAGCCTGCTCTATTCCTCGGACCTCGAGCTCGGCGAGGCGATCACCCGGGTTTTCGAATCGATCGAGCGAGTGAAGCCGCAACGCGTCGTCATCGACAGCCTGTCCGAGATCCGGCTGTTGGCGCAAAGCTCGTTGCGCTATCGGCGGCAGATCCTCGCGCTGAAGCATTATTTCGCCAAGCACAACTCAACCGTTGTCATGCTCGACGATTTGACCGGCGAAACGAACGACCGCGCCGTGCACAGTATTGCGCACAGCGTCACGCAGCTCGAACAGCTTGCGCCTGTCTACGGCGCGGAGCGCCGCCGGCTGAAAGTCGCGAAATGTCGCGGCCAGATATTCCGCGGCGGCTACCACGACTTCATCATCGGCGCTGGCGGAATCCAGGTATTTCCGCGACTGGTCGCCGCGGAGCAGCGCAGGGGCTTCACCGGAGATCTGGTCAAAAGCGGCCTTCCCGCACTCGACAAGCTGGTCGGCGAGGGCGTGCCCGGAGGTTCGAGTACGCTGGCCATCGGTCCGGCCGGCACCGGCAAGACGCTGCTCATCATGCAGTACCTCCGCGAGGCGATCAGGCGCGGCGAGCGGGCCGCAATGTTCGTATTCGATGAGGAACTCGGGCTCCTGTTCGCCCGGGCCAAGGGCATGGGCATCGACCTCGCGGGCATGCGCGAGTCGGGCAAGTTGATCATCCAGCAGATGGACGCCGCAGAGCTGTCGCCTGGCGAATTCTCGCACCGCGTCTGCGGCGCGGTGGACCGCGAGGATATCCGCGTCGTGGCGATCGACAGTCTCAATGGCTATCAGGCGTCGATGCCGGAAGAGCAGTTCCTGACGCTGCACCTGCACGAGCTGTTGCAATACCTCAACCGGCGCGGCGCGGCGACCTTCCTGACGCTGGCGCAGTCCGGCATGGTCGGCGAAATGAAGTCTCCCGTCGACCTCACATACTTGGCCGACAACGTGATCATGCTGCGCTATTTCGAGGCGCTCGGCCGCGTCCGGCGTGCGATCTCCGTCATCAAGAAGCGCGGCGGCCCGCATGAGGACACGATCCGCGAATTCCGGATCAATGCTACGGGCATCCACGTCGGCGACGCGCTGCATGAATTCCAGGGTGTGCTGCGCGGAATTCCGACCTTCGTCGGCCGCTCGGACACGCTCATGGAGCGCACTTGAACGGGCCCGCATCCCTTGCACTCGAGCGTGCGTTGATTCTGGCGCCGCGAGGCCGTGACGCGCTGGTTGCGCGCGACATCTTGAACGACGCGCGAATATCGACGGTCGTTTGTCCTGACCTCGAGGACCTGCTCCAGCAATTGCGCCGCGGCGCCGACCTCGCGATCGTCACCGAGGAGGCGCTGCGCGACGACACGCGGGCCCTCGCCGGCTGGGTCGGGACACAGCCGGCGTGGTCGGATTTTCCCTTTATCGTGTTGACGAAACACGGCGGCGGGGTCGAATGGAACCCGGAGGCCGCCAAGCTGCACGCGATCCTCGGCAATGTCGGCTTCCTTGAGCGGCCATTTCATCCGACCACGCTGATCAGCCTGGTGCAGACGACGCTGCGCGGCCGCCGCCGGCAATACGAGTTTCGGCGCCTGAATGAGGAGCTCGAGGTCCGCGTGCAGGACCGCACCGGTCAGCTCGCCGCCGCCAACCGCCAGCTCATGGCCCAGATCGAGGAGCGCGAGCGCGTCGAGTCGACCCTGCGACAGATGCAGCGATTGGAGGCGGTCGGCCAGCTCACCTCGGGCGTCGCCCACGACTTCAACAATCTGCTCACGGTCGTGCTCGGCAATATCGGCTTCATCGAGCGCGCGCTCGACAAGGCAGGCATCGACGGCAAGACCACGCAGCGCCTGAGTTACATGCGCGCGGCGGCCGAGCGCGGCGCAAAGCTTACCGACCAGCTCCTCTCCTTCTCTCGGCGGCAGAGGCTCGAGCCCAAGGTGCTCGACCTCAATGGCACGATCGCCGGCATGCGCGACCTGTTGCAGAGCACGATCGGAGGCAGCGTTTCGATCGAGACCTCTCTCAACGACGACCTGTGGCCGGCCTTGGTCGATCCGACGCAGCTCGACATCGCTGTGCTGAACCTCGCCATCAACGCCCGCGACGCCATGGACATCGGCGGCACGCTGAAAGTCTCGACAGCCAATGTAAGGCTTGGTCCGCCGCGCGCCGCGGAAGAGCCGGCGGCGGGCGAGTATGTGGCGATCTGCGTCAGCGATACCGGCGCCGGCATGAGCGCGGAAGTGCGGGCAAAGGTCTTCGAGCCGTTCTTTACGACGAAGGAGATCGGCAAAGGCTCAGGTTTGGGCCTGAGTCAGGTGCTCGGCTTCGCCAAGCAATCCGGCGGCGGAGTGCGCATCGAATCGCAGTCCGGCCGCGGCACAGCCGTGCACATCTACCTGCCGCGCGCAAATGCGGCGCCGCAATCCGAGCCGGAGATCGCCGTCGAGGGCGCGGCCGTGGCCCGGCCTGGTGCCGTGATCATGCTGGTCGATGACGACACGGCCGTGCGCGACGTGACCGCCGCCATGCTGCGCGAGCTCGGCTACAAGGTCGAGGAAGCCGACAGCGGCGAGAGCGCGCTGCGGCTGCTCGATGCGAGGCCGCACATCGATCTCGCCGTCATCGATTTTGCAATGCCCGCCATGAGCGGCGCCGAGCTTGCCCGCCACGTGCGGTCGCGGCTGCCGGATTTGCCAGTTTTGTTCGTAACGGGCTTTGCCGAGCGCGAAGCTTTGACCGGCATTGCCGACCGCTATGTCGTCAGCAAGCCTTTCGTCAACGGCGACCTTGCCGAGAAGGTGAAGCTCGCTTTGACGGCGGCGGGGTGAGTGCGCCTTCTGCACGCTCCAGAATCGCCAGCGCCTGACGCTGGACGAAGACAGCCTGCTGCGCTTCGATCGGCGCCGGACGGCCGGTCAGATAGCCCTGCACCTGATCGCATCCCTTGCGGAGAAGAATGAGGTGCTGCGCGGCGGTCTCGACGCCTTCGGCCAGCACGGGTATGTCGAGGCTGTGACCGAGATCGATCACCGCGCTCACGACCGCCTTGGAATGCTGGCTCGTCTCGAGATCGCCGACGAAGGTCCGGTCGATCTTGATCTTGTCGAATGGAAAGGCGTGCAGATACGACAGGGAAGAATAGCCCGTGCCGAAATCGTCGAGCGCGATCTTGACGCCGAGCATCTTGAGCCGCCGCAGCATCGCCAGCGCGCCGGAGAAGTCGTCGATGAGGACACCCTCGGTCACCTCGAGTTCGAGCCGCGCCGGTGCGAGCCCCGTCTCGAGCAGGATTGAGTGCACCGTGGCGGCGAGCTCGCGGTCGCGGAACTGGATCGGCGAGAGATTGACCGCGATCGTAAGCGGCTGCGGCCAGCGCGCGGCCTCGCGGCAGGCCGCACGTAGCACCCATTCTCCGATCGGCACGATGAGGCCGCTCTCCTCGGCGATCGGAATGAAGGTGGACGGCGGCACCATGCCCCGCTTCGCCGAATTCCAACGGAGCAGCGCCTCGAACCCGATGGTCTCGCCGGCCATGGTCTGTTGCGGCTGGTAGTGCAACGTGAACTCGCCTGCCTCGATGGCCACGGCGAGTTCCTGCTGGAGCGCACGGCGGTCGCGCATGCGTTCACCCATCTCGGCGTCGAAGAACAGAAGCGCGCCGCGGAACTCGGCTTTGGCGCAGTAGAGCGCGAGGTCGGCGTTGAGCATCAACGTCGGGGCGTCGGCGCCGGCCTCGGGATAGAGCGCGGCACCGATGCTGGCGCCGATCGTGATCTTGCGGTCTTCGAAAACGAATGCCTCCGACAGCGCTTTAAGGAGGCGCTTGCCGAGGTCTTCGGCCGCCTGAGGTTGCGCCTCGCCGGTGACGATCAGCGCGAACTCGTCGCCGCCGAGGCGCGCGACGAAGGCAGCACCGGCGGCGTCCTGCAAGCGTCGCGCGACTTCGCGCAGCAATGCGTCGCCGACGCCGTGCCCGTAGGTGTCGTTGACCTCCTTGAAGCCGTCCAGATCGAGCGACAGCACGGTCACCGCTTCGCCGGTGTTCGCCGTCTTGGCGATCGCCGCGTCAAGCGCGTCGTTGAAAGCGACGCGGTTGGGCAGATCGGTCAGGCTGTCATAGTGCGCCATGCGCGCGATGCGCCGTTCCCATTGACGGCGCTCGGTCACGTCCTCCAGCACCGTGAGCAGATAGCGCGGCCGTCCGTCGTCGTCACGCACGGCAAAGCTCTTACCGACGGCATAGCGAAGGCCGTTACACGGCGTCGCCACGAGGTGGTCAGGAACGATGACGGGTTCGTCCGAGCGTAGCGTCTGGTTGTTCTCGGCGGTGATGAAGTCGGCACGCTCTTTCGGATAGAGCTCGGCCACGGTCTTGCCGATGAGCTGCTCGCGCGTGACGCCGAACAGCTCCTCGCCGGCACGGTTGACGAGCGTGTAGCGGCACTCGGCGGCGTCCAGGGCATCCTCCGGCAGCTCCTTGACCAGGATCGGCACGGGAACGTTCTCGACGATCATGTCGAGGAATTTCTTGGTTCGACGCATCCGTTCATCGGCGCGCTGGCGGTCGGTGATGTCGTGTGCGGCGACAAGCGATGCACGCCGCCCCTCATATTGGAGAGCGCGAGCGTAAACGCTGACGTCGATCAGGGTGCCGTCCGCTTTCTGATGGCGCCAGCAGTCCCCGACCTCCATTTCCTGAAAGCCATCGACCATCCGCTTGAACCGGTCGATCTCGTCCGCCGGGCGAATGTCGAGCGCCGACATTGCCATGAAGGCTTCGCGGCTGTAGCCGTAATGCTCGATCGCCGCATTGTTCACGGCCAGGAAGCGATAGTCCGAACAATCGTAAACCCACATGGGCACCGGATTGTTGTCGAACAGCAGCCTGAACGACTCCTCCCGCAGGCGCGACTCGGTAATGTCCTCATGCGTCGTGACCCAACTGCCGTCCGCCATCGGACGGTTCATGACGGAAATATAGCGTCCGTCCTGAAGCTGTTGAACGAGCGAGAGCTCCTCGCCGCACGCCATTTTCTCGAGTATCGAGGCTGAGAATGCTTCCGGATTGTCGAATGGTCCGTGCTTGCAGACGCCCTTGTCGAGGCGGATGCGCAGGATCTCGGTCAGCGGCGTGCCTCGCCGCAACGCGGCGCGCGGCAGCCCGTACATCTCGCCATAACGGTTGTTGCAGATGATCAGCCGGCCCTCGCGGTCGAACATTGCAAGAGCGTGCGCCATGTTGTTGAGGGCGATGTCGAGGCGGCGGTTCTGAGCCTGCGTTTCCCGCGCGATCCGGCGCGCCAGCACGAATGTAAGCGCGACGATCAGCAGAACGATCGCGGCGGCACCAGCGAGGACGTAGATCGCCGCATATTGCCAGCTCGCCAGTGCGTCGTTGAGCTTGCGGGTAATGACGACCGAAAACGGAAAATGCGCGAGATTGCGGCCGGAGATGATCAACTCACCTCTATCGGTGATACCTGTCTGCCGTACCGTCGCACGCCGCCCGTTTGCGAGCATGCGGAAGACCGCGCGGTTGCCGAGCGCGCGGCCACGCATGGATTCGTCGCCCGGATACCGCGTCACCAGGTTCGAGTCCTTGTCGAACAGTGAAATCGAATGGTCGTGCGTCCCTGCGACACTGCGGAAATAATCGTCAAAATATTGGAGCTTGATAACGCCCAGGACGGAGCCGAGCAACTGTCCGTCGCGGCTCATGATCCGGTGCGCGAAGGGCAGCGACCACTGGCCGTTAGCCGGGCTGCGCAGCGGCTTCGCAACAAAGCTGACCAGATTCGCTTCGGACTTGAAACGGACCTGCTCACCCGCGAAATTGATTTCGGGTAGCGGCCAGTGACGAGAGAAATTGACAAGTTTTCCGTCTGGATCGCTCAGGACCAGCGCGTCGACATGGGGCAGCGCGCGAATGCGGTCCTTCAATCGGCGGTGAGTGTTCTCGTCCGAAAGGAGCGCCGCAAATTCGGCAGGCGTCGAAATGCCGAGGTTGTCGACCCGCTCGATGATGTCGCGCTGCAAGAGCTCGATCGATTGGAACGTCCGGTCGATCTGCTCACTCAGCACCAGGACGAGACTTTCGAGATCCTTTTCGCTTGTCGTGATCTGGTCATTGCGCAGATTCCAAAGCAGCGCGCCGACCGCGACCACAATCGCCGCGATGACGAGAGCTGCGGCGGCGACGAGGCGGCGCACCTGGCGCGAGCGCCACAGCGATGCGGCGACGACGAGATCGGCCGCAACCTGTGAGCGTTTGCCGGCCGCTGCCGGATGCATTGTTTCGGATCTCATGTGCGCCCCAGCCCCATAGTGGTAGCAGGCTAGGGCCACACTTATTCACGAATCCCTAAGTGACTGGTCGCGCCCGAGGCATGCTGAATGGCCGCTTAAGCGCTTCGCGCGATGCGCGCCGCGCACCGCTTGGCATTCATTGGTTGCCGCGATGTTGGTGCGCTGGATCAGGGACGCGTGATAAGCCGCGCCGGGACGACGAATGCATGAATGCCGAGACGGCTGCGCACCACGAAGAACAGCGCTGCCGACTCGAAGATCATCGCTGCGGTGGGCGCCGCGGCGGCGCCGAGGATGCCGTAAGCCGGGATGAGCAGCGCGCATCCGGCGAGGTTGACGGTGAAGGCGGCCGCGTAGACCAGCGCGCAAGCGCGTTGCGAGCCGGCCATGGTCAGCAGCCGCTCCGACGGTCCGACCGAGGCGCGCGCGAGCGGCCCGAGCGCCAGCACGAACATGGCCGGGTAGGCGCCGACGAAACTCGGACCGAACAGCCGCAGCAATGGCCATCCGAGTGCAAGGACCGCGACAGTCGCAAACAGCGATGGCCAGAAAGTCCAGCGCACCGTCTTTGCAACGAATGCGGCGAGGCCCTCATGATCGCCGGCGAGATGGTAACGGCTGAAGTGGTGACCCGCCGCGGCGCTCACCGAGAAAGCGACGAAAGACACCATCATCAGCGTTCGCGCCGCGCCGTAATAATGGGCAACGTCTTCCGGCGGGCGGAACTGCTGCAGCATGATCACGTCGGTGTAGGTGAGCAGCGTGTAGAAGCCCCAAACCATGATCATGGGCGTCGACGTGGCGAGCCAGGAGCCGATCTCGTAGCGGCGGCCGCCTCCCGGCACGACACCGGCAAGCCGGCGCATAAGGATGACGGCGTGCACGATCGAGGTGGCCGCGGCGGCGATGACGATGACGGTCATGACGGTGGCGGCGTCGGCGCCGGTGCCGGCGGCAACGGCGGCGCCGGCAAGCGCGACGATCAGGAACGGCCGCCAGAAGAAATGCGGCGTCAGCGCGAGCCCGATCCAGTTGTAGCTGCGGGCGATGCCGTCGAACTGGATACAGATGCTCACGAAGGGCAAGGCGAGACAGGCGAGGTAGAGCGGCGTCACCTCGCCGGCCGCGAGATGGGGCTTCAAGAGCGTAACGAGGAGCGCGGCGATCGCGGCCCCGGCTGTCGCGAGCGCTAGCACGACTTTCCACGAGCCGAACACGAACGCGCGCAGGCGGTCGTCGTCGTTCGCAGCCTTGTAGGCGGGGATGAGCCGTTGCGCGGCCAGCGGCAGGCCGAGATGGATCAGGTCCGCGACCAAGAGGACCCACGTCCAGACATAAACGTAGATGCCGAACTCGGCATTGCCCATCCAGCGCGCGAGCACGACCTGCGAGAGATAGGTGGCGCCGGCGCTCGCAACGCGAATGACATAGGCCGCGCTTGCGGTGCGCGTCGTCACCGCGTGGTCGTCCTCGCCGCGCAGCATGCGCCGCAAGCGCTCCATGCCTGCGCGCGCGAAGGACGCACGCATCGGCGCGTGCTCGATGTCGGCCTGAGCCATCCGGTGTCCCGACTGCAAATGCGCGCCTTGTCTACCCGCGGCAGGTTAAGATTGGCCTTGATCTGGCAGCGAAACAGGGCTGCACAAGTTCCGATTAACGGCTCCTTAACCACGCGCCCGCGGCCACGGCCGCTTAAGGCCAACTTAAACCCGCCTCCGTAGCGTGCTCCCTGGGACCGGCAGCCTGTTTGGGCCGCCTTTCGGGTGACGAGTGGCGTATGGGACGGGGACAATCAGGCCCGCGGCGTGAGCCGACCTTCGATTCCCCGGCGCCCCGCGTCGAGGCGGGAGAGCGCGCGGCCGGCACGGCCAAACCTGCGCGCCGCAAGCGCGGCGGTAAGCGCAAAAAGGGCAAAGGCAAGCGCCGTCCCCTTCTCGCCCGTTTCACCTACTGGAGCGCCGTTGCCGGCCTCTGGCTGATCATCGCCGCGGGTGGCCTGGTCGGCTGGGTCGGCGCGCATCTGCCGCCTATCCAGTCGCTGGAGATCCCCAAGCGCCCGCCGACCATCGAGATCGTCGACAGCGACGGCCATGCCCTCGCCAGACGCGGCGATCTCGCCGGGCCACCGGCATCACTCAAGGACATGCCGCCCTACGTCCCGAAGGCCTTCGTCGCTATCGAGGACAGGCGCTTCTATGAGCATTTCGGCGTCGATCCGTTCGGCATCGCCCGCGCCTTCGTCGCCAACGTCCTGCATCGCGGCGTCGCGCAGGGCGGCTCGACCATCACCCAGCAGCTCGCCAAGAACCTGTTTCTGACGCAGGAGCGCACGCTCACGCGCAAGATGCAGGAGGCACTGCTGGCGCTGTGGCTGGAGCGTAAATTCACGAAGACGGAGATCCTCGAACTTTATCTCAACCGCGTCTATTTCGGTTCGGGCGCCTACGGCGTCGAGCAGGCGGCGCAACGCTATTTCGGCAAGTCCGCAAAGCAGCTCACGCTTGCCGAAGCGGCGATGCTCGCCGGCCTCGTCAAGTCGCCGTCGCGGCTCGCGCCGACCCGCAACTACAGGGACGCGGAAAAGCGGGCAAAGATCGTGCTGGCGGCGATGGCCGACCTGCATTTCATCTCGCAGGGCGCTGAGCGCGTCGCGGTGTCGCAGCCGCCGCGGCTGGTCGCGCAATCCGTCGGCGGCTCGGTCAATTACGTGGCCGACTGGGTGATGGACGCACTCAACGACATTCTCGGCCATGTGGAAGAAGATATCGTCGTGCGTACCAGCATCGACGCCGGCTTGCAGGCCACGGCCGAGAAAGCGGTCGACGATGAGCTCGCCGCAAAGGGCGCTAAGGCCGGCGTGTCGCAGGCAGCGGTGGTGGCCATGACGCCGAACGGCGCCGTCCGCGCGCTGATCGGCGGGCGCAATTACGGCGAAAGCCAGTTCAACCGCGCCGTCGTCGCCAAGCGCCAGCCCGGCTCATCCTTCAAGCCGTTCGTCTACCTGACGGCGCTCGAGCACGGCCTCACGCCCGAGACGATCCGCGACGACAAGCCGATCAACGTGCGTGGCTGGACGCCGGAAAACTACGAGCATCACTATCTCGGCCCGGTGCCGCTGTCGAAGGCGCTGGCCATGTCGCTCAACACGGTGTCGGTGCGGCTCACGCTCGAGGTCACGCCCCAGGCGGTGGTGCAGACCGCGCACCGGCTCGGCATCGCCTCAAAGCTCGAGCCGAACGCGTCGATCGCGCTCGGCACCTCGGAAGTGTCGCCGCTTGAACTGGTCGGCGCGTACACGCCGTTCGCAAACGGCGGCTTTGCCGTGGTGCCGCACGTCATTGACCGCATCAGCGCCAAGAACGGCAAACTGCTTTACACTTTCCCGCAAGCACAACTCGGCCGCGTGATCGAGCCGCGCTACGTGGCAATGATGAATTCGATGCTGGAGCAGACGCTCACGATCGGTACCGCGCGCAAGGCCCAGTTGCCGGGCTGGAACGCCGCCGGCAAGACCGGCACGAGCCAAGATTTCCGCGACGCCTGGTTCGTCGGCTATACGCCCAATCTCGTCACCGGCGTCTGGCTCGGCAATGACGACGGCACGTCGACCAAACACGTCACCGGCGGCAGCCTGCCGGTCGACATCTGGAGCCGCGTGATGCGGTCCGCCCATCAGGGCATCCCGGTCGCCAGCCTGCCGACTTCTTACGGCAACGGGTTCTTCTCGGGATTGTTCGGCGGCGATGGGCAAACGCAGCCGGTCTCGCAAACGGATCAGACGGACGGCATGGCGCCGCGGCCGCCGGGTGCGATCCAGACATCGAGCAACGTGCCGGCCGCACGCAGCGGCGGCGGCATGGACGGCTGGCTTCTCGATAATCTGTTCGGCCGCCGCTAGGCCGGCTTCTTCTTCCGCCGCGCGTCGCGCGTCGCGAACCACAAGACGAGCGTCATAGTGCCCACCAGCGCGATTGCCGCGACCATCGGCCACGCGTTGTGGCCGAGCAGCGACGCGACAATGGCCCCGCAGATCGCCGCGCCGGTCTGCTGCACGAACCCGAACAGCGACGAGGCCGCGCCGGCGCGCTCCGGGAACGGCGTGATCGCGCCGGCAATGGACTGCGGCAGCACCATGCCGAAGCCGCACAGAAAGATCGCGACCGGGATGACCAGCGACAGAGAGCTTGTGAAGCCGAGCGCGACCGCGGCGCAGGCCATCAGCCCGCCGATCGCCAGCACGGCGCTGCCAATGCCGATAACGCCGTCGAGCCCGACCCGCGTCACGATCTTGGTCGCGATCGTGGTGCCGGTGAAATAGCCGAAGGTCGCGACGGCGAAGACGAAGCCGAAGACGAAGGGCGTCAGTCCATAGAGATTCTGGAGCACGAAGGCGGCGCCCGAAATCCAGGCGAAGAGGCCGGCATAGCTGAACGAGCCGATTCCGAGATAGGCGAGAAAGACGCGATTGGAGGCAACGATACGGTAGGAGTGCAGCATCGATGACGCCGACGTCTCCTCGTCGGGCTTCTTCAGCGTTTCGGGCAAGAGCGCCCAGACCACGCAGAGCGCGGAAA
>Ga0068855_100002967_pt1 | contig 20742 bp, 20 predicted proteins | sample KBSCornC52_FD_66592 | JGI IMG/M metagenome (GOLD analysis project Ga0068855, IMG submission 66592) | Corn rhizosphere microbial communities from Kellogg Biological Station, Michigan, USA - KBS Corn C5-2 | ecosystem: Host-associated > Plants > Roots > Rhizosphere > Soil ...
CAAACACCATGCTCTCCACGAATTAGGATCATCATGAAGACGCTCCTCCAGACCGCTGTTTTATTGATTTTCGCCGTGACGATGGGGGCCGGGGCGCTGGTGCCAGTGAGAGAGGATTCGAAGGCGCGGGATACGCGGAATGATTCCTCCGCGAACATCGATGACAAGATTGCCGCGCAGCCGAAACTGCTGCGGATCAGCGCGAATGTGGACGGGAGCGGACGGATCATTTTCACCCGCGACGGGGTGCGCTACGAGCACAAGTATTGGGACGAGCCGACGGATGTGTCTTTCGATGGTGAGCCGTGGGAGGATCTCTCGAAGACGCCGCCGGCGTGGCAGGATGTGGTGAGCCATCTCGACCTCACGAAAGCCTGGATCGTGAAGCGCCAGGGCCGGGATGTCATTGCGCTCGAGCAGACGCCGGATGGTTTTGATCTCTATCTCTGCGATTCCCCGAATGGCGCGGAGCGATACGAAGTGACGATCGCGATTCCGCGGAGACATTGAAATGACGAATGATCCCGCGCAGCGGGAACGAATGACGAATGACGGATGACGAATGACGAATGAGCCCGCGGCGCGGGAACCAGTGTCGCATTCGCGCTTCGGCCTTTGTTCGTCATTCGTCATTGCTTCCGGCTCGCGCGGTTCTTCCTGTTTGTGCTTGGGCGATCGGATTCATACAGTGAAGGCGCGTGCTTTCGCTTTTGCGATGTCTGCCTCATCCACACCGGAGATTTTGAAAACGTATTTCGCCGTGATGCTCGGCGGAGCGGTGGGAACGGCGTTGCGCCTCGGGCTTTCGAACTGGTTCGCCAATCGTTACGGCGAGACGTTTCCCTGGGGGACCCTCGTGGTGAATGTCACCGGCTGTTTCGTCATCGGTCTGGTCGCCGCGCTCACGGGACCGGATGGCATCTATCTCGCGTCGCCGTTGACCCGCCAGGTGGTGATGATCGGCGTGCTCGGTGGTTACACCACGTTTTCTTCGTTCAGCCTGCAGACGCTCAGTCTCTTCAATGGCGGTGAATGGCTGCGGGCGGGGTGGAATGTCCTGCTCTCGGTGCTCTTTTGCCTGGTGGCCGTCTGGCTCGGGCAACTCGTCGCTTCGTTCATCAACCAACGCTGATTCCCATGACACCCGATTCTTCCGGCACTGCGTCTGGACCTCTGCCCGCCGAGGCGACGCTGCTGCGCATTTTCATCGGCGACACCGATCGCTACGGACACCAACCGCTCTACGAAGCGATCGTGCTCAAAGCGCGCGAGTTGCACCTGGCCGGCGCGACCGTGCTGAAAAGCCCGATGGGCTTCGGGCACAACAGCCGTCTGCACACGGCGAAGATCCTTCAGCTTTCCACCGACCTGCCGATGGTCATCGAGATCGTGGATGAACCCGCGAAGATCCAGGCGTTCCTGCCTGTGCTTGACGAGATGATGGACGGCGGGTTGGTAACCTTGGAAAAGGTACAGGTCATCCATTACCGCCCGCATACCGAGCGCGACCGCTAGCCGCGAAAGGGCAGGGGATGGGGCTGGCCACAAAGAGGCACAGAAGGCGCAAAGAACCGACGAAAGCAAAACCGGCCTTTTTGTGCCGTTTGTGCCTTCTTCTGCCTGCAGGCGCCTTTGGCGATTACCGCTTGCGGCGCCCAGCGTCGGCGACCAGGCGAGTGGCCGCGGTACGCGACTTCACGCCCAGCTTGTCGAGGATGTGCTCGACGTGCTTTTCCACTGTGCGCGGAGAAAGACCCAGTTCGACGCCGATTTCGGCGTTCGCCTTGCCTTCGGCCAGAAGGTGCAGCACTTCCGTCTCGCGACGGGTCAGGCCGTAACTTCCGAGGGCGCGCGGCATGGTCTTCACCCGGGTCGACTCAAGTGAAGTGCTCAGGCTGTCGATCCGTTCCGCGTCGGCGCGCTGCCGGTCGCAGATGGTGGTGGCAATGACGATGGCGGCGCGAAGCTGCTCCTTGCTGGCGAGCGGCTTCAGGAGGAAGGCCTGCACGCCCAGCGCGCGGGCTGCTTCCAGCGTCGCGTCATCGGACATGCCGGTGAGCACCACGATGGGCACGAGCATTTGGTCCAAAATGCGGCGAGCAGCCTCCAGTCCATCCAGGACCGGCATGCCGATGTCGAGCAGCACCGCTCCCGGTTTCAGGGAGAGGGTCTTTTCGACGGCTTCCATTCCATCGCCCGCTGTTCCGACAATGGGGTAGCCCAAACTCTCCAGCATGCTTTGCAGGAGAATACAGGTTCTCTCATCATCCTCAGCGATCAATATCGAGGGCAACAAATCCATAAGCGTATTGGTATCTAAAACCAACCAACTACAGCATGCTTAATGCCGCGGTCCCCTTCTTTGTGAGAATTTTCTACAGGTCAACAAGGAAGAGTTGGTATTTTTGTGGGCTGAAAACGCAGCGCAGTGGGTTGGTGGATGTCTTCGAATTCGACTAAATTTTATCTGACGTCAACTTCTGTTCTCGTTTGTAAACGATAGTCTACAATGCATGATGCGCCGTGATTTTCACCTGAAATTGCTTGTTGCCGGAAAATGCCACAGCCTCCCCGCGCAAATTTGTTCATCTCCTTTCCCTCCATTTTTTCCACTTTCCGCGATTTCTTATAAGAAGGCGGTTGCGCTTCCGGTGCGTCTCACTACTGTTTCGCGCCAATTCTCCCTAGCTCCAGTAATATGGCCAGTCTTCGTCTTACGTTCCCCGAGAAAGATCAGCCTACGGTGATTGCGCTGACCGGCGCACGACTCACCATCGGTCGATTGCCCTTTAATACCATCCAGATCATCGACCGCACGGTCTCAGGCTTTCACGCCGAGCTCATCAGCGAGCACGGCCACTATCGCCTGCACGATCGCGGCTCATCCAATGGCACTTATGTCAATGGCCAGAAGGTGTCGGATTATCACCTGAACGAGAAGTGCACGATCAGCTTCGGCACCGTCGAGGCCCAGTTCAACCCCGAGGATGTGGCCTCCGGCGAAGAGGCCGAGACTTTCCCGTCGCGCGGGGAAGTGAATGCCGTGCGGCAGGAAAATGCCGAGATGCGGGCCACGGTGGCGGCCCTGCGTGAGGAAATCGCCGCGCTGCGCAAAGACCACAAAGCAGCGGAAGGCGCCACGGTGAATCGGGATGAATACGAGCAGGTGGTCGTGGAGCGCGAGGCGCTGAAGGAAACGCGGCTCCGCCACGAGGAGGAAATCAATCTTTTGAGAACGGATCTCGCAATTTTGAAACGCGACCGTGTCAATTTGCAACTCGCCTACGATGGAGCGCAGCGCGAGATGGAGGGATTGCGTCGCAAGCTGAATGGCGAGGAGGAGAAGCCCGCGTTGGCACCAGTCGAGGCGGCCTCCGTGGTGGCCGCTCAGGCGGGCGAAGTGCGCATCGAAGTGCCCAAACCGGGAATGCCGGCCGCGGTCACGCCGGTGCCGGTCGCTCCTGTAGCCCCTGCGGCCCCCTCCGTTCCCGTGAAGATCGCCACACCGGTGGTGCCGATTGAGCCGATTGCGCCGAAGATTGCCGCCGAAGAAACGATTGTGCCCCCGAACGAAATGCCGTCTCCCGTCGCGCCCGCGGCTCCCGAGCCGATGGCCCCGGCGGCGCACATGCCTTTCAAGCCGACGGCAAAACCGCAGGTTCCGCTCCCCAAGCCTTACGCTGCGGAGCCCGCCGCGGCCGTGCCAACGCCTTCTAAGCTCGTGCCGACGGAAATCGAGAAACCGGAGAAGATCGAGAAGCCGGCCCCTCCGGCGAATTTGCCGAAGCGCTCCGCCTTCATCCCGCCGGTGGATTCCTCGATTCCGGAAAGTCTGTTTACCCGCGCCCCAGCTCCGCCGGCCAATAGCACCGGCGTCCGCCCGTTGCCCCGCGCTACCGGCACGCCGGCCGGTGGACCACCCAAGGCGCCTGGCGCGCCTTCTGCCCCGGCCACGCCGGCGACCGCAAAGCCCGGACAACAACGCGCGCTGCCCCCCGCGGCAGGTCGTTTACCGCAGGCCACTGGGAAGGCGAATCCCTTGCCGCCGAAGAGTGGCCCGAAGGGCACGCAGAAGCTTTCGGAATAGGAGATTCGAAATTTCCGCACGCCTCTGCTGTTGGCATCGACCCGGATTTCGGATTGAAGGGGGCATGCCGCCAACCTTCGTCCTTTCGTCTGCCCGTCGCTCCGTGCGCGGCGTCCTGCGTCCATGAGTGAGGAGGCTCGACCTGCCGACGCTTTGCCGGCCGAGGAAAAAGACATTTCGCGTCACGAGAAATTCTGGGCCGGCCTGCTGCTCGTCGTGGCTTTCGGGCTGCGCTGTTTCTACATCTTTCGTTATCGTTACGATAGCGATGAGCCGCAGCATCTCCACACGACGTGGGGCTGGACGCAGGGACTGCTGCAATACCGCGACTTCTTCGACAACCACACGCCCCTCTTCCACATCCTCTTCTCGCCGCTGGTCGCGGCTTTGGGCGAGCGGACGGATATTCTGGATTACATGCGCCTGGCGATGGTGCCGCTGTGGCTGGTCTCGCTGTGGCTCGTGTGGAAAATCGGTTCGGCGGTGTTCTCGCGGCGCGTCGGGCTGTGGGCCACGGTCTTCATCAGCCTCCTGCCATGGTGGTTTTATTGTGCGATCGAGTACCGCACGGACAATCTCTGGGCGCCGCTCTGGCTCGGCACCGTCGCGACGCTCGTCTGCGGTCGTTTCTCGCGGATGCGCGCATTGGTCGGCGGTCTGCTGCTCGGGCTCTGCGCCACGGTTTCACTCAAGACCACGCTGCTCGCCGCGGTGCTGGTCATGACCCTCGGTTTCACGATGCTGGTTTGCGCGCGGCGGTTGGGGGTGGCGGGCATCGGGCGCATTCTGGGAAAAGCGTGGCCGATGCTGCTGGCGATGGCCATCGCCCCGGTGATCCTCGCTTCCTTTTTCATGATGAAAGGCGCCTGGGCGCCGTTCTTCTACGGCACCATCCAGCACAATCTTCTGCCGGACGTGGACGCGAAGAATCATCCATCCAGTCTCCGCCTCGCTTTCCCGATCGCGCTGCCATTCCTGCTCGCGATCGGAGGATACATTGCTTATCGCACGCCGGACACCACGAAGGCGTTGCGCCGCACCGGACTTTTCCTGCTCGCCGGACTCTACTTCACAGCTCTCTATAGCTTCTGGACGCTGCTCACGCGGCAGGACTTTCTGCCTTTCTATCCGCTCGCCATGGTGCTGCTGGCCGCCGCGCTGATCGGGCTCTTCGATCGTTTCTTCGCTTCGCGCGCGAAATGTGGTTTGATCGCCCTCGGCGTCCTCGAGATCGTCCTGCTGCTCGTGGGACGCAAGCCGTGGATCGATGGAACTCAGCGCGAGCGGGAGATTCTCAGCGAAGTGCTGCGACTCACGAAGCCCGGCGAATTCGTCATGGATTTCAAAGGTGAATCCGTCTTTCGCCAGCGGGCCTTTTTCTACGTCCTCGAGCCACTCACCTTCGTTCGCATCCGGAGCATGATGATCGCCGATACCGTGGCCGAGGATCTCGTCGCGAAAAACGTCTGCGTCGCCCTCAACCAGGACCGCTGGTATCCGAAGAATGGCGGGAAATTCATCGGTGCAAATTACCTTGCGGTGGGCCATATGCGGGTGGCCGGGAAGGTGATCGCCGAAAAATCGGCGGTGGCCAACAAGTCGATCCATTTCGATGTCGCCATACCGGCGACCTATGTGATGTGGGCCGATGGGCATCCCATCACCGGCTCGCTTGACGGCACGCCGAATATCGCTCCGCGGGAACTCGCCGCCGGCCCGCACGAATTCGCGCCCGACGCCGCTTATGATCGCGTGGCCATCTATTGGTCGCGTGCGGCGGAACTCGGTTTCAAGCCGGTCCTCGACAAGCCGGGCTGGGAATATTTCCGCTGAGCACGGGCGCGCCTGTCATCCACATCGCCGACGAGTATTCAAGCTAGTGACTATGAAACCATCCAGTATAGAGGAACTTTCCATGCTCGCCGACGTGGCGATGGCCAAAAACATTTTGTTGGAGGCGAAGATCGACTCGCTCCAAACAATCCTTTTTTTGCTGCTGTCCCGCGCCGGGGTCGACACCGTCAATGGCGTCTCATTCAAGGAGATCATGCCCCGGTTGATTCAGAGTCGGATCCAGGAAAAGCTGATCACACTGGAAGCAACCAACCCCGAAGTGGCTGCCCATTTGCAACAGGTCATGGACGAAGTCACCCGGGCAGCGGGAGCGACACCGCCTAGCGAAGGGTGATCCCCGGCGAACGCCAATGAACGTTCGTTAGTTGGCGCAGCTTCAATCTCGTACCAGGCGATCCCAGATCACCAGGAATAGGACGGCAATACCGGCCCCGATGGAATCGAGGAGTAAGTAATCCCCGTCGTAAGCCATGGCGCCGCAGAGGGAAAGCAGCGCGAACGAGGCCCATTTCAATGCCGCCGCAATCTTTCCTCGCTGGTCAGTCATGGCTTTCGAGCTTGCTGATAGTCCAGAAAAGCAGCAATTCAAATGAGCGTGTTGCCGTCGCGCGTTGCCAACCGCTCCGCGACCACGCATTGTTCCGCCATGCGTTTTCCGCTGCTCTGGCTTTATCTCCTCCTCCCGCTATTCGTCGCTCTCGCGCCGCAGGTGCGCGCGGAGGCACCGGTCGATCCCTTTGCGAAGTGGGAAAAGGAAATCGCCGCCTTCGAGCAAAAGGACCGGCAGAGCCCGCCGCCCAAGAACGGCATCGTCTTTGTCGGCAGCTCGAGCATTCGCAAATGGACCACCCTCGCCGAGGATTTCCCGCATCATGTGGTCATCAATCGCGGCTTCGGCGGCTCGCAATTGGTCGACAGCGTGCATTTCGCCGATCGCATCGTTATTCCGTACGAGCCGCGGATGATTGTCCTCTACGCGGGCACGAACGACATCCACGCCGGTAAATCGCCCGAGCAAGTCTTCGCGGATTTCCAGGCGTTCGTGGAAAAAATCCACGCGAAATTGCCGAAGACCGAGATCGCCTACATTTCGAACGCGGGCAACCCCGCGCGTTGGGCCGATGTCGAAAAAGTGGAGGCGGCAAATGCGCTGATCGAGAAATACATCGAAGGCAAACCGGGCCTAAGTTCATCAATGTCTTCCCGCGGATGCTGGGTAGCGATGGCCTGCCGCGCCCCGAAATCTTCGGACCAGACCGGCTGCACATGAACGCCGAGGGCTACAAGCTGTGGACGGAAATCGTGGGGTTTTTCATGCCGGCGCCGGATCGTTAACGGCGATTGACCGGACCGAATCGGGACCCAAGTTATCGCGCGCAAGCGCACTGTAGCGGCGGTCTGTGACCGTCGAGGGCAATAGGAGGAATAGGAAAGATAGGCGCTATAGGATCATAGCGCTCCATTTGCCAACTTATGTGCGACCGGTCGTTGGCGCGCGATGTCGCAACTATCCCCCATTGTTGGATGTTGGATATCGGCAGTCCCGCGCCCCTCTCAGGACTTTTCCCGAAGCGATCTCGGTAATCACCACCCACCTGTAAGGCGCTCGGTCTGCTCATTTTGTGCAGCGAGCAATGACACAACGTGCACATACGTTTAGCCGCAGAAGCCAGAGTCGACGGGCGTTCACCGTCGTCGAGGTCTGCTTTGCCGTGTCGGTCTTCGCGTTGTTTGCGGTGACGTCGATTTACGCGCTCTCGCAGGCCAACCGCTTCGCCAGCAACTCGCGTTACCGGACCCTGGCGCTGGCGGCCGCCCAGCAGAAGATCGATCAAATCATGACCACGTCCTGGAGCGTGGCCGGCGCGGTGCCCGCGGTGCTCACCCCCGGCACGACGACCGAGCAGGCGCCCAATATCTCCCTGCCGCTCAATGGCGACCCTTTCAATTCCGAGACCGGGCTGAGCAGCGCATTCAGTAACTCCGACACCCAGGTGCTCGATTCACGCACCACGGTGATCACCAAACTCACCGATTGCTCTGGCAACACGGGCAGCGCCTCGCGCCTCCTCAGCGCCACGGTGACCGTGACCTACACCTACCGCGGGCTCCAAACCAACCTATCGCTGACCACCCTGCGGAGCACCGACGATTTCTGACGTATGAAACTCTCCCGCATGCGCCAAGCCGCCTTCACCCTCGTGGAAATGTTAGTCGCCAGCGGGGTGTTTTCCGTCCTGAGCGTGGGCATCATGATCTACGCCTCCTCGGCCCTGCGGATGGCGGCGCGCAATTTCGCCACCAATCACAGCCACGAAACGGCCCGGGGTTCCCTTCAGCGGATGCTCTTCGATGTGCACCAGTCGGCCAGCCGGTTTCAGTTGATCAACTTTGACGGGACGACTTACACGGACGTCACTGCCGCGGTTTCGAGCGACAAGGACGCCTACACCCAGGAATACATCAGCGGACGCGCCAATGGTGTGCGCTTCCTGAATCAGGCGGGCGGGCCATATCGGCTGACCGGTAACGGCACATCCAGCACCATCGCGACGACGGATACGACGCTGGAGTTCGATTTCACGGGCAGCAGCTACACGCCGAGCGTGGGGGATAAACTGCAGATTCCGCTGCTCAATCGCGAATTCGACGTCACGACACCGGCGCCCTACCACACTTCGGGCGGCAAGTGGGTCGTGACCGTGAGCAGCGGAATCGGCTTTTCCATCATTACCGCCTCCGGAACGACCAGTTCGGGCGTGACTTTGACGAACCCCGTGGTCGTGGGCGTTTTCTATCAGCGCGTCGGTTACACGGTCATCAACAACCAATTGCGCTTTCATCCGCATCTCACGAACCCTCCCTATCCGGCGACTGCGGCGACGAATGACGTTCCCGTGGTGGTCTGCCGTAACGTGACTTCGCCGAAACCCTTCGGCCTGCTCTTTCCATCGGCGTCGGGTTCGCTGAGCGACGCGACCAATCTCCGGGTCTCGCTCGAGTCTTACGACACGCAGTACAGCTCGCGTCTTTTCGCGAACGGCACGACGACCGTGCAAGCGGTGATCCCGTCGCGCAACCAACCTCCGATTCTGAGTACGAACTGACTGTCACCGGGAAGCACCATGAACAAGAGGTCCCACTTCACCAAACAGTCCGGCGCGGCGCTCATGGCGGTTCTGTTTGTCATCGCGGTCATCGCGGTGGTCGTGGCGACGGTCTATTCCGTGACGAGCTTCGAGGGCCGCAACATGAAGCGGACCTTCAATCGGGCGACGGCGATCGCCTACGGTGATGGAATCATCCAGTGCTTGTTTGACCAATGGCGGCTGGCCTCGTCCAACACCCTGGACCCGAACCAGCACGCCAGTGGGTTCACCTTCAATGAATTGATGAACGGGAAGGCGACACTTCCGGCCACCACGGTGCCTTCGCCACTACCGCTCGCGGCACCGGCGGCCACCCAGTTGTCTGTGCCCGCCGGCTGCCGCCTCGTCTCCTGGAAGGTCCAACCCGTGGATCCATTTCTGAATGGGGTGGGTGATAACGATACGCGTCCGACGCTGGAAAGCGGCACGAATTCCCGCTCGCGCGTGCGGATGTATTATGTCGCCGATGTGAAGGTGAGTTATGCGGGCGGCTCGGTGACGGTGGAGCGCGCGTTCGTCCGCTCGGGTCGCAACATTTTCGAGAACTTCCTCTTCAGCACCCAGCCGGTCACGGAGATCAATCCCGGCGCGACGATGTCGATCAATGGAACGATCTATGCCGGGGGCGATCTTTATACGGGAACGAGCAGTCTCGCCTTGCAACAGGATGTGACTTACACCGGCAAGTGGACCGTGGGTTACGTGTCAGGCGACCCGCACGCCAGCACGCCCAGCACGCCGAGCTGGCCCTCGGGAGATTCGCCGCATTCGGGGGCGCAGCAGAAGCTGCTCGATACGCCGCTCTCCAGCCTCGATCCAAATTTCACCGACGGAAGCAGCAGCAACGACCAGGACTCCGATGGCAACGTGAACAACGACGGCTATCACGAAATCATCGAAGAGCTGCAGACCCCGACCAGTACCTACGGGAACGACCCGCTGCAGATCGACACGGCGGGGGGCAGCGAGCGCCTGGCGAACAATGCCGATTACCGGATCTACGTCGATGCTTCGAACAGCGTGACTATCTACAAAGGGGCGTCGACGACGGCGCTGACCAGCGGCGCTGACTACACGGCCATCATGGGAGCGATCACCACGAATACCACGCTGAAAGATGGTCGCGAGAACGACAACGTGCGGGTGGTGAATGTCGATGTGGGGGCGATCACCACGGCGGTGAATGCCTCTTCGACCACCTATGACACCGTGGGAAACAACGACGGCTTGTTGCTCTATATCAACGATACCAGCGCGGGCACCTCGGTGACGACGCGCGGCTTTTCCGGCTACACGACTACGGCCACGGCCAACGGCAACCTGACCACGACCGGCGGGACCACGACCACCAGCACCAGCCATCGTGGCGTTCGGCTCATCAATGGCGGTTCGCTCCCGGCCGTCGGCCTGACGGTGGCGACGCCCAATCCGGTTTACATCCAGGGCGATTTCAACAGCGGGGCGACGACCACTTACTCCTCCAAAGCCGGCGGCACCTCCTCGGCGAAGGTCTTGACGGTCAGTAATCTGCCGACGTCGGACGGCAGCACGGCTTATCCGAAATCCACCTCCGCGCCCGACGAAAGCTCCGGCACGTACACCAAAAGAACCGCCGCGGTGGTGGCCGATGCGGTGACGATCCTTTCGAACAGCTGGAGCGATGGAACGTCCACGAGCAGCCTGAGCTCGCGCAACCCCAGCAATACGACGATCAATGCGGCGCTCGTCGCCGGCAACGTTCCCACCACGAAGACGGCCTACAGCGGCGGCCTGGAGAATTTCCCGCGGTTGCTCGAAAACTGGAGCAGCAGCCAAAACCTGACCATCCACGGTTCCTTCGGTCTGCTCTTCAACAGCGAGCAGGCCACGGGGATCTGGCAGAACACCGGCAACTATTACAATGCGCCAAGCCGCCGCTGGTTTTTCGATCCGATTTTCCAGGACAAAAACCCGGCCGGTTTTCCCGTCGCCTTCGCCTATGGCCTGGGGGCATGGACTCTCAAGTAATCCCGAAGACTTTCTTTATGCGCCAACTCATCACCAACCTCCTCACCTTGTGCTTCGCCGCGAGCGTGGCCCATGCGCTCGACCTCACTCCGCGTCGTGGCGTTCGACAGGGCAACGAAGGGCCGCCAATTCCGGTGATCAAATTTTCCGACGGCCAGGATCACATCGAGTATCAACCGCCCGCCGGTTGGCAGGCTGGAGGTGGCGGTCATTCCGTGACCTTCTTCACCCCCGACCCCATGTCGTGGATGCGGCTGGTCGTGGTCGATCGCGGTCGTGCCAGCCAGCGTGAGGCCACGCCGCCGGCGAAAGAAGATCTCCAGGCCTGGGCGGCGCAGTTTGTGCCCTCTGGGGCGCAACGCGTGGAGTTCGTGCGGATGATCCCGTCGCCGTTCACCGTGGGAACGCACGCGACGACCGAATTCATCTTCACCTGCGTGTGGAATGGCTTCCGCGTTTCGTTGTCGGTTACCGTGATCGACTTCAGCAGCAAAGAACGGCTGGTGATGCTCGTCGCTGCGGAACCCGGAAACTTCGCACAGGTTCGTCAGCAAGCGGTCGCGAGCATGTACAGTTGGTCGCGCGAATAAGTTGAGAGTTGAGAGTTGATGGTTGATAGCCGCGTCTCGGACTGCGACGTCGCAAGCCAGTATGGCTCTCATTGTTGTCCGCAAGGAGAGGTAGAGGTCCGATAGGATGCGTGATTCCTATCGCAACGTCCGCAGATAGGCCGTGAGATCGGCGATATCCTCCGCCCCGTGTTTCTTCGCGAAGGATGGCATTTCCTCGGGAATCCCCGTGCGGATCACCGCGGCGATGCGGGCATTGCTGATCCGCAGCGCGAACAGATCCGGTCCATCGCCATCCTCACCGCTGCCGCGCGCATCGTCGCCGTGACAATGCGCGCAGCTTTGGATGAAGAGCCGCCTTCCGCGCGGAGTGGAAGGCGGCAGGTTGACCACCGCTGCGGGCGCGATGGTGGGTGCTGTGGAGTCCGTGCCGACCAGGTCGAAGGCGCACGAGATGGTGCAACCCACGACGATCACGGCGACGCGCAGCGCCTGGGCGGGCAGGTGTGACGGCATCATGGCTATCCTCGGTTGAGCAATTCACCACCCCAGTAACCAGCCCCGCCCATGCAGGCGGCAGCGAGGATCATCAGGACCAAATAGGCCGCGGGCAGTTTGTCGCCGGGATTGCGCCGCGCGACGAGACGCCAGGTGGCGAGGCCGATCATGAGGGCGAAGGCCGGCCAGACGAATTGATGATGCCGCAGCAGGGTGGCGTGGCCCCACACCTGCCATCTGGTCATCACCAATCCCGTGAAGACCGCGGCATAGCTGCCCAAGGCGCCGAGCACGAGGGTGATCGTGGCCGCGGAGCGCAGCGCGCGTTGCTTCTGCTCTGCCTGGGAGAAGAGCAGGCTCGCGCCATCGCAGAACGCCGAGACGAGCATGAGCGCAATGGGGAAGTGCGTGCTCGCCCCGTGCAGGTTCGACCAGATGGATGGCTCGATCATTGCGCGCTTACCGGTGGGCCCCCAGCGTGGAATCGATCACCGCCAGCGAGTGCGAGGTTTCGGTATACGAAACCGAAGTGATGCCGAGATAGCTGCGCAATTTGTCCGCGGGCACGGCCATCGGCCCCGCCTTGGGCGCGGTGCCGGGGGCGGGCTGCGGAAAGGCGGTGGAGCGCGCGGTGTGGAAGGTGATATTCCCTTCGATCTTTTGCATCGCCTGGTGAATGTGCCCGTTGAGCACCGTGACTGAACCGAAGGGCCGCAGCATTTCCATCGCCCGCGCGCCATCATCCGTGCCCCAACCCCACTGCGGGTACACGCTCCACAACGGGATGTGGGCGAAGACCACGATGGGCGTGCTCTTCGACAAGCTGGCGAGATCCTTCTGCAGCCAGTCGAGTTGGTCCGCGCCGAGCACGCCAAGGCCGCCTTCCTTCACCGTGGCGACATTGACGGGGCCGATGAAGTGCACGCCTTTTTGATCGAAGCTGAACCAGCCGGTGCCGTGCGTCCCCTTGCCGAAACGCTCGAGATACTGCGCGCCATTGTCGCTGAGGATGTCGTGTTCGCCGGGCACGAAGAAGACCTGCTTCGTCTTGCAGTCCTTCAGCATTTGCTGGAGGTCATCGAATTCCTTCGTCTCCGAGAGCTGCGTGAGATCGCCGGTGTGCAGGATGAAATCCGGCGCCTGGGGCAGGGCGTTGATGCGCGCGATCGTTTCGCGAAAGGTGGCGCCGACGTCTGGGTTGGCCGGCTTGTGAAAACCGATGTGGCTGTCGCTGATCTGCACGAAATTGAACGTCGCGGCGTCCGCGGCGCTGGCTGTGCTGCCGAGCATGCGCGAGCCGAGAATGCCGCCGCTCACGCTGAAGAGCATGCCAGTGCCCGCCCAGGCCATGCAGTGCAGGAATCCGCGGCGGTCGAGGCTGTCGTCGGTGGAGTTTTTGGTAATGAGTTTGGTCATACGGTGGATGAGGTTTTTGGTCTTGAGGTTGATTTCACAGGCGCACGATGCGCTTCACCGACCGAGACCCACCGCCCTTCGCAAAAATTCCCCGCGTTGCGAAAAAAGCGGTTCCGGGAATAAAATCGCCGCCTCGCGAGTCTAGCCTGTGTTGAACCCATCTCTCGACCGCCTTGCCTGACGCTTCCGCCAACTTCGACCAGACCATCCTCCCGCACCTCGATGCGGCCTACAACCTCGCGCGCTGGTTGATCGGCAACGAACGCGATGCCGAGGACGTGACCCAGGAAGCCTGCCTGCGGGCGTTCAAGTTTTTCGATGGCTTTCGCGGCGGTGATGCGCGGGCGTGGTTGCTGACCATCGTGCGCCGCTCGGCGTGGACTTGGCTGCGCAGCAACCGGCGGCATGAGGAGGCGGTGGAATTCGACGAGGAATTGCATGGCGGCATCGATGTGTCCGCGAGTCCCGAGGTGTCGTTGATCCGCGCGGGCGATGTCGATGCGGTGCGGCAGGCCATTGCCACGCTGCCCGCGGTCTTTCGCGAAGTGCTGGTGCTGCGGGAGCTGGAGGATTGTTCTTACAAGGAGATTGCCGACATTGCCGGCGTGCCCATTGGCACGGTGATGTCACGGCTCACCCGCGCACGTCGCCAGCTCCAGGCCGCGCTCTCCACGCAACCGCAAAGCGGAGGTCTTTCATGAATTGCGAGCAGATCCAGAAATTGATTCACGCGCATCACGACGGCGAACTCGACGTTGCGAATACGCTGCAGGTCGACGAGCATCTCGCCGATTGCCCGAGCTGCTTCAACACCGCGCGCCAGCTCTCCGCGCTCCGAGGGACGTTGCAAAACGCCGAGCTGCGTTTCCGCGCGCCGGCCAGCCTGCGCCAGTCGATTTCCGCCGCTGTGGAACAGGCCGCCCGCGCCGAGCGCCCCGCGCCGGTGACGCGGCCCTGGTACCGGCAGCCGGGATGGGCGGTTGCCGCGGTGCTGCTCGTGGCGTGTCTGCTTACTTTGCAGATGTCATTCCGGCGCGGTGACGACCGTTTGCTCGCGGAGTTGACCGCGAGTCACGTCCGTTCGCTGATGGCCACACATCTCTACGATGTCGCCTCGACGGATCAGCACACGGTGAAGCCGTGGTTCGATGGCCGGATCGACTTCGCCCCGCCGGTGAAAGACCTGCGCGAGACTGGTTTCCCGCTGCTCGGTGGCCGGCTGGATTTCGTCGATGGCCGTCCGGCTGCCGCACTCGTCTACGGCCGGCAGAAGCATTTCCTGAATCTCTTCGTCTGGCCATCCGCCTCCACCTCGCCCGCGGAACTCCGCGCGACCCAACGCAATGGCTACAACGTCCTGCGCTGGTCCGATGGAAAGATGAACTTCGGCCTCGTGAGCGATCTTAACGAGGGCGAGATGCGCGAGTTCGTCCGGGAGTGGTCGGTGAAGTAACTGGCGCCGGCGGGACTTGAACCCGCACTCGGGTTTCCCCGAAGCGGATTTTAAGTCCGCTGTGTCTGCCATTTCACCACGGCGCCGCAGAAGGGGCGCACAGTGCCAGCGTCATTGCTCGTGGGCAAGCGGGGTTTTGCGGTTGGCGACGGGAAACGTAAAGGCCGCCGAGCGCCTTATTTCGTCGCCGGGAGGCCGGCGTTTTTCTGCGGCGCTTCCCCCGCTGGGGGCTCGATGCTGAAAAGGTTCTTCCCATCCGCCGCATTCCACGCCCGCAGAACGCTGTCCTGTCCGCCGGCGAGGACGATCTTCCCGTTCGGTGTGATCGCGGTGGAAAAGATGAAGCCTTTGCCGCCGCGGAAATCACGCAGACTGTTGCCGTCATGCTTGAGCATGCGCACGCGGTCGTCGCCGGACGCGGTCAGCAAGTCCACGCCATAACCAACGAAGCGCACCGAGGTGACCTCTTTCTTGAAGTCCTCGATGCTCTTGATCTGCTCGCCCGACGGAAACGCCCACAGCTTCACCGTCTTGTCCGCGCCGGAGCTGGCGATCTCGCGGCCATTGGCGCGCCAGCTCACGCAGAGGACGTAATGCGTGTGTCCGGAGATGGATTTCACCAGCTTGCCGGTGGCGGTGTCGAAGATCTTGACGAATTTGTCGGCGCTGCCGGAGGCGAGCAGCTTGCCATCCGGCGAAAAGCGCACGCTGAAAACGGTATCGCTGTGCGAGGGATTGATCTCGCGGACGAGACTGCCATCGGCTGCGTTCCAGATTTTGACTTCGCCGTTGCGCGACGGCATGCCGCCGCCAGTGGCGATCCATTTTCCATCGGGACTGAAATCGAGCGCCACCACGCGATTGCTCAGCGGAGACTTTTCGTCGCCGGTGCCGATGGTGCGGGCGAGCGTCCAGTTCGGTCCGCTGCGCCAGACGATCGCGCCATTTTTCTCCGCGGCGGAAATGATGCGCCCATCCGCCGCATAAGCCAAAGCCTGCACGCCGCCAAGCTGACTGGGAAAAGTGTCAAAGCCCGTGCCACTTTCCGCGCTCCAGGTGTGGACGATCTGGTCTTCGCCCGCGGTGGCCACGGTCAGGCCATCCGGCGAAAACGCCACGGTGCGTATCGCTTTTTCCGCATCGGTCGCCGCCTTCTTCGCTTTCTCGACGTCGGCGTCTGCGGTTTGCTGGGTGACGGTGGCCTTGTCCGCAGCCGCCTTCGCATCGGTGGTGCTCTGCTCCGCTTCCTTGGCGCTTTCCTGGGCGAATTTCAGGGCTCGTTCCGCGGAGGATTTGCCCGCCGCCGCTCTTTTGACGGCCTCTTCCGCTGCCGGTTTTGCTTTGTCGTCGGTGACCTTTTCGAGCGCCGCCCGGGCATCCGTCATGGCTTTGTCCGCCGCGGTAATGGCATCGGTCGCCTTCTTGATCGCCTCCGCCTTGGTGGTCTGCAGCTTCGCCGCGTCCACCGCGCCTTTCCAATAGTCGACCTCCGCCTTGGCGAAATCCGCGAATTGCCTGGCGCGATCGACCCGATCGCTGGCGCGGTGATCGCCCTTCATCTCGCCCAATTGCTGGCCTTTTTCCGCGTTCCAAATCCGCGCGTGATTTCCGCCCGCCGTGGCGAGTGTCTTGTTATTCGGCGAGAGCGCGATCGCGGCGATCGGCGCCCCGTGATCCATCTGCCGCACCTGCTTCGCCGCATCCACGGCCCACTGGCGCACCGAGCCGTCGCTGCTGCCGGAGAAGAGCTGCTTGCCATCCGAGGAGGCGACCAGCGCGGTGACCGGTTGGGTGTGGCCGGTCAATTCCCTGGCCTGCGTCAATGGCGTATCGGCCGCCGTGGGAATATCCCAGAGCCGGACCGACTTATCGCCGCCTGCGGAGGCGAGCTGCTTTCCATCCCGCACCCAGGCGACAGCGCTGACTTCGGCGGGCGTCTCCACCTGCGTCGTGGTCTGTCCCGTGGTGACGTCCCAGACGCGGATCGTCTTGTCTGCGCCGCCGGAGGCGAGTCGCTTGTTATCCGGAGAAAATCGCAACGCATTAATCGTCGCCGAGTGTCCGGACAGTTCCTTCAACTGCTTGCCCGCCGCGCTGTCCCAGATCCGGATCACATTATCTTTCGCCGCCGTGGCGATAAGTTTGCCATCCGGGCTGAGCGCGAGCGCGGTCGCTGGTTCGGAGCCGAGGGTGAACTGCGGGAGATTTGGCTCCCGTCGCCAGAGTTTCACCATGCGGTATTCACCCGATGCGAGCACCTTCCCGTCCGGACTGAAGACGAGCGACTGCACGAAGTCCCGCTGCGCCGAACTCCGCCAACCGCTGCGGCCCGATTTATCGGCGAGCTTCGGATCAGTTAGTCGCGCCACCGTCTGGCCCGTGGGCACGTGGTAGATGAAAATCTGGTTGGCCCGCCCGCAGGCCGCGTATTGCCCGTCGGGCGATACCGCCACGGCAAGGATCGGATGCAAGCCAGGGGGCAGGGGATGCCATTTCACTGGCTTGAGCTGGGCCTTGACCGTCCCGGTGGCCCCTTCGTCGATCCACGCCTGCAGCAAGGCTACTTCTTCCGGTTTCAGGATTTCCGCGCCGACCTTGTTGTTCTTTGGCGGCATGTAGGGCTTGGCTTCCCGGGCTGCGCTCTTCACCAGCAAGCTCTCGCTCCCCTTGTGTGGCACCACCACCGGGCCATCCTCGCCGCCTTTGGCGATGGTCGCCGGCGTCTCCAGCACGAGGTCCGCCTCTGCATCGGTGGCGTTGTGACAGGATAGGCAATTCTTCCTCAGAATGGGCAGAACTTGAGCCTCGAAATCGATCTTCTTTGCCGCGGTTTTGGCAGGAGCGGGCGTGGCCGGAACACGTGCCTTGGCGGGAGGAGTTTCCGCAGAAATCGCCGTGGCCAGGGCGAGAACGGCGGAAATGGCGGCAAATCGGATCCCGAGCGAGGACCGCCGAGCGGGCCGGATACTCTGGGAAAAGGGTGCCATTTCGTCTAAGAATTGGGCGGGCATTCTGCTTTAAGGAGGAAGTAGTTGAAATCGCCACGCCACCAAGCGCGGGCATTCCATTAAAGCCACCTCCCACAGCATGCTTAGAAAGTCCCTCATCTTCGCATTTTTTGCCGCTGCCGCTTCCGTGGGCGTGGCTGAAGATGCGCCCCGGATTACCGAGGTGACGATCGAGCCGCATGAGGTCACGCTGACCAATGCCGACCAGTCCGTGCAGTTTCTCGTCACTCTGAAAATGAGTGACGGCACCCTGCGGGACGGCACCCGGCAGGTCGAATACAAGACCCAACTGTCTGAGGGCAGCGGCTCTGGCGATGGCGTGGCCGCGGTGGAAAGGGGCCGGCTGATTCCGAAAGGCGATGGCGCTATTTCCGTCGAGGCCTCGGTGGTCGATCCGGTGACCAAACAAACCGTCGTCGCCTCGGCCAGGGCGACCGTCCGCAATTTTGCCGTCGAGCGCGAACTCCACTTCGTCAACGACATCGAGCCGATCCTGACCAAGACCGGATGCAACACCGGTGGCTGTCACGGCAAAGCCTCCGGGCAAAATGGTTTCAAGCTCTCCCTCTTCGCCTTCGAGCCGAAGTTCGACTACGATGCGCTGGTCAACGAAGCGCACGGCCGCCGCGTCTTTCCCGCGTCGCCCGAGGAGTCGCTGATCCTGAAAAAGGCGACGGGCACGATTGTGCACGGCGGTGGCACCCGCTTCGACGAACATTCCGAAGCCTACAAAATGCTCAGCCGCTGGATCGCCCAAGGCGTGCCGTATGGCGATGAAAAAGCGCCCAAGGTGCAGAGCATTGAAGTCCTCCCACGCGAGCGGCTCCTGGCTGGCGTTGGGGAGCAACAGTTGCGCGTGGTCGCGCATTACACCGATGGTTCCTTTCAAGACGTCACTCGCCAGGCGGAATACAAGGCGCAGCAACCGGACATCCTGAAAGTCGAGACGAATGGGCTCGTCAGCACGCTCGGCCACACCGGCGAAGGCGCGGTGATGGTCCGTTACATGGGCCAGGTGGACGTGGCTCGCGTCGCGGTTCCCTTCAGCCGCGGTTTGCCGGCGGAAGCCTACGCGCATTTCCAGCCGAAGAATTTCATCGATGAACTGGTGGCCGAGAAGTGGCACAAGCTCGGCATTGCCCCGAGTGCCGTTTGCTCCGACGAAGAATTCCTGCGCCGGGCCAGCCTCGACGCCATTGGCACCTTGCCGACGGCGGAGGAAGTGAAGGCGTTTCTCGCCGATCAGTCGGAGGACAAGCGCGACCGGTTGGTGGACAAGCTGCTTGATCGCCCGGAGTACGCGAGTTACTGGTCGAATCAGTGGGGCGATCTTCTGCGGGTGCAACGCCACGGACAGAACACGCTCAAGGCGGGCACGTTTGCCTTCACCGGCTGGCTGCACGACGCCTTTGCGCAGAACATGCCCTACGACCAGTTCGTGCGCGCGATTCTCACCGCGCAAGGCGAGAGCGCGGAATGTCCGCCGACCAATTGGTATCGCTGGGTGCGCAATACCGTGGCGATGGTCAACGACAGCAGTGAGCTTTTCCTCGGCCTGCGGCTTTCCTGCGCGAACTGCCATAATCATCCTTACGAGCGAATCACCCAGGATGATTACTGGGGCTACGGAGCCTTTTTCGCCCGCGTTTCTTACAAGCGCGGATTGGGGGACGAGCAGGCGATTGTGGTGAAGAAGGACGGCGCCGTAAATCAGCCGCGCACCGGCCAGACGATGAAGCCGAAGGCGTTGAACGGCCCGGAATACGATTATGTCCGCGGCGAAGATCCGCGCCAGAAGCTCGCCGATTGGATGGCGGATCCGAAGAATCCGTATTTTGCCAAGGCCATCGCGAACCGCACGTGGGCGCACTACATGGGCGTGGGTCTCGTAGAAGCCGTCGACGACATGCGGGTGACCAATCCGCCGAGCAACCCTCAGCTCCTCGATGCACTGGCGAAAGAGATGGTCGATTACCACTTCGATCTGAAGCATCTCATGTCGGTAATCATGAAGTCGCGGACTTATAGCCTCAGTTCGACGCCGACGGAACAAAACAAGACGGACCGCCAGAATTACGCGCGTTATACTCCGAAGCGGCTTTCCGCGCAGGCGCTGCTCGACGCGGTCGATCAGGTGACTGGTTCGGAATCGAAGTTCGATGGCTTGCCCATGGGAACGCGCGCCATCGATCTGCCGGATGAATCGGTGCCGAGTTACTTCCTCACGGTGTTTGGCCGCTCCATGCGCGAGACGGCTTGCGAATGCGAGCGGAGTTATGCGCCGAATCTTTCCCAGGTGCTCGACCTGATGAATTCGCCCGAGTTGCAAAACAAGATCGCCGACAAGAAGGGCCGTCTGAATCAGTTGCTCGACGCCAAGAAATCGGACGAAGAAATCCTCACCGAATTTTATCTCAGTGCATTCGGGCGCAACCCGCAACTCGACGAAATGAAGGATGCACTGGCCCTGGTCGCCGGCGCCAAAGACCGCCGGGCTTCCCTCGAAGACTTCGAGTGGATGTTTCTCAACGCTAAAGAATTTCTCTTTAACCACTAATCCCCATATGAATATCGACGTCCACAGTGGAGCGTATCGTTGCTGCGATGGCCTTACTCGCCGCAGCTTTCTTCGAACTGGCGGGCTCATGCTCGGCGGCCTGTCGCTGGCCTCTTTCCTGCGCCAGAAAGCCATGGCCGAGGC
>Ga0068855_100002969_pt1 | contig 20734 bp, 19 predicted proteins | sample KBSCornC52_FD_66592 | JGI IMG/M metagenome (GOLD analysis project Ga0068855, IMG submission 66592) | Corn rhizosphere microbial communities from Kellogg Biological Station, Michigan, USA - KBS Corn C5-2 | ecosystem: Host-associated > Plants > Roots > Rhizosphere > Soil ...
GTATCAGGGGATGGATTTGCGTAAGTACTTCTGAGCCGCGTTCAGGGAGCGATTTTCATGTCTTTCGATTCGCAAACACTAACAGCCGGCGAGGCTCGCAATCGGCGCGCCCCGTCCGCCGTTCGTTCCGGCGATGGCGCGGTTCGTTCCCGCCGTGGTGCCGAGCGTTGGATCGCGCCCGCGAAGGTCGGCGTCTTCGTCCTTGCGTGGTATCCGCTCGCCCGTTTGGTGCTGTTTGGCTTGACCGGTCGCCTGGGTGCCAATCCGATTGAGTTCATCACGCGCTCTACCGGGCTTTGGACGCTCGTGTTCCTTTGCATCACATTGACCGTCACCCCCCTGCGCCGGCTGACGGGCGTCAATGCGCCACTGCGGTTTCGGAGAATGCTCGGGCTCTACGCGTTCTTTTACGCAACGCTGCATTTCACGACGTACATTTGGTTCGACAAATGGTTCGACGTGGCAGAGATATTGAAAGACATCGGCAAGCGGCCATTCATTACGGTCGGTTTTGCGGCGTTCCTGCTGTTGATTCTGCTCGCGGCTACGTCGCCGCGCGCGGCGGCACGCAAATTGGGACGGCGTTGGGTGACGCTTCATCGCGCAATTTACGCGATCGCGGTGCTTGCGATCCTACACTTTTGGTGGATGAAGGCCGGCAAACATGACCTCATCCTGCCGGAGATCTATGGCGCGATCATGGTGGCACTGCTCGGCTGGCGGCTACTCGTCTGGGCACGAGCGAGGCTCGCCGCGCGCGGGTAGCCTCAGGCGGGCAGAATCGACTCGCCCGCGAGCAGTTCGGCCAGGGTTTCGCGTGCCCGAACGACGTGTACGCTGCCACCGTCGACCATGACCTCCGCTGCGCGCGGTCGCGTATTGTAGTTCGAGCTCATGACGAATGCGTAGGCGCCCGCCGAGCGAATCGCGAGCAGATCGCCGGGCCGGACAGCGAGCGAACGATCGCGGCCTAGCCAATCGCCACTTTCGCAGATGGGGCCGACAACGTCGTAGACGCGAGGCGTATCTTGGCGCGGCACGGCGGGTTCGATTGCGTGATACGCCTGGTACATCGCGGGCCGTGCGAGGTCGTTCATCGCGGCATCGACGATCGCAAAGTTCTTCTCTGCACCGGGCTTCAAGAATTCGATACGTGTCAGCAAGATACCGGCGTTGCCGGTGACCGAGCGGCCCGGCTCGAAGAACACTTCGCGATGGCCATGGCCACGCGCTTCGATGCGCTCGAGCATGGTGCGCACGAACAGGCCGGTGTCGGGCGGCGTTTCATTCGAATAGGTGATGCCGAGCCCGCCGCCGACGTCGATATGGCGGATCGGTGTACCGTCCGCCTCGATTTGCTCGACGAGATCGAGCAGTTTATCGAGCGCGTCGAGGTAGGGCGCGATTTCGGTGATTTGCGAGCCGATGTGGCAATCGACCCCGAAGATTTCGAGGTGCTCGAGCGCGGCGGCGGCACGATAGGTCGCGCGCGCCTCGTCGAACGCAATGCCGAACTTATTCGCCTTCAGACCCGTGGATATGTACGGGTGCGTTTTGGGATCGACGTCTGGATTGACCCGCAGCGAGACCGGTGCTCGCTTGCCCGCTTCCCGCGCGACGGCGTCGAGGCGATCGAGTTCGGGGATTGACTCGACGTTGAAGCATTTCACGCCGGCATCAAGCGCCTCGCGCATCTCGGCCGCGCTCTTGCCGACCCCCGAAAATACAACGTCTTTCGCTTGCCCGCCCGCAGCGAGCACGCGCGCTAACTCCCCGCCCGAGACGATGTCGAACCCGGCGCCCAGACGCGCGAACACATTCAGCACGGCCAGGTTGCTGTTGGCTTTTACTGCGACGTGCACGCGGGCTTGGTACCCTATACAGGCTTGCGCGTAGGCTTGATATGCCTCGGTCAATGCGGCGCGCGAATAGACGAACAGCGGGGTGCCAAACCGTTCGGCGAGCGTAACGGCACTGACGCCTTCGGCGTGCAGCACGCCGTCGACATAGGCGAAAGCGGAGGAAGTCATGCGGAAGTCCTGCGTTATTGATCGGATGCGGGGCTTGGTTGCGTACCGGGCGCGGGCGTTGCGCCACCGGTGCGTGGCGTCGTCGTGCCGAGCGAGCCGGCCGGCGCTAGCGTAAGCGGTGCACGCGCGGATGCAGCGGATGTTTCCGACGTTCCGGAAGGGGCTTGCGCGTCGGCATCCGGATTGGACGCCGACGGCTCGGTCTGGAGAACGGGTTTTTCAGGCAGCGGCGGAACCGTCGGCAGATAAAGCGGACCGCGTTGACCGCAGCCGGTGAGTGCCGCGCTTGTCGCAACGGCCAAAGCCGCTACAATCGCGCTCATCCTGAAAACGACTCGCATGACTGTCTCTAGAATCCCAAGAGCTGTGATGTATTTAACCGGCGGAGTTTAGCATGACCGACAGCGACTACCTTACCCGCGCAGAAGCCGTTCTGACGCGTATCGAGCAAGCTGTCGACGATAGCAACGCCGACATCGAACTTGAACGTAGCGGCAATGTGTTGACGCTCGAATTTCAGAACGGTTCGAAGATCATCGTCAATCTGCAACCGCCCATGCAGGAGATCTGGATTGCCGCGAAAGCCGGCGGTTTTCATTTCAAGTTTGCCGACGGCCGATGGCTCGACACGCGCGGCGGCCGAGAGTTTTTCGAGTCGCTTACCGAATACGCCACGCAACAAGCCGGCGAGAGCGTCGAGTTCTCGGCTTGATGCCCAATCCACGCGTTCGGCGCGCCGCCGCCGCCCGACCCGTGGCTATTCAGTAAGGATCGCTCACGGTCACAGCGGGTCGGCGCGCGGCGATTACATTGCCGGTCCATTTTCCGCTGCGCCCGTCGGTCCCTCGTTCGTTGTCGCAGCGTCGCCGGCATCGATGCCCGGGTGCGGCGCGCTGTCACCGACGCCGACCGTGTGGACGAAGCCGTGCCCCGGCAAGAATGTGTCGAAATACAGTTCGCCGCCTATCGGCACGACATCCGACGGGATAGGCATCTCATATTCGGGCACGCTCTTGAGCGCTTGCCGCATGTAGTCGATCCATACAGGCAACGCGAGGCCCCCACCGGTTTCGCGGTCGCCGAGGCTGCGCGGCGCGTCGTAGCCGATCCACGCGATGGCGGCGAGCGAGTGTTGATAGCCGGCGAACCATGCGTCGTGTGAATCGTTGGTCGTGCCGGTTTTTCCCGCTAAGTCCTTGCGCCCGAGTTCGTTCGATTTCGCGCCCGTGCCGCGCTGGGCGACGCTTTGCAGCAAGCTGTTCATCACATAGTCGTTGCGGGCATCGATCGCGCGCGGCGCGTCGCGTCCGGCGACGATGGGTTGCGCTCGCGCGAGTACGACGCCGTCCTGATCGGTGACTTCCGAAATCAGATAAGGGTTGATGCGATAGCCGCCGTTCGCAAAGACCGAATAGGCGCCGGCCATCTGCAGCGGTGTGACGAGACCGGCGCCGAGCGCCATCGGCAGATAGGCCGGGTGCTTATCGGCGTCGAAGCCGAAGCGCGTGATGTATTGCTGCGCGTAGTGCGTGCCGATGCGCGCGAGAATACGGATCGAAACGAGATTGCGGGACTTTTGCAGTGCGGTGCGCATCGTCATCGGGCCGTCGAAACGGCCGCCGTAGTTTTTCGGCTCCCACGGCTGCCCGCCCGTTTCCGCCGCACTGAAAAATAGCGGCGCATCGTTGATGATCGTTGCGGGGCCTAGGCCTTTGTCGAGCGAGGCCGAATAAACGAACGGCTTGAAGCTGGACCCCGGCTGACGCCACGCTTGAGTGACGTGATTGAATTTATTCTTGCTGAAGTCGAACCCACCGACCAGTGAACGGATGGCCCCGTCCTGCGGCACGACCGAAATGAACGCGCCTTCGACTTGCGGCAGTTGAACGATCGACCAGGCGCCCGAGTCGCCCTGAACCAGCCGAACGACAGCGCCCGGGCGAATGCTGCTTGCCGGTGGCGCCCGAGGAGAGAGCGAGCCGGCCGCAAAGCGTAATCCGTCGCCCTTGACCTGCGCGAGCGCGCCGTCGGATAGAACCGCTTCTACGCTTCGTGCGTTGGCGGAAGTGACGACGCCCGCCATGATTTCGCCGTTGTCGGGGTGCTGGGCAAGGGCCGCGGCGATGGCATTGGCACGCGCATCGGGATTGGCCGGCAGCTCGACATAGGCTTCCGGGCCGCGGTAGCCGTGGCGGGCGTCATAGCGCATGAGCCCGCTGCGTACCGCTTGGTAGGCACTGGCCTGATCGCCCGAATCGATTGTCGTTACGACGTCCAAGCCGCGCGTATAAGCTTCGTCGCGATATTGGGCGACCATGGCCTGACGGACGATCTCGGCGACAAATTCCGCGTGGACGCTGAACTGCTGCGCAGGCGTGCCGGCAAGCGCGAGCGGTTCGGCGATGGCGGCTTGGTACTGCGCACGCGTGATGTCGTGCAACTCGAGCATCCTCTGCAGGATGTAGCGCTGGCGCAGCTTGGCCCGCGCCGGATTGACGACTGGGTTATAGGCCGAAGGCGCCTTCGGCAAGCCCGCCAGCATGGCGGCCTCGGCGAGTGTGATGTGCTCGATGTCCTTGCCGAAGTAGATGCGTGCCGCCGATGCAAAGCCGTATGCGCGCTGGCCCAGATAGATTTGATTGATATAGACCTCGAGGATCTGATCCTTCGTCAGCTCCCGCTCGATCTTGTACGCGAGCATCATTTCGTAGAGCTTGCGGGTGTACGTTTTCTCGCTTGACAAGAAGAAGTTGCGTGCGACTTGCATCGTGATCGTGCTCGCACCTTGCGTCGCATGTCCGTTCGTCAGCGCCGTAATGCCGGCCCGAACGATCCCGGTCACATCGACCCCGCCGTGATCGTAGAAACGCGCGTCCTCGATTGCGAGGATCGCTTGTTTCAAAAAGAGCGGGACGTCACCGATAGGGACGACGTCGCGCCGCTCGTTACCGAATTCGCCGATCAACACGTGATCGGCCGTATAGACGCGCAGCGGAACTTTCGGGCGGTAGTCGGTGAGCGCATCGAGCGACGGCAGGCGCGGGCTCGCGACGACGAGCCCATAGAGCACGAGAAGGCTCGCACAAACGCATGCCACTGCAATCGTCCCAATGCACCCGAGCGCGAACTTCGTGATCCAACGCATGCGGCGTATGGGTTGCTCGGGTGGAAGGGACGGTGACGGGGCGGATGGGGCGGGGCGTGAATCCATAACGAAGCTAAGTGCGATGGCCGCGATTATAGCGGCGCGAGCGTCGGCTTTCGTTTGGCCTAACGGCTAAACGGGACGCGCGTCCGCTCGCGCCCGCCGGGTAGCGTTGGCCGTCTGGTCGAATACCGGGACGCTGGCAGGATTTGCACAATTTCACCGCAGTAAAGCCGTTTGCGCCGCTCATGTCGACGGCCCGGCTGCTGCTGCTGCTGCGGGGAAATCCCATGCTGATGAGAAATAAACTGTTGTCCGCCGTTCGCCGCTTCGCGGCAGGCATCGACGTGAGCCCGCGCGAGGTGCGGCTTGTCATCGCGAGCCGCAGGCGCCGAGGGGGCGTGCCCGTTCGCGTCGAATGGCTCGGCGCCGCGCCGCTTGCAGCGGGTGCGATGTCCGGCGCCCACCTGGTGGATCGGGCGGCTGTTGCCGCGGCGCTGTCCTCGCTGTGCGCGAGGTGGCCCCGCAGGCGTGCGATGCGTGGCATGCACTGCGCGATGGCGGTACCGGGCGGTACGACGGCAATCGCAACGTTCGAGATGCCGGCCGCCGGGCCATCGGCGCGGTGGCGCGGCGGCCGTCCCGGCACGATCGACGGACTCGACGAACTCGAACCAACCATGCTCGACGAAGCCGAGCGGTTATGCGGGCTCGAACGCGACGCCTTATCGGTCGATTGGTGGGCCGGCGATTGCGGTGTCGTTCCTGGCGCCGCAGCGGGGGACAGCGCGGTGCAAGCAAGGCCGCGCGTCACGCTGGCAGCCGCCCCGCGCCTGCATCTCGAGGCGCGCGTCGAGGTGGCGGCAGCCGCCGGCATTGCGCTGGCCGCCGTCGACGGCGAACCGTCGGCCGCGCTGCGTGCGCTCGTCTATGCGGCGGAACATGCGCCGCAGCCCGCGCGCAGATACGCCGCGATATGGGCCGGATACGACGGGGTATACGGGTGGTGCGTCAGCGAAGGGGCGGTCGATGCGAGCGTTCGCTTCCCTGGCGGCGAACATGCCGATCTCGACCTGGCCCTACGAACCCTCGCTGAAAACGGAGCGCTCGATCGCGCGCTCGTCGGCGGCGATTTCGGTCTGCTCGCGCGCGTCGGTTTGACCTTGGCCGACATCGGCGAGCGCCTCGGCTGCGGCGTCGCGCCGTTCGAATGCGCACCGTTTTGCTGCGGTGGCGTGGTGCCTGCGAAACCGACCGCGTGGAAGCACGACGCGTCCTTCGCCGTCGCTTTCGGACTGGCGTTGCGTGGGGTGATGCAATGAGCACGATCGCTGCGCCATGCCTGCCCCAAAGCGCATCGGGCGGCGCCTCGGGATTGAACTTGTTGCCGCATCGCGTTCGTGCCGCCCGTTCGCGCCGCCACCGCTGCCTGATCGAAGGCGCGGCAGCCCTGTTCGCGGGGACGCTGATCGCGATCGGCTGGGGCGCTGTCGATGCAGCGGACGGTCGCACAACCGCTAGGCGCGAATCGATCGAGCGCGAGCTAGCGCGACTGGCGCCCTCGCTTGACGAATTCGTACGGCTCGAGCGAGCGGGCCAAACCGCGAGCGCCGGTACCGCGGAGACAGCCGCGCGCGCACGGCCGTACTTCGAGTTGCGCTCGCTGCTCGCAGCATTGAGCAGCGAGGCCCGCTCGGGCGTGACGGTCAGCCGGCTGCAACGCTCGGGCGACGGAATCGAGTTGCGAGTTCATGCCGCGGACAGTGCCGCTTGCGCCGCCTGGGTCGAGCGGTTGGCTCGCCTTTCGGGCGCCGAATCGGCCGCGATGACCGATATCAGGTTGATCGCTGCGCCGATCGGTTCCCGAGCCGCGCCGAAGGTTGAGGCCCTTGTGCGTGTGGGGTGGAGCGGTACGGCCCACCGATCGCCGTTGCTGCGCGCTAGCTCGGGCGATCGAGCGCGCACGGCTGGGAGCGCTCGATGAACGAGGTCTTGCGGCGTCGCGGCCTGGCCCGTGCACGCGGGCTTTTCGCGCGGCCGCGCACAGGCCTGCGCCTTGCAGGCGCCGTCGCCTCGCTTCGCTCGCCGCTGCAAACGTGGAGCGCGAGACGGCGCTTGATGGCTTGCGTCGCTGTTGCAGCGGGCGCGTTCGTGCTCACGACGTCGATGTGGCGAGCATTCGATATCGGCGGCCGGGCAACGAGCGCGGCGGCCACCGACGCATTGGAGCTGCGGCTGCGCGAGAGCCGTGGCAAGCTGGAACGATTGCCGCAGTTGCGGGAGGATGCCCGCGCGCGGGCTGCACCGGCGCCCACGGCAGACCGCTCCGCGGGCGGCGATTGGCGCGCGATTGCGGGCGTCGCGGCCCGCACGGGCGTCAGGCTGCGCGCGCTCACGCCGGTATCGGCGTCGGAGGCCGGCCCGAGCGCGCGCAGCGCTAAGCCGGCCGCACGTGGCCTGCGCATCGACGGGCGGGCGGATTTCGCCGGGTTGTACCGGTTCTTCCAGGCGCTATCGGCGCTGCCCATGCTCGTCGTTCCGGATGCGGTGAGCGTGACCGGCGAGGCGGACTCGCTTGCCTTCACGGCAACGCTGAACATCTTCGATGCGCTACCGGCCGCGCCCGCGAGCTTCACCTATGCGCAAGCCGTGCCCGATGCCGCTGCGGACAATAGCGCCCGGACGTTGGCCGATCCGTTCGCCGTGGGCAAAGCAGGGCGGCAGCCGGACGTGTCGGCGGCTCGTTTGGTTGGGCTCGTGCACGACGGCGCGCGCTCCATCGCGTTATTCGAGGGCGCCAGCGGTGGACAGGCAACTGTTGCAGTGCCGGGGCAAATGCTGGGTGCGGAGCGCCTTGTCCACATCGGCGGGATGGGCGTGACGATGGCGAGCCAGGGCGGCACTCGCCGAATCGCATTGCCGGAGATCGACCAATGAACGCAGGCACGCGAACTTCGATCGGCGTGTTTGCCGCGCGGCGTACCGGCACTGTGCTGGCGGTATTGTGTTCGGCGGGCGCCTTAGCCGAAGTTGCCACACCACTGCCTCCGTTGCCGCCTTCGCTGCAGGCAGACGGAGCGGACGGCCATGGGGCCGCTGCATGGCCGAGCGTCGGTGAGCCGCCGCTGGACCGGCTGTCGGCCGCTTCGGCGCACGATCAATACGAGGAATACGGCGAGCGCGCTCGAAGCGATGAACGTGACGAGCGCGATGAACACCCTGAATACGGCTATGCGGGGGCCGGACTGCCCGAGACCGGCGCAACGCGGCCGGCCCCCGATCGCCGGGAGCCGGTATCCGGCGCGGAGCACCGTTCAGCGTCGGCCCGCGGGCCCGATCCTGAGCCAACGCTAGAGGGCCCCCCGGTGCCGCTCGCGCCGCCACAGACCATGAGCGACGGAACTGCCGGTGCGCACGAAGCTGCCGGCAGCCGCCACAACGGCGCCGACGACCGGCCGATTACCCTGCGCTTTAAGCGCGCCGAGCTGACCGACGTGCTCGACGCCTTCTCACGCTTTACCGGCCTGAATATCGTGGCTAGCGAGCGTGTGCGCGGGCTTGTTTCGCTGACCTTGAACGCCGTACCCTGGCGTACGGCGTTCGATACGTTGCTCGACGCCCATGGGCTGGCGATGTCCAGGCGGGGCAACGTAATTTGGGTCGCCCCCCTGGCCGAACTGGCTGCGCGCGAACGACAACGCTTCGAGGCGCACGCGCGCGCGGCCGATCTGGAACCGCTCGTGAGCCGGACCTTTGCGCTCAACTATCCTCGCGCCGATGAAGTTCAGCGGCTGCTGACTGCGTCGGGCGCACAGCGCGTATTGTCCAAACGCGGAGCGGCGATGGCCGATGTCCGCACGAACTTGCTGTTCGTCACGGATCTGGCGGCTCGTCTCGAACAAGTGGCCGAACTCATCGCCGCAATCGATAAGCCAAACCGCCAGGTTTTGATCGAAGCGCGGATCGTGGAGGGTGCGCGCGGGTTTTCACGCGAGCTGGGCGCGCGGCTATCGATGCGCTCGGCGGGCAGCCCGCCCGGCGCTGACGTGCCCTCGCCGGGGCTGGCCGGCGGTGCGCAAGGCATCGTGCACGATGTCTCGGCCGGCGCGATTGCGGGATTCGAGGCCGCGACGGCCGGGCTCACGCTATTCGCTGCCGGCGCGACGCGGCTCGTGACGGCTGAGCTATCCGCGCTGGAGTCTCAAGGACGGGGACAGATCGTGTCGAGCCCGCGTGTGGTCACGGCCGATCGGACCAAAGCGCTCGTCGAGCAAGGGACCGAACTGCCGTATCAGGCCAAAGTCCGCAACGGCGTATCGGGCGTACAGTTTCGGCGTGCGAGCTTGAAACTCGAGGTCGAGCCTCGGATCACCCCGCAGGGGCGGGTCATCCTGGATCTCGACATCGCGAAAGACAGCGTCGGCAAACAGACCGCGGGTGGCCCGGCCATCGACACCAAGCACGTGCGCACGCGCGTTGAAGTGGAGAACGGGGGAACCGTCTCGATCGGCGGTATCTATGAGAGCCACGATCGCGACGATGTGACGCGCGTGCCGCTGTTAGGCAAAATACCGCTGCTAGGCGCGCTGTTCCGTCATCGGGCGGTGCGCGAGCAGCGCAGCGAGCTTGTCGTTTTCATCACGCCGCGCGTCGTCGCGATCGATTGACCGATAAGGCCGGCAGGGCCGTGCGGGCGTTGTGCCCTACTCGACAAGGCGGCGGCTTTGCCAGTAAGCTGCGCCACGAACTACAGCCGATTGAACAGAGCAGAGGATACGTTGCAAGAGCGGGGCGCCAACACCAACATTTTCTTCGTGGGGCTCATGGGGGCAGGTAAGACGACCGTGGGCCGCGCCGTGGCGCGCCGGCTCGGCCGGCCGTTCTTCGACAGCGATCACGAAATCGAGGCCCGTACGGGCGCGCGCATTCCGGTCATCTTCGAGCTGGAGGGCGAGGCTGGATTTCGCGAACGCGAAGCGCAGGTCGTCGCCGAACTTGCGGCGCGCGAGGCGATCGTCCTGGCGACGGGGGGCGGTGCGGTACTGCGTCCGGAAAATCGGGCTTGCCTGCACGAGCGCGGGCTCGTCGTTTATCTTCGAGCGAATCCGCACGATTTATGGATGCGCACGCGCAAGGACAAGAATCGGCCGCTGTTACAAACGGAAGATCCCAAGGCCAAGCTCGAGGCGTTGTACACCGAGCGCGATCCGCTCTATCGGGAATGCGCGCATTTCATCGTCGAAACCGGGCGGCCGTCGGTCAATGGGCTCGTGAACATGGTGCTCATGCAGCTCGAGTTGGTCGGCATTACCAAGCAGATACAGTCATGATTACCGTCAACGTCAATCTCGGCGAACGCTCCTACCCGATTCACATCGGCGCCGATTCGATCAGCCGTACCGATCTATTCGCCCCGCACATCGCGGGCGCGTCAGTCACCATCGTCACGAACGAAACCGTGGAACCGCTCTACGGAGATTCGCTGCGTGCCGCGCTGGCACCCCTCGGCAAGCAAGTGTCGACCGTCGTTCTGCCCGACGGCGAGGCATTCAAGCAGTGGGAAACGCTGAACCGGATTTTCGATGCGCTGCTGTCGGCCAAGGCCGATCGAAAGACCACATTGATCGCGCTCGGCGGTGGCGTGGTCGGCGATATGACCGGTTTCGCGGCTGCGTGCTACATGCGCGGCGTGCCGTTCATCCAGGTGCCCACGACGCTGCTCTCGCAGGTCGATTCGTCGGTCGGCGGCAAGACAGGTATCAATCATCCGCTCGGCAAGAACATGATCGGGGCGTTCTACCAGCCGCAGGCCGTCATCGCCGACATCGGCGTGCTGCGCACGCTCCCCGAGCGCGAACTGGCCGCGGGCATCGCCGAAATCATCAAGACGGCCGCGATTGCGGACGCTGCGTTCTTCGCGTGGATCGAAGCGAACATCGAAGCGCTCAATCGGCGCGATCCGGAGGCGCTCGCCTACGCCGTCAAGCGCTCATGCGAGATCAAGGCATCGGTCGTGGCGGCAGACGAGCGCGAGAGCGGATTGCGCGCAATCCTCAATTTCGGCCATACGTTCGGACACGCGATAGAAGCGGGACTCGGCTACGGCGAATGGCTGCACGGAGAAGCGGTCGGGTGCGGAATGGTGATGGCCGCCGATCTGTCGGTGCGCGCCGGCGATCTCGACGAGGCGGTGCGCAAGCGGCTCGTCGCCGTCATTGCGGCCGCCCGGCTGCCGCAGCGTGCGCCCGCACTGGGCGAGACACGCTATATCGAACTCATGAAAGTCGACAAGAAGGCCGAGGCGGGGGCGATCAAATTCGTTCTACTCAAGCAGTTGGGCGAAACGCTCGTGACGGATGTTCCCGAGGACACACTGCGAGCGACGCTCGCCGCGTGCGTGTAAGCCAACGAGCGAGGTGCGCCGCGCCGCGTACAGACAATGCGGGAGTTTGACACGATGAGCAACGCAGACGAGGCGGGTCGCATGCAGAATCGGGCGGCGCGTGCATCGGCGCAAGGTAAGCCGCTTGGCGCGCTCGTCAGCGCGCCGACTGCCGCGATGCTGGAGGCGCATCTTGCCCCTTACGCGGCTCATGCGGCGAGCTCGCGCGGCCGCCGGTTCGCGGAGCCGCCACCGTCGGCTCGCACGGAATTTCAGCGGGACCGCGACCGCATCGTCCACTCGACGGCGTTCCGGCGCCTGGAATACAAGACGCAAGTATTCGTCAATCACGAGGGCGACCTATTCCGCACGCGGCTTACGCACAGCTTGGAGGTCGCACAGATCGCCCGGTCGGTCGCGCGAAACCTGCGCGTCAACGAGGATCTCGTCGAAGCCATATCGCTCGCGCACGATCTCGGACATACGCCCTTCGGCCACGCCGGACAAGACGCATTGAACGAATGCATGCGCGAGCACGGCGGCTTCGAGCACAATCTGCAGAGCCTCGCCGTCGTCGATGAGCTCGAAGAGCATTACGGCGGCTTCGACGGGCTCAACCTGTGCTTCGAAACGCGCGAAGGGATTCTAAAGCATTGTTCGCGCGAGAACGCGTTGAAGCTCGGCGAGCTAGGCGAGCGGTTCCTGACGGGCAAGCGTCCGTCGCTCGAAGCGCAAATCGCGAACATTGCCGATGAAATCGCCTATAACAATCACGACGTCGACGACGGCTTGCGCTCAGGTCTCATCACGATCGACCAACTGGCCCAAGTCGATCTGTGGCAGACCCATTATGACGAGGCTCAGCGAGCACACCCGCAACTCGATGGGCGCCGCATCGTGCACGAGACGGTACGCCGAATGATCAATACGCTCATCGTCGATCTCATCGAAACGACGGGGCAGAACCTCGCGGCGCATGCGCCGCAATCGCTCGATGCGGTGCGGGCGGCTCCGCCCCTGGTGGCCCATAGTGGCGCGGTGGCGGCGCAGGCCGCGGAATTGAAGCGATTCTTGTTCAAGAATCTGTATCGGCATTACCGCGTCATGCGGATGGCGAGCAAGGCGCGGCGTGTTATTACGGGGTTGTTCGACGCGTTCAGCGAAGATCCACGCCTGTTGCCTCCGGCTTATCAAGCCGAGCAAGAAACCGAGCAGCCGCGTCTCATCGCTCATTACATCGCCGGGATGACCGACCGCTATGCACTGAAGGAGTATCAACGTCTATTTGTCATCAACGATAACTAAGCTGTTCGTCCGGCCGGGCGCTCGGTGTGTGTGGCCGGACGGCGGGGCGATGCATTGCTTCGTCCGACGTGTCTACCTTAGGAGAACTAAATGAAGAACTGCAAGACGGTCGTTCGTTCGCTGGCGCTCGGGGCCGCGCTCCTCGTCGGTGCAAGCCATGTCGCGTTGGCTGCGACGGAGATTCAATTTTGGCACGCGATGGAAGCCGCACTGGGCGAGCGCGTGAACGATATCGCCGCGCAATTCAACGCGTCGCAAAGCGATTACAAGATCGTGCCTGTCTTCAAAGGCACGTACGATCAAACGCTCGCGGCGGGCATCGCCGCTTATCGCAGCGGCAATGCACCGGCCATCCTGCAGGTGTACGAAGTCGGCACGGCCACGATGATGCAGGCGAAGAAAGCGGTCGTGCCCGTCTCCGAAGTCTTCAAGCAAGCCGGTGTGCCGCTCGACACAAAGGCGTTCGTGCCCGCGATCGCGAGCTATTACAGCGACGCGAAGACCAACGAACTCGTCTCGATGCCGTTCAATAGCTCGACGCCCGTCCTCTACTACAACAAGGAAGCCTTCAAGAAGGCCGGCCTCGATCCGAACAAGCCGCCGAAGACCTGGGACGAGGTGCGCGCCGACGCCGAGAAGCTCAAAGCCTCGGGCATGAGTTGCGGCTTCACGACGGGCTGGCAAGGTTGGATCCAGCTCGAGAATTACAGCGCTTGGCACGCCTTGCCGTTCGCATCGGAGAACAACGGCTTCGACGGCCTCGATTCAAAGCTCGAATTCAACAAGCCGCAGCAAGTCGCTCATATCCAGTTCCTGCAGGATATGGTCAAGCAAGGTACGTTCACTTATGTCGGCCGCAAGGACGAGTCGGTCTCGAAGTTCTACAGCGGCGATTGCGGCATCCTGACGAACTCCTCGGGCTCGCTCGCCACGATTCGCAAATACGCGAAGTTCGACTTCGGCACGGGCATGATGCCGTACGACGCGAATGTGCGGGGTGCACCGCAAAACGCGATCATCGGCGGTGCCAGCCTGTGGGTGCTCGCGGGTAAGGACCCGAACGTCTACAAGGGCGTCGCGCAGTTCCTCGCCTATCTGTCCTCGCCGGCCGTGGCAGCAAAGTGGCACGAAGATACGGGCTATCTGCCCGTGACGACGGCCGCTTATGATCTGGCAAAGAGCCAGGGCTTCTACGCAAAAAATCCCGGCGCCGATACCGCGATCAAGCAAATGCTGAACAAGCCGCCGCTGCCGTACACGAAGGGGCTGCGTCTGGGCAACATGCCGCAGATCCGCACGGTCGTCGACGAGGAGCTCGAGCAAGTATGGGCACAGAAGAAGACGCCGCAGGCTGCGCTCGATTCGGCTGTGGCTCGGGGTAACGATCTGTTGCGACGCTTCGAGCAGCAAGCGGGTCAATAAACGGCAGGCGAGTGCCCGGCGACGGACATCGATGCACGCGTTGCGTGTGTCGTCTGCGCGGTCCGGGTATCTCGCTCAAGGCGGACGATATCCGCCATGACCCGCCGCACCGCCGTCCACGTTTTCGACAAGACGAACGGCGGCGCGGCGCACGATCGACTGATCCACTATGCACGAACGTTCCCGTTTCGCCGCGAGCGCGCTGCCTTACCTGCTGATCGCGCCGCAACTCGTCATCACCGGGTTGTTCTTCCTCTGGCCCGCCGGGGTTGCGCTTTGGCAATCGACGCAAACGCAAGACGCATTCGGCACGTCGAGCGAATTCGTCGGGCTCGCGAATTTCGCCCATCTGTTCGCCGATCCGCTTTATCTCGATTCGTTCAAGACGACGCTCGTCTTCAGTGCGCTGGTCACCGTGTCGGGCCTCGTCCTCTCGCTCCTGCTCGCCGCTTGTGCCGACCGCGTCACGCGCGGCGCGAAGTTTTACCGCACCCTGCTGATTTGGCCGTACGCCGTCGCGCCCGCCATTGCGGCGGTGCTGTGGGCGTTCCTGTTCAACCCTAGCATCGGGCTCATCACGTACGCACTCGCGAAGGGCGGGATCATATGGAATCACGCGCTGAACGGCACGCAAGCCATGACGCTCGTCGTCCTGGCGTCCGTTTGGAAGCAGATCAGCTATAACTTTCTGTTCTTTTATGCGGGCCTGCAGGCAATTCCGCGCTCATTGACCGAAGCGGCGGCCATCGACGGCGCTGGGCCGGTACGCCGCTTTTTCGGAATCGCGCTGCCGCTGTTGTCCCCCACGACGTTCTTCTTGGCTGTCATCAACGTCGTCTACGCGTTCTTCGATACGTTCCCCGTGATCGATGCGGCGACGGGCGGTGGCCCCGCACAAGCCACGAAGACGCTGATCTACAAGATTTTCACCGAAGGCTTCCAAGGCCTCGACATCGGCAGCTCCGGCGCGCAGTCCGTTGTGCTGATGGTGATCGTCGTCGGCTTGACCGTGATCCAGTTCCGCTTCATTGAGCGCAAGGTGCAATACGCATGATCGAAAATCGCAAGGGCTTCGATCTCTTCTGCCATGCCGTTTTGATTGCAGGCATCGTACTCGTCGCGTTTCCTGTCTACGTGGCGTTCTGCGCGGCGACGATGAGCGAGCACGAGGTCTTTACGGTGCCCCTTTCGCTCGTGCCGAGCACGCATTTGATCGAGAACGTCGCGACCGTCTGGTCGCATGGCAGCGGCAATGCGGCGAGCCCGTTCGGCCGCATGCTGCTCAACAGTCTCGTCATGGCGCTCGCGATCGCGATCGGGAAGATCGCGGTCTCCATCATCTCGGCTTACGCGATCGTCTTTTTTCGCTTTCCGCTGCGCAATACGGCGTTTTGGCTCATTTTCATTACCCTGATGCTGCCGGTCGAAGTGCGGATATTTCCGACGGTGCAGGTTGTCTCGTCGATGCACCTGACGAACACCTATGCGGGGCTAACGTTGCCGCTGATTGCGTCGGCTACGGCCACCTTTTTGTTTCGCCAGTTCTTTCTTACGCTGCCGGACGAGCTCATGGACGCCGCGCGTATCGACGGTGCGGGACCCTTACGCTTTTTCTACGACGTCGTGCTGCCGTTATCGAAGACGAACATCGCCGCGCTGTTCGTCATCACGTTCATCTACGGTTGGAATCAGTACCTCTGGCCCATTTTGATCACGAGCCAGCAATCGCTGACGACGGCGGTCGTCGGTATCAAGACGATGATCGCAAGCGGCGACACGGCGACGGAATGGCACCTTGTGATGGCCGCGACACTGCTCGCGATGTTACCGCCGCTCGTCGTCGTGATTGCGATGCAGCGCTGGTTCGTGCGCGGCCTCCTCGACGCTGAAAAATAATCGAAAGGAATCCATGAGCATGTCTGGCCTGACTCTAAAAAGCGTGCGCAAGACGTACGACGGCAAGCAGTTTGTGTTGCACGGCATCGACGTCGAGGTGGCCGAGGGGGAGTTCGTGGTGCTCGTCGGGCCCTCGGGCTGCGGAAAATCGACGCTGCTGCGCATGGTCGCCGGGCTCGAGAGTGTGTCGGAGGGCGAGATTTCCATTGGGGGGCGCGTCGTCAACACGCTCGAGCCGAAGGACCGCGACATTGCCATGGTGTTTCAGAACTACGCTCTGTATCCGCATATGAGCGTGAAGGAAAACATGTCGTACGGGCTCAGGATCCGCGCCATCGCCCGCGAGACGATCGAGGCTCGCGTTGCTGCGGCCGCCAAGATCCTCGAACTCGAGCCGCTGCTCGGGCGCAAGCCGCGCGAGCTATCGGGTGGCCAGCGGCAGCGCGTAGCGATGGGCCGGGCGATCGTGCGCGAGCCGTCGGTGTTTCTGTTCGACGAGCCGCTGTCCAATCTCGACGCGAAGCTGCGGGTTCAGATGCGGCTCGAGATCCAGCGCCTGCACGCAAGGCTCGCGACGACGAGCTTATATGTGACGCATGACCAAATCGAGGCGATGACGCTCGCGCAGCGCGTCATCGTCATGAACCGTGGGCACGCCGAGCAGATCGGCGTGCCCACGCAGGTCTACGAGCGGCCCGCGACGGTCTTCGTCGCGAGCTTCATCGGATCCCCGGCCATGAACTTGATTTCCGGCAAGCTCAGCGACGACGGTGCGACTTTCGCAGTTGCCGGCGGGGGGCCCGTGTTGACGGTGGCCGGCGCCCCCGGCGTGGGCCGCGAGGTGGCGGGCGGGCGCGAGTGGATCCTCGGGATTCGCCCCGAGCACATGGCCCCCCGGCCGGATTGTGCCCAAGCATCGCTCGTCGTCGAATCGTGCGAACTGCTCGGGGCCGATAATCTCGCGCATGGCCGCTGGGGCGCGCACGATGTGACGGTACGGCTGACACATACGAACCGGCCGCAACCCGGTGAGGCCGTTCCGGCCGCGCTCCCGATCGAGCATCTGCATTTCTTCGATCCCACATCGGGCAAACGCGCGTATTGAGCGAGGGGCCGCTCGGTGGCGAGGCCGGCACCGAGGCCATTTCGGAAGAGGGAGGGAACGATGGCGACGACAGGCACAACGACCGCATCGGCGGCTCGCACGTCCAATTGGCCATACCCGCGCGTGGTCGCGCATCGCGGCGGCGGCGCGTTGGCTCCCGAGAACACCCTGGCAGCGATCGACATGGGCGCTCGGCTAGGATTGAAGATGATTGAATTCGACGCAAAGCTGTCGGCCGACGACGTCGTATTTCTGCTACACGACGATACGGTCGATCGCACGTCGAACGGTCGGGGCGCGGCGGCGGGCAAGACCTACGCGGAACTCGCCGCACTGGATGCCGGCAGCTGGTTCGACGGGCGCTTCAGCGGCGAGCGCATGCCGACGCTTGCACAAGTGCGAGCGCAGTGCGCGGCGCTTGGCCTAGCCGTGAACATCGAGATCAAGCCGTGTGCGGGGCGCGAGAGGGCGACGGGCCGCGCCGTCGCCGACGAAGCCGAGCGACTCTGGCGGCACGCGCCGGTGCCGCCGCTACTATCGTCGTTTTCGTTCGACGCACTAGCGGCCGCCCGCGCTGCGCAGCCCGACCTACCGCGCGGCTTGCTGTTCGGTGCGGTACCGCCCGATTGGCGGGCGCAGACGGAAGCCCTCGCCTGCGTCTCGCTACATGCCGACCATCGCAAACTCGATGCGCGGCTCGTGGCAGACATCAAAGCGGCCGGACTGTTCATGCTCGTCTACACGGTCAACGACCCGCAACGCGCGCGCACGCTCGCTCAGTGGGGCGTCGATTCGATCTGCACCGATCGCATCGATCTCATCGGCGCGGATTTCCTTTCGTAGTCACGCACGCTCTGCGGCACGCCTGGACCTCGCGTCCGGCGGTCTAGGCGGTCGGATGCGCGCTCAGCGGTTGCGCGCGAGCAGCCACCCGGTCAGCAGCGCGAGGCCCCCGACGACGGCGACCGTCTCCCAAGGGTTTTCGCGAATATAGCCTTGCGCGTCGCTGAGTGTCGCGACCGCGCGTCCGCGTATCGTTTCGCGCGCGCCGTCCATTCGGGCCCGGGCGGCGTCCAAGCGTTTTCTCATCTGCTCACGCAACACGGCGGCGTCGGCTTGCGTGCCGTCGGCCAACGTTTGTTCGAGTTCCGCGAGCAGTTCGCGCATTTCGCCGCCGATGTCCTCCGACGCCCGCTGGCTGTGCTGGGCGATGCGGCGGGCGTGCCGGCCGGCGCTGCTCCACGAAGTTTCGAGTGCGTCTCGCGTATTCGGTAGTGCGGTCATGGTCGCTCCGTCAACGATGAATAACGGGAAGAACGAACCCGCGAATCAACTGCGGGGAAGAACTAAGTCTCCGCAACTTCGGTGCCAGTGGCTTGGGACAACCGCTCAGCAGGGCTGCGCGACGGACTTAGCGGGCGGCGCCAAGCGCCGCGCGGCGCGACGGGACTAGGCGCCGCGCGCTGGGCGCGTAGGCTCCGCTAGGAAGCCGGGACCGTTGGCGCTGAGTCGCCCGGTGCGCGACAGGGCGCCCGCACGAGCGAACGCGCGGCGCTGAACGCCAGCGGCGGAACGCGTAGAAAGGTGATCGGTGCCGTTTCTCGGCGGTTGAAATTACAACGCCGCCGCATGAGGGCGGCGGCGTATGGCGAGTCGGCCAAATTCAGCCTAGGCTTAGAAGGCGTAGCCGATTTTGGCGAAAGTGACGATCGGGTTGAGCCTGATCTTTGCTTGCGACTGAACTGTCAAGCCGAAAGGCCCGGCGTTCGTCGACGTCAAGTTGGCCGTTACGCTCACCGGGATGTAGGAAATCGACAGGCCGGCGAACCAATGCTTATTGAACGAATAGTTGAAGCCCGCATTGAATACAGGCGCCCAGGAACGATCCGTCGAAACGGAGGTCGGACCGTGCAGGACGCCCTGCTCGAAGGCGCCGTTCGTGATTTGCGCGTTCGTGAACCAGACGCGCGTCACCCCAAGGCCGACGTACGGGCGGAACTTGTCGGTCGGGCTCATGAAGTTCCACTTGAACAGAAGCGCCGGGGACCACAGCTTCGCGCTGCCGATTTTGCCGAACGCCGCGAGCTGCCCGCTACCGTCGATGTCGAACTTCGGCGGGATGCCGAGTTCAAACTCCGTGGAGAGGTGATCGGTAACGAAGTAGCCGAGGCTCAGGGCCAACGTGTCGGAACTATCGATACGTGCGCCCGTGTTCGGCTGGTAGGCATTCAAGGTCGTTCCGCCGACGCTCAGGACTTCGAGCGGATCGCTATCGCTTTGAGGTGCGAAGTGGAACCACCCCGACGTGACGTAAAAAGTCCCGGCCGTTTGGGCATGAGCCGCGGTTGCACAAGCAAGTGCCGCGGCGGCCCCTGTAATGGCCTGTTTTAATTTCATCTATGTGCTCCTCCATGAAAGGCCCGCCTATTATGAGTAGAAGGTTTGAAACAAACCAAGCGCGCATGCTAGAGCATTCTCCCTAAGCGTGACGTTTCTTCGCTCAGAACCGCGTGCCCCTTCGCAAACGCTCGAAGCGACGCATTGTCCCTTGGGGTAATCACCAACGCACTAAACGGAATCCAGCATGGCACGGCTTGCACGTCTTTACGTCCCAAAACAGCCGCAGCACGTGATCCTGCGCGGGCTCGATCAGCAACCCGCGTTCGTGGACGAGCAGGATTACGAGCTGTTCGTCGATTGCTTGAAAGCCGCCTCGCGCGATCATCGGCTCGACATTCACGCGTACGTCCTCATGCCGGGCGCGGTCCAACTGCTTGTCACGCCGAGTGACGAGACGAGCTTGCCGAAGGCCATGCAGGCCGTCGGGCGGCGCTACGTTGCGCATTTCAACCGCCGGTATGCGCGGCGCGGCACGCTCTGGGAAGGGCGCTACCGCGCAACGGTCATCGAGGGCGAGCGCTACTTCCTGCTCGCGAGCCGCGTCATCGAGCTTTGCCCCGTCCGGGCCCAGCTTGTGAGCGCGGCCGAAGACTATCGATGGTCGAGCTATCGACATCACATCGGGCTCACGGTCGATAGTCTCGTGACCGATCACCCGCTCTACTGGTCGCTCGGCAACACGCCGTTCGAGCGCCAGCGCGCCTACAAGGAACTTTGCGAGCAGCCGCTCGACGAGCGCGAGGCGAACGAGCTGCAACAAGCCACGCTCAAAGGCTGGGTGCTCGGCGGCGAGTCGTACCGCGAATGGGCGGCTCGCGCGGCCAACCGACGCGTGTCGCCGCTGCCGCGCGGGCGCCCCAAGAAGGTGCGTGAAACGCCGCAGACGCCGCAAACCTCCCAGCACTGACGCGACGCGGACGGGCCGGCGAGGGCGCTCGCCGATTTCAGGCCGCGTGTCGACAGCGGCCTGAGGTGCGGCACGTAGCCGCGTGCCGTTTTTATTTGCCCCGAGTTGATGTGGCACCAATATATCGGCACGAGTCTGGTGC
>Ga0068855_100002970_pt1 | contig 20727 bp, 21 predicted proteins | sample KBSCornC52_FD_66592 | JGI IMG/M metagenome (GOLD analysis project Ga0068855, IMG submission 66592) | Corn rhizosphere microbial communities from Kellogg Biological Station, Michigan, USA - KBS Corn C5-2 | ecosystem: Host-associated > Plants > Roots > Rhizosphere > Soil ...
CCGACATGGCCATGGCCATCCGACGAAGGTCGAAGCCCTCGTCGCTGAGTCCGACCCGCGGGTACGGCAGGACGGATGAGACGTCGTACAGCGGCGAAGGGAGTGCGTCAGGCCCCGAGAGCAGGATCGAGTAGTTCTTGGCGTGCGCGTCCGGGGCGTAGATCAGCCAGTTGAATGCGAGCGCCTTGACGTAGTGCTCCGCAGACTGTCGCGCCTCCCAGACCGGCTGCACCTCCTGCATGAGCTGGATCATGCGCACGATGCCGGGTCCCTTCCCTGCAGTGCCGGGTTCGCCACGCTCGTACTTGTGGATCGGCATGATTCCGAGCGCCTGGCAGAAATCCTCCTGGTGGATGCGGATCAGTTCGCCATTCTCGATAAAGGCCCGGTCGTAACGGCTCAGCACGATGGCTCGCTCGGACCCGAAATCGATGATCTCGGAGTCGGCCGCATCGAGCCCCAGATTGGCGGCGGCGCGCAGGCAGAGGTGTTCATTGACGTCTTGATCGTTGAGGTTCGGCAACGCCGGTTTGAGGATGTGGGTAGTGGCCAGCCGCCCCGACGGAATGGCCCACTCGCCGGACACTGGATCTCGGTACAGGGCGAACTTCGACTGCGCGCCGGCGAGCGAGAACTGGCCGGGGGAGTCTGCGGTGTTCCAGGCCGCCCGGTCCTGGCGCAGCGCAGCAAGTCGTCCGGCGACGTAGGCATCGTCGACCGTGGCGAGTTCGCCGCGGTCGGTGATCTCGTCGAGCCGGTCGGGAACTACGAACTGCACGGCGCCCGCGACGTCCTCGCCGACGTGGGTAAGCAGCCCGAACGGGCTGTTGGCCGAAACGTGAAATCGCTCGGCCCAGCGTTCGAGCACCGGCTGGGAGTCCGGTAGCAGGCCACGCAGGAACGGCTCGACGACCTTGTTCTCGTGCCGGCGGCGGGTGGGGCGCATCGAGAGCGAGAGCGGGGTGGCGTCTGGCCGCTCGCGGTAGTCGTCGTCGTATTCGAAGGCCAGCCGACCGTGATCGTCTTGGGTGAGTCGTCCGGCGTGACGACTCTCGAGCATTACCTCTAGGACCTTCGAACGCGTCGGCCGAGCCATCGTCAACGACCCTGCTTCGGCGGCGCGGTCGAGCGCTGTCTGAGGTCAACGAGGCGATTGTGTGTTCTCGTATGAGTGACGTCCATCGTCAGGTCGAGCGCGGCTAGCAGCTTCAGCACCTTGCCCAGCGAGGCTCCGGAGTGGCCGGCCTCGACCTGGTTCACCCAGAGCCGGCTGGCTCCGGCCCGTTCGGCCAGTTGCTCTTGCGTGAGCCCGGCCGCCAGTCGTGCTTCGCGGACGAGGTTGCCGAGGTCGGCGGGTGTTCCGACCCGCATGGCGACTCCTTGTCAGCGATCGCTTACATCGACGCGATGAATAGTATCGCTTACATCGCCGCCAAGTCTACGATCGCTTACATTCGTCGGTCTTAGCACTCCAGGCGCCAGTCACAGGATCAGCAGGGTGATGGTGGCCAGGGACAGGATCGAACTGTCGACCTTCCGCTTTTCAGGCGGACGCTCGTACCAACTGAGCTACCTGGCCGTTCGTGGTGCCGTAAGACCTCAGGCAGTCTACCCGAGCGCTGCGTCGTACCGATCCCAGACCAAGTGCACCAGCTCCGGGTGCACGCCCAGCGGCGGGGCGACCGGGCCCAACCCGTCCGCCGCGGCGCAAAGGGTGTCGACGAACTGGCCTTCGGCGAGCAGGTACGTCGACACGGCGACCGGCGCCAGATCGGCGAGCCGGGTCGGCAGGTCGTCGGCCATCGTCAGCACGGTGACCTCCCGGCCGAGGCGCGCGGCGAGCCGGCGGCCCGTCTCGTCCAGCTCGGCCCGGGCATCGGGACGGCGGGAGCCGGCCCCCACGAGCGCGACTCGGGCGCCCGCGGGCACCGGCCCGAGCCGGTCCAGCAACACCGAGACGAGCCGGTCGTCCGGACCCAGGTGGCGCGCTACCCGTGTCGCCAGGTGCGGCTCGACGGCGGCCGGGATGTCGGTCTGGACGTGGAAGCCGGTCGACAGCAGCAGGGGGACGAGCACGGTGGGCCGCTCGTCGAGGACGGCCGCCAGGCGGGGGTCGACGACGTCCAGGAAGCAGAGCGCGACCGGAGTCGACGGTCGGGCGGCGCGCACGGCGTCGATCAGGCGGGCGGTGGTGGCCGCGCCGGCGGCCGAGGCGGTGCCGTGCGCCACGACCAACAAGCGCGGCGCATCACCCAGCATGGCGACCCCGACCGGACTTGAACCGGCGACCTCCGCCGTGACAGGGCGGCGCGCTAACCAACTGCGCTACGGGGCCTAGAAGGGCCTGGTGGCTCTCCCCTTGCAGTGCGTGCCCCCAACGGGATTCGAACCCGTGCTACCGCCTTGAAAGGGCGGCGTCCTGGGCCTCTAGACGATGAGGGCGGATGTTGCTGGCAACCGCATCATGCTAGCCCCGTCGGATGACTGCCTCAGCATAGGGGACGGTGCGAGCCCGCTCCAAAACGGGTTAGCGGGCGACCGGCGCCGGGGAGGTTCGGTAACGAACCGATAACGGCAACGGGAGGTCCAGCGATGCGGGCGTGGTGGCGAGCCCGGCCCGTGCTGCGCCGGACCGTCATCACCGCCGCGTCCTTCACCGCGCTGCTGGGGCTGGTCTCGAGCGCGCTCATCGGCTGGGCGTACGCGCGGTTCAACGGCCAGCTCCACCGGGTGTCGGTGCTGCAGCGGCACGACAAGAGCATCCGGGACGCCGAGCGGCAGGCGCACGCCGAGAACTTCCTGGTGATCGGCTCGGACAGCCGGCGGGGCGCGAACGCCCGCTACGGCCGCGAACCGGGCGAGCGCTCGGACACCACGATCGTCGTGCACCTCTCGCCGGGCCGGCACCGGGCGACGGTGGTGAGCATCCCGCGGGACGCGTGGGTCGAGATCCCGACCTGCGCCGACCGGAAGGGACGCCCGGTCAAGGCGCATCACGACCTGTTCAACGCGGCGTTCTCCGTCGGCGGCCCGCGCTGCACGATCGCGACCGTGCAGCGCCTCACCGGCATCGCGATCACGCACTTCGTCGAGATCGACTTCACCGGCTTCGAGCGGGTGGTCGACGCCCTCGGCTCGGTCACGGTGTGCAGCCCGAAGCCGGTGCACGATCCCGGCACGCACCTGGTGCTGCACAAGGGCGACAATCGGTTGGACGGCCGCCGCGCGCTGGAGTACGTGCGGGCTCGCGAGACCCTCGGCGACGGCTCCGACCTCGGCCGCATCAAGCGCCAGCAACAGTTCCTCGGAGTGGTGCTGCGGCAGGCGATGAGCGGTTCGCTGCTGGGCAACCCGGTGCGGCTGACGCGTTTCCTGGACGCCGCGACCAGGGCAGTCACCGTCGACAAGGACACGTCCTTCGACGACCTGCGCAATCTGGCCGGCTCGCTGCGCGGGCTGGATCCGAAACGGGTCGCGTTCTACACGGCGCCGATCGCCGACGCCGACTACGCGCCGCCGGGTACGGACTACGCCGGCAAGGTGAAGCTGGACGACGTCAAGGGCCGGGCCCTGTATGAGTCGATCATCGATGACCGCCCCGCGCCGTCCACGCCCACGCACGGCGCCAAGCCGAACCGCACCGCCGCGCAGCGGACCTGCTCGCTGTAGCGGAGACCGTAGGCGAGACTTCCGCGCATGGACGTGACGTCCGGCGACCTCAACGTGCCCGTGTATCGCCGCGGCCAGCGCACCGGCCACTACGAGAGCTGGTACCTGCGGGCGAACCATCCCGAACGCGCGCTGGCGTTCTGGCTGCGGTACACGATCTTCGCCCCGGCCGGGCGGCCGGACGACGCGGTCGGGGAGTTGTGGGCGGTCGCGTTCGACGGCTCCGCGAACGCGCACGCGGTCGGCAAGGTTCGGCGGCCGCTGGCCGAGTGCGACTTCACCGGCTTCCCGGTGCGGGTGGGCGAGGCCGAGCTGGGCGCCGCTGCGCTCGCCGGCCGGGCCGGTCCGGTCTCGTGGGAGCTCGGGTACGGCGGGGACGAGCGCCCGTTGCTGCTGCTGCCGCCCCGCATGTACCGCGGCGGCTTCCCCAAGGCCAAGAGCCTCGTGCCGTTGCCGCTCGCGCGCTTCACCGGTCACTACGCCATCGACGATCAGCCGATCGCGGTCGACGGCTGGGTCGGCAGCCAGAACCACAACTGGGGCAGCCGGCACACCGCGCGCTACGCCTTCGGGCAGGTCGCCGGCTTCGACGGTGCCCCCGATGCGTTCCTCGAACTCGCGACCGTCAAGGCGACGATCGCCGGGCCCCTGACGACGCCCTGGATCACGACCCTCGTGCTGCGGCACGAGGGTCGCGAATACTCCCTCGTCGCGCTCCAGCAGGCGCTCCGGGCCCGCGGCCGGTACCACCCGTTCGACTGGGAGTTCGCGACCGGTGATCGGGACGTCCGCATCAGCGGCCGCATCACCGCGCCGCCGGCGGCCTTCGTCGGGCTGCGCTACGACGACCCGCCGGGTGGGGTGAAGCACTGTCTGAACACCAAGATCGCGTCGGCCGAGGTGACGCTCGAGGTGGGCGGGCGGCGCGTCGAGCTGCGGACGGCGCACCGGGCGCTGTTCGAGATCCTCACCGACGAGCCGGCGGTCGACGGCCGGGTGCACGGAGTCGCGCTGCGCGCCTAACGGCGGTTCTTCGCGACGGCCTTCCAGATCACGAGCACCAGGACGGAGCCGATGACTGCGCCGATGAACGTGTTCGCCTTGCGCAGGTCGAACTTGTCGTTGACCAGCACGGCGTAGAGCGACCCACCGGCGTAGGAGCCGACGATGCCCAGCAGTGCGGTGCCCAGGCAGCCGAGCCGGGTCGGGCTGCGGACGAACAGGCGGGCGATCAACCCGGCGAGCAGGCCGATGACGAACAGTCCGACGATCTGCCACATGAGCGCGATTCTGCCCTCTCGAGGGGACGGTCAGGCCGGCCGCATGCCCAGCAGCCGCACGCCGTCCTCGTCGCGCAGCACGGCGGTGACCCAGCCGCCGTCGCGGCCGAGGGCGCGCAGCCCGTCCACCTCGGGCGTGAGCTCGACCGGCTGGAACCGCCGCCGCTCCCAGTTGATGCGGGCCGCGTGCCCCGCCTGGGCGAGCGGCAGCACCGATTGGCCGCCGGCGAGCGCCTCGCGGGCGCCGGCCAGGTGGGCGATCGCGTCATCGAGGGCCTGGACGAGCGCCGGGTTGCCGTCACACCACGTCGTGACGAGTTCCGGCCGGGTGCGGGCGACGCGGGAGCCGGACATGTAGGACCCGGCGGCCAGCGACAGCCCCAGCGGGCCGCCGGCCAGGCCGGTCAGGGCCAGCGCCTCGGCGAGGACGTGCGGCAGGCCGATGACCCGGCCGACCGCGGCGTCCTGCTCGGTAGCCGTCGTGGGGACGGGCTTGGCGCCCAGGTCGCAGACGAGTTCGGCCAGCCGCAGCCACGCGACGAGCGACGTGTCGTCCTCGATGGCCAGCGCCCACGGGGCGTCCCGGAACAGCAGCGGGTCGGCCGCGTTCCAGCCGGTCTCCTCCACACCGGCCAGCGGGTGCCCGCCCACGAAGGTGACGTGCGGGGCGAGCTCGCGCGCGGCGGTGACGACCGGCGCCTTGAGCGTGCCGACGTCGGTGAGCAGCGCGCCGGGCGCCAGATGCGGGGCGACGGAGGCGATCGCGGCCCGCACCTCGGGCAGCGGCATGGCGAGCACGACCAGGTCGGCGCCGTGCACCGCGGCCGCGTCCGTCGGCGCGACGGGGTAGCCGGAGGCGCTCGCGGCGGCCGCGGCGGCCGAGTCGACGTCGTACCCCACGACCTCGACCCCGAGCTGGCGGACGGCCTGCAGCAGCGAGCCGCCGATCAGTCCGAGGCCGAGTACGGCGACGCGGGAGAACGGCGGGGTCGTCATCGGAGCCCGTCCGGCCGGCTGTGATCCACGGCAGGACGGTATCGCCACAGCCGCTGCGACTTCCGGCGGCCGGGTCGGGCGTGCCAGGATCAATACCCGGCACGCGACTTCTTGTGCGAGAGGCGGTGCGAAGTGGCCGAGCGGGGGTTCGCCGTCGCGGCGTTCCGCGACGCGGCGCTCTGGCGCGTCGAGCCGCTGCCCCCGGCCGTCCTGGGCGACCTCGGGGTGCTGCTGTCGGCGTTGCGCTCGCAGCCACCGGACGGCGGCCCGTTCGTCATCGCCTTCGTCGAGGACGAGTTCTTCGTCATCGCCCGGCAGGAGGGTGGCCGCCGCGTCTCGCTCCTGCTGTCGGACCTCACCGCCGCGGTCGAGTTCCCGCTGGCCGAGCAGGCGATGACCCGCCTCGGCGAGGACCCGCCGGCCGACGACGAGTTGGACGAGGTGTGGCCGATCGGCGACCTCGAGCTGTTCAGCGATCTCGGCCTGCCGGAGGACGAGATGGAGGACGTCCTCGACGACCTCGACCTGCTGCCGGAAGAAATGCTGGAAACCATCGTCGAGCGGATCGGAGTGGCCGAGCCGTACCACCGCGCGCTCGACATCGCCTGGGTGAAACGCTGATGTCCTACTTCGCTGCCGTCCTGACCCGCGCCGGCGACCGCTGGCAAGCCGACGAGGTGGACCTCGACGAGTGCGAGTCGTTGACCGACCTCGGTGACCTGCTGCGCGACACCCGCGGGGACGTGCGCGTGATCGTCATCGAGCAGGACGACGAGTACGCCGCGATCGTCCGCCTCGACAACGACGTGGACGACCCGCGGGCCTTCCTCTCCGACGGGCACGCGGCCGACGCGTACCCGATCGCCGCCCTGATCGCTGAGGACCTCGTCGAGATCGGCGAGGACGAGCTGCAGGACGACGAGGACGCCCCGCCGGCGCACGACAGCGCCCCGTTCGGTGACGCCGACCTCGTCGAGGACCTCGGGACCTCCGCGTCGGACCTGCTGGCGATGTGCGCCCACCCGGGCACGCTGCCGATCGACGTGCTCGTCGCGGTGTGCGAGAAGGCCGGCTGCGGCGAGGTCTTCGAAGAACTGCGCGGTTGAACTTCACCGCCTCCGATCTCGCGGCGCTCGGACTCGCGCTGGAGGTCGCTGGTTCCACGCCGGCCGAGGACGTCCCCATCGGCGCGGTGGTCTTGTCGCCGTCCGGTGACGTGATCGCGTCGGCGACCAATGAACGCGAGGTCGCGCACGACCCCACCGCGCACGCGGAGGTGCTCGCCCTGCGCCGGGCCGGCGGCGCGCTCGGGACGTGGCAGCTGACCGGCTGCACGCTGGCCGTCACGTTGGAGCCGTGCCCGATGTGCGCGGGCGCGGCGGTGCTGGCCCGGGTCGCCCGCGTGGTGTTCGGGGCCTGGGACCCGAAGGCCGGCGCCGCCGGGTCGGTGTGGGACGTCCTGCGCGACCGCCGGCTGAACCACCGCCCCGAGGTCGTGGGCGGGGTGCGGGCCGAGGAGTGCGCTGCCCTCCTGGACGAGTTCTTCGCCTCGCGCCGCGTCCTGTAACCTCTTCGGCGGTGGCGTGTCCGAGCGGCCAAAGGAGCACGCCTCGAAAGCGTGTGTGGTTAACAGCCACCGTGGGTTCGAATCCCACCGCCACCGCCAAAGACTCCAGCGGAGAGCGAGCCCGCTCGCTCTCCGCGGTGCTGCCGTGGCAGCGGGTAGCTTGGACGAGATGGCCCGGCCGCAGCAGCACAACGTACGCGTCCTCGGGCCACCCGAGGGCCGTCCGATGCTGCTTGCCCACGGTTACGGCTGCGATCAGAACATGTGGCGGCTCGTGGTGCCCCGGTTGGCGCAGCGCTACCGGATCGTGCTGTTCGACCACATCGGGGCCGGCGGTTCCGACCTCGGCGCGTACGACGCGGACCGGTACGGCTCGCTCGACGGGTACGCCGCGGACGTCCTGGAACTGTGCGCCGAGTTGAAGCTCGAGGACGTGATCTTCGTCGGGCACTCGGTCTCCGGCATGATCGGCGTCCTCGCCGCGGCGGCCCGTCCGGAGCTGTTCTCGGCGCTGGTGCTCGTCGGGCCGTCGCCCCGGTACGTCGACGACGACGGGTACGTCGGGGGATTCACGCGGCGCGACATCGACGAGCTACTCGCCTCGCTGGACAGCAACTACCTGGGTTGGTCGTCGGCGATCGCTCCCGTGATCATGGGGCGGCCGGATCGCCCCGACCTGTCGCGGGAGCTCGAGGACAGCTTCTGCCGCACCGACCCGGAGATCGCGCGGCGATTCGCGCACGTCACGTTCCTCTCCGACAACCGGGCCGACCTGGCCCGCGTGCAGACTCCGACGCTCGTCGTGCAGTGCACCAACGACGTCATCGCCCCCGTCCCGGTCGGCCAATTCGTGCGTGACCAGATCCCGAACGCGACGATGGTGCTGCTCGACGCGACCGGTCACTGCCCGCACCTTTCAGCGCCGGACGACACCGCGGACGCCATCGAGCAGTTCCTGGACGCCATCACCTCCGTCGCGCGATGAGCGCGGGTGATGGCGACGTCGTCGACGGGTTCATCGAGGCGCTGCTCGACGACGACGCGCAGACGCTCTACGAGCGGGCGCCGTGCGGGTACCTGTCGACAACCCCGGACGGCACGATCATCAAGGTCAACGCCACGTTCCTCGCGCTCACCGGCTACGCCCGGGACGATCTGGTCGGCCGCAAGCGGTTCGTCGACCTGCTCACCGGTGGTGGACGGATCTATCACGAGACGCACTACGCGCCCATGCTGCGCATGCACGGCATCGCCCGCGAGATCGCCCTCGACCTCGTCTGCGCCGACACGCATCGGCGTCCAGTCCTGATCAACTCCGTCCTCGAACGCGACGCGGACGGCAACGACGTGGTCATCCGCACGGCGGTCTTCGACGCGACCAACCGGCGCCGCTACGAGGAGGAGTTGCTGCGCCAGACCCAGCGGGCGACCGCGCTGGCGCGAACGCTGCAGCAGACGTTGATCCCACCGAACGTCCCCACCATCGAGGATCTGGAGCTAGCGGCCGAGTACCGTCCGGCCGGCGACGGCACCGAAGTGGGGGGCGACTTCTACGACATCTTCCAGACCGACCACGACGGCTGGGTCATCACGATCGGCGACGTGCGCGGGAAGGGCGCCGAGGCCGCCGTCGTCACGGCGCTGGCCCGCTACACCTTGCGGGCCGCCGCCGTGCAGGACCCGTCCCCGGCGCAGGCGCTGTTGCTGTTGAACGACGCCCTGCTCCGCGGCAACGTCGACCGGTTCTGCACCGCGGCCATGCTCCGGCTCCAGCGGCGGGACGGCGCGTGGCAGCTGTCCTCGTCCATCGCCGGGCATCCGCTGCCGCTGCTCGTCGACGGTCAGCACACCGTGACGACCATCGGCCGGACCGGGACCCTGCTCGGGGTCCTGGCCGACCCGACGCTGTCGGAAACCACCGTTCAGCTCGCCCCCGGGGACTCCGTCGTCACCTACACCGACGGCGTGATCGACGCCCGGACTCCCGACGGAGCGTTCTACGACGACGACCGGCTCCACGCCACGCTCGCCCAGGCAACCGGGACGGCCGCCGACATCGCGGCCACCCTGCTCGCCGACGTCCTGCGCTTTCAGAGTCAGGTCGTCCGCGACGACATTGCGATCGTCGCCCTGCGCGTTCCGGATTGAGGTCCGCCGGCCCGGGCGACGCCTCCCAGGCCGTGGCGATCCGGAACAACCGAAGGTTGCGTTCCGGCGCGGTTGGCCTAGTTTCTCGGTGGACGCCGCCTTTGACCGTTCGGAGGCCGACCGATGGCCCGTCTCGCGGAAGAACACGCCGGCCGGAATCGCCTGGTCGGCCGGTCCTCGGAGTGCGCCGTCCTCAATGCCCGGCTCTCCGACGTCCGGCAAGGACGCAGCGGGGTCGTCACCATTCGCGGCGAGGCCGGCGTCGGGAAGACGGCGCTTCTCGAGTACGCCGTCGGGTCGGCGCCGGACTTCCGCGTCCTGCACTGCGTCGGCGTGGAGTCGGAGATGGAGCTGGCCTTCGCGGCGCTACACCAGCTGTGCGCGCCGCTGCTGGATCTGGGCCGGCAGCTGCCCGCTCCGCAGCGGGAAGCGCTCGACACGGTCTTCGGCCGGACGCCGGGGAGTGCACCGGACCGGTTCATGGTCGGCCTGGCCGTGCTGAGCCTGCTCGCGATCGCGGCCGAACAACGGCCGGTCCTGTGTACGGCCGACGACGTGCAGTGGATGGACAAGGCATCGGTGCAGGTGCTCGGCTTCGTCGCCCGACGGGTCGAAGCCGAGCGGGTCGCCCTCCTGTTCGGGACACGCAACCCCGGCCCGGAGTTGGCGGGCCTGCCCGAGCTCGTCGTCAACGGGCTGGGCGAGGACGACGCGCGGGTCCTGTTGGCTCCGGTGTTCCGCTCCGTCGTGGACGAGAACGACCGCGCCAGCATCCTCCAGGCGACGCAGGGGAACCCGCTGGCCCTGCTCGAACTGCCCCGTACCCTGCCGGCGGACTACGTGGCGCACGTGATCCGGCGCCCCGCCGCGGAGAACTTGCAGGGACGCGTCGAGGCCAGCTTCCTCGCCCGCATCGCCGAGCTGCCGGACGACGCACGCCGGTTCATGCTGCTCGCCGCCGCCGAACCGACCGGCGATGCCCCGTTGCTGTGGCGGGCGGCCGAGCGGCTCGGCATTCCCCCGGCGGCGGCCGCCGGTGACCAGTTGCGGGACCTGCTCACGATCGACCACCGGGTGACGTTCCGGCATCCGCTGGTCCGCTCGGCGGCCTACCGGGCGGCGACGTCCCGCGACCGGCGCGCGGCCCACCTGGCGCTGGCTGACGTCACCGACACGGCGACCGACCCGGATCGGCGCGCGTGGCACCTCGCCTCGGCCACGGTGGGCCCGGACCAGGCGGTTGCCGACGAATTGGATCGGTCGGCCGGCCGCGCCCAGGCTCGCGGCGGCCTCGCTGCGGCCGCGGCCTTCCTCCAGCGCGCCGTAGCGCTCACCACCGACGCCGCACAGCGCAACGAGCGCGCGCTGGCCGCGGCCCAGGTGAGCCTGCATGCGGGCGAGTTCGAGGTGGCGTTGCGCATGATCTCGCTCGCCGAGGCGCAAGGGTTGGACGAGCCACATCGCTCCCGCGCCGCCTTGCTCCGGGGGCAGATCGCTTTCGCGTCGGGGCACGGCGCCGGCGCGCCACCGCTGCTCCTTGCGGCCGCCGAGCGGTTCCGCGACCTCGACCTCGCGGTCTGCCGCGAGACGTATCTCGAGGCGTGGGGCGCCGCGTTGTTCGCCGGCGCGTTGGACGGCGCCGCCTCGCTCCGTGCCGCATCCGTCGCGGCCCGCGAGCTGCCGGTCGCGGTGGACCCGCGACCGTCCGACCTGCTGCTGGACGCGCTCGCCACCTTGATCACCTCGGGGCACGCCGAGGCGGCGCCGTTGCTGCGCCGGGCGACCGCGGCCTTCGCGGCCGCCGACACCAGCCCCGCCGACAACTTCCGGTGGGGGTGGCTGACCACGGTGCCGGCCAACGTGATGTGGGACCAGCACGCCTGGGAGACCATCAACGCGCGGCAGTTGGGCGAGGCCCGGCGCGCCGGTGCGCTGGCCCGACTCCCGATCGATCTCACGGCGCGGGCGATCCTCGCGGCCTGGCGTGGAGACTTTCCCGCCGCGGAGGCTGCGATCGCCGAGGCCGACGCGGTGGTCGAGGCGACGGCGACGGGGATCGCGCCGTACGCAGCGATGTTCCTGGCTGGTCTGCGAGGACGTGAGGACGAGGCGATCGCGCTCTCCGAATCGGCGACCGAAGGCGCCGCTGCGAGCGGTCAGGGCATAGCCCTCCAGTACGCGCGATGGGTCAGGGCCATCCTGTTCAACGGCCTCGGCCGGTACGACCAAGCCTTCGACTGCGCCGCGCTGGCGGCGGCGGAGAACCCGCAACTGTTCCTGTCGGCGTGGTCCCTTCCGGAACTGGTCGAAGCGGCGTCGATGACCGGCCGCGCGAAGGCGGCCACCGAAGCTCTGGCGCGGCTCGACGCGGTGGCCGCGGCCACGGACTCCGACTGGGCCCTCGGCGTGGCAGCGCGATCGCGGGCGCTGCTCAGCGGCGGCGTGGACGCCGACCGGCACTTCGGCGAGGCGATCGAGCGGCTGCTGCGGACCCAACTGCGTCCCGAGCTGGCCCGGGCCCAAGTGCTGTACGGCGAGTGGCTGCGCCGGCAGGGGCGGCGGACGGATGCTCGCGAGCAACTGCGCGCGGCCCATCAGGCGTTCAGCGAGATCGGCATGCACGCGTTCGCCGAGCGGGCCGGGCGCGAGCTGCTGGCGGCGGGCGAATCCGTTTCCCGGCGCGGTAGCGCGTCGTCCATGAGCGAAGTACTCACGCACCAGGAACGGCAGATCGCGCTGCTCGTGCGCGAGGGGCTGTCCAATCCCGAGATCGGGACGCGGCTGTTCCTCAGCCCGCGCACGGTGGAGTGGCACCTGCGCAAGGTCTTCGCGAAGCTGCAGATCACTTCCCGCCGCCAGCTGCGCACGGTCACTCTGGAGGCCAATCCACCGACGGCCTGAGCCACCCGTCCCGGCGATCACCAGGTCTGCTCGCCGGCCCGGACGAGCATCTCGTTCACCGCGACCCGCCGGTCGCGGGTCACGACGTAGGCGATCGCATCGGCGACGTCGGCCGGCTCCAGGGGCTGGATGCCGTCGATCTGCCGCCGGGCGGCGTCGCGCACGTCGCCGGTGAGGTGGTCGGCCAGTTCGGTGGCCACCGTCCCCGGGTGGACCACGGCGACCCGCACCCGCTCGACCACCAACTCCTGCCGCAGCGACTCGGTGAATCCGGCGAGGCCGAACTTGGCGAGGTTGTAGACGCTGCTGCCGGGGCGGGCCACCCGACCGGCGGTGGAGCCGATATTCACCACGTCGGCCACGCCGCGCGGTGAACTCGCGGCCGCGGCGATGAGGTGCGGGACGGCGGCGTGCGTGACGCGCAGCAGGGCCGTGACGTTCAGCGCGACCATGCGCTCCCAGTCGGCGACGGGCGCCTGCAGGGCGGTGCCGAGCAGCATGATGCCGGCGTTGTTGACGAGCACGTCGAGGCGCCCGAGCCGGTCCACCGTCGCCTGCACGATGCCGTCGGCGGCGGACCGTTCGGTGACGTCCGCCTCGATCGCATACGCCTGGCCCCCGTCCTCCTCGATCGTGCGGACGAGGTCGTCGAGGCGGGCTCGGCGGCGGGCGACCAGGCCGACGGCTGCGCCCTCGCCGGCGAGGCGCCGCGCGGTCGCTGCCCCGATGCCGCTGCTGGCTCCGGTGACCAGGGCGACCGCGCCGGCGAGCGGTCCGTTCACGGCGTGCTCGCGGCGCGACCGGCGGCTGCGGGCACGCGGTGCGGCCCCTCGATTTGCCGATCCAGCTCGCGCAGTGCCTGGAGGAACGCCTCGGAGAAGGTCGGGAACGGCTGGATGACGTCGAGCAGGACGGGCAGCGGGACGCGGGCCCGGATCGCCAACGTCGCCTGTTGCAGCCACTCCCCGGCCTCGGGCCCGACCGCACGGGCGCCGGTGAGCACCTCGCCGTCCGACAGCAGGGTCAGGAAGCCTGGCTGGGTGTCGTAGTCGCGCATGTAGGTGGCCGTCCGCGGCACGCCCGACAGCGGGACGGTCGCGGTGAACGAACCCTCGGTGCTGCCGACGGCGGCCGCCTGCGGGTAGCAGTACACGACGCGGGGGACCGCGTCGTAGCGGGCGGTGCGCGGCCGGCCGAGGACGTTCGCGGCGACAACGCGGCCCTGGTATTCACCGACATGCGTGAGCTGCCACAACCCGGTGACGTCTCCGACCGCCCACAGGCCGGGGCCGGCCGACAGGCGCTCGTCAACGGCGATGCCACGAGGGTCGGGCGTGATGCCGACGGTCTCGAGCCCGATCCCGGTCACCCGGGGTCGCCGGCCGGCGGCGACGAGCACACGGTCGCCGCGCACGCTCGAGCCGTCGGCCAGCTCGGCGACGTAGTCGCCGTCGAACCGGACGCGCTGCACGGACGCACCGAGGCGCAGTTCGACCCCGTCCGCCTCCAGCGCGCGGGCCACGGCCCGGCCGAGCTCCGGGTGCTCGCGCGGCAGGACGTGCTCGCCCCGCTCGAGCAGGCAGACCTTCGACCCCAGCCGCGCAAGCGCCTGGCTCATCTCGACTCCGGTGGCGCCGGCGCCCAGCACGAGCAGCCGGCCGGGCACGTCGGTCAGCCCGGTGACGTCCCGGTTCGTCCAGAGGCCGGCAAGGTCGGCCAACCCTTCGACCGGGGGGATCACCGGGTCGGCCCCGGTCGCGATCACCACGTTGTCGGTGGTGTACGTCCGCTCGTCGACGGAAACCGCGTTCGGCCCGGCCAGGCGCCCGTTGCCGCGCAGGACCGAGATGCCGGCATGGTCGGCCCACGCAACCTGGCCGGCGTCGTCGTAGTCGGACACCATGAAGTCGCGCCACGCGAACACGGCCTTCGGATCCAGCCGGCCGGTCACCGCCTCCCGGGCGCCCGGGGCCGCGCGGGCCTCACCGAGCGCCTCGCCCGGTCGCAGCAGCGTCTTGGACGGGATGCACGCCCAGTACGAGCATTCGCCGCCGAGCAGCTCCCGCTCCACGACCGCCACCCGAAGGCCGCCGGCGGCCAGCGCGGCCGCGCAGTGCTCACCCGGCGCACCTCCGCCCAGCACGATGGCGTCGTAGTCGACGGTCATGACGGCAGTTCCGCCCCGGACTGCTCGCGGACCATGTACTCCGCGTACCAGCTCGGCCAGTCCGGGTCCTCCTGGCCGATCCGCGCCTCGTGCTCGCCGTGCGCGGCCGCGGCGCGGCGCAACGCAGCGGCGAGATCGCTGGCCGAGGAGTACGTGGTCGTCGCGGGGTCGACGCGTCCGGGTAGCCGGGTGGTGATCTCCTGCAGCAGCCATCCGTTGCCGTCCGGGTCGCTGAAGGAGAGGAACGATCCGTAGCTGCTCCGCTTCGGGTCCGCGCCGGGCACCCGCGCGTCCGTCCCGCCGTGATGGAAGATCCCGCCGGCGTCGTGGAATACGTCGCTGGGCTCGGCGCCGTTGCGGACGAGTTCGGCATGCGCCGCCTCGATGTCGTCGACGATCAGGTGCAGGCCCCGGGCCGATCCCGGTGCCTGCTCGGTGACATTCGTGCCGAAGATGACCGACGCGGGCGAGCCGGGCGGGGTGACCTGGACGACGCGGAAGTTCTCGTCCGTCGCGATGTCGGCGTCGAGGCGCCAGCCGAGGCCTTTGTAGAACTGGGCCGCCCGGTCGACGTCGGACACGGGAACGACGATGACTTCCAGCTTCATGTCCACGGTGGTTCCTCTCCTTCGGTCCGCTCGGGGCCTTGACGTTCCCGCCGCTCGGCCCCGGCGCGAGCCAGGGACAGTCCCTGGTCGCGGCGAGCCAGTGGTCGCCACCGGTGCGCGGCTCGTGTTCCGCGCCGACGCTGGGCGGCGACGTTGGGGCGGTAGGCGGAGGTGGACGTGGTGGAGCAGCGCGAGTTCCTGGTGACCATGACGACCCAGGTGCCGGAAGGGGTGAGCGAGGAGGAGATCACCGGTGTCCGCGCCCGAGAGGCCGAGAACACGCGGCGCCTCGCCGAGCAGGGCCGGGTGCTGCGGCTATGGCGGCCGCCCCTGGCCCCCGGCGAGTGGCGCTCCCTCGGCCTCTTCCGGGCGGCGGACGAGGACGACCTCGAGAAGGTGCTGGCCACGATGCCCCTGCGGGTCTGGCGCGATGACGAGGTCACGCCGCTCGGGGAGCACCCCAACGACGCCGGGCCGGGCGTGGTGGCCCTGCGGCCGGAGCAGGCGGGGTTCCTGACCACCTTCGACGCCCGCATCCCACCCGGCGCCGAGCCCGACCTCGTGGCCGAGCGCTACCGGCACGAGGCCCGGCGGGCGGCCGAGCTGGCCGCCGCGGGGCACCTGCTGCGCCTCTGGCGGTTACCGGGCGACAGTCGGACCCTCGGCCATTGGCAGGCAACGGGAGGCGAGCAACTCGCCGACCTGCTGGCATCGCTGCCGCTCGCCGACTGGCTCGAGGTGGAGACGGTGGCGCTGACGCGGCACCCGAGCGATCCGGCCACTGCGTCATGATCGTCACGGCCGAACCGCGGGTGGAGCCGCGCGGGGTCGCGCTGCGCAGCCGAGGCGGCCTCGCCGTCGTCGCGGCGACCGTGCTCGCGTCCATGGTCGGCTTCGTCGACGCCTACATGATCAACGTGGCGGTACCGGCAATCGGCCGTTCGCTGCACGCCGGGTTGGCTGGGCTGCAGTGGGTGCTGGCCGGTTACCTGCTCACGGTCGCGGCGCTGTTGCTGCTGGCCGGTTCGCTCGCCGACCGCCTCGGGCGGCGGCGGTCGCTCATGCTCGGCCTCGCCGTCATGCTCACCGCCTCGGTGGCGTGCGCGGCGGCGCCGACGATCGGGGCGCTCATCGCGGCCCGCGTCGTCCAAGGCATCGGTGGCGCGCTGGTCGTCCCGAGCAGCCTGGCCCTGCTCAACGGCACGCTGCGACCGGCCGACCGGGCGAGCGGCATCGGCTGGTGGGCGGGCATCTCGACGATCGGCTCGACGGTCGGGCCGTACGCCGGCGGGTGGCTGGTCGACCACGCCTCGTGGCGCTGGGTCTTCTTGCTCAACGTGCCGCTCGTGCTCGCCGCGCTCGCCGTCCTGCTCGTCGTGCCGGAGAACGCTGGCGCGCGCGGGGCGTGGTCGTTCGACGCCGCCGGTGGGGCGCTGGCCGTCCTCGGTCTCGGCGGCGTCATCTACGCGCTCACCGCCGGACCGGACTCCGGGTGGGCGTCCCCCTCAGTCCTCATCGCCGCGGTGTTCGGGGTCGCGGGCCTGGCCGCACTGTTGCCGGTGGAACGCCGACGTCCGCGACCGATGCTGCGCACGGCGCTTTTCCGGTCGCGCCAGTTCGACGCGATCAACGTCGCCACGCTGGTGCTGTACGGGGCGCTGGCCGCCGCCAGTTACCTGGTCGTTCTGCAGTGCGAGCTGCGGCTCGGATACAGCCCGACCAAGGCGGGCGCTGCGCTCATTCCCGAGTCGGCCGTGTTCCTGCTCGTCTCCCCGCTCACCGGGGCGATCGTCGGCCGCGCCGGCGTGCGCTGGCCGATGGCGGCCGGCATGCTCTGCGTGGCCGGTGGCTTCGCGTGGCTGGCCGCGGCCCGGCCGGGCGACCCGTACGCGCAGGCGATCCTGCCCGGAGCCGTCCTCTGGGGGCTGGGCATCGGGCTGACCGTCGCGCCGCTCACGGCCGGCGTCCTCGCGGCCGTCGACGACGAGGATCTCGGCGAGGCATCCGCGATCAACGACGCGAGCTCGCGGGTCGGCGGTGTCGTGCTCATCGCCCTCGTACCCCTGCTGCTCGGCGCGCACGGGTCGGCCGACCTCGGTGCGTCACTGGCGGACAACTTTGCGCTGGCCATGGGGGTCATGGCGGCCTTGAGCGTCGTCGCCGCCGCCGTCACGATCGCGTTCGTCTCGCGCGGACCTGAGGGACGTCCCGCGCTGCCGCCGGCCACCCCGCGCATCCACGGCTGCCCCGCGCCCCGCGCGGGCGGCACCATCAAGGCGTAGCCGCACCCCGGGCGGCGGCGATCTCCTCGGGCGTTCGCCGGTCCCAGCCGTGGAAGGACGTGTAGTCACCGGCATCCCACGCGGCGCGAAGCCCGGGGGCGGCGAGATCCCAATCGGGACGCTCGGCGCGGTACGCGGCGCGTAGATCGTGCCAAAGATCGTCGAGCGACGGCCGGCCCCAGAACCAGTAGCCGTTGTAGACGCTGTGGATCACCCGTCCCGGACGCAGCACGAAGGTGTGGGGGATCATCGGATCGTGCTCCGGGTCGGTGTACTCGGCGATGTCGAGGTCGTGCTGCACGATGCGGCCCGGGTCCGACAGGAACGGCCACTGCGCGCCGACCGATGCGCGGAACTCCTGCGAGGTGTGGTGCTCGTCCGTCGAGATCGTCAGGAGCCGTGTGTAGGCGACGGCCACCTTCGGCTGGAAGCCGGCCAGCTCGAGATGCTGCTGGTGCTCCTTCGGGCAGTAGTGCCCGCGCGCGAGCGTGAGGACGAGCAATTCGTCGCCCTGCACCTCGCTGACCGTCCGCAGGTCGCCGGTGTGGTCGGGCAGTTCGTAGTCAGGGAACAGTCCGCCCGGAATGATGTCCGCTCGCACGGCGCACCGCCTAGCTGAGTCGGGGATTCGTCGCGAGTCAGCCTGGCCGCGGCCACGCGGCAATGCGCCAGGGGGAGTCCCTGGTGACCCGAACCCGGGGGCGGACCAGGGAGTGGCCCGGGCGCGGCGCCGGCTGACCTGGGCCAGTGTCTGGCTCATGAAGCGCTTGTGCCGCGCGGCGAGTGGATCACGACCGATCAACGAGAGGTGACTAGCGATGCGATGGTTCAGACGCTTCATGAAGGGGCGAGGCAAGCCACCCGAGGCGAAGCGGTCCAAGCGCCGTCGCCCGCGCACCGGTGCGCCGCGCTCGGACAACCGCCGGCGGCGCGAGCGGTACAGCGGCTGGAACGACCCCGACCTGCCGACCTACGGCGACCCTTTCGACGGCTGACCGTTCGACGAGGTTCGCGGAGGCGGAAGCGGCCGGGTCGCGATGTCGTTCGAATGGACGAAAGGTCATCAGGATGAGCAAGCCGCAGTGCTTGGGCGGACGAGAGTGAATGAGGGGGAACGCAATGGCGGAAACGGCATCGGTACCGGCCATCCACGCGCCCAGCCTGCTCGGGCAGACCGTCGTCGTGCTCGGCGGAAGCTCCGGCATCGGCCTGGCCACCGCTCAGCTGGCGCGGGCCGAAGGCGCAGAGGTCGTCCTCACCGGCCGCAATCGCGAGCGGCTCGATCGGGCCGCCGAGCAGGTCGGCGCGCTGAGCACCGCGGCCTTCGACTCCACCGACTTCGATCGCCTCTCGCGGTTCTTCGCCGAGCTGCCGGTCCCGATCGACCACGTCATGGTCAGCGGCAGCGGGCCGTACTACGCGCCGCTGCCGGAGATCGATCTCGCCGAGGTGCGGCTCGACATCGAGCGCCACCTACTCCTGCCGATCGAGGTCGCGCGGGAAGCCGTCGGACGCGTGCGCCCGGGCGGTTCGATCGTCCTCATCGGCGGCACGGGTGGCCGGCGCAACGCCGTCGGCCTTTCGGCGATCTCGGCAGTGACCGCCGGGCAGCCGGCTCTGACGAAGAACCTCGCCCTCGAGATCGCCCCGATCCGGGTCAACCTCATCGCCGCCGGATTCGTCGACACCCCGCTGTCAGCCCAGATACTCGGTGACCAACTCGAGGCCCGCCGCGAGCAATTGCGCGCGACGCTGCCGATCGGACGAGTCGTCGGGCCCGAGGACGTCGCCGCGCTGGCGGTCCACGTCATGGCCAACACCGCGCTCACCGGCGGCACGTACGACGTCGACGGTGGTCAGCAGATCACGGCCGGCTGAGTTGTCGTAGGCAAGCCGGCTGGCCGGGCCGTGGTCCCGCCAGCGCTACGGGGTCTTGATCGGCGGAATGGGCGCTCCGTTCGTCCCGGCCGGCGCGACGGGCGCGACCGGCGTCGCCGGGTTCGCGGCGGCGGCCTCGCGGGCCAGGAATGCGCCCAGTTCGGCGATCGTGGTCATCAGCGGGGCCGGGAAGACGACCGTGGTGTTCTTGTCGACGCCGATCTCGACCAGGCTCTGCAGGTTGCGCAGCTGCAGAGCGAGCGGGTGGGCCATCATCGTGTCCGAGGCGTCGCCCAAGGCGGCGGCCGCCATCGATTCCCCCTCCGCATTGATGATCTTGGCACGCTTCTCGCGCTCGGCTTCGGCCTGGCGAGCCATGGCGCGCTTCATGCTGTCGGGCAGCTGAATGTCCTTCAGTTCCACGAGCGTGACCTCGACGCCCCAATCCAGCGTGGTGACGTCGAGGATCTTCCGGATGTCCAGGTTGATCTTGTCGGTCTCGGACAGCGTCTGGTCGAGCGTGTGCTGACCGACGATCTTCCGCAGCGTGGTCTGGGCGATCTGGTCGATCGCCGCCCGCACGTTCTCGATCGCCACGACCGACTTCACCGCGTCGATCACCTTGTAGTACGCGACGGCGGAGACGTCGACGCTCACGTTGTCGCGGGTGATGATCCCCTGGGACTGGATCGGCATGGTCACGATCCGCAGGGAAACCCGGTGCAGGACATCGACGAACGGGATGATCACCCGGAACCCCGGCGCCCGCTTGCCGATGACCCGTCCGAGGCGGAACAGCACGCCTTCCTCGTACTGCTTGACGATCCGCGCGGACATTGCGGCGACGATCAACAGCAGCACGATGGCGATGATGAGGATGGTGACGAGGATTTTCATGGTCCGGCTTCCGATCGGGAGGGCGAAGACGACGCCGTTCGGGCGCGCTGATCGTGGGACTGCGGCAGGCGTGTTCGGCGCGCAGCTTCTGCTCGAGGAGTCAGCAGCGGACGGCTGACCTCTCCCGGACCGGCTGAGCTTCTCAGCACCCTCGACGCTACTCCTCGGTGCCGGTGTCGAACCGGATCGAAGTGTCCGCGCGACGGTGCACGGGGGCTGCGGCGCCGCCAGACCTAGGCCCGGTACCTAGTCCCCGATCGCGACGCCGAGCGCGCGCGTCTGGACCAGCGCCGCGTCCAAGGCGTCCTTGGCGTGGTCGGCTCGCTCGTGGTCA
>Ga0068855_100002971_pt1 | contig 20719 bp, 17 predicted proteins | sample KBSCornC52_FD_66592 | JGI IMG/M metagenome (GOLD analysis project Ga0068855, IMG submission 66592) | Corn rhizosphere microbial communities from Kellogg Biological Station, Michigan, USA - KBS Corn C5-2 | ecosystem: Host-associated > Plants > Roots > Rhizosphere > Soil ...
AACACAGCTACGCTCACGAAACACAGTTTTTCAACGGCCTGCTAACCCTCCCCCGCTGCGCGGAGGAGGGGACCGGATATCGACGGATCGCTTGTTTAGTGCGCCGCTCTTATTCCCTCCTCCGCGCAGCGGGGGAGGGTTAGGGTGGGGGCCAGAGCCAGTGCCCTCTGCTTATGCGTACGCCGTCGCCGACCTTTGCATCGCTCCCACACTCTCCAATACCCTCAGCGTTTGCTGGGCGCAGCGGTGCCAATCGAATTGACGGGCGCGTACTTTGCCGCGCTCGATGAGTTTCGTGCGCAGTTCCTGGTTATCCAGGACCGTGACGATGCCTTCGGCGATCGAATCTATGTCTTGAGGCTCGACGAGCACGGCGGCGTCTTGGGCGATCTCTCGGGTGCCGAAGCAATTCGAGGTGACGACGGGGCACTCCGAAGCCATGGCTTCGATGATGGGCAAGCCGAAAGACTCGAAGAGAGAGGGTAATAACAAAGCGTCTGCCATTTGATAGATGGCCGGCAAAGATTGCAGATCGATCCAGCCGGGCCGCAGCACCCATGCTTGTAGACCCAATTTGTCAGGCAGGCGCACTTCGTGCTCCGATAGAAAACGATTTTCGCCGCCGGCGATGACGAGCGGAATGCCAAGTGCCGGACCGACGCGCGCGTATGCGTGAATGAGACGCGTGAAGTTTTTCGGCGGATAGATGGCGCCCGAATACAACAGAAATCGCGGCGGCAACCGGTAACGTGCGCGCACGGCTGCAAGCTTCTCTTCCGGGCAGCGCTCCAGATATACGGGATCGAGGCCCGAATACACAGTGTGCACGCGCTCTTCCGGAACGTGGAGATATTCCATGACATGTTGGCGCGTCACCTCCGACACCGCGAAGATGGCGCTTGCCTTGCGCGCATAGTGGGGCACGAGCAGACCATGGCTCAACCGGTCTTTCAGCGGTGAAGCCCAGGGCATCACATACCAATCGAGTCCATGACAGACCCATGCGCCCGGGCAATGCGCACGCAGCGGCAACGAGTATTTTGGATTGAAGAGCACGTCGATGCCGTAATCGGTGAGCGCGTGCGGCATCGAAACCTGATCCCACCAAAACACGGATTCGCCCGGCAGCGCGATTTCGTGCACTTCCGGATGCTCGCGATAGGTGCCGACGAGACTGGGATCGCGATAGAAGAAGAAAAACTCGTGACCCGAGTTGAGCGCCAGCATGGATTTGATGATTTGATGCGTGTACACGCGCACGCCGCCGCGATGCTGATCATAGTGTCGCAGCATGAACCCTATACGCATGGTTGCCTCACTGCCGGCGCGATTTCGCCGTCGTCGGCGTCAATTCCGAAAGCGAACGCACGTCGAGCGGTCCGGAATTGCGCGTAAATGCAAACCACCACGGTAGACACACGATGATTTGCAGCGCTCTGCCTGTTAGAGCCGCAGCAACGGAGTATTCGGGTGCAACACTGGCCAACTGTAGCAGAGCGGCCAGCACGCCCTCGAATATGCCGAGGCCGTCGATGGAAACAGGCAAGCGTGCCGCGATGACCGATAACAGCAATGCACAGAAGAGAAGGACTGCATTCACCTCCACACCCATACCTTTCAGGAGCAACCAAGTGGTGAGGCCGGGCAGGAACTGCTCGACCAACGTCAGCGCGGAGAAAAATCCCAACGTCTCGCGTTGCGCTCCCAGCTGATGATAGGCCGTCCACAGTCTCTCCAATCTCCTCGTGAGTTTCGAACCGCGAAACGGACCCGGCAAGGCTTTCACCCACTGTAGGGCGCGCGTATTGAATGAAGCGACTGCAATCGCCGCTCCGCCGCAAAATGCAATCATGCCGAGTAGTAGTACCACATCGTACTTGGCGCTCAACAAGTGAGCGCCGCGCAATATCATGAGGCTGAATACACCCAAGAGCATTACGCACAGAAAGCCGAGCATGCGTTCGACCACGATCGATGCAATGACGTGATCTCCACGGACGCCCGATCGTGTGGTGAGCACTCCACGAATCACATCGCCACCCACCGTTACGGGCAGCACGGTACCGACCAGGGTGGCCGTGCAATAAATCGCCATTGCTCGCGTCAACGACAGTACGTGGTTGGCAGGCTTGAGCAGCAAGAACCACTTGTACGTCATGGTGACGCGGTCGAGCCCGGTGACGAGCAGTGCGGCGAACAGATATTCGAGCTGTACTTTGCGCAAGCTGTACCAAACCTGCTGCACGTCCACGACGAACGTGAACAGCAGTATCAATAGGAGCGCTGAAACGAGCAGGCGGAGCAAATTTTTCACGGATGTGCGCTAGCAGCCTCACGCGGCATGGGCCTGCGAGTCGGCTCGCAGCTCTTGCTCGATGTCTGCGCGCTCCTGCCCGAGAATCAGCATGCGATACCACAGCTCCGCATTGAGCAAGAGCCAAAGGCGATTGCCGTGGTCGGCGCGTCCGCTGATGTGCTCGTGAAGCAGCTTCACGACGGCGAAGCCGTTCAGGATGCCGGCGTCGACCAGCTCCGATTCGCTGAGCAAGCGCCGGTAAAGGAATCGATACTCGTTGCGCAGAACATAGGGCAGGGCGGATGAGAATCCTTGCTTGGGGCGCTCCAGAATCGATTGCGGCAAGTAACGCGCGGCCAACTTGCGTTGGATGTAGCGCAGCGACCGTCCGCGAACTTTGAGCGAGGCAGGCAGGCTCGCAGCAAACTCGGCCAGGCGGTGATCCATGAAGGGACTGCGTGTTTCGAGCCCGTGTGCCATCGTCATGCGGTCGGTGATCATGACGGGATGATCCGGCAAGCGAATCTTGCTGTCGGCGTAGAGCATGCGATCCAACACATCGCCGTCCGCGTGCTCGAATGCTTCTTTGAGCACATCTTCGCCGCGTTGTCCCGCGATCATTGCAGTGGCCGACGCACTCAGCAATGTATGGCGCTCGTGCTGATCGAAATAGAAATAGCTCAAACTCGCTGCGTAGCGTTCGCTGCCTTCGAGAAACGACAGCCGGTGCAGCCATCGCAACTGATGACCCAAGCTCTTGTACCAGCCTATCGCGGGTACGCGCTCCAGCATCGGCCCGAGTACGTGCTCTCGCAGGCTCTGCGGCACTAGACTGTAGCGTCCTGCATAAATGTTTCCATAGTAACGATCGTAGCCGCCGAAGAGTTCGTCGCCGCCGTCGCCGCCGATCGCGACTTTCACGTGCCGCGCGGCCAGCTCGGCCAAATGATAGACACAGAGCGACAGCGGATCGGAAGGCTCGTCGAGATGCCAGATCAGCGCGGGCAAGTGGCTCGCGAGATTGGGTGCAATGGTCTGTTCGTGATGATCGGTTTCGTAGAGGTGCGCAACTTGTGCGGCGTACGGCGCCTCATCGTACTTGTCGGCGATCCCGATGGTGAATGTCGGTAAATGTTTATGTCCGATGCGTTTCGCAAGCATCGCCACCAACAAACTCGAATCCAAACCGCCGCTCAAGAATGCGCCCACGGGAACGTCGCTCACCATGTGCAAGCGCAATGTTTCATCCAAGCGCTCTTCGAGTGCGTCGGTGATCTCGTCTTCCGAGCCCGAGATTTTCGGCGTGAACTTGAGCGTCCAATAGGAGCGAATGCGCGGCGGCGCATTCTGTTCGAGAATCAACACGTGCGCAGGCGGCAATTTGCGTATGCGCTTGAACATGGTGAGCGGCGGTGCAATCAGGCGCAGCGCCAGATATTGATCGAGCGCGCGGAGATCTAGCTCGCGCAGCGTGGGATCGAGTGCCAGCAGCGCTTTGATCTCCGATGCAAATGCAAATCCCTCGGCCGTATGCGCGTAGAAAAAAGGCTTCTGACCGAGGTGGTCGCGCGCGGCCAACAGGCGTTTGCGGCGCGTGTCCCACAACGCGAATGCGAACATGCCGCGCAAGTGCCGTAACAGATCGTCGCCATCACGTTCGTACAGCGCGAGAATCACCTCGCAATCGCTGGCGGTCCTGAAGCGATAGCCCTCGCGCTCCAACTCGCTGCGCAAACTGCGGTAGTTGTAGATTTCGCCGTTGCATACCAAGTGCACGGTCCCTTGCGCATTGCTCAAAGGTTGCTTGCCGCCGTGCACGTCGATGATGGAAAGCCGTCGATGTCCGAGCACGACATCGTCGTCGTGATATATGCCCTCACCGTCGGGTCCGCGATGACGCAAAGCTGCCAGCATGCCCTCGATGCCGCGCGGTTCTCGCTCGCCGACTCTGATGATCCCTGTAATGCCGCACATGCTAGGTTGCCGTTCGCTGTTGATTAGCGCTGCGACAATGCCGCTCTTGCACTTCCGAGAAGATGTGCTCGTAACGTTTGGCGCACGCATCAATGAAATATTGCTCGGCGCGTTTGCGATTGTGCACGCCGATCGCGGCTCGCTCCGTAGCATCGCGTGACAATTCGACCAACGCCCGTGTGAACGCATCGAGATCGTTGAGCGCAACGACATGGCCGGTCTCGCGCGTGCTTAGAAAGTCCGTTTGTCCGCCATGGTCGTAGCAGACGATGGGCAACCCCATGGCCATGGCTTCGAGGAATACCAGTCCGAAGCCTTCGTGTTGACTGGTGGACACGAAGACATCCGATGTGGCCAGGACGCGATATTTATCTTCGTCGACGAGCGGACCCAGAAGATGAACTCGACCCTGCACGCCCGCTTCTGCTGCTGCTCGAGCGACCGCCGCGGCGTCGGGTCCTTCGCCGACGATGAGCAGGTGTGCATTTGCTAGACCGCTGTTCTTGAGTGCGTGCACGAGCTGCACTGTGGCTTTACGTGGGACGATGCGCCCGACCGTAGTCATGACGAATGCATCCTTCGGCAGGCCGAACTCGTCGCGTGCAGCAGGAATGATGACGGGCGGCCGTTCGATACCGAGCGGAATGAGGTGTACGTTGCGATCGACGCGGTAAATGTCTCGCACATGTTGCACCGTATTGCGAGATTGCCCGACGAGGGCATCGGCACCGTTCAACATGCGACGGATAGGACCGCGCAGCCACGCATGGCGATGCGGCGAAATGCGTTTGCTCGGGTCGTACAGATCTCCGCCGTGTAAAGACAGCACGTGAGGTGCTCCATTCAGTCGTGCCAAGGTCAGGCCCGCGGGTCCCGAGGGCACGACGAAGTGAGTGTTGACCACATCGAAGCGACCGTGTTTCAACATCAAGCCGCGCAGAATGGCCATGGGTACAAAGGCCAACATGGACGCCATATTGGCGACTGCCATCTGCCGTCTGAAGAACACGGGCGTGCGCACCACGCGCACACCGCCATCGTCGCTCACGGCGGGTAAATCAAAGGCGCGCGACGTGATCACGGTAATTTCATGCTGGCGCGCCAGTTCACGCGCGAGTGCTGCCATCACTACACCGCCACCGCCTCCAAGCGGCGGGTATTCGTAGTTACAGAAGAGGATTTTCAAGGAAATTTTTCTCGCCTGTAGCGTTTATGGAGGCAGCGGCGAAGCGGAGTAGCGGTATAACGAGCGAAGGCGCGCCGATGTTGCATGTGCGCCGGAGAAAATTGGTGGAGCCTTCCCCTGAGGCAGTGATTCGAGGAACTTCCCCATGTCAGCATTCCAATCCCGAGTCGTACCCGTAGTCTCTCTGCCGCGCAGCAGCGACCGCCTCGCCGCACGCTTGGAACCCTTCGACTCGTATTGGCAAGCACCCGCCGACGTGGAGCGCGGCTACGATTCGTTCACCGCGTATTACCGTGCGAATTACCTGAGCCGCTTACCTGCGGCGCGAGACAGCAATATCTTGGTGATCAGCTGCGGCCCCGGCTATCTCGTCAACATGCTCGCGCGCGAAGGGTATACGAACGTCTTGGGGATCGATTCGGACCCGGCGAAGATCGCGCATGCCGAACGTCACGGCCTCAATTGCCAAACCGCGCGGGCGTTCGAATTTCTAGCGACTCGGACGAGCGAATTCGACGTCATCCTGCCCGAACAAGAGTTGAACCATCTTACGCTCGACGAGACGCTCGCGTTTCTAAAGCTCTGTGCCCAGGCTCTGCGTCCACAAGGGCGCATCGTCGTATACGCCATGAACGGCGCCAATCCATTGGTGGGTTCGGAGAACATCGCCCACAACATCGATCACTTCTACACCGTGACCGAATACAGCCTGACGCAAATCCTCGAGCTGGCAGGCTTCCGTAAGGTCCATCCGTTTCCGCTCAAGCTCTATGTCTTTTGGAAGAATCCACTCAACTACCTGGGCCTTGCTGTCACGACTCTCCTCGAAGGGACGATGCGCGTGATATTTAGATTGTATGGCAAGAAGGTCACGATTCTGAGTAAGAAGATCGCGGCGGAGGCGGTGGTGGGGTAAGACCACTAGTTGCTGCATCTCCCAACTTCATCGCGCCGAGCTCCTTCCGGCCGCGGAACGCTTGCCGCAGACCGCGGACCTTTGAGCAGCAATCCCTGTTGCCGATACCACTCCGCAGCCTCCCGCACGCCGCGACTGAACGGAATGGTGGCGCGAAAGCCCAGCAATTCGTGCGTCTTCTCCGTCGAGAAAAAAAACGACTTACGAAAAAAATCGAGACGGCGTCGATGCAGCGGCGGTTGGATGCCGAGCGGCTTGAGCGTCTTTTCCATCATGACGGCGGCCGTCATGAACGGCCACATCGGAACTTTGAATCCATGCGGTTGAGTGTCGAGCGCTTGAGCGACTAAGCCGACCATTTCGTTCGTCGTCATGACTTCTGCGCCAGCGAACACGAACAGCTGGCCCGGCGCCTGCGGATGGTGGCTTGCGAGCAGCAGGCCGCGCGCCAAGTCGTCGACATGAATGACTTGTCGTTGATTCATGCCCGAGCCGATCACGAAGAACCTGCGCCGCTCGATGCCTTTGAACAATTTCAACAGCCGGAAATCGCCCGGCCCATACGTCTCCGAAATGCGCACGATGGTGGTCGCAAGACGTGTTGCGAACGATTGCACGACGCCTTCGGCTTCGAGTTTGGTGCGTCCATAGATGTTGTCGGGCTGCGCAGGCGTTGCTTCATCCAATCGCCCCCGAGCCGCCGAGCCGTAGACGCCGATAGTGCTGCCGTAAACGAATCGTTGCACACCGGCGTTCATACTTGCATCGAGCAGTGTTCGCGTGCCGATGACGTTGACGCCGTGGAAATAACTATCCGGCACATTGGCTTCGTGTTGGGCAGCGGCTAGATGGATCACGCGATCTACGCCCTCCAGCAATCGCGCTGCAAACTCGGGTTCCTGCAATTGACCGAGAATGACTTGAATGCCGGCAGTGGAAAGATCGCGCACCCGCGTCGCCTCGTGCGCCGTGTTGACGACACCGGTCGCGCGAACGGCAAGCCCTTCTCGTCTTGCATACAAAGCCAATCTCGAGCCAATGAAGCCGCTGGCGCCGGTAATTAATAGGGTCATGGAAGCCGTTCGAGTTGAATTGAGTTGAGTTGCGCCTAGAGCGTCACGCCGCCGCCGCGGCGGGTGTACGGGCGAAGGCTTGATGCGCGCGCAGTAATTGATCGGTGGCAAGCACTTGCTCATCGCGTTGGCGGTCGGACCAGCCGAGCAGCGGCTGCATGCGCTGCGCCGTTTGTTCCAGCGCGGTAAACCCAGGGTGAGCGGCAGTGCCCAAGTCGGTCCTTCGCAAAACGACATCACTCAAACACTGTGCCATCTCTTCCACGACAGCATGCGTCACCTCGACGCCCAGAGTGTTCGAACCGGCAATGCGTTCCGTGTCACGCTGTGCTTGTCTGAGCAATCGTGTGTAACGCGAGCCGTGATTGCGGAGCAGGGCATCCAAACTGGATTCGTTCAGCCATTCAGGACGCTGGGCGTGTGCTTGCCGATGCAGCTGCGTGAAATCGTCGATATCGCCGCCGAGCAATGGTATGGCGTGAGTCGGGGCCGAAGGCGGCGGCTTCGGCAATTGTTTGAGGAGGAGATCGAGTGCTCGCGCTGCATCGCCGCGACCGGTTGTGTAGCGAATGCCCACCAGCGTTACCAGACCTTGCACGCCGTGCTCGCGAGCATGATCAATGAATCTCGATTCCTTGCCGAAGCTCAAGTCCTCATCGCTCGACTCGCTCTTGCCGAAGGGCACGAGTCCGCAATTCGCATGCACGACTTCATTGCGTTTGAGATCTAGGGCCGGATATGTGACCGACAACTCCGCAATCCACTCGTCGATTTCTTCCCGAAGCACCAATGCGGTGTCGGGATGCTCCGGGAAGTGACGGTGCCACACGCCGATGAGTGTGACGTTGCGCCAGGGCACGACGAAGAGATGACGATTGGCGCGGCTGAAGAAAGCATCGCGATCGCGGGTTTGCCCCGTCACTGCAAGCCCGTGGTAACTGGAACACGACCGATTCACGATGAAATACGCATCGCGGGAAAACTTACCGCGTTGCCAACATCCGAAATGTGGATGCTCGAGTAAGTATTCGGCGCCGGGGCCTGCGGCGTTCAAAACCAATTTGGCGCGTACGTCGAAGACTTCGCCGCTCAAGGCATCTCGCACTCGCACACCGCGGACTCTCTTTCGATCCCACAAAAAACCGGTGGCCTCCACATAGTTGCACGCAACCGCACCTGCATTCACCGCAGAGCGCACGAAGGCGAGCACCAAGCGCGGCGGACTATAGATCTGTCCGTCGCAGAATTCGGCGCCGCCGGTGAGCCCTTGTCGTTCGATATCCGGGAAGAGCGACAAGACTTCGTCGCGGCTCAACGTGCGCGTGTTGGGCACGTGTCGCGAGGGATCGGTGATATTGCGATTGCGATTCAGGGTGAGGGCGTCGTACAGCCTCATGCCGGCGCTCAGAATGAGCTTGCCGCGCCGCCCATTGCCGTAAGTGGGAATGACGATGGGCAACGGGTTGACGAGATGAGGCGCGATGTTGAGTAGAACGCTGCGTTCGTTGCAGGAAAAGTTCAGCCGCTTGAGATCGCCATGCTGTAAATAGCGAATGCCCCCATGGACCATTTTGAAGCACTGCGCCGATGCGCCGTTCGCGAAATCTTTCGCTTCGACGAGGGCGGTTTTGAGTCCGCGCAGCGCCGCATCCCACGCGGCCGCAGCCCCGAAGATGCCGCCGCCTACGATCACTAGGTCGAACTCTTCCGCTGTCAAAGCGGCCGGCTTGCGTTGCATCATCCTTCGTCCCGCAAAAAAGATCGATCGGCTCGCGAGCGCGTCATGAATGTCCGTGTTATCTACAGTCTTCGCTGACTGCGGTGTTGTTTCGAAGGGTTTCCAAGTACAAACGCATTAATTTGGCGCGAGTTCCAAACGCTCAGCGCATCCGATGGTGCATAAATTTCGAAATGCGGGCGCGAAGCGGCGAGACGGTGTCGGCATTCGTCCGAGTGGATATTTCGAGACGCGGGGCGCGCCTTAATGGCAATTTCGGGCGCCCCCTGATTTGTCATATCGCTGCGAGCAGGCACACTGCATCACGTTCGACCAAGGGCAAAACCGCTGTGAAGCGGCGACGCAAAGCCTCCGGTCCACCGAAGGGTGGATAGCGGGGCTACCGACGAAAGGTTCGATCTTTTCGCCGTGAAGCATGCACGTCCGGCATGGCCGGGACGGGGCAACTGCTTCCCTTGAGACGAATACGTCTCGCCACGTTCCACAAGAGCGTAGGCGGGGAGTCCAAGTTATCAAGGGCAGATCCCGCTCGTCGGGACCGCAGAGCCTCGTCCAAGAGCTATCGCGAAACACCCATAACATTGGGTTCATACCAGGCGCCGCACGGCTGTGTCGCGCAGGGTGGGTTCGTATAAAGAACAGCTATTGGCTCGGTGTACATGCGCCGAGGGCACTGCGGCACTCCTGTCCCGGAGTTGTCGCGCATGTCTGGATCCCAAGTTGTTGGTCTTCGCCGTACCTCTCTACTTTCCATTCTCGTTTGTGGCATCGCAATCACCGCCTGTGGCGGAGGTGGCGGTAGCGGTAGCGCTGCTAGCACCAGTACCAGCACCGGCGCCAGCGCTGGCACGAACAGCGTTGCGACGGGCAGTACTTCGGGTACCGCCAGTTCGACTACGAACGGTCAGGTCTCGTCCACCAGCCAAGACGCCGCGCTCAAGATCAGCGGCTCGCCGATGGCCAACGTCAATGTCGGCAGCACTTATTCGTTCGTGCCCGCGGCGCAGGACGCGAACGGCAACCCTCTGACATTCAGCATTCAGAACAAGCCGGCATGGGCGACTTTCGATTCGGGCACCGGGGCGCTTTCCGGTGCGCCGGCTGCGGGCGATGTGAGCACTTATTCGAATATCGTCATTACGGTGAGCAACGGTGCGACCAATGTGGCCTTGCCGGCGTTCTCCATCGCGGTGACGCAAATTGCGCCCGGCAGCGTGCAATTGAGCTGGACACCGCCGACGCAAAATACCGATGACAGTGCGTTGTCGAATATCGCGGGCTATCGCATTTACTACGGCACGGATCCGAACCAGCTCGACCAGCTCATCATCGTAGACAAGGCCGCGACTTCGTACGTCGTCGAGAATCTAGCCGCTGCGCAATGGTATTTCGCCGTGTCCGCATACACGACCGAAGCATTCGAAAGCGATACATCGAACGTCGTCACGAAGACTGTCGTCGTGATGTAAAGCAGCGCTGGGCTCGGCGTTTCCCCCGAGTCCGCGTCCACCCTCAAGAAGAACGAGCCGGGCAATGGGGCCCAAGGCTCTCCGCGTGGGAAAAATCCTCGCAGTCCTAGGAACTTTTCGGACCCCACGGGCGATTCGTATGTAAACATCGTTCCTGTTATGTTCCGTCAGCCGGGTGATTCTGACGGCTCCTCTCTCGTATTCGAGTTATGCTGCGTGGCTCATGGAATTGGGTTCAAACGACAGGGAACACGTCATATCGACACCAGACGAGTACAACTAAACGATGAGACAGCTCGAAGCAGAGACGGACGAGCAGATGCTCGCACTATGCGAAAGCCTGTTGCGTGCGCAAACCGCACTGCGATGTCGGCGCGCCTTCATGCACGATATCCGCAACCCAGCGCAATCCATTCAGTCGGGTTTGGAATTGCTGGAGCGCGTACTGACTGCCAAGACCACCAAAGTATCCGCCGAGCAGTGCATTACGCTCATTCGGCAGTCGCTCGCGAACTTGCAGCGCATGGTGGAGAAGACCCTGGATAGCCTGGCACCGTGTGCCGCATCGCCTACTGCTTTCGGCGCCCGCGCACTGCTCGAAGAGTTCACTCTATTGCTCATCAACGACGCTGCCGCGCGTAGCGTGAATTTTCGTATAGACGTGGACCCGAGCCTCATGATTCGAGCGACGCTACCGCGGGTGAGGCAAGTGTTGCTAAGTCTTCTCCTTGACTCATTGGATGTCGCCGATGCATCGGGCACGATCACAGTCACGGCGTCAGCGGCGGGCGATGTGTGCGTGCTGCAAATCATCGACGCTCGTGACAGCATCGAGTCACGCGCCCCGAGTGCAACTCCCGGGATCACCCCGGAACCCCTGTTGAATGTCGAGCAGTGGTGGCAGGCACTCATCACGTTGGCACACGCTGAAAACGGCGTGCTCGAGCGCGAACATGACGGCCAACGCTACGTAGTACGGCTCAGGTTGCCGAGCGGCGGAACGGCAACTCCCAGTTGAGAAGCTTGTAAGCGAACGGCAATATTCGAACGAGTATCGATCAACGGGGGAAGGCGATGGTGGCATTGGCCCGACGATTCGGCCTGGAAAATTCGAAAACGCGCACTCATCTGCTCGATGCGGCGGAACAACTCATGCGCGAAGAAGGCTACGCTGCGGTGACGTCGCGGCGAGTTGCAGCCAAGGCGGGGCTGAAACCGCAGCTGGTCCATTATTACTTCCGCACCATGGACGATCTGTTCATCGCGCTCGTGCAACGCGGCGCCGAGCACAACCGTCAACGCCTGGCGAATGCGTTGGCGTCCAACGAACCGCTGCAAGCGGTATGGGAATTTTGCTCGGATCCGGAAACTGCAGCCCTGTCGGCGGAATTTTTGGCGCTGGCCAATCACCGCAAGAACATTCAGGCAGAAATCGGCCGCTATGCGGAGCAATATCGCTCGATGCAAGTCGAGGTGTTGTCGCGCGTGCTGGAGCAAGGCGGCATGGATCCAAAAGTGTGGCCTCTGCCGGCGATAGTATTCCTCATGGCCAGCGCGGCACGCGCGCTGACGATCGAAAAGTCGCTCGGTGTCTCGACGGGACACGCCGAAATACTGGAATGGTTCCGGCAATATCAAGAGATGCTGAAAACAGGGCGTAGAACGGGCGAACCGTGCGCGCACATTCCACCCCCCATTTGATTCGCACCAACTCTTACATTCTGCCCGCAGGCCGTGGCTCTTCAAGATACCAAGGCACCTCGACCACCACGACGCGTGAGCCGCCATGACTCAACAGCGCTGCGTGCAATCGGCGAACGCGATAGCCGTGCAGTATGTATTGCCACCAATGCTTCTTCACGACTTCTGGAAGTAAGACTGCAATTTCCCGGGCCGGCTCTTTGCGTTCCAAATCTGCAATGAATTGCAACAGGGGTTCCGCCATACGGCGGTAGGGGGCTCGTGTCAGAACGAGCTGAGGCGGTCGACGCCCTGCCGCTCGTGCCGGTGCTTCGACCTTGTATGTCCAGCGCTCTCGCAGCCGGCGAGAATGCTCGTCCACATCAGGACCTTCCAGCTCCGTGAAGTGCAAAGCGATCACGTCCGAGGTAATGCGGGTCGCGAACAGTAAGGCGTGATCCGCCAAACGGTTCCAGCCTTCGATGGCGACGAGTGCGATCGGCGGCTGATTGTGCTGTAAATCCAGCTGCCCTTGATCCTGCAATCGTGCTTCCAACGTGGAATAGTAACGATGGATTCTCTTGAGAAGATAGATCACGCATGGAATAGCGATTAGAACGATCCACGCACCCTCGGCAAACTTCGCGGCGATTATGATGAGCAGCGCCACCGACGTCGTTGCAGCGCCAATCGCATTGATGATCAATCGGCCGAGATGTTTGTGACGCTCGCGTCCTTGGCCGCGGCTTCGTTCGCGGTGCCAATGAAACACCATACCGAGCTGCGACAGCGTGAACGTCAGGAAGGCGCCGATGGCAAATAGCGGAATGAGTCTATCGGTGATGCCGCCGAACACGATCAGCAGCAGTCCCGCGGCGACGGCGAGATAGAGAATGCCAACGGAGAAGACGAGACGCCGTCCGACGTTGGCGAACACGCGCGGCAGGTAGTCGTCGCTCGCAACGAGCCGACACACGCGTGGAAAATCCACGAAACTCGTATTCGCCGAGAGGCACAGTACCGAAAGCGCGCTGCCGATGGCCACATAATAGAAAATTCCGTGTCCGACCACGGCGCCAGCGAGCTGCGACAGTACGCTTTGATAGCCCGGTTGTGTCTGATCCATGGCTACGATGCCGTAGCCCCGCACTAGATAAGCGATCCCACCGAGTAGTAGAGCCAGTGTTGCGCAGAGAATTGCCAAAGTACGATGTGCTCGCACAACGACAGGCTCTCGAAAAGCACCCACGCCGTTACTGACGGCCTCGACTCCAGTCATCGCCGTGCAGCCCGCGGCAAATGATTTCATAAGAAGCCAAAGACTCACTGCCTCCACAGCGCTCGATTGTAGCTGCGGCGGCGGCATTACCGCCGAGTGTTGGCCCTGCGTCGACAGGCTTCGATACACTCCGATTGCAATGATGAGCACGAAGCTCGCGATGAAGAGATACGTCGGCAATGCCCAAGCGCGCCCCGCATCGCCGGTACCGCGCAAGTTCATGACGGTGAGTAAGGCTAGAATGGCCAAGCAGATGAGGAGCATGTGGGAATGGAGCGAAGGCACTGCTGAAACAAGTGCACCTACACCTGCAGAGATGCCGACCGCGACGTTGAGAACGTAGTCGATCATGAGCGCAGAAGCTGCCAGTAGACCGGCGTTGGTGCCGAGATTGAGTTTCGACACGGTATATCCGCCGCCATTGGTCGGGTAAGCGCGAATGGTTTGACGATACGAGACTTGCAGGATCGCAAGCAGTATGAGAATCGGCAGCATGACGATGCCGAGATATCCGACGCCCGCCGCAGCTAGGGGCAAGAGTACTGTGAGCGCCGCTTCCGGGCCGTAGGAGGAGGAACCGAGCGCGTCCAATCCCATCGCGGGCACGCCCTCTAGTACGCCGATCTTGCGAGTAGTGTGCTCCTCGTTCGCGATGGGGCGGCCGAACAGGAACCGGAACAAAGATCTCATGTATTCATGGACACTAGACCCTATTTCAGAATCAGTGAACGTGGCCTCCCAATCGGAGTTCCGTTCCAAGCTGTTCGCATCATTCGTTGCATGGAGTCGTTCATCTCTGCAACGAACGCGCTTAAGACGCCCGCGCACTTCAGCCGCATGTCAGATGGAACGTCACATAGTCATAGGGGTTGTAAGTGGGAGATTGGCCGTTGGAGTCATTTCATGTATTCGAGCATCCGCACGGGCCGTGTCGCACTGCTTTTCTCTTTATGCTTCAGCTCGATTGTTTATTCGGATACTGCGCAGTTGCCGCTCTCGGCGACGACAGGCCCAACGCCTGAGCTGCCGCCCCCAAAGAAATCACTCATTCCGACGGTACATGTGGCCTCCGCGAAAGGATGGACGGAGAACGGCAAACCGCAATCGGCGCCCGGTACGCAGGTGAATGCATTTGCGAGCGGCTTGAGTCATCCGCGCTGGCTTTACACTTTGCCGAACGGTGATGTGCTGGTCGCCGAAACCGATACGCCGCCCAAGCCCGACGACAGCAAAGGCTTGAAGGGCACGATTTATAAATCCGCGCAGAAACGAGCGGGCTCAGGTGAACGCCCCAGCGAAAATCACATCACCTTGCTTCGGGATACCGACGGCGACGGCAAGGCAGATGTGCGCATGACGCTGATCGAGCATCTCAATTCGCCGTTCGGCATGGCACTCGTCGGCACGACACTCTATGTCGCCGATACCGATGCGGTGCTCAAATTCCCTTATCAGGAAGGCGAGACGAAAATCTCCGCCGAGGCCACGAAGGTGACCGACTTGCCGGCAGGAACGCTCAATCACCACTGGACCAAGAGTTTGATCGCCAACAAAGACGGCAGCAAACTCTACGTCGGTGTCGGTTCCAACAGTAACGTCGGCGAGAACGGCATGGAGGCGGAGGAAGAGCGCGCTGCAGTGTGGGAGATCGACACTGCGACAGGACAGCATCGGATCTTCGCATCGGGGTTACGCAATCCGGTCGGCCTCGCTTGGGACCCGGACTCGGGCGCGTTGTGGGTTGCAGTGAACGAACGGGACGAGTTGGGCAGCGATCTGCCTCCCGACTACATGACTGCGTTGCATGAGGGCGCGTTCTATGGGTGGCCCTATAGTTATTACGGTCAGCACGTCGACGATCGAGTGAAGCAGCAGCGTCCCGATCTGGTGGCCAAAGCAATTACGCCGGACTACGCGTTGGGCCCGCACACGGCGTCATTAGGATTGTGTGCGACAGGTGGAAATACTCTGCCGTCGCAATTTCAACGCGGCATGTTCGTGGGACAGCACGGCTCGTGGAATCGCGAACCGTTCAGCGGCTACAAAGTAGTGTTCGTGCCCTTCGAGAACGGCAAGCCGAACGGCCAGCCGGTGGATGTGCTCACGGGATTCTTAAACGACAAGGGTGAAGCGCAGGGGCGACCTGTCGGTGTCGTGATCGACAAACGCGGCGATTTGCTCGTCGCGGACGATGTCGGCGCCACTGTTTGGCGTGTGAGCGGCGCGAAGTGAGATTTAGCCGGAAGCGCCCCACGTCTGCCCCCACCCCAACCCTCCCCCGCTGTTGCGGGGGAGGGCAGGGAGGGGGTCCGCTAGCTCGCCTCACCGAACTTCTGTTTCAACGCTTCGGTCCCCACGTGCAGAAATTTCCGCACGAATTCCACTGTTCTTCCGTCGCCTTCATCGGTGAGTTCGAATTTTGCCGACCACACGACGGTGCTGGCGGCATCGCCGGCGGGATCGATACGGAACTCACCCGTGTAGTCGCACACGGGGATCGAACTCCTCTCCAGGGTGTAGCGGTAGAAATGGCGGCGCGGATCGAGTCTCTGCAAACGCTCGGTCTGTTCGCCGGCATTTCCATGCGCGATCCGAGTCACGTCCTTTCCTTCTCGAACCATTTCCACGGACTCGAGCATGGGATGCCAATCGCCGACGCTGTCGAAGCTACCGATCTGTTTCCAAAGCGTCTTGGGGTCGACCGCTAGCGTTGCGGTCTCGGTAATTCTCGGCATCGTTACCCTCCCGCTTACATCCTTACGTCTGAGGTTTGTCCTTACGTCTGGGGTTTGTTGCAGATCGCGCGGAAATGTCCCGCGCACATGAATTCGATTCTGCTTCCTTCCATGTTGCAGTACCCGTTTGCGCGGCTGCCTCGCACACGCGCGACCACGCGTGCAGCGATGTACTTGAATGGCGTCTTGACCGCAAGCGGGCCGAGTTCGATCCATTCAGACGGATCGATATGCGAGTGAGTTAGCACGGCAACCATCAGTGGCCTTGCGCGGTTTCCTTGCTCACCAGCTTGAAAAACCGACTGCTCTTGTCCGGATCGTGCAGGAAGACGAGCTCGCGATCGTCGAATATCTTGAACCATTCATCCCAGTCGACTTCTTCCAAATTCTCTTCGCGTCCGTGGCTGCCTTTGCCTTTCACGAAATCGATGCGTAGCAGTCCTCCCGTTCCTTTGACATAGGTAGGAATGCCGCCGCGGCTTTCGGCCCAACGCTTGATCTCATCGTGATTTTGAGTGGCTTGTGCTGTGCTCATGAGAATTCCCGTGGTTGATCGTCGCAGTAAGTCCGAATTACGGATGCCGGCGCAACGATGTTCCATCGTTCCATCCCGTGCGCAATCGCTCGCTCCACGACAAAAGAGCACTGGATACTTTGAACCAGATGAATCCTTTCCAATGCGACCGCGTACGTTCGCGAAGCTCTTCGTGCGCTAAGCGAGAGTCTTTCTTGAGAATCGAGAAATCATGCTGAGAAGGATGTGAAGTGTCTTCCATGACGACATTTGTGTCGTGCGCGATTTCGACTTCCGAACTTTGCACGAAGTCTTCGAGCGGTTTGGATTTTTCCGGATAGCCGGGATGAGTGGCATTGCGTTGCATGAACCACGTCGCGCTTTCTTCCACCGACACGCCGTCGTAAATGCGAACGCCTCGTGCGAAGCCGTTGTGAGAGCAGTAGCCGAACTCCTCAGCGTAACCTCCGGCCAGATAAGAGTTGCGCTCTGCTTCCAATTCCTCACCATCGACGGCCGACCGTTCGGCCCACTCCGGAAAGTAACGCCGTTCCTCATCGAGATGGCGCCACAGTTTTTTAGAGAGGGTTTTTTGAGGGATGGGATGCATCGGACGCGCCGAGTGCCGGTTACGCGATGTCACAACTCGACACCCAAGTGGAAGTTCCGTGGTGATGCGTGAACCTCGACGCGCGTCGGCCGTTTAAGAAGATTCCACGTCGTCGTAGTTTGGGAGAGCGCCGATGAACCCGCTGCTTGCATTGACACAGTATGGTCAGAGCTATTGGTTGGATGACCTCACACGCACGATGATCCAGGACGGCTCGCTCAGGCGGCGCGTAGAAGAGGAGGGGTTGACGGGCATCACTTCCAATCCCAGCACCTTCATGCTCGCGATTGCGGACAACGACATTTACGACTCGCAAATCAGAGAAGCTGCAGCGGCAGGCAAGTCGTCCGCAGAGATTTACGATCTTTTGGTCGCAGACGATATTCGCAATGCCTGCGACGTGCTGCGGCCTGTGTACGACAGAACTGCCGGTGCCGATGGTTATGTGAGTCTCGAAGTGTCGCCTCATTTGGCGCACGACAACACGGCGTCGACCAGCGAAGCTCGTCGATTGTTCGCCGCGGTCGGCCGACCGAACCTCATGATCAAGATTCCCGGCACTAAGGCGTGTCTTTCGACCATCGAAGAACTGCTGGCCGAAGGCATCAACGTGAATATCACATTGCTGTTCTCGATCGAGCGTTATCAAGCTGTCGCGAATGCCTATGAACGTGCTCTGGAACGCCGTGTGAAGGCGGGCCACTCACTCGAGAACATCGCTTCCGTCGCAAGCTTTTTCTTGAGCCGCATCGATGTGCTGGTCGATGAGCTGCTCGCGCATCGCATCCGGCCGGACGGCGGCTCCTCCTTCAGCCCCCATCCCAAGACCTTGTTCGGACAGGTTGCCGTCGCGAATGCAAAGGTCGCCTACGGAAACTTGAGCTGGCGCCTCAAGGAGAGTGAATGGCAGCGATTGCAAACAGGTGGAGCACGGCCGCAGCGGCTGCTTTGGGCCAGTACCAGCACCAAGAATCCCAAGTACGACGATTTGATGTATGTCGGACCACTCATTGGACCCCATACCGTGAACACGATGCCTCCCAAGACCATCGAGGCGTTTGCCGATCACGGCACGGTGGCCCAAACCGTCGACAGAGATCTGGATGCTGCTGAACGCACGTTAGAGCAGCTTCAGGCGCTCGATATCGATCTCGTTCAAGTCACGGGCCAGCTCGAAGACGAAGGCATCGAGAAATTCATCAAGGCTTACGATCAGCTGTTGGAGAGCATCGAGAAGAAACGCTTACGGTGGACGAAAAGAGACTCGATCGAGGCGCTGGAGCGTGCAGCACGGCAGTTGCGGCGCGACGTCATCCGAATGACTACGGCTGCGGGATCGGGTCATCCGACTTCTTGCATGTCTGCAGCGGACATCGTAGCGGCTCTCTTCTTCGAGCACATGCGCTGGGACCCTTTTGCTTCTCAGGCACGCAATGTCGACACCTTTATTCTTTCGAAGGGACACGCTGCGCCTCTACTGTGGGCCGTGCTTTCTCGCACAGGTGCGATAGAAGAAGATCCGATGACGCTGCGTCGTATCGATAGCAGCTTAGAAGGACATCCCACGCCCAACAATCCTTGGGTCAAAGTGGCGACGGGCTCGCTCGGCCAGGGACTGTGTGCTGCGAACGGCATGGCGCTGGCCAACCGTCTCGATGGCATCGATGCCAGGATCTACTGCCTGCTCGGTGATGGTGAATGCTCCGAAGGCTCGGTGTGGGAGGCAGCGCAGTTCGCTTCACTCAACAAGCTTTCCAACATCGTTGCCATCGTGGACCAGAACGCACTGGGGCAAAGCGGAGCAACGCCGTACGGTCGTTCAAGGGGAGTGATTGCTGCGCGTTTTCGCGCCTTCGGATGGAACGTGGCGGAGATCGACGGACACGACTTATATGCAGTGAACGAAGCACTGAGCTCGTCATCGAAGACGGGTCCCAAAGCCATCGTGGCACACACGATCAAAGGCAAGGGTGTCTCCTTTCTCGAAGGGGCAGAGGGCTGGCACGGTAAGGCATTGGATAGCAAACAATGCGAGCAGGCGCTCGCTGAGTTAGGCCCAGACGAAGAATGCCCGAGGGTGCTTGCGCGGCGGATCGCTCAGCTTTCCACAGCACCGGCAACGCCCTTACCTCGTGTCGAGCCGAACTACCACGAAGGTGAAAAGGTGGCGACACGCAAAGCATTCGGTGAAGCGCTTACTGCGCTTGGGGCAGCGCCTCAAGTCGTCGTGCTGGACGGCGATGTGATGAACTCGACGTACACCGAGCTGTTCGCAAAGCAGTATCCGGACCGATTCTTCGAGTGTTATATCGCCGAACAGAACATGGTCGGCACCGCTCTTGGACTCGCAGTGAGCGGCAAGACGGTCGTAGCTGCGACGTTCGCTTGTTTTCTCACACGTGCGTACGACTTCATTCGCATGGCTGCTCACAGTCGACCGAAACATCTAGTGTTCTGCGGTAGTCATGCAGGCATTTCAATCGGGGAGGACGGTCCGTCGCAGATGGGGCTCGAGGATCTCGCGATGTTCCGTGCGCTCGGCGAAAGCATCGTGCTGTGTCCGAGCGACGCAGTCAGTGCAGAACGTCTGACCGAAGCGGCTCTACGCAGCGAGGGTATCGTCTACATTCGCACCGCACGACCGGCAACCGAAGTGTTATATCCGAACACTGCTGAATTCCACGTGGGCGGCAGCAAAACATTGAGACAATCCGACGAAGACGAAGCCACACTGGTCGCCACCGGCATAGCGGTTTACAGCGCACTGCAAGCTCATGATGAATTGCGCAAGCAAGGAGTGCTGACGCGAGTGATCGACGCCTACTCGGTCAAGCCTCTGGATGTCGAATCGTTGCGCCACGCGGCCGAAGAAACACGCCGCATCATCGTGGTCGAGGACCATTGGCTCGATGGCGGGCTCGGAGATGCAGTGGCCGCAGCGGTTGGCGGCCGAGCAACGGTCGAGAAGCTCGCTGTGAGTGCCGAGCCGCGCTCCGGAACGATGGCAGAGCTTTTCGAGCGCTACCATATTTCGGCGCATGCGGTTTCGGATGCCGTATTGGCGGGGGGCGGTCGCTCGGTCTCGTAGCTCTTATGCTGCTCGCTGCCATGCCTCCACATATTTTTCCATTCGCTTGGCCACCCGCTTCGGCTTGTCCGCATACAGCTTCTTACCCAAGCGATACGACTTTCGTTGCAGCTTCGCGCGCCGACGCTTGATCTCATCGATCAGTGCGTCGGTTGCGACGG
>Ga0068855_100002972_pt1 | contig 20715 bp, 18 predicted proteins | sample KBSCornC52_FD_66592 | JGI IMG/M metagenome (GOLD analysis project Ga0068855, IMG submission 66592) | Corn rhizosphere microbial communities from Kellogg Biological Station, Michigan, USA - KBS Corn C5-2 | ecosystem: Host-associated > Plants > Roots > Rhizosphere > Soil ...
GCAGGCTTCGCGGTATCCCACTTGTGGGGCATTGCTGAAACGCCGGTGTAGCTCAGTTGGTAGAGCAGCTCATTCGTAATGAGAAGGTCGAGGGTTCGACTCCTTTCTCCGGCACCAGAACATTCATTGCGGATCAACGATTTGCAATGATCGAAAGCCGACCCCCGGGTCGGCTTTTTCGTTTCCGGGCCCGTCAGCCACGCGGGCGGTCGCGCTCGCCCACGCCCGTTCGGCGACCGGCCCCCTTCGCAGCGGTCACCGCGATCGCCGCCAGTACGCACCCCGCCCCCACCAGCTGCCCCAGGCCGATCGCCTCGCGCAGCACCAGCGCGGCCAGTGCCAGCGCCGACACCGGCAGCACCGCCGTGTACAGCGATGCCACGCCCGCGCTGACCCGGGCGGCGCCGGCGTACCAGAGCAGGTAGCCGCCCACGGTGGGCACGACTGCGTAGTAGACGACGCCCAGCAGCGCCGCGGCGTCGGCGCGCTGCGTCCAGGCATGCTCGAACACGGCGGGCACGAGCGTCAACGCCAATCCGAGACCACACATCAGCGTCGACTGCGCCAACGGCGCGACCGGCGTGCGAAGCCGCTTGTTCAACAGCAGGAACAGCGCCTCGCAGCCGACGGCCGCGAGCACCAGGGCGTCGCCGGCGAGGTCGTGCCGGCTCGCTGCCGGCCCCGGCACCGCGACCACCGCCGCCACGCCGACGCATGCGAGCGCGATCGACGCGAGCAGGCGCCCGCCGATGCGCTCGCGCAGCACCAGGGCGCCCACCAGCGCACCGACCGCCGGCAGGGTGCCGGTGATGACGCCGGCGTCGGCGGCCGACGTCGAGCGCAGTCCCGCCACCAGCAGCACGGCATAGCCGACGCTGCCGCACACGGCCTGCAGCGCCAGCAGCACGCCGTCGTGCAGGCCGGGCCGCGGCAAGCGCTGCCCGCGCCAGCGCATCAGCGCCAGGAAGATGGGCAGCGCGATCGCGAAGCGCAGCGCGGCGGCGGTGAATGGCGGCAGTCCGGCGGCGATGATGCGGCTCGCGACGACGGTGCTGCCCACGGTGACCATGGCGAGCACGAGGAAGACCCCGCCCGGCACTCGAGGCGCGGGCGGCACGATGGAAGCGGTGGCGGTGTTCATGCCCCCATGCTCGCCGGCCGTGCCGCCGCGGTCTTGAACGAAATTGCAGGCGCGTCCTGCCGATCCGGACGGGCCTGCCCTTGCCCCTGGACGGCAACCACGCGGCTGGGCGATGCCACGCTCGACGGCCATCGATCCGCGCCGCGCGCGGCCGCGAACGCGCGCCTCAGCGCCGGGCGGTCGCGTACACGGCCGGCGTGTAGCCCAGGCAGCGGCGGAAGGCGCGCGTCAGGTGCGACTGGTCCGCGAAGCCCGACGCGGCCGCGGCCTGCGCGATCGGCTGACCCGCGTCGAGCAGGCTGCGCGCGAGCGCCAGGCGGCGTTGCACCAGGTAGGCATGCGGCGTCATGCCGAGCTCCCGCGCGAAAGCCCGCAGGAGCTGGAAGCGGCTCAGGCCGGCGTCGTCGGCGAGCGCGGACAGGCCGGGGTCGGTGGCCGGATCGTCGTCCAGCCGCTGGCGGGCGCGCGCGATCGAGGGCGAGGCCAGGCGCGCCGGCGCCACCCGGGCCTGGCGCAGCAGCAACGCCGCGAGCAGCGCGGCCTGGGCCTCGTCGCAGGCGAGCGCCCCCGCGCGCGCGGCCAGGCGCGCGTGCCAGCGCTCGAACGCCTGCGCGACGACGGCGTCGCGCGCCACCGGGCGCCACATCGGGGCCGGATGGCCGGCGGGCAGCACTTCCCTTGCGGCGGCGTCGACCAGGGCCGGCGCAAGATAGAGCATGTGCCAGCGGCGGCCGGCGGCGTCCAGCGGCATGCCGTCGTGCACCTCGCCGGGGTTGACCATCAGCACGTCGCCGGGCCCGGCCTCGACCCAGCCGGCGGCGCTCCACGAGCGCTGCGCGCCGCGCTGGATGCGGCCGATGCCGTAGGTGTCGTGCGCGTGGCGCGGGAACGCCTGCGTGCTGTCCAGCCGCGTGGCCAGCACGCCGGGCGCGAGCTGGTGGACGGTCGGATCCGGCTGGGCGGGCATGCCCCCAGTATCGTCGCGATCCGGTCCCGGCGCGCGGAAGCATGCCCGCAACATCGCCGCGCCACGATGGCGCCGGGAGACTGCCGACATGCACTTCATCGAACGCCTGGGCGCCGTCGCCCTGCTCGCCTGCGGCTGCGTCGCGGCCCGCGCGGAGCACGCGGACCGCAGCCGGGAGATCGCGGTCCAGGCCACCGAGGCGCGCGCGGACCACCACGCCCAGACAGCCGAATTCAGCGGCGACGTCGTCGTGACCCAGGGCACGCTCGAGATCCACGCCGACCGCGTGCAGATGCGCGCCGGCCCGAATGGCGAACGGCTGGGCCTCGCGTACGGCAAGGCCGGCGCGCCGGTGCGCTTCCGCCAGCGCGGCGACCGGCCCGACGAATGGAGCGAGGGCCAGGCCGAGCGCGTCGAGTACGACAGCGTCGCCGACGAACTGCGCCTGGTCGGCGCGGCCACGCTGCGCAACCTCAGCGGCGCGACCGTGACGCAGTCGATGGCCGGCGACACCCTCACCTGGGACACGGCGCGCGACACCGTCTCGTCGACCGACGCCGACCGACGCATGCTGATGCCGGCGCCGGCGCAGCCGGCCGGGCGCGTGACGATCGTGTTCGCACCGCGCGCCTCGAACGACCCGGGCCATCCCGGACCTTGAGGCCCGGCCCGCGACGCCGGCGGATCCGCCCAGCTGTACCTGGACGACGCTCCAAAGTGGCTGACGCGGCCCGCTTCCTGAAGCGGTGCTGACATCACGCTGAAGCGCCTCCCCGCAATCCAAGGTCGCCGCAGACCCCCCTTGATCTGCGGGATGCGCCCGCGCGCGTCGCCGGCTAGGATCGCGCAGCAACGCGCAGGCCGCGCGCTTGAACGAGAGGGTTCGCGATGAATTCGAAGATCCCGGCCATCCTGGCCACGCTGCTGGTCGCCGGCGCGCCGTTGGCGGGCGCCGCCAATGTCGCCGCGGGCGCCAACGTCACCACCACCGGCGCCGGCTTCGGGCTGAGCAACGGCTGGGGGCCCGGCACGCTGGCCGCGCCGTCCACCGTCGTCGACGGCGCGTTCGTGGCCGATGGCACGCAATGGAACCTGGGCACCGTCTACTGGCAGGGCGACTCCACGGACACCGCCGACACGATCACCATCCGCCTGGCCGGCGCCGCCACCGTCACCAGCCTGCTGCTGCAGGGCGACAACAACGACCTCTACAGCGTGAGCTACGAGGATCTGGGCGGCACCTGGCACGCGCTGGCCACGTTCTCGCCGCACGGCACGGTGGCCGCGCCCGACACGCTCACCGTGGGCTGGGGCATGGGCGTCGCGCCGGCCAGCTTCGCGGCCGTCACCGCGCAGGCCTTCCAGATCACGGCCAGCGGGGACGCCTCCTACGCCGTGTCGGAGTTCCAGGCCACCGGCGACCTGCTGCCCACCGTGCCCGAGCCCGGCTCCGGCCTGCTGCTGCTGGCGGGCCTGGGCGCCCTGGGCGTGATGGCGCGCCGCCGCACGCGCTGAGACGCTGCCTGCGCGCGGCCGGCATCTGCCGCGCGGCCGTGCCGGCCGTTCTCATGACGGCGTCGCGCCGCCGATGCGGCGCGAGATCCGCGCCGCGCAGGCCCGCAGCTCGCGTGCGATGCCGCCGTCCCACGCCAGGTCGAAGATGCTGGCCGGGCCGATCGCCGTCACCGCCAGCGCGATGCGGCCTTCGTGGTCGAACACGGGCGCGGCCAGGGCGTTGACGCCGGGCAGCGTCTCGCCGTCGGACCGCGCCAGCCCCTGCGCGCGCACGTCCGCCAGCCCGCGTTCGAATTCGCGCCACGCGGGCACCGCGCGCGGCGGCGGCACGTTGCCCACGCGCGGCGCCGGATGCGACTTCTCGCGGCGGCGCTCGTCGTCCAGCAACGCCTTCACCTCGCCCGCATCGCGCCAGGCCGCGAACAGCCGCCCCGTGGCGGTGCCGGCCAGCGAGAACACCGTGCCCTGGCGCATGTTGACGTGGATGGGCGCGGGTGATTCCTCCAGGCGCACGATGGTGGCGCCGCGCGAGCCCCACACCGCGATCGCCACCGTGTGGCCGATGCGCTCGACGAGCGCCGGCAGCTCCGCCGCCGCGGCCTGCACGGGGTTGGCCTGCCGCAGGCTGATCAGGCCCAGCTGCAGCGCGAGCGGGCCCAGGAAATAGCGGCCGGACTCCGGATCCTGCGCCATGAGGCCGATGCGCGCGAAGCTGACCAGGTAGGGGTGGATCTTGGCCGCGGGCAGGTCGGCTTCGCGCGCGAGATCCTTCAACGCCATCGGGTGGCCCGCGTGCGCCATCGCGTGCAGCACCTGGCCACCAACCTCGATGCTCTGGATGCCGCGCTGCGGGCGGTCGTCGGCGGGGACGTCGTGCACGGGCATGGTGACCTTGTCGGTGCTGTTCGCTTTAGTCTAATTCGTTTGACAATGAACAACAACCAGATCACCATTGCCCGAACGCCCCCGTCACCGGAGCCCGACCATGGACGCCCCCAAGAAATTCGCCTCGCAGGCCGACCTGGAGGAAAAGAAGATCACCTTCTCGCAGCTGTCGGCGCACGCCTGGGCGTACACGGCCGAGGGCGATCCCAACACCGGCATCGTGATCGGCGACGACGCGGTCCTGGTGGCCGACACCCAGGCCACGCCCGCGATGGCGCAGGACGTCATCCGGCGCATCCGCGAGGTCACCGACAAGCCGATCCGCTACGTCGTGCTGACGCACTACCACGCGGTGCGCGTGCTGGGCGCGAGCGCATACGGCGCGCAGCAGGTCATCGCCAGCGAAGACACGTACGACCTGATCGTCGAGCGCGGCGAGGCCGACAAGGCCAGCGAGATCGGACGTTTCCCGCGCCTGTTCAACAACGTGGAGACGGTGCCGCCGGGCATGACCTGGCCCACCCTCACCTTCCGCGGCAAGATGACGCTGTGGCTGGGCAAGCTGGAGGTGCAGCTGCTGCAGCTCGGGCGCGGCCACACCAAGGGCGACACCGTGGTCTGGCTTCCGCAGGAGCGCACGCTGCTGTCCGGCGACCTGGTCGAGTTCGACGCCACGCCCTACGCCGGCGACGCCTACTTCAAGGACTGGCCGCAGACGCTCGCCAACGTCGCCGCGCTCAAGCCGCTGCAGCTCGTGCCGGGCCGCGGCGCCGCCTTGAAGGGCGAGGCGCAGGTGGCCGACGGCCTGCGCGGCACCGCGTCCTTCATCGCCGACATGCGCGCGGCGGTCGAGGCCGGCGTCGCCGCGGGCCAGGACCTCCACGCGGTCTACAAGTCCACCTACGCCGCGATGAAGCCCCGGTACGGCCACTGGGTGATCTTCGACCACTGCATGCCGTTCGACGTCACGCGCTGCTTCGACGAGATGACGCAGCACGCCGACCCGCGCGTGTGGACCGCCGAGCGCGACCGCCAGATGTGGGAGACGCTGGAAGGCTGAACCGACGTGTCCGACGACGTTCCCTTCCAGGCGCGCACCTTCGCGTACGCGCCGCACGCCGACCAGCGCGCCGCCACGCCCCCGCGGCGGCCGGCGGTGGTGGTCGGCGCCGGCCCCGTGGGCCTCGCGCTGGCGATCGACCTCGCACAGCGTGGCGTGCCCGTCGTGCTGCTGGACGACGACGACCGGCTGTCGACCGGCTCGCGCGCCATCTGCTTTGCCAAGCGCACGCTGGAGATCTTCGACCGCCTGGGCTGCGGCGACCGCATCGCGGCAGAGGGCGTGTCGTGGAACGTCGGCAAGGTGTTCGTGCGCGACGAGATGGTGTACCGCTTCGACCTGCTGCCCGAGCCGGGCCATGAGCGGCCCGCGTTCGTCAACCTGCAGCAGTACGTCGTCGAGGGCTGCCTGGTCGAGCGCGCGCAGCAATTGCCGCTGGTCGACCTGCGCTGGCGCAACGAGGTGGTCGCCACCGAGGCGTTCGACGACCACGTCGCGCTCACGATCGCCACGCCCGACGGCCCGTACCGGCTCGAGGCCGAGTGGCTCGTCGCCTGCGACGGCAGCCGCTCCGCGGTGCGGCGCCAGCTCGGGCTGGAGAGCCAGGGCCGCACGTTCCACGACCGCTTCCTGATCGTCGACGTGCGCCTCTCGCGGGAGCCGCCCGCCGAACGCTGGTTCTGGTTCGATCCGGCGTTTCATCCGAACCAGAGCGTGCTGCTGCACCGCCAGCCCGACGGCGTCTGTCGCATCGACTTCCAGCTCGGCTGGGACGCCGACCCCGAGCACGAGAAGCAGCCCCAGCACATCATCCCGCGCGTGAAGGCGCTGCTGGCGCATTCGCCCGCGCTCAGGGACGCCGAGTTCACGCTCGAATGGGCCAGCGTCTACACGTTCTCGTGCAAGCGCATGGCGCGCTTCCGCCATGGCCGCGTGCTGTTCGCGGGCGATGCGGCGCACGGCGTGTCGCCGTTCGGCGCGCGCGGCGCGAACTCCGGCGTGCAGGACGTCGACAACCTCGCGTGGAAGCTGGCCACGGTGCTGCGCGCGCGGGCGCCCGTGGCCTTGCTGGACACCTGGGCCTGCGAGCGCGAGGCCGCGGCCGACGAGAACATCCGCCACTCCACACGCGCCACCGACTTCATCACGCCCAAGAGCGCGGCCAGCCGCGTGTTCCGCGACGCCGTGCTCACGCTGGCGCGCACGCAGCCGTTCGCGCGCACGCTCGTCAACAGCGGACGACTGTCGACGCCGACCACGCTGCACGCGTCGCCGCTCAACACGGCCGACGCCGAGTCCTTCGATGGCGCGATGGTGCCCGGCGCCGCCGCGACCGACGCGCGCGTCACGCGCGCTGGCGGCCGCGACGGCTGGCTGCTGCGCGAGATCGGCAGTGGCTTCACGGCCCTGGTCGGCGCCGACGGCGCCACCGAACGCGCGCTGGCCGGCGTCACCGTCGGCGGCTTCACGCTGCAGGTCGTGGCCATCGCCCCCGCCAGCACGCGTGCACCGGCAGAGGAACCCGCGCACGTCGCGCTCGTCGACGTCGACGGTGCCATCGCCCGGCGCTACGACCTGCGCGCCGGCTCGGTCGTCCTGCTGCGGCCCGACGCGCATGTCTGCGCCCGCTGGCGCGCCACCACGCCGGCGCAGGTGGAACGCGCCATGCGCCGTGCCCTCGCGCTGGAGGACTCCGCCCCATGCCGCTGATCACCACCCCGAACCTCGAGGCGCCCGACGACTTCTACGCCGCGCTGATCGCCGCCCACGACGGCCTGGACGCCGACGCGAGCCAGGCGTTCAACGCCCGGCTGGTGCTGCTGCTGGCCAACCACGTAGGGTCGCTGGACGTGCTGCGCGAGGCGCTGGCCATCGCGCGCGACGCAGCGCCCGCGCGCTGAGGCCGTGGCCCCGGCCACGGCGGGCCGCACCGGCGGTGTCACGCGCGCATCGTGCAGAATCGGCGACACGGCCCAAGACGCAGGTGGCCGAGACCGCCGCGCCTTTGCCGTACAGGCAGCAGTGATCGCCAGCGCCCGGATGCCAGCCATGAACACTCCCGAACCGTTGTCACTGGAACTGCCTGACGGCACGCGGATCTCCGCGCTGCTGCAGGTGCCGCAGGACGCGGCTGCGGTCTACGTCTTCGCGCATGGTGCGGGTGCGGGCATGCAGCACGCGGGGATGGTGTCCGTGGCCAACGCGCTCGCCGGCGTGCGCGTGGCGACCCTGCGCTATCAGTTTCCGTACATGGAGCGGGGCTCGAAACGGGTGGACGCGCCGCCCGTGGCGCACGCCGCCGTGCGTGCCGCGGTCGCCGAGGCCCGCCGGCGCCTTCCGACGCTGCCGCTCTTCGCGGGCGGACGATCGTTCGGCGGCCGCATGACGTCGCAGGCGCAGGCGCTCGCCCCCCTGGACGGCGTCCGCGGCCTCGCCTTCGTCGCCTTCCCGCTGCATCCGGCCGGCAAGCCCGGCGTCGAGCGGGCCGCGCACCTCGCGGACGTGGCGATCCCGATGCTCTTCCTGCAAGGCACGCGCGACGAACTGGCGGACCTGCCCTTGCTGAAATCCGTGGTGGCGCCGCTGGCGCCGCGCGCCTCGCTGCACCTCGTGGACGATGCGAATCATTCGTTCCACGTGCGTGCGTCGTCCGGCCGCAAGGATGCGGACGTCGTGCTCGAGCTGGCGCGCACCCTGTCGGCGTGGTTCCTCGCTGCAAGCCGGGATTGAAGGCCGTCGCCACGGCGCCGATCCCGACGGCCCGGGAGGCGGCACCGCCGCCGGCCGCTCGCTTTCGAGCCGACCTGGCTGCCGGCAGCGGCGTGCAACGTCACGCCGCGGCCGGTGCGGGGGCGCAGCGGCAAGTCAGGTGCGGGGCGATCAGGCTGACGAGCGTGGCCTCGTCCTCGCCCGCGATCGGCCCGACGCGCAACAGGAGCTTCGGGTCGTCGACTTCGCTCCCGACGATGACATCGGCCTGGATCGCCAGCAGGAACGGCACCAGCGGCTTGAGCGCACGAGTGAAGTCGTCGCTGGTTCGATAAAAGCGATAGACGCGTCCTTCAAGCGTCGAGGTGCAGGCGACTTGCATGCTCACCTCCGTGGTCGAGATGCACCAACGATGCACCAGTCCTGGCGCCGCGGCTGTAGGCGTCCGGATGGCATGAAGTAGGACGACGGCTGGCGAGCGTGCCTGCCGGCGCCCGGTCGCGGCGGGTAAGCGTTTGTACTCAGCCGCGCGCCGGATGGGAGACCTGCGGATCCAGGCGCCCTGGAACTCAGCAGGACCGCGACCGCTGCCCGATCAGTGGGCAGGCCAACGCGATGCCGGCTCCGCCACCGACCGCGATTCGGGCGCATCCAGGAAGCGCTCCAACGCATCGGCGGCCATCGGCGCGCTGAACAGATTCCCCTGGAACGTGCGGCAACCGCTGGCGGCGAGAAACTCGAACTGCGCCTGGCTCTCGACACCTTCGGCCACCACCTCGATCCCCAGCTCATGACCCAGGGCAATGATGGCGCGTGCGATCGTGGCGTCGTTCGGGTCCGTCAGAACGTCGCGAACGAACGAGCCGTCGATCTTCAGTTCCTTCAGGGGCATGCGCTTGAGGTAGGTCAGCGACGAATAGCCGGTTCCGAAATCGTCGAGCGCGAAATCGATCCCGCGTTCGCGCAGGACCGTCATCTTCTCGACGATTTCCGACATGTGCTCGGCGAACACGCTCTCGGTGATCTCGAGCGTCAGGCGCCGCGCATCGGCCCCGGATGCGTCGACGATCGCCAGGACACTGGCCACGAAGTCGGGCTGCCTGAACTCGCGGACGCTGACATTGACGGCGATCCGCAGTTGCCCGCGTTCCGGCCGATCGGCCCAGGCGACCAACTGCTCGCAGGCGGCGGCCAGGACGACCCGTCCCAGCGACACGATCAGCCCGGTCTCTTCGGCCAACGCGATGAACGCCTGGGGCAAGACGATGCCGTCCCGGGGGTGCGCCCACCTGATCAGGCCTTCGACGCCGACCGTCCGCTTGTCCAGGCCCACCTTGGGCTGGAAGTGCACGATGAATTCGCCGTTGATCAATCCCTGGCGGACGCTTTGCTCCAGCGCGACTCGCGCCAGCACCTGGGCCTGCATCTGCGGGTCGAAGAAGCGCAACGTATTCCTGCCTGCGTCCTTGGCCTGGTACAACGCGATGTCGGCCTGCTTCATCAAGTCCTCCAGGCTGACGTTCGAGTCCGAGAACAGCGTGATCCCGATGCTCGACGTGCTGTGATAGGGCAGGCCACCGAGGCTGTCGTAGGGAGCCGCCAAGGCACGCAGCACCTTCACGGCGACGATCTCCGCCTGTTGCGCGGCTTCATTGACCGACATGTCCAGGCCCTCGACGAGGATGACGAACTCGTCGCCTCCCAGGCGCGCCACCGTGTCGACCTCGCGGACGCAGTGCACGAGTCGCTGCGCCACCTGCTTGAGCAGCGAATCGCCCACATCGTGACCGAACGTGTCGTTGAGCGTCTTGAACTTGTCCAGGTCCAGGAACATCAAGGCGACCGATTGCCGCCGGCGCGAAGTCTCGAGCATGGCCTGGCGCAGGCGGTCGATGAGCAGGCGGCGGTTGGGCAGCCCGGTCAGCGAGTCGTAGAACGCGAGCTGACGGATCTCCTCTTCACTGGCCTTGCGATCCGTGATGTCGGTCAGCGAAGCGACGAAGTGCGTCACGACGTTGTGCTCGTTCCTGACCGCCGTCACCGCTTGCCAGGCAGGGTACGGCGTGCCGTCCTTGCGACGATTCCAGATCTCGCCACGCCAGGAGCCCGACAACTCGATCGAGCGCAGCATGTCCGCCTGGAATCCAGGGCCATTGCGGTCAGAGCAGAAGATGTCCGATGTCCTTCCGATCAGCTCCCCTGCGGCGTAGCCCGTGAGCGCGGTGAGCGCACTGTTCACGCGCAGGATCACGCCATTCGCGTCCGAGACGAACATCCCCTCCTGCGATTCGAACGCGGTGGCCGCGATGCGCAGTTGCACCTCCGATTCGCGGCGCGTTTCCATGCTCTCCAGGAAGAGGTTGAACCAGAGCGCCAGGTCGGCGATGGGCTCCAGCGAGATCGGTCGCGCCATGCGCCAGCCCGTGACGATCTTGTTGGTCTGGAATTTCCTGAACGCTTCCGCGATGTCGGTGATCGGCCCGAGCACCCGGACCGAGAACAGCTTGAGCAGCAGGGCCACCAGGGCCATCATGGCCAGCAGCAGCGCTGCCGCGACCCGGTGGGCGTTCGCAAGCGATGCGAGCAGGGTTTGCCGGGGCAGGACGCTGACGATGAACCAGTTCTTGTCCGGAATCCTTTCATAGGTCAGCAGGACGTCCGCCGTGCCCAGTCGCTGGATGAAGGATCCCGAATCGCCGACCAGCAGGTTCGAGAAATCGCGCGTGACGGGCGTCCCGATCTTGCCGACGTCCGGGTGGTAGATCAGGCGGTGCTGGTCATCCAGCACCATCATGTAGCCGCCGCGTCCCAGGTCGACATGGATGAAGTGGTCGTGCAGATACGAGGTCGAGTAGTTGACCACCAACATGGCGACCGGCTCGGCCTTGAGCCACGACGAGGTGGAACTCACCAGGATCTTCGAGAACGTCAAGACCTTCTGCGAGCTCGAATATCGCTCGATATTGTCTTCGACGCCCTGCCACGCGGCGAACGTGCGGGACCGCATCGATCGATCCCACATGCTTTCACGCAGGCTGGAGCGTTCGGAGTTCTCCGTCAGCGTGTCGCCAACATGGTAGTGAGCTCCGCTCAGCGTGAAGATGTCGATCGAGACCAGGCCATTGAGATTCCTGTAGTTGCTGAGCAAATAGCCGATCCGGGCCTTGGTGGCCAAGGAATCATAGGTCGATGTCCGACCCGCAGCATTCGATTGCGCCAGGTAGGCATTGATCTCATCGACCTGCGAAATGTTGGCGGCCAGGGCCTCTATCTGATCCAGTTGCAGGACGAGGTAGTCCTTCTGGCCACGCAAGTTCTGCAGGCTCTGCCGCGAGGCGATATCCAGGATCGCGTTCTCGGTCGTCGTGTAGGCGGCGACGTAATAGGTGATCAACGGCAGCACGCTGATCAGCAGAAGGATTCCTGTCAGCTGCAGGGCGAGCCGGCTCCCGTGCCAGCGCACCAGGCGGCGAAACGGGATCGCGACTTTCATTCAACGGTCTTGCTGGTGACCAGGCGGGTGTCGACCAGGATGTCGAGCGGCACCGGCTTGTCGTGCAGGAGCGCCAGTGCGGTCGTGACGCCCAGATACCCCTGCTCGGCCGCCTGCTGATCGACGGTCACCGCAAGCTGCTTGGCACGGATGGCGATGCGTGCCTCGTCCAGGGCGTCGAAGCCCGCCACCAGGACTTGGCCCCGGCCGGATTCCTGCAGGTACTTCATCGCCCCGATGGCCATCATGTCGTTCGAACAGAACAGCGCCCCGATCCGGGGATGCTGCTTGAACATCCGCTCGGTCACCACATACGCTTCATCGATCTTCCAGTTCGCAGTCTCTTCGGCGACGATTCGCGCGTTGGGGTTCGAGCGGAACCCGCGCTCTGCGCCGCGCTTGCGTTGCTGGGCGTTGTCGGCGGAGCGAATGCCCTCCAGCACGGCGACATCCGTGGGACGCCGGAGCTGATCAGCGAGGAACTTCGCCGCTTCGAACGCCCCCTTCTCGTTGTCGACACTGACGAAGGGCACCGGCTTCATGCCGGCGGCCGCCATCGCGTCGGCGTTCAGCTTGTTGTCGATGTTGACGATCCGGATCCCCGCGTCCTGCGCTCGCTTCAGTACCGGTACGAGGCGAGCCGAATCGCCCGGAGCGATGACGATGGCCTGCGCCTTGGCCCCGATCTCGTCTTCGACCAGCTTGATCTGCTGGTCGATGGACGTTTCCTGGGTGGCCGTCTTGACCTGCAGGTCGATGCCCGTTTCCTGCTGGGCCCTGCGTGCGCCGTGCTCCATCTCGACGAAGAACGGATTGGTCAGCGTCTTCATGATCAGGGCGACGCGAACCCCCGGCTGCGCACCGCTGCTGGACGGCGCCGAAGGGACTTCGGCCGTGACCGCTTTCACGGGAGGACGGCTCGAGTCGCCGCAGGCAGCGGCAAGAGCGCAGATCCCCACGGACACGACCGCGCGCCAGATCCTGCGCGGGCGCATTGCGCGCGCTGTGCGCTGGACAGCAATCATCTTGGCTCCTCGAGTGGCGGGTTGTGACGGCAGGCCATCGCACACGAGCCGTTCAGACCGGCCCGCCGGGCGCTGGAGCCAGACGGATGAAGTATGGGACGCAGGGTTGCCGGCATCGCGACGGCTCGGCCTGGACCGGTTGAGAATTCTCAAAGGCCACTCGGGACTTCAGGAAATCCGCACAGATCGAGCGTTCGTCGCGGCGCCTGCGAGCGCCCGGCCCCGGGGCTCGGAGCCGACGTTCGGCCAGTGCACGCAAGCACGGAATCGGACCGGTCCGGCGCCTGCGCAGGCTCGAAATAAATGTTTTGTCCCGCTGCCCGATTCCGCAGCAGTCCGCTTGACATCCAGTATCCATGCGGCCTGGCGAGCATTTCCCCAGACCGCTCCCCAGAGTTGTCCACAGTTGCCGTGGATAGACTGGACAGACTTGCCGACCCTGATTTCCGCCCCGGATGTCAACGCGAAAAAGTTTGCGTCGCGCTGCCCCATTCCTCAGCAGTTCGCTTGACAGCCAGCATCCATGCGGCCTGGCGGCGGCTTCCCAAGGGCATTCCCCAGAGTTGTCCACAGTTGCGGTGGACAGGTGGCCACGCCCGCCCAACTGACCGGGAAAACCCTCTCTTCTCGAGGCTTGAGTTCCGCCGCCGCGGCGTACCTTTGGAAGCCTGAGAGGGAGATCGTCATGAACACCGCCGCCACCCCCACCGCGCTGCACGGCAAGTCGATGCCCGACATGTCCATCGCCTGGGAAGCGCCGCCGTCGCTGCAGCACCTGGTCGTCCGCAACGACGACGCGGGTGAGGTGCCCACCTGGGCCGAGACGATGCCGGTGACGCTCGAGGCGATGAACGCCCCCGTGGTGTTCCGCGAGCCGCTGGCAGGCCTGTCGGTGCGCGACATCGACGAGCCCGAGATCTTCAACGTCTTCTTCGGCGCCAGCCCCACGCCGTCGCGCCGCGCGGCCTGAAGACGCCGTCGCTCAGCCCACCCGCGGATCGAGCACGTCGCGCAGCGCGTCGCCGATCGCGCTCAGCGAATAGATCAGCAGGAACATCGCCGTCACGGCGCCCACGAGCGGCCCCCAGATGTCGTTGACCATGTCCTGCGCCGCACCGGCGATCAGCAGGCCCCAGCTGGCGCCGTCCTGGATGCCCATTCCCAGGTAGGTCAGGATCACCTCGCCCTTGATGGCCGCCAGCAGCACCAGCGTGGCCGTGACGATGGTCACGTGCACGACGTTGGGCAGGATCTCCGAGAACATCACGCGCCCCGCGCCCGCGCCCACGCTGCGCGCGGCCAGCACGTAGTCGCTGCCCTGGTGCTTGAGCACCTCACCGCGCACCAGGCGCATGATGCCGACCCAGCTCGTGGCCGCGATCGCCACGCACATCGACGCGAGCCCCTTGCCCATGGCGTACGAGATGGCGGTGATCAGCAGGATGTCGGGCACCGACACCACCACCGAGTAGACCCAGTTGACGACGGCGTCGACCCAGCCGCCGAAGTAGCCCGCGGCCAGGCCCAGCGCGGTGCCGAAGGGCACGGCCAGCGCGGTGGTGGCCAGGCCGATCGTCACGGCCGTCTGCGCGCCGGCCAGCACCCGCCACAGCACCGAGCGGCCCAGCAGGTCGGTGCCCAGCAGCGTGGCCAGGGGCCACCCGGGCGGCGCCTGCGCCCCGCCGACGGCGGCTTCGGCGTCGGGCAGCAGATGCAGCCAGCCGCAGCTGGCCACCAGCAGGTACAGCGCGACCACCCCCAGGCAGGCGCGGGTGTGCGGCCGGCCCCACAGCGCGGCCAGCGCCTCGCGCGCGGCCGAGCGCGGGACGACGGCCGATGCCGGCACGGCGCTCATCAGGCAACCTCCGCACTGCGTGCTGCGGCGCGAGCGCCTTCGGGCGGCCGGGCGGCGCTCATGACAGCCGCACCCGCGGATCCGCGACCGCGTACAGCAGGTCGTTGAGCAGATTGAACGCCACCAGCGCCAGCGCGCCCAGCACGGTGACGGCCTTCAGGATCGGCAGGTCACCGCGCGACAGCGCGTCGATCGTGAGGTTGCCGATGCCCGGGATCGAGAAGAAGCGCTCCATCAGGAACGAGCCCAGGATCAGGAACGGCAGGGTCGTGACGTTCTGCGTGATGATGGGGATCCAGGCGTTGGGCAGCACGTGGCGCAGCAGCACGCGCCCCTCGGAGGCGCCCTTGGCGCGCGCGGTGCGCACCCAGTCGGCGTTCATGTCGGCCAGGAACAGCGCGCGGTACAGGCGGATGTCCGGCCCCATCAGCAGCAGCAACTGGATCAGCCACGGCAGCCCGAGGTACTTCACCGCGGACCAGCCGCCCTCATAGCCGTTGATCGGGAACCAGTCGAGCTTGAATGCCAGCAGGTACTGCAGCGCCAGCACGTAGACGAGCGCGGACACGCTCATCGCCGCGATGAACAGCGCGCGCGCCGCCTGGTCGAGGAGGCCGTCGCGGTGCCGTGCGATGAACAGCGCGATGGCCACGTTGACGATGCCGCCGAACACGAACGGCGGCATCGTCACCGACAGGCTCACGAGCGCGCCGGCCTTCAGCTGCGTGCCCAGGTCGTCGCCCGTCACGAAGGACGTGCCGTAGTCGAAGGTGACGATCTGGCGCAGGAAATCGAGGAACTGCAGCGGCAGCGACTTGTCCAGGCCCCATTGATGGCGCAGGTTGGCCATCGCCTCGGCGGTGGCGTGGTTGCCGAGCGCGGTGCGCACGGGGTCGGGGCCGAACGCGTTGAACAGCAGGAAGGTCAGCAGCGCCACGCCGAACACGGTCGGGATGGCCTGCAGCAGCCGGCGGACGACGTATGCGCCCATCAGGGGCGTCCCCGCGTCGTCACTGCACGCCTTTTCTCTTGCGCGCCATGTCCACGCTCAGGTACATGTGCTCCTGGATGAGCAGGTTGCGCTTGAAGTTGCCGACCCAGGCCTGCGTGATGCCGAACTTCAGCGGGTCGAACAGCACGATCAGGGGCACGTCGTCGGCGATCAGCGCGTTCATGATGCGCATCTGCGCCAGGCGCTCGGGGCCGTTGGCCATGAAGCGCATGGCCTGGTAGGCCTTGTCGTACGCCGGGTTCGCATAGCCCGTCCAGTTGCTGGCCGGCGGCGCGTTCGGGCCGTACAGCAGCTGGTAGAAGTCTTCCGCGTCGGGATAGTCGGCCTCCCAGCCGAACGACGCGAGCTGGAAGTTGCCGTTCTCGGCGGCCTTGGTGAACGTCGGCTGGTCCATGAAGACGCCCTTGGCCTGCACGCCGATCGCGGCCAGCTGCGCCTTGAGGAGGTCGAACTCGTTGTGCGCGGCCACGTGCGTCTGGAAGAAGCTGATCGTCAGCGGCGGCAGGCCCTTGCCGTCGGGGTAGCCGGCCTGGGCCAGCAGCTTCCTGGCCACCGCGAGGTCGTGCGGGCGCCCGGTGGCGCCGGTCTCGCGCTCGTTGCCGGGGATGTCCCAGGGCACCAGGCTGTTCAAGGGACGGCCGCGGCCGTTCCACAGCACGTCGACGATGGCGCGCGCGTCGAATGCCGCCGCGAGCGCCTGGCGCAGCGGCTTGTTCCTGCCCAGCAGCGGGTCGCGCAGGTTGACCAGCAGGTAGTCGGTCTCGAGGCTGGGGACGTCGTGGATCGCGAACTTGCCGGCGAACTCCGGCGCCAGGCGGAACGTGCCGTCGGGGTTGCGCTGCACCATCTTCGCGAAGTTGGCGCGGTCCATCGGGCGCCAGTCCAGCTCGCCGTGCAGGAACTTCAGCGCCGCGGGCTGCAGCTCCTCGATCAGCGGCATCTCCAGTTCGTCGACCAGCGGCAGGCGCTTTCCGGCGTCCTTGAGCAGCCCCTTGGCCGCATCGCCGGCTTCGCCCACGGCCGGATAGCTGCGGTAGTAGTCCGGGTTGCGCACCAGCCGGATCACGCCCTTGCGATCGATCTGCCGCGTGGCCATGAACGGGCCGGTGCCCACCGGATTCAGCGCGAAGCGCTCCTTGTAGAACTGCACCGCCTCGTGCGGCACGATGGACGTCGGCGTCATCGTCAGCGCATAGACGAACAGCGCGTTCGGGTGCGTGAGCCGGATCGTGAACGTGTGCGCGTCCACCTTGCGCAGTCCCGCCACGTCGCGCGAGGTGAGGTCGGCCGCGGGGCCGGCCTTGATCGTCGCGGCGCGGTAGTCGTCCAGGCCGACGACCGCGCCCTGCATCGCGAACCAGCTCTTGGTGTTGATGTTGCCGTCGGCGTAGCGCTTGAGCGAGTACAGGACATCGTCGCTCGTGAGCTCGCGGCCCTTGCCGCCGGGAAAGCACGGGTTGTCGACGAAGTGCACGCCGCGGCGCAGGTGGAACGTGAGCGTGAGCTGGTCGGGCGACAGCGTGGGCATCGCCTCGAGCAGGTCGGCCTCCAGCTTGTAGGGCCGCTCGAGGTAGGCGTAGGTGACCAGGTGGCTGTAGACCTGGTCGACCACCTGGGTCTCCGTCTGGCCGAAGCCGCGCGGCGGGTCCAGCGTCTCGAACTGCGAGATGCGCGGCACCGTCAGCACCGATCTGTCCTGCGCGGGCGCGGGCGCCGGCGCCGCGAGCGCGCCCGCGAGCGTCACGCCTGCGAGCGCGCGCGCGAGGGCCGGAGCGAGGCGGAACATGCTCATGGCCCCTTCCTCTTGGCCGCCATGTCCACGCGCATGAACTGCATCTCGGTGGTGAAGACGTTGCGCTTGTAGTTGGCGACCCAGGGCTGCACCGTGTCCACGCGCAGCGATTCGCGCAGCGGGATCAGCGGCACCTCCTCGCGCACGATGGCGTCCATCGCCTTGAACAGCGCGTAGCGCTTGGGTCCGTTGACCATGAAGCGCGAGGCCTCGTAGGCCTTGTCGAAGGCCGGGTCGGAGAACGCGCCGTAGTTCGGCCCGGGCGAGACGTTGCGGCTGTAGAGCATCTGGTAGAAATCCTCGGCGTCGGGATAGTCGGCGTAGTAGCTGTAGCTGGCCAGCTGGAAGTTGCCGGCGGCGATGGCGCTGGTGAAGGTGGGCGTGTCGTCGAACGTGCCCACCAGCTGCACGCCGATGGCCGCGAGCTGCGCCTTGAACAGGTCGAACTCGTTGCGGGTGGCCGTGTCGCCGGAGGGAAAGCGCATCTGCAGCGGCGGCAGGCCCTTGCCGTCGGGGTAGCCGGCCTGGGCGAGCAGCTTCCTGGCCAGCGCCACGTCGCGCTTGCGGGGCGGCGCGCCGGTGTCGCGCGCGCTGCCGGCGAGCTCCACCGGCACCAGGGTCTGCATCGCGATGCCGCGGCCGTTCCACAGCACGTCGATGTCGGCCTGCGGGTCGATCGCCGCGGCGATGGCCTGGCGCAGCGCCTTGTTCCTGCCCACCACCGGGTCGCGCATGTTGATGCTGATGTAGATCGCGTTGCCGCCCGGCTCGATGGCCAGCGTGAACTTACCGGCATAGCCGTCGGCGGGCTTGAGCGAGCCGTCGGGCGCGCGCGCCACCAGCCTGGCGAAATTCGCACGATCGAGCTCGCGGCGATCGAGCTCGCCGCGCAGGAACTTGAGCGCGGCGGGCTGCGGCTCCTCGATCAGCGGCAGCTCCAGCACGTCGACCAGCGGCAGCTTGCGGCCCGCGTCCTTCAGCAACCCCTTGGCGGCGTCACCCGGCGCGCCCGCGGCCGGGTACGTGCGGTAATAGCCGGGGTTGCGCACCAGGTGGATCGTGCCCTTGCGTTCGAGCGGCTGCATCGCCATGAACGGGCCGGTGCCCACGGGCGTGACGCTGAACCTGTCCTTGTACATCCGCACGGCCTCGACGGGCACGATGTCGGTGGGCGACAGCGTCAGCGCATACAGGAACAGCGGGTTCTCGTGCGTGAGCGTGATCGTGAAGGCGTACTTGTCGACCTTGTGCAGACCGGCGACGTCCATCGTCGAGACGTCGACGCCCGGGCCGGCCTTGGCGGTCGCGGCACGGAAGTCGTCGAGGCCGACGACCGCCCCCTGCATGGCGAAGAAGCTCTTGTTGTTGACGTTGGCGTCGGCGTAGCGCTTGAGCGAGTACAGCACGTCGTCGCTCGTGAGCTCGCGGCCCTTGCCGCCGGGAAAGCACGCGTTGTCGACGAAGCGGACGCCGCGGCGCAGCCTGAACGTGAGCGTGACCTTGTCGGCACCGAGCACGGGCATCGCCTCGAGAAGGTCCGGCTCGAGCTTGTAGGGCCGCTCCAGGTACGAGTAGGTCAGCAGCGTGCTGTAGACCTGGCGCAGCACCTGGTCGCTGAAGAAGTCGAACTGGCGGGGTGGGTCGAGGCTGTCGAACTGCGCCACTCGGGCCACGGCCAGCACCGCCGGCTCGGCCGCCGGCGCCGCGGCGACGGGCAGGATCGCGAGCGCGAGCGCGAGCGCGCAGAGCGAGGGACGCAGTGACTTCATGTCGATGTGCATCAGAGCAGATGGCACGCGGCCAGGTGCGTGTCGGTGTCGCCGACGCGGCGCAGCTCGGGCACGCTCTCGCGGCAGCGCGGCTGCGCCAGCGGGCAGCGCGCATGGAAGGCGCAGCCGGGGGGCGCGCGCAGCGGGCTGGGCACGTCGCCCTCCAGCGGACGGGTGGCGCGCCCGCGGCGCGGCACCGGGTCAGGCACCGCGGCGAGCAACGCCTGCGTGTACGGATGGCGCGGCGCGGCGAACAGCGCGGCGGCCGGCGCCGTCTCGACGATGCGGCCCAGGTACATCACCGCCACGCGGTCACAGAGCCATTCGACGACCGACAGGTCGTGCGAGATGAACACGTAGCTCAGCGCCAGCCGCTCCTGCAGGTCGGCCAGCAGGTTGAGCACCTGCGACTGGATCGACATGTCCAGGGCCGACAGCGGCTCGTCCAGCACCACCACCCGGGGCTGCAGCGCGAGTGCCCGCGCGATGCCCACGCGCTGGCGCTGTCCGCCGGAGAGCTCGTGCGGCCAGCGTTCGAGGTGCGCCGTCGCGAGGCCCACCAGCCCCGCCAGCTCGCGGATGCGTGCCTCGTCCACCGGCAGACCGTGCGCCTCGAACGGCAGCGCGAGCACCTGGCGCACGCGCTTGCGCGGGTTCAGCGAGGCGAACGGATCCTGGAACACGATCTGCACGTCGCGCGTCAGCGCCCGGCGCTCCTCGCGCGAGAGCGCCGCGACGTCGCGCCCCTGGACGCGCAGCGTCCCGGCGTCCGGCTCGACGAGCCCCACCAGCGCGCGGCCCAGCGTCGTCTTGCCACAGCCCGATTCGCCGACGATGCCCAGCACCTCGCCGGCGTCCAGCCGCAGGTCGACGCGCTGGACGGCGCGCACGCGTGCCACCGTGCGCCGCAACAGGCCGCCGCGCACGGGGAACCCGACGCTCAGGCCTTCGGCCTGCAGCAGCGGCGCGGGCGCGGTCATGGGGCAACCTCCGCACTGCGTGCTGCGGTACGAGCGCCTTCGGGCGGCCGGGCGGCGCTCACGCCAACCCGCCTTCCGGGAAATGGCAGGCCGCGGCATGGTCGTCGCCCGTGCCCGTGCCCGCGGACGCGACGCGCGCGAGCGCGGGCGCGTCCGTGCGGCAGCGCGCCTGCACGCGCGGGCAGCGCGCCTGGTAGCGACACCCGTCGACGTGCGTGCCGGCAGCGGGCACCGCGCCGGGGATGACGTCCAGGCGCGCGCCGCCGCGGCGGGTCTGCCCGGGCCGTGGACGCGCGCCGAGCAGGCCGATCGTGTAGGGGTGAGCGGGCCGCTCGAGCACGTCGAACACGCTGCCCTGCTCCACCACGCGGCCGCCATACATGACGACGACGCGGTCGGCGACCTCGGCCACCACCGCCAGGTCGTGCGTGACGAACACGATGCCGGTGCCCAGCTCGCGCTGCAGCTCGCGCAGCAGGTGCAGCACCTGTGCCTGGATCGTGACGTCCAGC
>Ga0068855_100002975_pt1 | contig 20707 bp, 24 predicted proteins | sample KBSCornC52_FD_66592 | JGI IMG/M metagenome (GOLD analysis project Ga0068855, IMG submission 66592) | Corn rhizosphere microbial communities from Kellogg Biological Station, Michigan, USA - KBS Corn C5-2 | ecosystem: Host-associated > Plants > Roots > Rhizosphere > Soil ...
GGACGGGAACAGACGGGTCGAGCCGTCCAGGAACATCATGTACCAGTCCGGCTGCGAGCCGGCCGACACCGCGGCCGGCTCGTACGGCCCGAACAGCCACACCGGGTTGATCTGCGCCAGCCCGCCCAGGGCCGCGCAGACGCCGAACACGATGAAGAAGAAGCCACCGGCCTTGGCCGCGTAGAGCGGGAAGACCCGCTCGCCGCTGACGGTGTCCTCGGTACGGCCGTGCCCCGGGAACTGGGTGTGCTTCTGCCGCACGACCAGCGCCAAGTGGGCCCCGATCAGGGCCGCCAGGATCGCTGGTATCAGCAGGACGTGCGCGATGTAGAACCGTCCGATGATCACGTGTCCCGGGAAGGGGCCACCGAAGATGAGGAAGGACACCCAGGTGCCGATGACCGGGATCGACAGCATGATCGCGTCGGCGATGCGCAGGCCGGTTCCCGACAGCAGGTCATCCGGCAGCGAGTAGCCGGCGAAGCCCTCGATGATGCCCAGCGCGATCAGGCCGAGCCCGATCATCCAGTTCAGCTCACGCGGCTTGCGGAACGCTCCGGTGAAGAACACCCGGAACATGTGCACGAGCATGGCCGCGAGGAACAGCAGGGCCGACCAGTGGTGGATCTGCCGGATGATCAAGCCGCCGCGCACGTCGAAGGTGATGTCCAGCGTCGACTTGTACGCCTGCGACATCGTCCGGCCGTCCATCAGCTTGTACGAGCCGTGGTAGACGGTCTCGGACATCGACGGATCGAAGAAGAACGTCAGGTAGGTGCCGGTCAGCAGCAGGATGATGAACGAGTAGAGCGCGATCTCGCCCATCATGAACGACCAGTGGTCCGGGAAGACCTTGTTCAGCTGCTTGCGCATCGGCCCGGCGAGGGCCAGGCGCTCGTCGAACCACTTCCCGGCCTTACCCTGCGCGGTGCGCGGCTCGTCGCCGCGGCGGGCGGTCGTACGGGTCACGAGTCACTCCCCGCCGATTGGGTGTCGAGCAGACGGTGTCGGGGTCACGGCCTCTCCCAAGAGCCGGAACCGATCGCTTCCTTGTAGTCCACGCGGACGACGAAGTACTGGCGCCCGTCCGCGCCGACCTGCACGTCGATCGGCAGCCTCGGCAGGCTGCGCGTAGCCGGTCCGAACATGCGATTCCGGGTGTCCTCTCGTCAGTCAGACTGGGGTGGAACGACTCACTTTGACAGTTCAGAAATGGGTTGTCAAACCCATTTTGCTGGTAATTGCGGAGCTTGGTCACCGCATCGAGTACCGGTGGAGGCTCACTGTCCAGCGAGCACGCACCCGAGCACGAAGAGCGGCGCAGGCCTGCCGTTCCCATCGATGAGCGCGGGATCGAAGCCCAGATCTGGTGGCGCGGCCTTAGGTAGTGGCCGTCTCGACGGCCCGTTCGGGGACCGCTTCGGTGGCTGGTGAGGCCGACCCGCGCTTGGGGTTGGCCGGGAGCAGCACGGCGATGAGGACGGAGGCGAGGCTGAAGGCAGCGGTGATGAGGAAAGCGACCCGGCATGTTGGTCGTCGATCCCGATCGTGGCGGCCGCGACAATCGGCACCAACATCAGACTCATGCCCGCCCCGGCAACTAGCGTCGGTCCCAGTACGGAGGACGCGTAGTCCGAGTGGACTTGGATTCTTGACAGCCACGCCATGCCCACGGCAGCGACGATGCCGCCGACGACGATCAGCATGCGCGGGCCGAAGATCGGCACCATTCGTTGGCTCGCGATCGCACCGATCGCCGTGACAACCGTCATCGGCACCAGGGTCAGCCCGGTACGGATGGCGCTGTAGCCGAGGACCTGCTCCTGGTACAGGGAAAGGAAGCAGACGATCGCTGTCATGGTCATCGGCGTTTGTCTAACCGGCAAGGTCTCTCGGTTCGCCGTCGGCCGTCGACTCGTCCGGACGGTGTACAGCCTTCGCGCGGGAGCCCACCGGCTGCCAGGTGGCCGGCCCGAGGAGCGAGCCGTGAGGTGGACCCCACGAGCCTTCGGAGTAGCGGGCGGGCTGGTCAGGCAGGTCGAGGATGTCTCTGACGATGCGCCACTGCTGCTCGATGGCCTCCCAGCGCACGAAGCGGCGGTCCCGGCCATGGATGACGTCGTCGATCACTCGTTCGTAGGCGTCTTGGCGCGGTCCCAACGCGTCGTCGAAGTTCACGTTCAACGTGACGGGCGCGTTGTTCGTGTTTTCGCCCGGGGCTTTGGTTTGGAGCGAGATGGAGACGCCGTCCTGCCGTCCAAATCTGAACCGGACTACGTCGGGTGCGTGAAGCTGGTTCGGGTGGTCTGAGTTCGCGGCTTGTTTGAACACCGCGACTGCCTCTGTCACGGCATCAGAAAGCTGCTTGCCCGCGCGGACGCGGAACGGCACCCCGGACCACCGTGGCGAGTCGATATGCAGTTCCGCCGCGATGTAGGTCTCGGTTCGTGACGTGTCAGGCACGCCGTCCTGCGACCGGTAGCCGTCGTACTGACCGCGCACGATCTCCTTCGGGTCGATCGGGCGAATCGCGCGAAGCAACGCGGCCTGCGCGTCGTGGAAGGCCTCGTTGGTGTTGTCGCGGGGACGGTCCATCGCAAGCAGTGAAACGACTTGGAGGACGTGGTTCTGGAGGACGTCTCGGGTGGCGCCTACGCCGTCGTAGAAGCCTGCGCGGCCCTCTGTACCAATCCGCTCGGCGAACGTGATCTCGACGTGGGAAATGTGGTCCTTGTTCCAGGTCGGCTCGAGGAGTTCGTTGTCGAACCGCAGGACTTGGAGCCCTTCGACGGGTTCCTTCTGGAGGTAGTGGTCGACTCGAAATATCTGCCGATCCTCGAAGGCTCGACGCAAGGCATCTTCCAGCTCACGAGCAGTCTGAGGATCGCGGCCGAACGGCTTCTCCACGACGACTCGGCCACGTCGGGCGAGCCCGGACTGACGCAGGCCATCCAGGATCTTGGGGAACACGACGGGCGGGGTGGCCAGATAGAAGACGGGTGTGCTGGCACCCACGAGTTCTGCGGCGAGCCGAACGTAGGTGGTGGGGTCTGCGTAGTCACCGGTGACGAGCCGAAGCCCGCTGGTAGCTTGCGCGAACGCGTGTAGCGCCTTCGCTTGAGTCGTGGCTACGGCCCGCCGCGCGACGGTGCCGAGCTCGTCATTCGACCACGGTGAGCGAGCGACGCCGATGATGTCCGCATGCAGCTTCCCGTCCAGCGCTAGCCGGCCGAGCGCGGGGAACAACTTCTTGGCCGCAAGGTCGCCGGTGATGCCGAAGATGATGACGGCGTCTGAGCGATCCGCTGTGTTCTGGGTCCTTGGCATTGGACTGGTCATGGCGAACTCCGGAATCCGGTTGGGTGGCGCTTTGGTCCGTGCGCCGCCGGCCGCGTGTTGACGATCGTGGGTGCGGTCGGCGGCGCACCTAGGAGACCCGAGTCAGACCGCGGTTGCGGGGTCAGTTGCTCGGGGTTGGACGGGGCGAGGGGAGGTTGAGGTGGCCGGGAATGCCGATGACCCTGAGCCTCCCGTCCAAGGATCGTCTCGGTGAAGCGCCGCAACGCGGTACCGCTGCGGTGGCCAGCGCGGGATCACCGATACGTTGAAGGCTGTCGAGCCGCGTTGCCAAAGAAGCGGTCTGCGGCACGGCCAGCTGCGAGGTTGACCGCCTCGGGCGAGCGGCTTCGGTCAGCTTGGGAGGCCGTCGAGCAGGCTGAAGCGGGCATCCATTGCGATCGTTCGGACGTCGATCAGCTCCTGATATTCCGGGGAGTTGTACCACTTGATAACCGACTCGTGGTCGGGAAACCGCATGAGTGCCCCCGAAGTGAGCGAGCCGTCGCCGTGCACCAGTTCCCACTTACCGGCGGCCAGAGCCTCACCTCCGTGCGCCTTGGCCGTCTGCCCAGCCTTGCTGGCGTATTCCTCACGGTAAAGATCCGGGTCGTTGACCGTGAATTCGACAATCACGTACGCGCTCATCCGAAACTCCTTGGTTCGAAAGTTGTCAATCGTCAGTTGCGATCTAGGGCTTCACGCGGCAAGGTCACCGGCCGCACCCGTCAGGTCGCGACTCGGCCGCCGTCGACGGGCAGAGTGACGCCGTGCACGAAGCTGGCGTCGTTGGTGGCGAGGAACACGATCGCTGCCGCCAGTTCCGCAGGATCGGCGACGCGTGCTGCTGGTGCTAGCGCTGCGTGCGCGTTCACGATCTCCTCCGGGGCTGCTTCCATCATCCGGGTGCGTGTCGGGCCGGGCGCCACGGCGTTGACGCGGACACCCTGACCTCCGTATTCGGCGGCCCAGGCCTTCGTCAGCAGTTCCAGAGCCGCGCGGCTTGAGCCGTACAGAGCCATGCCGGGTTGGCCGAAGCTGGCGACCATCGTGGAGACGTTGACGATGGAGCCCCAGCCCCGTTCGGCCATGCGCGGCGCCAGCGCCGCGACGAGGAAGAACGGCACCTTGACGTTGACCGCGAAGGTCTCGTCGAAGTCTGTCTCGGTGAGCGTGCTGCTGGGGCCCATCACGGCGACGCCGGCGTTGTTGATGAGGATGTCGACGTGACCGTCGCCCGCCTCGGTGGCCCAGTCGACCAGTTCCCGGGCCGATTCGAGGTCCCTCAACGTGGTGAGCCTGTACGTCGCGCTGCCGCCGTTGCCCTCGATCTCGGCGACCACGTCCTTGGCTCGTTGTTCATCGCGCCCGACGACCAGTACGTGAGCGCCGCGGGCGGCCAACGCGAAGGCCGTAGCCCTGCCGATACCGCTCGTCGACCCGGTCACCAGCGCTGTCTTGCCCTTGAGATCAGTCATGCGATCCGTGGTCTCCTCGCCTCAGAATGGGTGGTGCAACCCAGTCTGTCGAGTCGACTCTGAGTTGTCAAACCCAGAATCGCTGCTAACATCGCCTGCATGGTCAACGAGACGACTGACCGGCCACGGCTCACCGCCAAGGGAGCACGTACCCGGGCCCGGATAGTGGAGGCGGCCGCCGGCCTTATCCATGAACGCGGGATCGCGGCTACCACCTTGGACGACGTCAAGATCGCGGCGGGAGTCAGCGGCTCGCAGATGTACCACTACTTCCCCGACAAGAACGATCTCGTCCAGGCGGTCATCGACTACCAGGCCCAGACCATCGTCGAGCGGAACCGGCAGGCGCTCAGCGGCGCGAACGGGGTCGAAACCTGGCGGAAGATGGTGATGACCGCGGCGAAGCGAACCAAAGCGAAGGGCGGTTGCGCGCTCGGTTCCCTCGGCGGTCAGCTCGCCGAGAGTGACCCTGAGGCCCGAGCGCTCATCGCGGCCGGGTTCGATCAGTGGGCAGCTGCCCTCAGCGACGGACTCCGAACCCTTCATGCCGACGGGAAGCTGCCACCCGGCGTCGACCCGGACGACCTCGCCACCACGCTGCTTGCCACCCTCGAAGGCGCACTTCTACTCGCCCAGGTACAACGCAGTACCCGACCAATCGAAGTCGCCGTCGATACGCTCCTCTCGCTTGCCATCGACAGATGAACTCACGGCGGTTCCATCACTGGTACCGCCGTGTTGACCCATCGCAGTTGGCTGATGCTTGAACATCGACGCTCTGTGCTTCGCGAATCGTCCATCGTTCATGACGACAACACCTCGTCGCGTCCACGGGTCGCTCCCGTCTGGCATTCCCTGAGTTCACGGCACTGACGTGACTGCCCGTGCCTTCTCACCTGGACTACTCGCGTCAGGACGGATGAAATTCCATGACAGCTGCTCGGCCAGGCGCGGCGTTCAACCTCGACCTCGACGGGACCCTGATCTCGGGTCGCTACGTTGAAGTCGACCCGCCGCACCGCCTGGTCATTGATTGGGATCGTCAAGTCGCCGACGAGGCGGCGTCGACACCCACGCCGATCGAAATCACGTTCACTCCGACGGGTGACGGCACAGCGATGACTGTCCAGTTCCCCGGACAAAGTGCGGAGGATGCCGCCTTCTATCGGGAACTGTGGAGGCGATACCTAAACCGCATCGCCGCTGCTTTCGACGGCTCTGAACCGAGCGCATCGCGTGGCAGTTGAACCTGGGAGCGCGGTAACGAGTGGCTACGCACGGAGTACTTCCGAACCGACTTGCCGCAACCCTCCTCGGCCTAGGTTTGCGCCCCCAGTACGGGCCATGCCCCCGCACTTCGTCAGCCCGGGTGAGTGATTGCTCGCGTAAAGTGCGCGAACTGGTGACGGATGGCGGCTGACCGTCCGCCAGTGATCGCGAACGAACCGATCGGAGGAACGTTGACGTACGTCATTCCGACCTTCCGTCAGTTCGTGACCGAACTCGACGTCGCCGCTGGCGGTGCGCCCGCACCGACGCCGGGTGCAGCGGCTCATCCGGTAACGGCGTGGTTGGCTGGGCGGACGGTGACTGACGTGGACTACCTGTGGCAAAGCTACGACGAATTCGTGTTCAGCAAGACCGAAGCGATGAAATCTGACCCGCAATGCCCATGGACGGACAGCCAGCCGTGCGACCTGCTCGCCGAGGACATCATCGTTGGGCATTTCGGAGCACCGTGGTACGAGGCGCACGTGACGAACGCCGCGACAAGCAAGCTGTCGAAGGGCTTCCTCGGCGGGGTGGACCAACCGCTTTCCACCGTCCTCTACATCCATCGTGTTCGGGAGCTTGCCCGGCGGCTCTACCAGCTGCAGAGCTTCGCCTGGTTCGAGACCTACCTCGACAAGCTACGCACCAATGGCCGGAAGCCTGCTTGTCATCCCACCGGGACCCGGCGCACCTGCACGCCATGCCGGCAGCCGAGGCTGTCCAGCCGCTCGAGCAGTGACGCGACGCGTCGACGACGATCAGGAGCTAGCACACGCTGCCGAAGCAACATGGATGTGAATCGATTGCGTGCGCTCCGGTCTGGATGTTCATCGGTCCGCAGCGCAGTTAAGTGAGGTCCAGCGGGGTCCGCCGGTGAGGCGGGGCAGGCTACGGACCGGCGATGCCTGCCACCGCAGTTGCGGCTGGGTTGGTCGTGGTGATCCCGCCGACCTTGTCGGTGGTCTCCAGGGGGATCCGGCAGCCGTTGAGCCACAGGCCCATGAAGATGAAGAACGAGATCGACAGGATGTACTTGCGTGTCGAATCGTCACCGAAGGTGGCGAGCATTTCGCTGAGCGTGTCGTCGGTCAGCGTCTTCGCGTTGGCCAGCTCTTCGACGGCGCGGCCGAGCAGGACGTAGTCCGAGTCGATACCTGTGACGGGGCCGTCCGAGGCGATGGCGGCGATCTCGTCTTCGGTGAGCCCGAGGTTGCGGCCGATCTTCGAGTGGAGTTGCCACTCGTAGGGTGCGTTGATGGTCTTGGCGACGCGCATCATGCACATCTGTCGGTGTTTCGGGTTGATGCCGTCGGGACCGAAGATGGCGTTGACCACGTCGATCACGCCCGCGAAGTGCGCTCCGGTGCCGGCGAACATCTTCACGACGTTGAGGGTCATGTCGGGCCGGTAGGTGCCACCGTAATACGTCTCGATGACTGACCTGACGACGTCGTCGTCCGGGAGCGGAACTGTCACGTTCGCCGCGTAGGTAGTCGGGATGTTCATGCTGATGTCCTCCTCAACCCCGACTTCAGGCCGGGTTGTTGTTCGACGTTGCTTGGTTCGGGCGAGGCGAGTTGCGTTCGATGCGGTCGAGTTACCGTCTCCACCGCGAGGCTTGTCTCCTATCAGTCGAGGCCGGCAGTTCGTCCCGGCGGTTGGGTGTGGCCATCAGGCAAGGAAACGGTGGATGGCCTCGTTGGCGTGGTCCTGGAAAGCCGGGTTGGCGAGGTCGGGGAAGATGTCGGCTTGGTTGACCACGGGACCGGTGATCGTCTTCGCCGCGCTGGCGTAGAACACGCCGCTGGACAGGGCCGGGTCGGTGACCCCGTCGACCAGTCGTTTCGCGCCGATCTCGAGCTTGTGGGAGATGCCCAGGGCTGGCATGACGTACTTCGCGGCCAGACGCAGCGGCAGCTTCAGGTCGTTGGGGGCTTGGGTGCCCGTGGTGTTGCCGGGGCTCATGGTGATGAACCGACGCTCGGGGTGTTGCCGGGCCAGATAGGCCATCCACAATGCGCCGATGTACTTGACCTGGCCGTAGGCCAAGCCCAGGTCGGTTTTGCGATCTTTGAAGTAGCTGCCGTCGATGGCGGCGGCGAGGTCATCGGTAGACGTCGAGGCGAACGACGGCCGCTTCAGGCGCATCTTCGGGACGCCCCGGGCTGCCTCACTTCCGACGAACAGCGCCACCTCGCCGAGCCGATCCTCGGCCAGAAGGGTCTCCAGGAGAACGACGTGACCGAGGACGTTCGACGCAAACATGTAGGTGACCCCGTCAGCGGTCAGGTCCATCGGCGTCTTGCCGCCCATCCCGCCTGCATTCATGACCAACGCGTCGAGCGGTCGGTCGAGCCCCGCCAGGCCGGCGCGGACCGAGCGCGGGTCGGCAACGTCCACGAGCACGGTGTCGAAGATGGGCCGGCCGGTCACCGCTTCCAGCTCGGCTTTCGCCGCCGTGGCCCGATCTTGGTTTCGGCACGCCAGGTAGACCTGGCCGGTATCGGGAAGTAGAGCCAGCTGCCTCGCCGCGTCCTTACCGATACCGGAGTTCGCGCCGGTGATCAGCACCGTCTTCCCTGCGGGTGCGTTCATGATCGCGATCCTCCGCCTTCCTGTAGGGTTGTCGCGGCGGAAACCTTCTGCCGCGTTTCCGACACCGCTGTGCTTCGGTACGAGGTGGTCGACGCCGGTGCTTAGGGAAGACCTTCTTTCGGTTCCTCGACGGTCGGTTCCGATGAGCTTTCCTCGGCCGGGTTCTCGAGTGAGTACGGCCGATGGGTGCCTGCGGCGTTGAGGGTCAATCCGACACCGAACCTCGCCTTGGATTCAGGAGCGATGCTCGTCGAGGAAATCCCGGTTGGTCTGGCCAACCTCGATCAGGTGACCGTCCGGATCGCGCAGGTAGCAGCGAAGTTCTGCGCCGCGGTCAATGGGCGCGGAGAGGAATTCCGCCCCTTTGGCCGTCCAGTCGGTGTAGACGCCGTGGATGTCGGCGACTCGGATGTTCAGGAAGCTGCTGGCCGTGTGCGGGTCGGGCGCGGTGAGAGTGACGTTCGGCTTGTCCTCGGTTGGCGGACCGCCGCCGTTGATGATGATCCAACCGTTCGCGAGGGCGACGACGGTGGGCTCTCCCTCGAGGACTACTTCGCCTCCGAGCACATCGGCGTAGAAGTGCTTCGAGCGAGCTACGTCCTGCGACACGAGGAAGTGGGTGAGCACGATGCCCGTTTCCGGGGCCGGGAAATCCGCCATGTCGATCTCCTTTTCACGCTGTGGTTGGTGCGTTGAAGGTCGTCGTTCTGTCAGGGGCCTGCGGCAGGCGCCTCGGTGGGGCGCGCTTGCCGGTCGGCTGTCAGTTGCTGTAAATGCGCTCCGGCCGGACCAGTACCGCGGCGCGCCGCTCCTGAGCCATCACCCGGTCGTACTCGTCCCAGTTGTCATGCGTACCGCCGGCGGCAGCGAAGATCTCGCGACGAAGCAGCCGTAACCGTTCGGCGTCCAGCCACGGCTGGGGGTCATCAGGTCCGGCGACTTCGGCGCGGCCTTCCACCGCCGCCCACTGCCAACCGTCACGGAAGGTGGCCGTGATCTGGGGTCGCGCGCGGAGGTTGACCAGTTTGACCGCACCGGCGGTGACCAGCCCTAGGACGGTCTCGCCTGTAGCGGGATGCGCCAACACGCCAGCGTTGACCAAGGATGATTGGATGGTGCCGTTGGACCGCAACGTCGAGACGACGACCAGCCCACTCTCCTTACGGGCCAGGGCGGCGGCGTCCTGCAGGGTCATCATCACGGGGCCTCAACTCTCACGCTCGCCGCGGCGGGAGTGAAGCGCCACCCGTCCCCGTCTTTCACGATGTGACCGACGCTGGGGGTGGCGAAGTGGGTGCCGAATACCAGCGAGTCCTGGTCGGCGTACGTCTCCATGAAATCCGTGCGAGTCTTGATGGCCAGTGCGCGGTCGGTGTCGAAGTTGCTGCGCACCTGAGGGTCGTCCAGCTGCACCGGATGCAGGATCGCATCGCCGGTGATGACCGCGTGCTGGCCGCTCGATCGGATCTCGACGCTGACGTGGCCAGGGCTGTGCCCCGGTGTCGGCACGAAGAACACCTCGGGGGTGACCTGGTGATTCGACTCGACCAGGTCGTGCAGCCCGGCGTCGACGATCGGGGTCACGGAATCCGCGATCGCCTGGTCAAGTGAGGCCATCTGGTCGACGGTTTCGGGCATGTCGCCGAGACCGTGGTCGGCTCGGCTCCAGTGCTCCCACTCGGTACGAGCGAAGACATAGCGTGCGTTGACGAAGGTCGGCACCCATCGATCACCGACCAGTCGCGTGTTCCACCCGACGTGGTCCATGTGCAGGTGGGTGCACAGCACGATGTCGATGGACTCCGGAGGGTAGCCGGCTTCTTCGAGTCGTTCGAGGTACGGCAGTTCGAGGTGGTTCCACCCGGGGAACCCGCGGTCCTTGTCATTGCCGACGCAGGCGTCGACCAGGATTCGCTTGCCGTCGGACTCGACGACGAAGGAGTGGACCGAGTAGCGCAGCGACCCGTCCGGTTCGGCGTAACTGGGGTGCAGCCAGCCGATCGACTTGATTCGTTCCTCGTCGGCCCCGTCGAACATGAACGTCGGAGGGAATCCTCCCGATTCGAATTCGAGGATCTTGGTGACGGTCACGTCACCGACGTGCCAGCGTTCGGCAGATGTCACGGTGCACTCCATTGGAAGGGTTGGTCGGAACAGCGCGGTGGGGTGAGGCAGGGAAGTCGGTGGCGGTCGTCCGCCGCGGTCATGCCGCCGAGGGGTCGGCCGTGGCTGCGGCCGGCATGGGCTCCGACTCGGGAGTGGCGGTCGCGGCGGACTCTGTGTGCTCGCGCTTCGGGGTCAGTCCGAGGGAGACTGCGGCAGCAGCTGCGCAGAGGGCGGCGGCGACCCACCACAGGACGTAGAAGCGGCTGGGGTCGCCGGTGACCTCTGCTCTACCGAGGATGACCACCAGAATCGACGCCCCGAATACGCCGCCGACCTGGCGACCGCTGTTGACCACGGCACTGCCGGTGGCGCTCAACTGGGGGGGTAGGTCGTGGGCGGCGGAGCCGATGATGGTCGGCATGGTGAAGCCGAAGCCGATGCCGATCAGTATCCAGCCGGGCAGGATTGCCGCGGCGTAGGTATGGGTCCCGTCATGGAGGGTCAGAAGCATGAGCACTTGGCCCGCCGCGATCATGGCGAAGCCGAAGGCGACCACGGCTCCTACGGAGAAGCGCTGATTGAACCTTTGCGCGACGAATGACGATGCGACGATGGCGGCCGGCCCGGGAGCGATCGCGAGTCCGGTGGTGATCACCGACCAGTGCCACGACTGTTGGAGGAAGAGGCTGAGTCCGAGAAGCTGCATCCCGAAGATCGTGGCGGCGATGACGATAGCGATGTTGGCGGCAGTGAAGACCCGGCTGTGGAACATCCTCGGGTCGATCACCGGCACCGCTGCACGCCGTGTACTGACGACGAAGGCGAGGCCTGCTGCTGCCGCGACGACCCAACTCGTGATGATCTTGCCGGATCCCCATCCCCAGTCGGCTCCGTTGAGTAATCCGAGTGATACGGCGCCGATGGTGACGACGATCATGAGGCTGCCGAAAAGGTCCGGTATGCGCGTCGAGCGGTCGTGACGCACGTTGGGGATCAGTTTCCAGGTGACGAGGACGGCCGCAATGCCGATGGGGAGGTTGATCGCGAAGATCCACCTCCAGCTCACGGACGTCAGGAGGCCGCCGACCACCGGGCCGAGTGAACCCGCGGCTGCGCCGGTCACTGTCCATAGGCGGACGCCTCGCTTGACCCGGTCCGGTGGGATGGTCGTGAGCACGAGACCCAGGCTCGACGGGATCAGCATCGCGGCGCCGATGGCTTGCACGCTGCGGAACCCGACGAGCGTCCACAGGTTCGGGCTGACGGCGCAGGCCAGGCTGGCCACGGTGAAGACGGCGAGGCCGAGCATGAAGGTGTTCTTCCGGCCGTACTTGTCGGCGAAGCGCCCGGCGGGGATGAGCAGCGCACCGAAGAACAGCGCGTAGGCGTTGAGCACCCAGGCGACGTCCGACAGCGAGGATTGGTAGTGGAGGCTGACGCCGATGTCGTGCAGCGCGACGTTGACCACGAACATGTCGAGCAGCGCCATCACGTTGGCTGTGGCCAACGTGGCCAGCACGATTGCTGGGTGGCCGTGCCCCGATTCGTCATGCGGAGACGGGCTGGCCGCCGGTTCGTTGCTCGGTGGAGGGACCGGCAGAGCTGTGGCAGCGCCGCTCAACCCTCGACTGTTTCTGCGCATTCGTGATCACTCCCCGGGGACGAACACGACACGGCCACGGACCGCACCTGATTCGCTGTGTTCGTGGACGAGCGGGGTGTCGGCGAGTGGCCGCCGGTCACTGATGTCCAGGCGGAGAGTTCCGTCCTGTACGCGTTGAACGATCTGCGTCAACTGGGCAGGGTCGCTGCGGACATGGATGAACTCGACCCGCACGTCATGCTCCGGGAATTCGCCTCCCGGCGAGGTCGCCGAGACGAGGACACCACCGGGCTTGGTGACGTCGAGCAGCGCCCTGGTGTCCTCGGCCGACCCGGCGACCAGGTTGATGACGAGGTCGACCGGTTCGCGCACCGCCTCGCCGATCTTCACCTCGGTGTAATCGATGACCTCATCGGCGCCGAAGGAACGGACCGTTTCGGCGCTGCGGGCGCTGGCGGTGGCGATCACCCGGGCTCCGGCCCCATTGGCCAGCTGGACGGCGAAGCCACCCACACCACCGCCGGCACCGTTGATGAGGACCCGCTGGCCCGACGTGAGCCCGCCGAGTTCGAACAGCGCCTGCCACGCCGTGAGCGCCGCGACCGGAATCGCCGCGGCGTCCGCCAACGGGACGTTGTCCGGCGCCGCTACCAAGACCGACGCGGGGGCAATCACGAACTCCGCGGCCGCGCCCGTTCCGGGCAGAGGCAGGAACCCGATGACCGCATCGCCCACCGCTGGCGTTCGAACGCCGTCGCCCAACTCGACCACGGTCCCGGCCACGTCGATACCCAGGGTGTGCGGGAGTGTGACGGGGTAAACCTGATCGAGGATCCCGGCGCGGAACCACGTGTCGATCGGGTTGAAGGCGGCGCCGGCCACCTGGATCAACACCTCGCCCTGTCCAGGACGTGGTCGGTCGACGTCCTCGTAACGCAGCACCTCGGTGCCGCCGTACTCGTGGAAACGGACGGCTTTCATCAATGTTCCTTTCGATGGAGCTCCGGAGAGTCGGTGCGGCGTCCGCCCTTGTGTGGCGGCCACGACGTCGTTCGACGTCATGGGGCGGGGTCGGACGTGGGCGGCGAGCCGGTCTGTGACCGTCGTGGCGAGGCCGGAGCTGGTCCCCGCCCTCGTTACGGCAGCTCTGCCTTCGGGCTTCGGCGCCTTGGCCGTTGCCTGCCTCGCGGTGGCAAGGCAGGCGAAGTGACTACTTGTCGTCGGCGTCCCAGATCGCGCCGTTGGCGTCGCCCTTCAACCGGTCCAGCAAGACCGCTGCCGAGGTCTCCGGCGTGATGAGGACGCCCTGTTCGTGGGCTTGGACGAATCGGTCGCGGAGCGCCGACCCGATCCTCTCGGCCGGTTGACTCCGAATCCAGCCCTGCATGCTGCTGTCGACAGAACCGGGCCGATACGCGTTGACGGTGACACCCGTACCGGCCACCTCGGCGGCCAGATTCACGGTGTGTGCCTCCAGCGCTGCCTTGGAGGTCGCGTAGGCGTTGCCACCGATCATCAGGGTTGGCTGCCCGGCGATGCGGGCAGTGACGTTCACGATTCGCCCCCACCTCCTTTCCAGCATCTGCGGAAGGACGGCAAGGGTGAGGCGGACGGGTGCCACGAGGTTGATGTCGAGCGCGGCAGCCCACTCGGTGGCAACGACGTCGGTCGTGGGCTCAAGCGGCCAGACGACGGCTGCGTTGTTGATCAGAACGTCGATCCCGTCGAGGTCGTCCTGTGCCCGCTTCACGGCGGATTCGGTGGCGGCCCGATCGCCGAGGTCTGTCGGGAGCACCACCGCTTCGCCACCGAGAATGCGGATGGTCTGGGCCACCTCGTCGAGTTCAGTCTCGGAGCGGGCCAGTAGGGCGACGCGAACGCCTTCGGATGCCAGGGCCACGGCGATGGCTCGGCCGATGCCGCGGCCGGCGCCGGTCACCAGAGCGCCCTTGCCGGTCAGCGACTGGTTCTCGGTTGTGGTCACCCTCGTCCTTCCTTCTGCGCCCGCGCACCGCGCCGGCCCGACTTTGCGGTGATGATCAGGAGTCCTTACGCTCCGCCGCGATTGCCACGAACAGGAGCGTGCAGGTCTTCCCGGAACGGTTGTGCCAACGGTGAAAAGTTCCGTTGTGGATGAGGAAGTCGCCGACCTTGATCGTGATCTCGTGCTCGGTCCCGTCCTCGCCCGGGTAGGCGACGTTGGTCTCACCCTCGATGACCGTCACCAAGTCGACGGTGTCGGTGCGGTGCATTCCGCCACCTTCCGCGCCAGGGACCATGCCTCCCCCGGTACCGAGATCGATCTTGCTCGCGATCTCGCCGAGGTCCGGCGGCTCGTCGCCGAACGGCGGCATGACGTACAGGTCGGCGCGGATTCCACCGAGCGGACCGAACGCGCCCATCGACTGAAACGCGCCACGCACGTCTTCGGGACGCAACGGCAGATCGGGAACCCTGTCGAAGCCCCAGATGTTGATGACGTCGACGCTCTCCCGGTAAGCGGTGTCCAGGAGGTCGTCGGTCTGGGTGATGACACCGGTCGGGGTCTCCGCGGTGGCGAATCTACGGATGTCCATGCTGTCTCTCTCTCGTCGGTTCGACGCCCGCGGTGGGCGCCGAGTATGAGATGAACTGGAGTTGGTTAGTTGGGTTGGCAGGGTTGATGTGGCGTTCGTCGAGACGCCCTTTGTGCAAGGTCAGTCGGCCCTCGGTCGGTGGACACGGGGCATCGCTGTATCGGCGACCCCCTGAAGTCGCCTGGGGCCAAAATGTGGTGCGACCGGCTGACCGGTCGGGGCCCGTGAAGCGGTCGCGCACGACGGCCTGGGTTCGCCAAGGAAGCCGCGATGAGACGGTCTGGACCCCGTCGTCCTGATCTGTCTGCACACGCGGTCGCCAGGCCTGGCCACCGCAGACCCGAGAGCGACGTCAAGCTCATGCGTTCAAACTAGCTCACTGAAAAACTAAATGCAAAGGTATCTGATGAAGAATCCGTAGTAGACTTGAGGTCATGAACAGCAGGCAGCCGACGTCCCCGACGAATGACGGCCAGGCGACGGGACGGGATCTCGTGGACCTGGTCACCGAGGACTGGCGCCGGGAGATGCCCGACCTCGACCAGGCAGGCATCGAACTGACCAGACGGGTCATGCGGCTGGCCGGCATCCTCGATGACCAGCTCGCCGCCCACTCCGGGCGCTGGAACCTCACCAAGGGCGAGGTCAACGTGCTGGCCACTTTGAGATCAGTCGGCTCCCCCTACCAGCTACGACCCACCGACCTGAAAGCCCGGCTCCTCCTGTCCTCTAGCGGCATCAGCAACGTGCTCAACCGCTTGGAGAACAACGGTCTCGTGCAACGCGAGCCCGACAGCTCCGACGGGTGCAGCTGTTGGGTTCGCCTTACCCCGCAAGGCGTCGAGCGAGCTCTCGACTACGCACGCAGCTGGACAGAGGCCCAAATCGACACCTACAGAGCAGCGCCGCCCGCCGCTTTACGGCAGGCGTCCGACGCACTGCGCGAAGTCCTTCTCGCCCTCGGCGACGACGAGCCACGTCGTCGCGAACCGTGAAAGCCAAGTAGCTCGGATCTAGGGAAAATCGAGTGCCTGGCCCCCGACCAACCTGGCTGTGTCGTTGGAGACTGCCTTGAGCACCTCAGCCACTGCGACGACAAGATCGGCGCGCGCAGCTGCCTTCGCTAAGCGAGAACGTTTGATCGACGCTGCCGGTCAGCTTTTCCATCAGCAAGGCGTAGAACGCACGACACTCGCTCACATCGCTGGCCTCGCCGACGTTCCGCTGGGCAACGTCTACTACTACTTCAGAACCAAGGACGACATCGTCAACGCCGTCGTCAGTGCCCGACTCGCGGCCCAGGATGCCCTGTTCACTGCGATCGAACAGGCCCACCGCAGCCCCGCCATTCGCCTCAAAGCCTTCTTCAACGAGCTGGCTGGTCAAGCCGAGCTAGTGTCCCGCTATGGCTGCCCCTACGGCTCTCTCGCCACAGAGCTGCAGAACGGGGGCCATGGCGCAGATCGCGACATCGCAAACCTGATCCAGACATCGATCGACTGGGCGCACCGGCAGTTTCAGCAGATGGGACGCGGCAACCCCCGCGCGCTGGCCATCCAATTCATCGCCGCCTATCACGGGGCCGCCGTCTTGACCCACGCCCTTCACTCGCCGGACCTCATGAATCGGGAAGCCCGCCGAGTCGGGCGATGGATCGATTCACTGCGCGAATAGCAGCCGACCACCACGCAGAGGCCGCCGGTCAAGGCACCGAAGCAGGCAGCCGGACCGAGTCCAGGCCCGACGACCAAACGCTACTTCTTCACCCGACGGCTGCCGCCGTGCCAGTCCTCCTGCACGCCAACCTGGTCGGAGGTCACCCCGAAGCTGGCCCAACTGCGGCCGTTCGCGCAGGCTGCGTTTGAGCTCGGCAAAACCGGGAAATCCAGCCAAGCCGACGACGTGGTCCCACAGTTGACCCGCGTCGGCTTCGCTGGGTAGGCGGCTGATGACGGGGCCGAAGAACGCGACCCCGTCCGGCGGCTGGAAGTGGATGATCGGCGTGCCGACGTCTTTGCCCGTCAGGGCGAGGGCTTCGTCGGTCTCGTCCCGCAGTTCGGCATCGAGGGACTCGTCGTCCAACGCGTCGGCGAGGTCGACTGGCAGACCTGCGTTGATCAGTGCGGGTTCGAGGAACGGCCGTGTGGCCGGCTTCGTAGCCGGCTGGGAAGTGTGCCTCGTAGTCGATGTGGGCGTTGATCATCCGCAGTGAGATGAACCGCCAATCCACCGTGTAATCACGCTGAGCAGTGACGAGTCGGACCCATTTGCTGGTCATCCACGCGAACGGGCACAGCGGGTCGAAGTAGAAGTTGATGTCCGCGCGTACTTCGGGGTCGCTCAATCAGTCGATCCTTCTCTTCAGGAGCCGGAGTTCGCGGCGTGCTCGCGCACGTAGCGGATCAGCCCGACGACGTCCTCGGGTACGAGGCGGCCGATCAGGCCGGAGGAGTAGAGGCTGATGACGACGTTCCCGGCTGGGTCGAGGACGAAGCCGGTGGACTGCAGGAACCCGCCGTCCGGGTCGACGAAGGCTCCCGTTGCCTCGGACACGGCAGCAGCGTCGGCGCTGTGCCCGAACGGAAACGTCAACCCGTGCTTGGCGGTGAACTCGACGGTGGTGGCTTCGTCGTCGACCCACAGCGCGGCCACTCGGCCACCGACCTCGGCGAGGGCGTCGGTGGCGCGTTGGAAGGCGCGCAGTTGCGCGGTGCAGTACGGGCACCAAGCACCGCGGTTGAACAGCATCACGCCGAACCCACCGGCGAAGAGGTCAGGCACTGTGAGGGTGTCGTTGCCGGGCTGGGTGAGGGTGAGGGTCGGGAAACGCTCTCCCGGGTGCAGCAACGGCATGATGGGCTACTCCCATTGGTCGGTTGATGGGCACGGTCAATGCGGGTCGTTCGGGCCGTGCTTAGGTTGGGTTCGCGGCGTCCCAGATCTGGCCAGTAGCGGTGGTGGCCAGCCGGGGCAATAGCAGCGAGGCCGACTGCTCGGGGGTGAGCAGGGTGCCCTGCTCGTAGTTGCGGGTGAACCGGTCATGGAGTGCGGCGCCGATGTGCTCGGGGTTCTGCCCGCGGATCCAGGCTTGCATCGCAGTGTCGACCCCGCCGGGACGAAACGCATTGACGGTGACCCCGGTGTCCGCCAGTTCGGCGGCGAGGTTGAGGGTGTGCGCCTCCAACGCGGCTTTGCTGGTGGCGTAGGCGTTGGCGCGCAACATCCCAGCCGGATGGGCGGCGATGCCGCTCGAGACGTTCACGATTCGACCCCACCCACGCTCGAGCATCGCGGGCAGGAGCGTGAAGCTGAGCCGGGCAACTGCGGTCACGTTGAGCGCGATCGCGCCTGCCCACTCGTCCGGGTCGAGCATGGCGCTGGGAGCAAGGGGCGAGACAACGGCGGCGTTGTTCACGAGCACCTCGAGCGGTCCCCAACGGGCGGTGATCGACGCCAGCGCCGCGGCCACTTGGCCCGCATCCGTGACATCCGCAACGTGAACGAACGCTTCCCCGCCCTGGTCAGCAACCAGCCTGGCGGTGTGGTTCAGCTCGTCGACGGACCGGGCCACCAGCGCGACTCGCGCGCCTGCGTCGGCCAGCTGCAGCGCGACCGCTTGACCGATGCCGCGTCCACCCCCGGTGACCAGGGCCACCCGATCCGCCAAAGCCCCTCTAGCTGCCGTCACACCTGATTAGCGGCCTACGTCGGCCACGTCTTACCTCTGCGCACCCAGGCACCCGCCGAACGGCGGGACCGTAGGCTCGATGTCATGCAGCCGCGCGGAGTCTCCACGGCCCTTGACTCAAGTGCGCAAGACACCGCAGCGGCCGAAACCGTCGGCCTGGTCAGCCAAGGCGGTGAACGTGACGCTGAGTCGGCTGAATGGATTCGCACGCTCGGCAGTACCGGCCTGGTGCGCGAGCAGGCGTTGGCGCGGTTGCACGAGCTGTTGCTGCGTGTTGCCCGGAACGAACTGCATGGGCGTGGGGGGCAGCATCCGATCACCGGCCCGGAGCTGGACGACTTGGCCCACCAGGCCGCTGCGGACGCGCTGCTGGCGATCACCGGCAAGCTCAGCGGGTTTCGGGGCGAGAGCCGGTTCACCACCTGGGCCTATAAGTTCGTCATCTTCGAAGTCTCGACCAAGCTCGGCCGGCACTTCTGGCGGAAACCGACGGTCGCGCTCGAAGCCGAGGACTGGGACCGGTTGCCCGACCGGTTCGGGATGGACCCGGCCGACCACACCCAAGGGCGAGCGCTCGTCGACGCCGTGCACCGCGCCGTGGACGAGCACCTCACCGAGCGGCAGCGGCAGGTGTTCATCGCAATCGTGCTGCAGGGCGTTCCGCTCGACGCCCTGGTCATCCAACTCTCCTCGAACCGCAATGCGATCTACAAGACGCTGTTCGACGCACGAGGTAAGTTACGGGCCGCGCTCGCCGCTAACGGGTATCTGAGCATGGCCGCCGACACGGCTCCTGTGGCCTCAGCCGATGAGGATGGGGGGCGGCGATCATGACCGACTGGCCCGGACTAGAGCGTTTCCTGGCAACCGATCCCAACGATGTCGGTTGCGAGCAGGCGTTGGAGATCCTGCACGTCTACGTCGAGGCGGTCCTTGACGGCTCGCCCAGCTCGGCGGCCGACCGCTACCCCGGCGTGGCTGCCCACTTGGCCGCGTGCGGACCCTGCGACGACGACTTCCGCGGGTTACTCCGCGCCGCCGAAGCGACCTCGTGACCGGTGGCTACCCGGCCCCGCTCCCTCCGGTGAACCACACCGCCCCGGTCCCTCGTCGAATCCGCGCCGTCCTGAACGGGCACCTGGTCGTTGACACGACGTCGGCGTTGTACGTGTGGGAGTGGTCGCATTTCCCGCACTACATCCCGGTCGACAACATCGATCCGGCGGTGCTGGTCGATGAGCAGCACGAGCAGAGGCTTAGCCGGGGGACCGCGCGCCGCTTCGGCCTGCAGGTCGGGGACGTTGCCCGGCCGGCGGCGCTACGCGTTTACGGGAATGACGCCAAGGTCGACGGGTTGAGCGGGCGGGCGCGGTTCGAGTGGGACTCCGTGGACGCCTCGTTCGAGGAGGACGAGCAGGTCCTCGTCCACGCCCGCGACCCGTACGTGTGCGTGGACGCGCTGCGCGCGACCCGCACCGTACGGGTCGAACTCGACGGCATCACGCTGGCCGAGTCCAACTCGCCGGTGGTGGTGTTCAAGACCGGGCTGCCGACCCGCTTCTACCTCAACCGCACCGACGTCGAGTTCACCCACCCGGTCGCGACCGACACCGTGACCGCCTGCCCCTACAAGGGCGTCACCAGCGGCTACTGGGGCGCCGTGGTCGGTGACACCAGCTACGCCGACATCGCCTGGACCTACGACGTCCCAACCCGGCAGCTACTCCCGATCGCGGGGCTGATCGCGTTCTACGAGGAGAAGGTCGACACCTACCTCCACGGGCGGCTGCTCGACCGACCGGCTACGCGCTCCTCCTGAGCGACGCACTCGACGCGGACAATGTGCGCGGACGCAGGTAAGACCCCCGACTTCCGCGACGCGAATAGGGGAGAAACGTCGACCTGCAACGCCCGGCCACCTTTGCGCCAGGCTGGGGAGCCCACGATGATCACAGACGCCGATCTCCGACCGGGTCACGGAGATGCACGGCGTGGCGGATGCGCAGCCGCTCGACCTCACCCCGGCCAACGCCGACAACACCACCACGCTCCC
>Ga0068855_100002977_pt1 | contig 20699 bp, 17 predicted proteins | sample KBSCornC52_FD_66592 | JGI IMG/M metagenome (GOLD analysis project Ga0068855, IMG submission 66592) | Corn rhizosphere microbial communities from Kellogg Biological Station, Michigan, USA - KBS Corn C5-2 | ecosystem: Host-associated > Plants > Roots > Rhizosphere > Soil ...
TGGCGGCCGCGACCAGCGTGACGGCGAAGGCGGGATGGCGCGGCTTCGTCGCGATGGAGAAGAAGTTCATCTGGATTCTCGTGAAATCGACAAAAGCGCGGACGTTAGGCCCGGCGAATGACGACGTCGTGACGCGTCGATGAAACCCCGTGCCGGCCATCCTGGGGACGTGCGAAGATCCTGCGGCCGTACCGCCGTCGGGAATCCATGAAGCCTTTTGCCGCCGTTCTCCTCGCATTCGCGCTGCCGGCCTTCGGCCAGGACGTGCCGGAACAACTCGCGAGCCCGTTGCACGAAACCTGCGTCGCGCACGCGCAGGAAACCCTGCACGGCCGCTGGCGCATGGCGCCGGAAATGAGTTTCGATACCCCGAAGTTCTGCGCCTGCGCGGACTCGGAAATCCAGCATGACCCGTACTTCGGACGTCTCGCGCGAAAGCCCGAATCCGAGCGCGGACCCTCTTCCTGGGCGGCGCATACCCTGGCCGACCTGTATCTGCTGGACGGGATCGCCTGCTATTCGAGGACCATCGGCTGGCCCCGCGGCGCGGAGCCGGGCCTGCCCAGCCGTTCGCTGGAGGAAATTCGGGTGGTGCTCGAGATGCGCAAGGGCGCCCTCTACGCGGCCTACAACCAAGCGCTGAAGCGGAATCCGAAACTGGCCGGCAAGGTCGTGCTCGAATTCACCATCGAGGCGTCGGGCGCCGTCGAGGACGTCAAGGTGCGATCCAGTGAATTGGACGACCCGGCATTCCTCGACGCCATCAAATCGATTGCCGGCAAGATGCATTTTCCGCCGGAGCCGGTCGAAATGCTGGTGACGACTTATCCGCTGGATTTCCTTCCGTATTAGACGGACCGCGCGTGGGGCCGTTCGACCGAACTGCGCGTCAAATTGCGCCGCGGCGGGCCGGATATTCGGGGCCTGGTCTTTCCCGGAATTGAAGAAGGAATTTCTCGGCTCGGCCATGGTCGCGCAGGGCTGCCGGCGTACCACAAATCGCCCCCCGTTTCGATGACCGAACGAGAGTAGACTGCGCCCTTTTTTCCACTGCGACAGTGTCCGGCAGCCTCGCGCGCGAAGCGCGCCGCATCCCTCTCACCGGCTCGACGTTCATCCGTACGTTGGCCGCTCTCGACGACGTGTCCGCGCCCTCGGCGCCCGACGCGTTCGCGCAGCGGCTCGCCCAATGGTTCGACTGGACCCATGCGTTCTCGCTGTCGGCGGCGCTGGGTGATGCGTCCGTGCGCGCCGATGTTCCGTTGTTCGGCGGCGAAGGCGCGCTGGCCGCGGACGAGCGCGAGTTCGCGCGCGTGAAGGCCCAACTGGCCAAGGCGATCGCCGAGGCGCCGAACGGCGCCGCGCCGGCCCGGCGCGTGCAGCGCCCGCTCAAGGACCCCGTCGCCCCCGCCGAGATGCCCGTCGACTTCGCCACCTACCGCCAGCGCTACACGACGTGCCAACTGGCCATGGAGACTCAGGTCGTGCCGCTGCGCCGCCGCCTGCGCTCGACGCTCGCCGACCGCTCCGCCCGCGCTGCCAAGCTCGCCGAGCTCGACACGGTGATGGAGCAGGTCGTCGGCGCGCAGGAACGCGCGCTGCTGGCCACCGTCGCCGGCCGCCTGGAGGCGCGCTTCGATCAATTGAAAGGCGTGTCGACCGACGCCGCGACGCCCGCGGGCCCGTGGCTCGAGCGCTTCCGCCACGAGATGCGCGGCCTGCTGCTCGCCGAACTCGATCTCCGCCTGCAACCCTGCGAGGGCCTGCTGCAGGCCTGCCGCCAGTCGCTCATCCGCACATGAACCAATTCCTCCGCCACGCCGCCGCCGTCACCGGCCTGGCCGTCATCGCCTGGGTCGGCGCGGGCTACCTGCTGGCCAATCCGCTCGCGCTCGTGCTCACGCTGCTGATCGGCGCGTTCTACGTCATGGGCGTGCTGGAGCTGCACCGCTTCCGCCAAGCCACGCTCGCGCTGGACGCCGCGGTCGAGGCGCTCGCCGCCACGCCCGCCAGCCTCGCGGCCTGGCTCGAGCCGCTGCCCGCGGGCCTGCGCAACGCGGTGCGCCGCCGCGTCGAGGGCGAGCCGGTCGGGCTGCCCGGCCCCGCGCTGGCGCCGATGCTGGCGGGCCTGCTGGTGCTGCTGGGCATGCTGGGCACCTTCCTGGGCATGATCCTGACGCTGCGCGGCACCGGCGCCGCGCTCGAGACGGCCACCGACCTCGTGGCCGTGCGCAATTCGCTCATCGCGCCGGTCAAGGGCCTGGGCCTGGCGTTCGGCACCTCGGTGGCGGGCGTCGCGGCGTCCGCCGCGCTCGGGTTCCTGTCGGCGCTCGCGCGACGCGAACGCGTGGCGGTGGCGCAGCGGCTGGACGCGCGCATCGCCACCACGCTGCGCCCGTTCTCGGTGTCGTACCAGCGCGAGGAGCAGCTGGGCCTGCTGCAACGCCAAGCCGAGTTGATGCCGGCACTCGTCGACGGGCTCAAGTCGATGATGGCGACGATGGAACGCCAGGCCGAGGCCTCGCAGGCGCGGCTGCTCGCGAGCCAGGAACGCTTCCAGGGCCAGGCCGAGACGGCGTACACCGCGCTCGCGCAGTCGGTCGACCGCACGCTGCAGGCGAGCCTGACCGAAGGCGCGCGCATCGCCGGCGAGACCATCCGCCCGGTGGCCGAGGCCACGCTGGCCGGCATCGCGCGCGAGACGGCCACGCTGCACGCCACGCTCGCCGGCACGATGCAGTCGCACGTGGCACAGCTGTCGGCCAGCTTCGCTGCGAGCACCGAGCACACCGCGCAGTCGTGGCAGGCGCTGCTGGCGCGCCACGAGCAGTCGGCGCAGTCGCTGGCGGCCGAGGTCGAGGCCTCGCACGCGCGTTTCGCACAGACGTTCGAACAGCGCTCCGGCGCGTTGCTGGACGACGTCGCGCGGCGCCATGCCGGCTGGCAGGGCGAGATGGCCACGGCGCTGGCCGCCATGGCGCGCGATACGGCGACGACACAGCAGTCCATCGGCGCCACGGCCGCGGCGCAGCTCGATGGCGCGGGTGCACGCCTGGATGCGGCCGTCGATCGCGTGACGCAGGCCTGGGCCGACGCGGTCGCGCGCCAGCAGGAGGCCGGCGCCCGCCTGGCCGACGCGACCGGCCAATCGCTGTCGACGGCGGCCGCGGCATTCGAGCAGCATTCCGCGTCGCTGCTGAGCACGGTGCAGGCCGCGCATGCGGAACTGCAGGCCTCGTCGGCCGCGCGCGACCAGCAGCGCGTCGACGCCATGGCGGCCTCGCTGGAGGCGATGGCCGCCGCCTTGCAGGCGCAGTGGCAGCAGGCCGGCGCGCAGTCGCTCGAGCAGCAGCAGCGCGTCGTCGAGACGATGGAGCGCACCGCGCGCGACATCACGCAGCAGGCGCAGACGCAGGCGCGCGCGACCATCGCCGAGATCGGCAGCCTCGTGGCCGCGGCCTCCGAGGCGCCGCGCGCCGCGGCCCAGATCGTGTCCGGGTTCCAGGCCGATGCCGCCGCGCGCGACCAGCAGCGCGTCGAGGCGATGGCGCAGTCGATGGAGGCGATGGCCGCGTCGTTGGGCCAGCAATGGCAGCAGGCTGGCGCGCAGTCGCTCGAGCAGCAGCAACGCGTGGTCGAGGCGATGGAGCGCACGGCGCGCGACATCACGCAGCACGCCGAGTCGCAGGCGCGCGCGACCATCGCCGAGATCGCCCGCCTCGTGGCCGCGGCCTCCGAGGCGCCGCGTGCGGCGGCCGAAGTCATCTCCGAGCTGCGCCAGAAGCTGGCCGACAGCATGGCGCGCGACAACACGATGCTGGACGAACGCGCCCGCATCCTGGAGACACTGGGCACGCTGCTGGAAGGTGTGAACCGCGCGGCCGGCGAGCAGCGCGGCGCGATCGACGCGCTGGTGACGTCGTCGGCCCAGGTGCTGGAACGCGTGGGCGAGCGCTTCCACGCGCAGGTGCAGTCCGAGGCCGGCAGGCTGGTGGAGGTGGCGGCGCAGGTCACGGGCAGCGCGGTGGAAGTCGCCAGCCTGGGCGAGGCCTTCGGCGTGGCGGTGCAGCGCTTCACGGAGTCGGGCGACCGCCTGGGCGTGCACCTGGAGCGCATCGACGTGGCGCTGGGCGCGCAGATGGAGCGCAGCGACGAGCAGCTCGCGTACTACGTGGCGCAGGCCCGCGAGGTGATCGACCTGAGCATCCTGTCGCAGAAGCAGATCATCGAGGAGCTGCAGCGCCTGGCCGGCCGCCGCGCGGCGGAGGCCCAGGCGTGAACGCGCCCCACCGCTGCAGGTCGTGGAGGCCCTTGCGATGAATGCCGACGACATCGACATCGACGGCGCCGCCGACGCGTCCGCGCCGGTGTGGGCGGTGTTCGGCGACCTGATGTCGGGCCTGCTGGGCGCATTCGTGCTGATCCTGCTGTTCGCGCTCGCGTCGCAGCTGGAGCTGGTGACGCGCCTGCAGGACGAGATCCGCCAGCACCAGCTCGAGGAGCAGCGCCGCGCCGCGCTGGAGAAGGCGCTCGCCGTGCCCCTGGCAGCGGGCCGCGTCACCATCGACCACGGGCGCATCGACATCAACGGCAGCGTGCTGTTCGCCTTCAACTCCGCCGAGCTGCAGCCCGAAGGCCTCGCGCTGCTGCGACAGCTGGCCGGGCCCATCACCACGTACCTGAAGGCGCGCGACGAGATCCTGATGGTCAGCGGCTTCACCGACGACCGCCAGGTGCGTGGCGGCAACCACCAGTTCGCGGACAACTGGGAGCTGTCGGCCCAGCGCTCGCTGACCGTCACGCGCGCCCTGATCGACGCGGGCGTGCCGTCGTCCGACATCTTCGCCGCCGCATTCGGGGCCGAGCAGCCGGTGGCCGACAACGCGCTGGCCGACGGCCGCGCGAAGAACCGGCGCGTCGAGATGGCGCCCACGCCGCGCCCCAGCCGCGCCAGGACCGCCGCCGGCGTGGCCAGCGCCGCGCTCGCTGCGAGCGCCCCGCATGCCTGACGTGCCATCGCCACCCGACGACGACGCGCTGGCCCCCGCGCGGGCGCGGGACGCGCACGAGCGCGACCCGGTACGCTTCCGGCTGGCCGAAGGACTCGCGCGGCGCGCGTCGGCGCACGCGGGCGCGGCACGGCAGTTGATCGACCAGCGCGTGGCCGCGATCGTCCAGGCGCTGTCCGACCTGCCCGAAGCGGACGCGCCAACCCCGATCGCCGCGCCGGCCGCGGGGCGAGGCGCCCTGGCGGCGCTGGTCGCCCATGCGACTCGGCAGCGCGGCGCATCGCCCGCGCCGGCGTCCGTGCCCGCGCCCGCGCCGCGTGCGAGCGCGTCGCGCCCCGGCGCGACGCCGCCCGCCGTCACCGAGGTTGCCGTCACCGGGGCCGCCGCCGACGCGGCGACGCTGCAGTTCTTCAAGCGCACCTGGTCGCGGCTGTCCGCCGACCAGCGCCTGGCGCAGTCGCGCGCAGCCCTGCCCGACAACGCCGGGCCGCTGAACTCGCAGCACCTGGTGCACCGCGCACTGGTGCTCATGCGCGAGCTGTCGCCGCAGTACCTCGAGCATTTCGTCGGCTACGTCGACGCGCTGCAATGGGTGGAGCAGGTCAACGAGGCGGCCACGCAGGAGCTGGCGGCCGCGCGCGCCGCGCAGGCGCGGCCGCGCAGCATGCCCGCGCGGCGCGGCTGACCCTTCAGGACGATGCGGCCGGCGCCGCCTTCGTGGCTTCGTCCGGCATCGGCGCTTCGGGCAGGCCATCCCGCTTCGCGTCCGCGTCGATGCCGGGCCGCTCCTTGCGCGCCGCCGCCAGGTCGGCCCAGGCCTTTTCGGCCTGGCCCAGGCTCAGCTGCACCTGGCCGCGGCCGTACAGCGACCAGGCGCTCTTGGGGTTGATCTGGAGCGCGTGATCGAAGTCGATCAATGACTTCTTCATCTTGCCCATGCGCAGGTAGGTCCAGGCCCGGCTGTCGAGGAAGGACGCGTTCTGGCCGTCCAGGTCGATCGCCTCGTCGCAGTCGGCAAGTGCCTTGTCCAGCTCGATGCCCAGCTCGACGCGGCTCCAGCAGCGTGCGTTGAGCGCGGCCTGTCGTCCGATGTCGTGCTGGTGCACCGGCAGCCACAGGTTCCATTGCGCGATCGCCTGGGCCGGCAGGCGCATGTCGCCGTAGAGCAGCGCCATCCCGCGCCGGATGTCGGACGGCGGCGGCAGCGTCGCATCCAGCGCCGCGAGGTCCTGCAGCGCGCCGTCGCGATCGTGCGCGGCCTCGCGCAGGCCAGCACGCGTGATGCGGGCCTCGACAAGCTGCGGCGCCAGCTCGAGTGCCTTGTCCAGGTCGAGCAGGGCCGCGGCGAGGTCCTTCATGGCCAGGTGCACGCGGGCGCGCGCCCAGCGATGGTTCGCGTCGGCAGGCTCCATCGCGCACGCCTGGTCGAGGTCGGCGAGCGCGCCGGGCAGGTTTCCGCGCGAGAGCGAGGCCTCGCCGCGGCGCGCCAGGGCGCCTGGCGACAGGGCCGACGCACCCGAGGCCGCGGCGTCGGCCGCCGCCGTGTCGGCGAGCATGCCCTTGTTGCGGGCGAAGACGGGGCCGCCCGCGTACGTGAAGTACATCTTCGACTGCTGTCTGGAGACGTAGATGCGGTGCGACAGGAAGAAGTCGACGCCGACCAGCATGTCGTTGTCGGGCAGCTCGTAGTCGTCGACCACGAGCTGGTTGTTCATGACGGCCTCGCCGCCGAAGTCCACCTTCGCGATCCGCGCCGTCCACGACTTCACGCTGTCGGTGCCGACCCCGTAGTGCTTGCCGTTGGACGTGAGATCGGTGTCCTTGAGGCCGGCCCGGTGCGCCGCGCGCAGCGAGAGCAACGTCGTGGCCCCCGTATCGAACAGCGCCGTCACGGTCTCGTCGTTGATCTTGACCTTGGCCCGGATCGGTGGCGACCGGTCCCTGAACGCGTGCAGCAACGGCAGCTCCGCCACCTGCATGTCGGCGGCCCAATAGGCCATGTTGGACTTCTCGCACTCGTCGCTCGGGAGCACCAGGCGGATCATGCCGTGCGCGAGGTCGTATTCGGTGTCCGCGAAGGAGAGGATATTGCGACCCAGCAGGCCCATGGTGCCGGGGACATCCTCGTTGCCGCCGACGACGAAATCGACGTGCGGGATCACGTCCTTTGCGAGCTGCAGCCGGTCGACGGTCGCCAGCTGGGCCTCGGCCCGGCCCGCCAATCCCTGGATGAACATGCCGCGCGGCAACGGGTGCAGGTCCAGGTGCAGTGCCACCGCCGCCGCCGGGGTCAGCATGCTGAAGAAGGCGCCGCTGTCGACGACCAGGGAGACCTGGGTGTCGTTGATGCCCAGCGTTGCGACCGCGCGGGAACCGACCATGCGAACCGGCAGCTCCATGTACTTGAGATGGCAGCCGGCGGCATGGGCGGCGGCGCCGAACTGCAGGCCGAGCGCCAGCAGCGTCGCGGACCGCAGCAGTCCATGCCACGCGCGGCGTGCCCTCGTTGGCGACTCGAATCTTGTCGCTTCCAAGTCTTCCTCCCGTCGTTGTGTCCGTACTTTAAGCCACGCCCGCGCAGGCCAGCGCGGGTCGCGCGCAGAATGCGTCCTGCGCCAACCTGAACCGCCCCCATGACCGACACCCCGATCCGCGACAACATCGCCGCCCACCGCTTCGAGAAGATCGTCGACCGCCACGCCGCGGTCGCCACCTATTCGCTGGCCGGCGACGTGATCACCTTCGAGCACACCGTCGTGCCCGAGGCGCTGCGCGGCCGCGGCATCGCGCGCGAGCTCGTGGAGTTCGCGCTCGCCTCCGTGCGCGAGCGCGGGCTCAAGGTGGTGCCGCAGTGCGAGGTGTTCGACGCCTGGATGCGCAAGCACCCCGAGACGCACGACCTGCTGGCCGACCCGCATCGCTACGACGCCGCGCCGGCGGCGGACTGACGCGCGCCGCGCGTCGGCGTATCCATCGGCGGCAGCAAGCCGCGTGCCTCGCCGCGGGCGCGTCGAATGCCTGGGTCCGCTCAAGGCGCCTGGTTTCGGCGCGAAGGAGTCCGGCATGTTCACCCCGTCCCCCGAACCGGGCCCGTCCGCGAGCACGCGCGGCGCGGGCCGGCGGCTCACCGTCATCGAGCTGGCGATCGTGCTCGAGGAACTCGATCGCGTCGTCGCCGAGCTGGAGGAATCGCTGACCGAACTCGCGCTGCCGCGGGACGAGCCTTCGCGCCGCGCCGCGCGCGACGCCATCGACGCCGCGCGTCGCCACTGAGCGTCAGGTCAACGCCTCGACCGGTTGCAGCGCCAGCGCCTGGCGCACGTGGCGCAGGCAGGCCAGCGTGGTGACGAGCAGCGTGGCCGCGAGCGCTGCCAGCAGGGGCGTGGCGAGGCCCGGCAGCCAGTTGACGCGATCCTGGAAGCCGTCGAGATAGCGCGCGCCGATCCAGGCCGCCAGCGGCAACGCCACCAGCGCCGCCCCCAGCAGCGGCACGCCGAACTCGCGGGCCACCTGCCGCGCGATCGCCGCGTCGCCCGCGCCGTGCAGGCGGTGCAGCACCAGCTCCGTGCGGCGGCGGCGCAGGGTGTCGGCGACCATCGCGTAGGCGCCCAGCATCGCCACACCCACGGCCAGCAGCGCGACGACGGCCACGGTGGTCGTCAGCTGGCTCTCCTGGCGGTAGACGTCGGCACGCTGGTCGTCGGCCCAGGTCAGCTGGTAGGGAATCTTCAGCCCGTGCGTCTTCCACGCGTCGTCGACGGCTGCCCACAACGCCTTCGGGTCGGGGCCCGTCACGGTCACCACCCATTGGGGCGATCCCATGAGCCAGAAGGCCTGCGGCAATTGCGCATGGCGGGCCGACTCCAGGCTCACGTCCGCCAGCACGGCCACGATGCGCCGTTCCGCGGTGCCGACCTGCAGGTACTCGCCGCCGCCCCGCACCAGCGCGCCGACGGCGTCCTGCGGCGTCGCGAAGCCCAGCATCCGCGCGGTCTTGGCGTCGACGACCACGTTGTTGGCACCCTCCGCGAAGCTCGGCTTGCCGGCCAGGACGTGCATGCCGTAGGTCTCGAAGAACGGCGCGCCGACGGAACTCATGCGGACCTCGACGTGGCGATCCGCGGCGCTGCTCAGGATCTCGCGCGACCCGAGGTCGTCCACGTCGGACGCCGGCGTCAGGAAGCTGTACGACCAATGCCGGATGGCCGGCGAATGCGACAGTGCCTGCTCGAAGGCGTCCAGCGCCGGCACGTGGTCGGGGTCGGTTTCCATGCGCAGCACGAGGCGGTCGCGGGTCTCGAAGCCGTGATCGATGTGCAGCAGGTGATGTTGCTGCAGCGCCAGCGTGCCGGCCAGCGACAGCAGCAGCAGGGCCCCCCCGAGCTGCACGCCGAGCAGCGCCTGGCGCGTGCGCCGGCCCCACGGTCCTTCGCTCGCGGTGCGGCCCTGCAGCGCCGTGGCGGGCACGCGCCCGAGCGCGCGCCACGAAGGCAGTGCGATCACCAGCGGGAGCAGCGCGCACGCCATGGCGGCCAGGGCCGCGACCGCCTGCAACGGCAGCGGGTCGGCCAGTGGGAGCTCTGCCGGCAGGCGCGCCCAGTTGGCGATGGCCGGGGCCGTCCACCACGCGAGCAGCAGCGCCGCACCTGCGGCTGCCGCGATCGGCAGCGCGCCTTCCAGCGCCCACAGCGTCAGCAGGTGCCGCGCTGCGGCGCCGAGCCCGCGGCGCAGCGCGGTCTCGCGCTGGCGCTGCTGCATGTGCGCGGCCTGCAGGCTCACGGCGTTGAGCGCTGCCAGCACCAGCAGCAACGCGCACGCCGCCGCGATCGCGCTCAACGCACGCCAGCGCTGCTCGTTGACGGGGCCGTCGAACGGCAGGTCGGCGATGGTCACGCCGCGGAAGAACGCGACCTCGCGATGGGCCTTCCATGCCGGCGGAAGCGCCTTGTAGCCGGCGCTGTCGACGAATGCATCATGCATCCAGCCGCCCACCTGCGTGACCGATGTGCCCGGGCGCAGCCGCGCGAACACGCGGCCCGTGATCAGGTAGACGGCATCGCGGTCGACCTGCTTCATCTCGTTGGCCGGCGAGTCGAAGTTGGCCATCGCCATCGCGCGGCCGACCAGCGGCGTCGCCCCGTAGAGCGGGCTGGTGGGCGGCGTGTCGGGTACGACGGCCGTGACGGTGTACCAGCGGCCGTGAGACTCGATGCGCCGGCCCAGCGCCTGGGCGGGCGCGATCGTCCCCCAGAGCTTGCGCGCCAGCTCCTGGGTGATGGCGATGGAGTCCTGCCGCATCAGGGTGGCGCGCAGGTCGCCGGCCAGCGCGCGCAGGTTCAGCACCTGGACGATGTCCGGGTCGACTGCCAGGAGCAGCGCCGGGTGCGTCCGTCCGTCGAGCACGAACTCCATGCCGCCCCAGGCCATGCGGCTGACGAGATCGAGCGGCGCATGGTGATCCTTCAGCAGTCCGGCGAAGGCGACCGGCGACGCGGCGAACCACGGGCTGGGCTGGTCCGGCGGATTGCCCTTGAAGTCCAGCATGATCGTGCGCTGCGGGTCGGCCACGTCCGGATCCGGCGCCGCCAGCGCGATCGCGAACAGCGCCACCAGCAGGCACGCCGCCAGGCCGATGGTGAGGCCGGCGATGGACACCGCCGTGGCGCGCCCGCGGCTGCGCACGTCGCGCAGCGCGTCCAGCAGCTGGGCCTTCACGAAAGCTGCTCCGCGTGCGCGTCGACGAGCACGCGGCCATCGAGCAGGCGCACCGTGCGCGACGCGTGCGCGGCGTGCTCCGCGCTGTGCGTCACCATCACCAGCGTCGTGCCTTCGTCGTTCAATTCGCGCAGCAGGCGCATCACCTCCTGGCCGTGGGCGCTGTCGAGGTTGCCGGTGGGCTCGTCGGCGAGCAGGAGCGCGGGACGGCCGGCGATGGCGCGCGCGATGGCGACGCGCTGCTGCTGGCCACCGCTCAGCTGGCTGGGATGGTGCCTGGCCCGATGCCCGAGCCCGAGGCGTTCGAGCACCTCGGCCACCCGCGCGCGCTGCGCCTTCTCGGGCTGCCCGCCGTAGCGCAGCGCGAGCTGCACGTTGTCGTGCACGCTCATCTCGTCGACGAGGTTGAAGTTCTGGAACACGAAGCCGATGCGGCCGCGCCGCAGCGCCGCGAGCTCGCGTGGGCTCTTGCCGGCCACGTCCTCGCCCTGCAGCAGGTAGCGGCCCGAGGTCGGGCGATCGAGCAGCCCCAGCAGCCCCAGCAGCGTGGACTTGCCGCAGCCCGACGGCCCGGTGACGGCCACGTATTCGCCGGCTTCGATGTGCAGGTCGATGGCGTCCAGGGCGGTGGTCTCGATGTCGCCGGCGCGGTGGCGCTTGGTGAGCTGGTGCAGGTCAATCATGGCAGGGCGAGGGTGGGCTGGTCGGCGGGCGGTTGGGAGATCAGGACCTCCTCGCCGGCGCGCAGGCCGGCGAGGATCTCGACGAGGCCGGACGCGCGGCGCCCCAGCGTCACGTCGCGGCGATGCAGCGCGCTCCCCTGGCGCACGTACAGGCGCGATTGGACACCGGGTCCTTCGGGCAGCAACAGCGCCGCGCTGGGTGCGCTCAGCTGCAGGCGGACGTCGACCGCCTGGCCGGCGCGCAGGCCGGCCGGCGAGCGGCCCGCCGGCCAGCGCAGCAGCACCCGCACCTTGCCCGCCTGCACCTGGGGCAGCGCCTGCGCGAGGACGAGGTCGCCGGCATCGCTGGCGACGGCCTGGCCGGGCTGCAGGCGCGGCAGCCAGTACTCGTCGACGTCGGCCACCAGCTGCACCCCCCCGGCCGGGTCGTCGATGCGCCCGAGGCGGTCGCCCGGCCGGACGCTGGCACCCACCTGCAGCGCGAAGCCGCTGAGCGTGCCGGCCAGCGGCGCGCGCTGCAGCAGGCGCTCCCGCGTGCGTTCGAGCAGCTGCAGCCCGCGCTGCAGGCCGTGCACGGCGTCGCTCATCTGGGCGATGGATTGGGCGCGGATGGCGGCCTCGGCGCGCTGGTCGGCCTCGGCCTCGCGCAGCAGCCGGTCGGCGAGCGCCTTGTTGCGCGTCCCCTGTTCGACGGCCGCCGGCGCCACGAAGCCCGCGTCGGCGAGCAGTTGCTGGCGTCGCCAGTCGGCCTCGGCCTGCTGCGCTGCCGCCTGCAGCTGCGCCAGCTCGCGCCGGTTCTGCGCGAGGCTCGCGGCCTGCGCCGTGCGTTCGACCGACACGTTGGCCATCTGCTGCGCCACCTCCGCGCCGCGCTGCATCAGCAGCTGCTCCTGCTCGGCGCTGTGCAGGCGGTACAGCGGCGCGCCGGCGGCCACGCGGTCGCCGTCGTGCACCAGCACCTCCTCGACGCGCCCGGCCTCCGCGGCGTCCAGCTGCACGGAACGCAGCGGCTCGACGCGCGCGCGCAGCGCCACCTCGTCGCGGAACATGCCGGCGCGCACGGTGGCCAGCTGCGGCGAGGTTGCCACGGGCAGGCGCGGCGCACGCACCCACGCGATCCCGCCTGCCGCCGCGAGCAGCGCCACGCCCAGCGCCGGCGCCAGCCAGCGGCGCCGCGTCGGGGGCAGCGCGCGATCCATCGCGGCGCCGCTGGGCAGGGCAGGGGGATTGGTCGTCACGGGATGCACTGTGGCTGCCGGCGGCCGGTGGGTGTAGAGGGCTGTCCGCATCCGGACACACCCCTGCTTCGTCCGCGCGCGAGGCTGCGACACTGGCAGCCGTGCCCGACGCCTCCATCCTTCTCCTGGACGACGACCCCGACGTCGGCCTGGCCGCGCAACTGCTGCTGCAGCGCCGCGTCGCACCCGTCACCTGCCTGCGCCGGCCCGCCGAACTCGCGGCGGCCGTCGCGTCGTTGCGGCCGCAACTGCTGCTGCTGGACCTGAACTTCGGCCCGGGCCGCACCGACGGCGCGCAGGGCCTGCGGCTCCTGGACGACGTGCAGGCGCTCGCGCAGCCGCCGGTGGTCGTGGTGATGACGGCCTACGCCGACATCGACCTGGCCGTGCAGGCGCTGCGCCGCGGCGCCTGGGACTTCATCACCAAGCCGTGGGACAACGTGCGCCTGCTGGCCACCTGCCGCGAGGCGCTGCAGCGCGCGCAGCCCGCGGCGGCCGACGCGGCGCCGCCGCCGGCGGTGGCGAGCCCGGAGCCGGTCCGCTCGCTCGCCGCGCAGGAGCGCGCCGCGGTGCTGGCAGCGATGGCCCAGGCCGAGGGCAACCTGAGCGCCGCGGCGCGCCTGCTGGGGTTGTCGCGCGCGGCCCTGTATCGGCGTCTCGACAAGCATGGCCTCTGAGCGAGTGCGGCTCCTGGCGGCGGCCCTCGCACTCGCGGGCGCGGGCGCCCTGGCGCACGCTTCGGGCGCGTCCGCGCGCGCGTGGACGGGCGCGGCGACGCTGGCGGCGGCGGGCCTGGCCCTCGCCTGGCCGCTTGCGCGCCGTCCGCCGCCGCCCGCGCCGATCGTCGAACCCGCGCCACCGTCCGACGCGCGGCACCTGGCGGTGCTGCAGGCGCAGCTGGAGGCACTGCCCGTCGCCGCGTGGCTGGTCGAAGGCGCCGCCCTGCGCGCGTTGACGAGCCGCGCGCGCCGGCTCGCCGCGCCGGGCGGCGTGCGCGATCCCGCGGCGCTGCAGCAGTTGCTGCGCGACGCCGGGGCCGGCGGCGCGGTGGTGCTGGAGACCGAGCGCGGCAGCGAGCGCTGGCAGCTGCGCCGCCAGTCGCTGGCGGTCGATGGCCAGGCGCAGTCGCTGCTGGCGCTGGTGCCGCTGGAGAACGAACTCGAAGCCGAGTCGCTGCTCGCGTGGCAGCAGCTGGTGCAGGTGCTCACGCACGAGATCATGAACTCGCTGACGCCGATCCGCAGCCTCAGCCAGACGGCGCTCGCGCTGGCAGACGAGCCCGGCGCGGAGTCCGAGCTGCGCAGCGCGCTCGACGCCATCGCGCGCCGCGCCGAGAGCCTGGCCGGCTTCGTCGGCACCTACCGGCGCGTCAGCCAATGGCCGGCGCCGGTGCTCGCGCCGGTCGACGTGCGCGCCCTGTTCGCGCGCCTGGAGCAGGCGGTGGCCCCGGCCTGGCGCGCGCGCGGCGGCACGGTGTCGTTCGAGCTCGACGCGCCCACGCTGCGGCTGCAGGCCGACGAGGGCCAGCTCGAACAGGCGCTGCTGGCGCTGATCAACAACGCCGCGCACGCCACCGCCGCCACGCGCGAGCCGCGCCTGTGGGTCCAGGCGCGCCAGAGCCGCGGCGGCCGCCTGCAGATCGGCGTGCGTGACAACGGCCCCGGCGTGCCGCCGGGCCTGGAGCGGCAGATCTTCCTGCCGTTCTTCAGCGCGCGCGAGGGCGGCCAGGGCATCGGCCTGACGGTGGTGCGCCAGTTGGTCAACGGCATGGGCGGGCGCGTGCGCCACGTGCGGCCCATCGAGGGCGGCGCGGCTTTCGTGCTGAGCTTCTGAGGGGTTTCCAGCGGGCTTCGCGCAGGCGATCCGGGCCCCCCTTCAGGGGATGGTCGCGCGCCCGCGACTCCCCGATGATGCCGGGGCCTGTGCCTCCCCGGGGGGTGGCGAGGCGGCAACCTGTCAATCCAACAAGGAATCACCATGAACGTGGTCGAACGCGCCAAGGGCATCCTGCTGCAGCCCGCACAGACGTGGCCCGTGATCGATGCCGAGCCCGCCACCGTGCAGTCGATCTACAAGGACTGGCTCATCATCATGGCCGCGATCCCGGCGGTCTGCACCTTCATCGGCATGACGCTCATTGGCGCCAGCGTCTTCGGCATCAGCATCCGCACGCCGATCGTCGCGGGCGTCGTGCAGATGATCGTGAGCTACGTCCTGGGCCTCGGGATGGCCTGGGTGATGTCGCTGATCGTGGACGCGCTGGCCCCGAGCTTCGGCGCGACGAAGAACCCCGTCGGCGCCCTGAAGGTGGTGGCGTACGGGTCGACGGCGGCGTACGTCGCCGGCTTCTTCAGCCTGCTGCCCATGCTCAGCATGCTGGGCATCCTCGTGGCGCTGTATTCGCTCTACCTGTTCTACCTCGGCTTGCCGGCGGTCATGAAGTGCCCGCAGGACAAGGCCGTCGGCTATACCGCGGTGGTGGTCATCGTCGCGATCGTGCTGTATGTCGTCGTCGGCGTGATCGCGGGCATGTTCACGGGCTTCGGCGCGCTGTCGTCCGCGCGTCATGCCGGGGCGTTCAGCATGAAGGGCCCGGACGGCAGCGAGGTCACCGTCGACACCACCGCCATCGACGCCGCCGCCAAGCGCATGGAAGCCGCCCGGGCGCGCATCGAGGCCGCGCAGAAGTCGGGCGATCCGGCCTCGGCCGGCGCCGCCGCCGGCGAGATGCTGGGCGCGCTCACGGGCACCGGCGGCACGCCGATCCCGCCCGCCGACCTGAAGGCGCTGTTGCCCGAGACGCTCGGCGCCCTCAAGCGCGAGTCCTTCGAGACCAACGGCGCCACCGCGATGGGCATGGCCACGTCCACCGCCAAGGCCACCTACACCGGCGGCGACAACCAGCGCGCCGAGATCACCATCACCGACGCAGGCGGCCTCGGCGGTCTGGCCTCGCTGGCCACCTGGGCCAACGTGACGGTCGACAAGGAGACGCCGGAGGGCATCGAGAAGACGTACAAGGACGGCAACCGCACCATCCACGAGCAGTACCGCAAGGACGGCAGCCATTCCGAATACACCGTGATCCTGAAGAACGGCGTGATCTTCGAGAGCCAGGGCGACCACATCGACGGGGCCACGCTCAAGTCGATGGCCTCGGCCGTCAACCTCGACGCGATCGAGGCGATGAAGCGCCCCGCCAAGACCTGAGACCCCGCCAAGGGGCTCGGGCGCCGGCTCTACCGTTGCTGTCGAGCTGGCGTAGAGTCCGGTCCACCCCAACAGCCCCAAGGCTTCCATGTCGCTCGCTTCCGGCTTCTCCAGGGAAGGCAACCCGAACTTCCTGCGCAACGCCATCGCCGGCGTCGTCGTGCTGCTCGTGCTCGTGGCGTTCTGGCCGATCCGCACCGTGCCCACCGGCTCGCGCGGCGTGATCACGGTGGGTGGCGCCATCCGCGGCCTGCAGAACGAGGGCTTCACCGTCATCCTGCCGTGGCAGAAGCTGGACGTGTTCAGCATCCGCGCGGAGCAGGCCGACATCGAGAACGCCGAAGGGTCCACCTCGGACACCCAGCCGGTGAAGGTGAGCCTGACGGTGCGCTACTCCATCGCGCCGGACCGCGTCACCGAGGTCTACGAGAAGTACAGCCACGACGGCAACCTCCAGAGCTACGTGCAGACGGCCACGCAGGAGGTGTTCAAGGCGGTGACGGCCCGGTATTCCGCACCTGACCTGATCGCCCAGCGCGCGGCCGTGTCCACCGACATCACCGCGGCGCTGCGCTCCAAGCTGGCCACCTACGGCGCGCAGGTGATCTCCATCGACATGCGCAACTTCTCGTTCAGCGAGAGCTACATGCGCGCGATCAATGACAAGGTCACGCAGGAGCAGCTGCGCCTGGCCGCCGAGAACAAGCTCAAGACGGTGGAGGCCGAGCAGAAGCAGAAGGTCGCCGTGGCGGAGGCCGAGGCCAACGCCGTCAAGGCCACCGCCGATGGCGACGCCTACGCCAAGTTGAAGGTCGCCCAGGCCGAAGCGCAGGCGATGCAGGTGCAGAACGAGGCGCTCGCCAAGAACAAGGATGTGCTGGAGCTGCGCCGGATCGAGGTCGAGCTCACGAAGGCGCAGAAGTGGAACGGCCAGCTGCCGCAGGCCATCTACGCCGGCGCGCCGGTGCCGTTCATGAACGTGGGCAACCCGGCCAAGTGACTGTTTCGGACGGGCAACGCAAGCCGCCCGCCCGGCCTCGGTCTCTTGCCTGGCCCAGGCCGGGCCCCGCCTGGCAAACGACCGGGTCAGCGGCCGGCCGCTTCGTCATCCCTGGACGGATGCCCTTGGGCGGGTGACGCATAGGCCTTGACGGCGTTGCGCCCACGCTTCTTGGCGATGTACATCGCCTCGTCGCCGCAACGCAGGAGCTCGCGGGGGCTGTCGGCCTGGTCCGGATAGATGGCCACGCCGATGCTGGAGGAAATCGCCAGCGCAACGCCGTCATCCATGACGAAGGGGACTTCCAGTCGCTCGCGGATCTTCTCCGCGACGTCCACCGCGTCCCGCAGCTTGACGACGTCGGGCAGCAGCACGACGAATTCGTCCCCGCCGACGCGCGCCGCCGTGTCCGACTCCCTCAGCACGGCGCGCATGCGGCCTGCGACCTGCTGGAGCAGCCAGTCGCCGGCTTCGTGCCCGTGCTGGTCGTTGACCTGCTTGAACTTGTCCAGGTCGATGAACAGGACGGCCGCCTTGCCCTGCCTGCGTCGCGCGCCGGCCAGCACCTGCTCCATCCGATCCTCGAGCAGCCGCCGGTTCGGAAGTCCGGTCAGCGGGTCGTAGTAGGCCACCTGCCGGATGGCTTCTTCCGCGGTGCGGCGCGCGATGCTGTTGTCGCGGAGCACGGCGATCGCGCCCAGCGTGGCCGCGACCTCGTCGCGGTGCCTGGGCAGGGGCACGGCCACGTCCAGGTTGCCCTGGGCGATGGTCACGATGAGTTCGGTCGTCTTGGCCAGGGGACGGATCACGCGCCGATGCAGCACCCACACCGTCAGGGCCAGCAGCGCCAGCGTCATGACGGCACCGCCCGTGGTCAGCGCCGTCACCTGGCGGGCATGCGCCAGCCCACTGCGGGCCTCGTTCATGGCATCGTCCATGAGGACGTCGCGCAGGTTCAGGATGGCGTCCATGTCGGGGACATAGCGCGCCGCGAACTCTGCCGTGTCCACCTCGTAGCGGCCGTCGCGCAGGCCCGCCTGCACCTGGGCCTGGACGAAGTCCAGGGCGTGGCCAAAGTAGCGCGCCTGCATGTCGTCGATGGCCGCCTTGACCGGCGCCTGGGTCTCGGCGGCCGCGGCGAAGGCGGTGAGCTGCTGGCGGAGCTGTTCGATGCGCCCGTGCATCTGGTCGATGGCCGCCAGGTCCTCGACGCCCAGGCGCTGCCGGAGCGTCAACGGGCCGGTCAAGAGCGAACCGAGACGACCAGCGTACTCGCGCAGCACCGACGCCTGCCGCGCCGCGACAAGCGAGTTGGTCGCGAGCGGAAACGTGGCGGACGCGTCATTGGTGAGCCTGATCGTCGCCGGCGTGATGTCGTCGATGACGCCGAACATCTGGTCGACCGCCTTGTGCAGGTCGGCGGGGCGCCGTGCGCTGCGTTGCTTGCGGCCCTGGGCATCGACCGCCTGGCGGGCGAGCGCCAGATCCTGGCGGGCGACCTGCATCCGCTGTTCCACGAACGTCCTGGAAACCGGCGCATCGGCCAGCGCGCGCTGGAGCGCGCCGAAGGCGGCGTCGGTCTTCTGGCGCGCTGCCTGGAGGCGCGCCTGCTTGGCCGGATCGCCCGGCAGGTCGTCGCCGAGCACGCCGTTGGCCGGCCCGCGTTCGCGCGAGGCCATCTCGGCCACGACGAGGCAAGCCCGCAGTTCCCGCATGGCGTCCAGGCCGGCCTTCGCGTGGCCCAGGTCCTGCCAGGCGGTGCTGACGACGCTGCCCGTCATGGTGACCACCGTGGCGGACAGCGCGACGCTCAGGACGAGAAACAGGCGACGTAGTTGCAAGGTCGGGTACCAGGTCGATCGATGCGCCGGGCGTGCCCGGATGGCGCTGGAGTGAATCGAGCGTCCGTCCGGGTGCCGTCAACGGAGCTCGCGGCCGCACCGGGGTGTCCTGCGGTGGCATGGCGACGCGCTCCTTGCACCAGGCAGCACGTCGCCGGCGGGTCGCGATGGCTCAGCCGACGTGATTGGAAAGGCGCAAATCCAATCATAGGACTCGAACCGACGCCGCAGCGAGCAAGCGCGCGCGAAACAGGTCAATCCGTGACGAATGACGCCTGGCATATATCGAGCTTCACCGTCGTCGACCCGGCGCGTTGCGCGGTACGGCACTGCGGCAACGGACGGCATCCTGGCGCTCGACGCGGTGCAACCGAGAAGGTCATGAAGCGGCATCCAGAGCCGGCGGTATGCTCAAGTCGCGGCGACGTGCCGTTCCTGACCCTCCCATCCATGAACACCACTGACGCCGAAACAATCGAACGCCTGGCTCGCGACGTTCGTCGCCTGAAGGCTTGCTGTCTCGGGCTCGCCGTGGCGCTGGCCGTACCGCTCCTGTCCGGATTCGCGCATGGAAACCATTCTCAGGAGCTGACGACGGAGCGCCTCAACATTGTTGCGCCCGACGGCACCCTGCGTCTGGCGATAGCCAACGAGCAACGTTTTCCCTCACCGATCATCGATGGCAAGCCCCTCAAGCGAGCGATCAATCCCGCGGGCCTCGTCTTCTTCAACGACAAGGGCGACGAGGTCGGCGGGCTGGCCCTGAGCGAGCCGGGCGGCGGTCGTCTTTCCGCGCTGTCGTTCGACTATCCAAACTACGACGCGATCGGGTTGCTGACGCGTGTCGCAGGGGACGGCAAGGATGCGACCGCCGGCCTGGTCATCAATTCACGGGCACCTGCCGAGATGTCCGCGGCCAGTGCGGCCCGGTTCGTCGAGCAGCGCATCGCGGTCCAGAATCACAACGAGTCGGCCGAAGTCGTCCTCTCCGATCCGCAGGGCCGTGCTCGCCTGCGCCTGAGCGTCGACCAGCGAGGCACGCCGCGCATGGAGATGCTGGATGACGCCGGCAAGGTGACATATCACGCGCCTTGAGTGACCGAGGCGGTCCAGGCCAGCCCGCCTGCTCACGGTCGCGTTCTCCTCGTTCGTCTCCGTTGCCACGCCGGCCGCCTCCAGCGTCCTTCGCCCGCCGGGCCGCGGGGCCCGGGGGGCCCGCCGCAGGACGGCGCCCGCTGGCCATGGCGGAGCAGCGTTGCGGGAACCCGGCCAGCCGCCGCCTCACCTTCGCTGTGGCATCATCCCGCGGGCTCCCGCAACCGCCTGCACACCCGCCCGCCGCAACGCCATGACCGAGCCTGCCTTGCTCGAGATCGACGGCCTCGTCACCTCGTTCCAGACGCCGCGCGGCCCGGTGCGCGCGGTGGACGGCGTGAGCCTGCGCGTGGAGCGCGGGCAGGTGGTGTGCGTGGCCGGGGAGTCGGGCTGCGGCAAGAGCGTGACGGCGCTGTCGGTGATGGGGCTGCTGCCCGAGACCGCGCGCGTCGAGGCCGGCGCCATCCGCTTGCGCGGCGTCGACCTGCTCGCCTTGCCGCCGCGCGAGCGCCGCGGGCTGCGCGGGCGCGTGCTGGCGATGGTGTTCCAGGAGCCGATGACCGCGCTGAACCCGGTGCTGACCATCGGCGCGCAGGTGGCCGAGGTGTTCGCCATCCACCGCACCGCCACGCGGCGCGCGGCGCGCGAAAAGACGCTCGCGCTGCTGCGCCAGGTGAAGATCCCCGACCCCGAGCGCCGCATCGACGAGTATCCGCACCAGCTCAGCGGCGGCATGAAGCAACGCGTGATGATCGCGCTGGCGCTGGCCAACCGGCCCGAGCTGCTGATCGCCGACGAGCCCACCACCGCGCTGGACGTCACGATCCAGGCACAGGTGCTGCACCTGCTGCGCGAGCTGCAGCGCGAGCTGGGCACCGGCATCGTGTTCGTCACGCACGACCTGGCGG
>Ga0068855_100002979_pt1 | contig 20696 bp, 24 predicted proteins | sample KBSCornC52_FD_66592 | JGI IMG/M metagenome (GOLD analysis project Ga0068855, IMG submission 66592) | Corn rhizosphere microbial communities from Kellogg Biological Station, Michigan, USA - KBS Corn C5-2 | ecosystem: Host-associated > Plants > Roots > Rhizosphere > Soil ...
CCTCCGGGATCAGTCCGAACGCATGGAGCTGCCCGTTCGTATCCAGCTTCAACGATTCCAGCTTGTCGAGAATGCCCTGGAACAAAGGCGAGCTGAGGCTGTTCCGGTCCACGTGGACCGTTTCGCCGGCGGGAATGGTCTGGTCGCCGTACGCGCCGCTCACGCGCACATGATCCGGCTGGCCCGTCTCCGCATCCATCACCTGCTCCTCGACCGTCACCGGGTTGCCGTTCAGCTTGAACGTGTCGCCCACAAACATCTGCGCCGCCGGCAACGGTTCCGTCGCGCCCGGCCGTTCGGTGTAGGCCGTGTCCGCAAAAAGCTGCGCCCGTTTGGCATCCTTCGCCAGACCGGCCGCCTTGGCCACCGGCGCGCCTACCTCCAGGCCCTGCCGTGCCGCGGTGTATTCTTCCGGCGTGATCGTCACCGGCACCACCGGCGCCGTCTTGCCCAGCGTATCCGCCGGCGTCTCCTCGACCGGTTGCACATCGAGGTCGCCGGACAGCTTCGCGCCGCTCAAACCTTTCAACGCGTCCAGGTTCTCCTGCACCTGCCTGGCGGTCGCGCTCGGTGCCTTCGCCGGCTCGGTATATTCGTACGCATCGCCCGCCGCGTTCAGTTTGTAACCGTCCGCCAGCGCCGCCGGCTCCACGCCATTGGCCGCCAGCAGCGATACCGGCAACGGCTCGCGCGCCGACGAAGCCTCGTTCAACATCTTGCGCAAGATCACCTCGCTGCCCGGCGGCGGCGTGGACGGTTGCACCTCGGCCGGCTGCACATCGAGGCCCGGAACTTCCGGGCCTGCTATATCATTAGGCTGTATCGCCGGCATCTCTCCGCCTTCGGGTACCGGCTGAAGATCCAGGGGTGTCGTCGTATCCCCTCCAAATTCTGAAAAAGTTTCTGTGCCCGTCGCCTTCGGTACCGGCGCCAGCGTCAGCGCCGGCATCGAGCCTGCCACGCCGGCACCTCGCGGCACGTACCGGTCCACCATCGCCGTGCGCAGGCCGCCCACCTCGTGCGCCGCCCCGGCGCCACCGAACCCCACCTGCATGATGCCGTCGGCGATTAGCGATGTGATCTTGTCCGGGTCTTGCTCCGCCTTCGGCTTCTGCAACTCGGTGTACAGCTCCTTCACCGTGCCCGGCGCGTGATACAGCATGTCCGCCGTGAAACCCCGCGTCACCAGTTTCCGCGCCGCCGCCGGCAACCCGCCCACCACCGCCATCGGCGCCGCCTCCGCCACGCCTTTGGTGATCTTGCCGATCGTGGCCACGGCCGGGGAGGTCTTGGAAACGCCCTTCAGATAACTGTCCACCAGCTCCGGCTGCTCGCCCGGATAATCGCTGTTGTCCGGCTCACCCATCACGCGCTGCACCGCGTGGCTCCACAGTTTGTAGGGGATGGCGGAAGCGCCGCCCGCCAGGCTCTCCACATCGCCGGGCAGCGACTTGATAAAACCCTTGGGATCGTTCACCACGGACCGCATGAAGTCGGACGTGTTCGCGTACGGGTCCGGGTACCCCGCCGCCTTCAACGCGCCGTAAGGATCGTTGACCTTGAGCTGCGGAGTGGAGTCGGCGGGTTGCAGATCGAGGCCCGCCGGCGCATCGGCCGGCTGCAAGTCCAATCCTTCGGCCGGTTGCAGGTCGAGCGCCATAAAATAAATTGGGTTACTGCGGCGGCGTCAGCGAATAACCGCCCGCCGCCGCCTGGTCCTTCTGCGCCGCCGGCACGGTGAACTTCTTGCCGGTTTTGTCCCAGACCGGGATGCGGCCGCTCGCGTCCGGCGTCACGGCGCCATCACCGCCCGCCGAAGCGGGGGCATTGCCCAGGCCGAAGTTCGAGAGGAACGACTGGTGCGTGTCGTCATCGAGCGCGCCCAGTTTCTTCTGGAGGTCCAGCAGGTTCTTCGCGTTCTGCTGCGTCCGCTTCAGGCGCGTCGTCGCGGCCGCCCGCAACTGCGCCGGGGGCAACCCCGCCGGGTTCGCCTTCAGCTCGTCATCGCTGGCCTTCAGCACGTCATTGGCCGACGTGTAATCGTTCAGGTACGTCGTCAACTGCTGCTGCGCCGCCGGCGGGATGGTCTTTTGTCCGGGCGTCCGGAGATACTTCACGTTGCCCTTCGCATCCGGCACCGCCTCGTACCCGGCCGGCGGTGTCACGTCGTCCGGGTTCACGGCGGACCGATCCGGCAGGATCTGTTTGCCCATCGTCACGTAGCTGTTCCCGCCGGCGCTGCGCCAGTTCTGCGGCGTCGGCGTGCCTTCGCCGTTCATCATGCCGGGGATCAGCTTTTGCATGATCGCCGATTGCGTGCGGGGATTTAATTTGGCCTGCCCCATCCACCCCAAAATATCCGTCGCCGCCGGTTGCTTGCCCGGATTGTTCGCCGCCCAGCGCTGCGCCAGCGGCGCGATCTTGCCGAAGGCGTCTGCCTCCTCCGCGTTCTGTTGCAGCATCGTCGTCTTCGCCTGCGTCTCCGCCGTCAGCGCCTCGCGCTGGGCCCGGGCGCTCTTCAAAGCCTCGCCCTGCATGATGCCCGTGAGCTGCGGCAGCGTCATCTTGCCCACCTGGTCCTTGTCCATCCCCAGGCCGTCCACCGCCATCGTCTGGTACGCCTTCAACTGCCGGTGCCGCTGGCCGAGCTGCTCGATGGTTTCGCCCAGGCTCTGCCCGGCCTGGCTGATGCCTTGCGCCAAGATCTGTCCGCTTTGGTTCGTCACTCCGGGAGCGTATGACATAAATATTTTCCTTTCTTATAACAACGCTAGGGCCGCCATGCCGGCCAGGCCCACGCCGGCGCTGATGCCCGCGCTGGTCATCGCCGCCGAATTGTTCGCGCTGGCGATGCTCTTCGCGTTGCTCGCGTTCAGCGCGTCGCTGTACGTCTGCTGCGCGTTGATATCCGAACCGAACAGCCGCGGGCCGCCCTGGCCCATCGTGAACATCGAGCCGACGCCGGACAGCGGGTTCACCACGCTGCCGCCGTTCATGATGTTGTTGATCGCGTTGCCGTAATAGGTGCCGCGCTGGTTGAACACGTTGCCGGCGTACTGCTGCCGCATCTGCTTGAGCTGCTGCCCGAAGGATGACAGCCCCAGCGCCGTGGAAAAATCCCCCGCCGTGCCCGTGCCGCCCAGCATCCCGTTCCGGCTGTTCAACGTCATCTGCAACGCCTGCCGGCTCTGCGCCGGGTCCATATTCGTGCCCAGGTCCAGCCCGCGTTGCGCGTCGCTCGTCATCGAGGCCAGCAGCTTTGCATTCTCCGGGTCCGCCGCGTTCGCCGCCGCCACCGCCTGCGGCCCCAGCCGCATCAGGTCCGCCACGTTGGCCCCGCGCGTCACGCTCGTGCTCGTCGCCTGCGCCTGCGCCAGCGGCGCCGCCGAACGGTTGATGATGTCCAGCAGCCCCGGCGAAGAAATGGATTGCGGCCGCACCGCCGGCCCGCTGGGCATCGGAGCCGCGACGGGCGTATAATTGCCCGGCAGGTTCACCACTCCACGATTGGTCCGCCCCGTGCGCGAGTTTCGGTACGCGTTAATATTATTGAACTGCGCCTGCAAATCTTGCGCCGTGCCCGTGCCCGGCCCCGCATAGTTCGGCGCGCTGCTGATGCCCGGGCTGGTGGCCGTCGTCGTCAGCGGCTGGCCCACGTTCGGGAAATTCGCGTAGCTCGGGTTCACCCCCTGCGCGAACGCCGGCGTGTTCACCTGGTAATTGTTCAGGCCGAACAACGTGTCGTTCAGCGTGTTCATGTTCAGCCCCGCGTACGCCGGGTCGAACTCCGCCTCCGTGCCGAACACCGTCGGCGCCATCTGGCTCTTCGCCAGCAGTTCGCCGTAATACTCCTTGTACAGGTCCGGCTGCTGGCCGCCCCCGCCGCCACCGCTCGCGCAAGCCAGGTGCAGCTCCGGACGTGCGGATACCCCTTCCGGTTCCAGCAAACTCACCCGGCGGGGCGGAAATGAAAAAGCTCGGTTCATAACGTCAAAAATTTCTCGATCACCGCGTGGGGTACCGTCCGCAATTTTCCGTGCCGATGATGCAGCACCTTCAGCGAGCGCCAGTGCGGATGCCGCGACTCAAACCACGCCAGCAACGCCCGGCGCGCCTCGTCGTTCAGGCACAGCCATTGCAGGAGGCACACGCTGTCGCCCGCCGCATCATCCGGTGTCCAGTCGAACCGCGCCCGCCCGCGAATCGCCGCTTCATTGACCTGGAACACGATCCCCAGCCCCGCGATCTCGCCGTCCGGGCCCGGCGCAAACGCCAGCGTCCGGTGCAGCAGATGGAACGCCAGGTAATTCTGCAGCACCCGGTCCTCCCAGCCGTGGAAACATTTCCCCGCCGGGCTGAACCATTTACCGAACGCCACCAGCCGCTCAAAGAACTCCCGCGCCTCCGCCTCCGTCCGCACGGTCCGGCGCGCCCGGGCCGCCACCGGCCCGGTGCCAAACGTCAAAGGTTCGAGGAGCGAGATCATTTCAATTCAGGTCGCAATAACATTTGAACCGCCAGTTCGCGTTCGTCAGCGAGGCGTTGGCCGACGTGCCAAAGTTGAACAACTGCCAGCCCGAACTCGAATTGAGCACCAGGAACGCCTGGCGCACGTTCGCCCCGATGCTCGCGTGGATGCCCGCGCTGCTGATCTCGCGCACGCTCGTCACGTCCAGCTCGTCGCCCACGCTGTAACCCTGCTCGGCGGTCTTGCACACCAGCACCCACCGCACCCGCCGCGGTTGCGCGCCCAGGCCGTGGTTCACCGTGATCGTCGCCGAACTGCTCACCACCGCGATCTCCGCGCTGGTGAAGCTGGTCGGCGTGATCTTCGGGTTGGCAAATAGGCCGTTGTTCATATCAATCAATAATCGCCGCCGAACGCTTCCACGTGGTAGCTCGCCGTCGCGCCGCCCACCTTCGTGCTCGCCTGGAGTTTCCAGCCCGTCGGCAGCTGGATGCCCAGCGTGATCGCGAACTCGCTGTTCGCCACCGTGGCGCTCACCACGCCGCCGCCGGCGGGCACGAGCTGCTCGCGGAAGAAAAACGCGTTCGTGCCGTTGAACAGCCACAGGCGCACCGTGTCCGCCGCCTGCGTGCTGCCCTCCGCCACGATGCCCTTGATCTGCACGCTGTCGATCCGGCTGCCGTTCGTGCCGGCGGTGAAGATGTCCGTCCGCGTGCCGGTCGTGCCATCCGTGTTCGTGTTCGCCGTGTTCACCAGCCCGGCGCCCGCGCGGGGCGTGGCGGCGAAATTTGCTGCGGTTGCCATAATTTATTTTCCTTTCAGTTTAATGTTGTTGGTTCACTGTTCACTCAAAATTCTGCTGCTTGAAAATCTCCAGGTACGTGTTGCTCACCGCCACGGCCGCCGTGATCTGCGTCACCACGTCCACCCACTGGCCGTCCCCGCGCAGGTAGTACGTGTGCTGTCCCGCCGCCGGCGCCGGCGGCAAACCCGACAGCCCGGCACCGTACGGGCTCGCGCCCACCAGCGGCGTCGTCTCCACCGGCCGGCCCACCAGGCTCATCACTTCCCAGCACCCGCCCGCGATCAGCGTCGTGTTGAACCGCACCTGCAAGATCCCGTTCGCCAGCGCGTCGCCCGGATCGAGCTGGCGCTGGCCGCCGTGCTTCACCAGCGGCTTGCCGCCGGCACCCGCATTGAAATTCACCGGGCCCGGATTCGTCGTGTCCACCTTGAACGCCAGCACCATCCCGTCCACGTAGCCCGTGATCACCGGCGCATACGCGGCCGTGTAGGTGGACGTGCCGTCGAACACCGCCGGCGCCGTGTAAAAGAACGGCCCGTTCGTGATCTTGTCCGCCGTCACCGCCCCGGCCGCCAGGTCCGAATTGCCCACGCTCCCCGAGATGTTGATGACGATGCTCTTCACCACCGCGTTGAACTTCGCCGTGGTCAGCTTTTCATTCCGGCTGATCAGCCGGCCAACACTCAGATTTACGACTAAGGCCATATATAAAAATATTTGGGTCCAGCGTCACGCTGGTTAATTCTTTACCGACACCCCGGAATTTTGTTCGCCTTCCTGCGATTCCAGCGCCGCGCCCACCAGCTCCAGCCGGCCGTTCGCGTTCGTGATATCGAGCTGGAGGAACAGTCCCCGCTCGCTGATCGGCACCGTGTCCGTGTACTCCTGCAACTGGTCAAAGTTCACGCCGCTGCCCAGGAAGATCCCCGCGCCCGTCTCCGGGTACGCATAATCCTCCCGGTTCGGCGCGTGAAAATCATCCGCGCTGTTGTCCGGCTGCCAGTCGCTCGCCGTCGCCGGCGTGAAAAATTTAAGGTAGTTGCGCGTCTCATCCGTCACGTACGCCTCCTCGTCGCCCTGGCCCTGCGTCACCGTGTTGATCGTGTAGTCCGGCGACCACCCCGCGAGCTGCAACTGCACCGCCGTGTACCGCTTGAAATCCATCCGGCTCGCCGGGTTCATCAGCGTGCCGATCGCGCTCACCATCTGGCACGGATATGCCCGCGTCAGCGTCCGGCTGTTGATCGGCACCGGCTGGATGCTGTTGCCGCTGTGCCGGTCCGCGTAGAACGCCACCTTGTACTTGCTGCCGGTGAACATGCCCGCCGTCTGCGTCACCCCGTTCAGCGCCAGCACCGGCAGTGTCCCGTTCGTCGGCACCAGCCGGATGCCGTCCGCGATCGCCGTCACCGTCACGTTCGCGGGCCACGTCCAGGGATTCACCGCCGCCGGATTGAAGCCGCCGTTGCCCGCCTCGTCCTGCCAGAAGTGGTAGCCCGGCGCCGCCGCTTGCAGGCCCAGCACCGCGTTGCCGCCCCCGTCCACGCTGTTGGTCGGGCTGAGATGCAACGTCACCGGCGTGCCGTTGATCGTCAGGATGTCGTCCGGACCGCCGTGGGGCACCAGCGTCAGCGGGTTTAGTGAATCCATGAACAGGTCCAGGTACGTGTCGCCCGGTTTCACCCGCTCATCCTCGTAGCCGTCCGCGTACAGGTGCAGGAAACCGTCCGCCCCGATGAACGCCAGTTGCTGCTTGCCGTTGTAGGTGAACTTCAGCCAGTCCACCACGCACGTCGTCAGCGCGTTCGCGCTCTCGTCCGTCCCGCACCAGGCGCCGTTCAGAAAGTCATACACCGCCACCGCCGTGTTCACCCCCTGCGCCCGCACCGCGAAGATCTGGCTGGCGCACGCCGTGCCCGCCGCGATGCCAAAGGCGGCGATGATATACACGTTCCCGTTGCCCGCCGCCGGCACGGTGAACACCGCGTCGCCGTTGAAAAAATTCAGCGAGCCGTCCACGTTCGTCGTCGCCAGCAGCTGGTCCGCCGGGCCCGCCAGCCATTGGTACGTCTGCCCCGGCGTCAGCGCCAGTTGCACGCTCACCGTGGACAGGTTCGTGGTCGGCTGGAACACCGTGTTCGCCGGCACCTGGTTCACGTCGTCCAGCACCAGCGCGTCGTCCAGCGGCAGCGCCACGTGCAAAAACCCGTCGAACACCGCCAGCCGCGCCGCCACCGCGTACTGCGGGTTGATCCGTCCGAACGTCCGAAGCAACGGGTCGCTCAACGCCACGTTCGTCCCCTGTTCCTTGTTCAGCTCCGTCAAATTCAAACTCGTGATCCGCAGCTCGCTGTTCAGCCAGTACACATCCGTGCCGATGTCCGCCACGCTCGGCGCCGCCATGCCGTACGCCTGCGTCACGTTCAACGGTCCCACCGCCCCGCTCAAATCGCCCGTCACGCCCACCGCCTTCGAGACGTTCCCGTTCTTGAAAAACAGCAGCGTGCTTTCGTTGAACAGGTACAGGTATTTCAGCGTGAAGGCGTCGCCCTGGTTGATCCGGAACGTCGCCTCCGTCGGCACGTACCGCGTGAAATCCCCCACGTCGCTCACCGCCACCGTGTCCTTGCCGCTGATCAGGAACGTCCGGTTCTGCGCGCCCAGCCCCTCGCTCGCCTCCGGGATGGGATACGCCCCGTCCAGCAGCGTCGCCGTCACCGGGTACGTCGTCGCGTCCGTGTCGGAAAGATTCCACGTCACCCGCGTGCCGGCCGGCGTGGCGCTGAAGGTGAACTCGTCGCCGTTCGGGATCTCCAGCACGTAATACGTCTTGCCCGCCACCAGCGCCACCGGCAGCGGCGCGCCGTCCGGCGCCAGCGTGAAGGGATCGCCCGCCAGCAAATTATGTTGCGGCAGCAGCACCCGGTTCGTCGCCGCCTCCAGCGTCGCCGCGAACGCGTTCTCCTGGACGATCTCCCGGAACCCCGTCTGGAAATCCGGCCCGCCGTCCGCGTTCTGCGTGAGCTGCAACGGCCGCAGCGACGTGCCGTCCGCCGAAAGACCCCGCAGCAGCAGGATGCTCGCGTTGACCTGCATGAACTTCTTGAACGTGGACCGCGAGAGCGGCGTGACGTTCGCCGGCAGCGGCACCACCTGCGCCGGCGTGTTCGGCCGCGTGTAATACACCTTGCCGTTCGCCGCCACCAAGATGTATTCGTTGATCCCGTTCGGGTCCGCGAACACAAACCCGCCGTACACATCCGTGAACGGCGTCAGCCCGTCATTCAGGCACCAGGGCAGGATCGTGATGCCGTCGCGCGTCGCCGCCCGCTTGTAACGGAAACGGCAGTTCACCGCCCGGTTCACATAACCGGGCGGCGCGAACACCGTACGCTCCTCCACGCCGATGAACTGCACGTCGCCGTCCGGCAGCGACGCTTCATCCAAAGGCCCGGCTGGACGCGCATTGTTCATTTGATCCGGTTCCTTTCCGCGGCATCCCCATCCCAGGCCGCCTGCCCGAAATTGACGACCGCCTCCACCAGCAACATCACTTCCGCTGGCGGCACGCCGTTGTCCAATGCCAGATCATGCAACGCCAGGTCCGCGTCGAGCTTCCGGTACTGCTCCGGCTGCCACGCGGTCCACGTCGCGCCGTTGTCGAACGATTCCTCTATGTCGCCGCGATACCACGCATCGTGCGCCACCGTGGGAAAGAAACTGTTGGTGGATTGCAGGTCGAACTTGATGAACTTCGGCGAACTCAGCCCGTCCGTGTTGGCACCCGCCCGGCTGCGCAGCAAACGGCCGTCCCGCATCCGCCACGGCAGCGGCTCCAGCAGGATGAAGTCCGACCAGCCGTCCAGCGTGGACACCTTCAACCGTTCGTTGGGATGCAGGAAAGGCATATCACCAGGGCTTGCCGCCCGCTTTGATGTGGTTCAATGTCAGGCCGAGATGCGCCAGCGCGTAATTGCCGCTGGCCCAGCCTTCGCCGGTCCGGTTTTCGTACATGCCGCCGGCGTGCAGGTTGCCCCACCTGAACTGGTACAGGTTGAAATCCGCGCCCGCGATGGTCACCAGCCCGACGTTGCCCGCGTTGGCCCCGTTCAGCGCCGTCGAGACCAGCTCCGCCGCGAACGGCGTCGCCACAAAGTTGGTCACTCCGAACACCTGGAGCGGCTCGATCGTCGTCTTGAGCTGGAGCCCGCCCCGCAACGCGCTCAACTGGCTCGTGCCGTTCGGGCCGCCGAAGATGTCATCCACGCCGATCAGCAGCCCGGCGTTGTCGTTGAAATTGTACAGGTAGTCCACCGCCAGGATGTACTGCTTGAAGTCCGTCGTCTTTGCGCCACCCGCCACCACCAGTGCGGAATTGGTCGAAAGCAGGTAGTCGTTCCACACCTCCTGCGCAAACGACTTTTCCGCCGGGGTGATGCTTGGCGGGATCAGATTGGGAACGGCATCAACGTTGGTCTGCGCCTGGCTGGCAACCGCCAGCAAAGCCGCGAGGCTGATTAGGAATAATTTTTTCATGTGTTTGGTTGGTTTCTTTGCGGTTAAACTTTGGGCGGCGTCTTGGCCTCCAGATTCAACAGGTTCAAGATCCCGGACAGCTTGCCGCTCCCCAGCGATGTCCGGTTGCGGATGCCTTTGATCCCCAGATAGGCCGTGATGATGACCCCGCTCCAGGACACACCGCCCATCAGGCCGGCCACATCGAGTACCACCTGGCGCACATCATCCGCCAGCTTGACGACCTGTGGATTCGGCGCCGCCGCCGGGGGCGGGACCGCTGGTCCCGTCGTCGAATTGGTTTGCGCGTGGCTGGTCACCGTCAGCAGCACAACCGCCGTAAAAATGAGGAGAATCGTTTTCATAATTCTAATTATTCTGTGTTGGGTTTCTGGGCGTCCCGTCACCGCGACGGACCGCCATCACATCCGTCAGATGCTGGATCGCCAGCTTCTGGTCCTGCTGGCCCTCGGAAAGCTTCCGGTTCCAGTCCGTGAGCTGGTGCATGTCCGCGTCATGACCCTCCCGCGTCTCGTACCTCTGGCTCGCCGCCGCCTCGATCTCCAGCTTCTGGTTGGAAAACCGCAGATTCAGGTAGCCGGCAAAGAACACTGCCACGATCGTCAAAATCAAATTCGCCCATTCGCGCAATTCCTTCATAGGTCACTTATAAACCGTGCACATCCGGTAAAACGCCTGCGGCCCGTCCATCGGCACCACCAGGCTCGTACGGTCCACCGGCACCGTCGCGTAATTGATCTGCCAGTGCACCAGGTCCGTGCTCCGGTCGATCCGGAACCACACATTCGTGTACCGGTCCCAGCACAGCAGCAGGTTCGTATGCACCACCGGCGCTGGCCGCACCATCGCCGCCCCGGCCACCACCGTGCTCTGCCGCGGCGTCTGCAACGCCGCCGGACAGATCAGCGCGCCACCAACCATCAGCAGCATCGCGCAGAATGTGGGGCGGAGGGTCATGAGTTCACCACATTTTGAGATTTGCCCAGCCAACTCCAAAAGACCCACCATTGTTCACATCAACGACGGGTTGAAGAGTTATGGGCGTTGGAACTCCGGAATAATTGTAATTTCCTTGAAATGTCAGGATGAAATTCGTACCCGTGGTGACTTGATTGGTGAAGTTAATGGTGGCAATGGATTGTTGAACTGCATTCGTAATTCCCATGACATCCATTCTGAAAAGCAGATAGTTGGTACAGAGGGTGGCAGTGGCAAAATTCGCGGTCAGGAGAAAGTTGGTCTTTCCTGTGTAGGGTATGAAATTGTAATAAGCCGATATGCCGCCCGAGATCGACCCTTGAAAATAATCCCCCAAGATCACCGTTTGCGATGTTGGATTCTGAACGGTCAAATCATAGCTGTTCGTAGCCGTCAGACCCGGTGCCGGCAACAACTCCGCCGTGAACAAAACCGTCTGCATCGCGGCCAGATTGTTGTAAGTCAGCGCACCCGTCAGATTGGTTTGATAATCCGCCTGATCCCAAGGCGAATGAATGAGCACGGCGCCTTTAAGGCACGGTGAAACACTGGCAAGATTCAATGTGATATTGGTGGATGTGTTCGTGCTCTGATTCCAAAGCAAGAAGGCAAATTTCAGCGGTTGGCTCGTCGGCTTGGCCAATACCACGGTTTGCGCATTGCTGCCCGTTAGCCAATTTGTAACTGGCAGGGCCATTTTCACGAGTGAGCTTTTCCAGATCGCCATCACTTCTGGGTTTCTCAAAGCCAGGTTTAAGGCGTTGGTTGGCGCATTGGCCGTGCTGGTGACCAAGCCTTGGAGCTTGCACGAGTACGCCTCCATTGCTGCGATGTTCACCACGTTTGTGCAGTCAGTGGCAGCAATGCTTCTGGAGATGCCCAGCATGTTGATGGTTTTTCCATTTCCATTATTTACCCAGTTAGCGGCGTTGGTGTAGAAATTAAAAATCTGCTCATAATACTGCTCAGCGACATTGCCGGAGTAAGGGCCGAATCCATTATCGGCTAGAAAAATATCCCCGCCAAAGCTGTAAGAACTGGCCACTGACATGGCGGCTGCATTTTTACTTATTCCATACCAAGTTACCGGGATGGGGCTTATGCTTTCCGACAAGGAACCATTGGCACTTATGTTTGTAGTCTGCTGAAAAGCTTCGATTCGGCTGGCTATGATGGAGGCGCATTGATTGTAATATCCTTGGTAGTCGATATTCAAAACACTTGGCATCACATGGTCAAAGGTTAGCGCGGTGAAACCTTGACTTAAAACGGCATCAACATCGTTTGCCAATTTAGGCAAAGGGGATCCACCATAAGCCGATTGATTCGCAAGTAGGCTCATGTTGGGGCCGACTATTCCGTTCCCATCAAACAAAGTCATCCAGCAGTCAGACCGAAGTCCGTTCGTTTTGATAAAATTATTTAACCCCAACATGTCTGGATACAATGCGGTGTTCCAAAAAGGCAGGCCGGTTGAATTTGTTCTTGCACCAATGCCAGCCCCCTCATCAAACATGATGCCGTCAACCGGAAGATTGTTGGATTTTGAGTAGTTGACCCAATTCGTTATGTCAGAGGCGGCGTATGACCCGGATGACCATGTAGTAATCTCAATGATCGGGCCACTAGCTTGGGCTGATGATTCCGTAAATGGAAGCATTTCGGAATACCAGTAGCTTTTGGACAAGTCGCCGAACACTTTTCCATTAAAACTGCCCGCATATTGGGAGGCCGCTGTAACAGTTTGGGCCACAAGTGGAATGGCTACCATGCCCGGTATGGCATGAAAATGACTTCCATCGCCATAAAGTGACCAGACTGCCGATGCCAAGTTGGTTTGATTGACATCGGTAATGCTGGAACCGATATTCCCATTGAGTCCGCTCAGACGGCTGAATGCCCTTAAATCAATGCTGCCAGTTTGGTCCCGAGCTAAGTCCGTTTCCAATCTGTTCGCTCCGCTATAGATAAAGTTTAAGAATCTTGCATTCGCTGCGTTTGTATAGATATACCCCCATATTCCACTGCCCAATGTTCCATAAATGTAACCATAGGTGAAAATCTGATTATAGTTCGTATCAGGACAATTAGTGAAGAGGTACGAATTAGTGAAATATGAGGATGCAAAAATGGTGTAATTAGTGGCCATGGCGGATGGTAAATTCGTCAACCCGCCCCCATCCCCCGTGAACGTGCCGGAGAAGGTGTTCGACCCGTTCCCCAGCTTCCCCGCCAGCGTATCCGGCGCCACAAACTTCGTGTGGATCACCCCCGCGTTCACCTCCGCCTGGCTCGCCGGGTACGCCTGCCGATCCTGTCCAAACGTCCGGAGTGACATCACCAGCAACAGTAGAATAAAAAATAAGTTTTTCATATTTGGGTGCAGCGTCACGCTGCCTAGCTCCATTGCAAAAACACCCCGTCGCCGGTCGCGCCGCTCACGATCACCTGGCTCAGCCGCATCTTCTGCCCCAGCGGCAGCTCGAACTTGATCGGCAGGTCCCCGGGCGCCAGCACGTCCGGGCAATACTGCACCCGGGCGATCGTCGGCAGCAGCGTCGCCGGATTGGCCGGCACGCTCGCGAGCTGGTACGAGAACGCGTTCGGCGTCACGTTGAAGATCCGCACCACCGCCCGGTTGTACGTGCTGGGTGTCGCGGCCGTCACGGCGATGCTGTCGCCTTCGGCCAGGCCGTGCGTCGCCTTCGCCACCAGTGCCACGCTGCCGTCAAACGTCAGCGCGTCCGGCGTGAACGACACCGCCGGCCCGCTCTTGCCGCAATACACCGAACCCGCGTTCGCCGTCAGCACGCCCGTCGCGGCCGTCACGCCCTTCGCCGGGTAGATCCACAGCTTCTGGAAATAGATGTTGTTGTCCGTCGTCACCTGCTCGATGTCGCCCGTGTTCGCCAGCGTGAACAGCAGCTCCTCGGAAAACACTTCCGGCATCGCCCGCTTGCTGTTGTGGATCTTGAATGAACCTTGCATAAAATTTTCTCTTTCGGTTTATTGCTTCACGCTGGTTAAGGTCACAAAATTGGAATAGCTGCTCTGCGGGCCGCCGCCGTACGCCACCACCGCCGCCGTCTCGAACTGCCCCTGCGCCTCCAGGATGCGGTCGTGCGTGTCCTGCAATTCCTCCAGCGCCGCCTCCAGTTCATCCGCCGCCCGGCTCGTCTGCTTCTGGTCCTTGATGGCATCGCTCAACGCCGCCCGCTTCACAAAACTCGCCAGCAACGCCGGAAACTGCACCTTGCTCCATTTGGCAGGAGTCGTCGTCGGACTTTCCCCTGCGTTAATGGCAGCCACGCTGCTCCAGCAATCTTGCGTGGCCGTGTCATACACCGTCACCCCGCTCGCGTACGTCGCCGTGTCGCTGCGGATCGTGCTCGTGAACTGCGGCGGCACCGTCCGGTACTCCAGCCACACGCTCGCCGGCGCCCGCCAGTCGAATTGCAATCCCTTGTCGCTCGGCACGAACGTCACCGGGCCCGGATTGTTCGTGTACACCTTCGGGTTGCGGCGATGCGCCGGCTGCCGCGCCTCGCTGATCGCCGTCAGCCCCGTCTGGTCGTACGCCACGTACTTGTCCAGCGGCGTCAAAATGCCGAACTTCGTCGCGTCAAACGTCGCCCCCGCCGTGTGGTTCACGATCGCCTGGTACATCCGGCCGTCGTTCGGGTTCTGCACCTGCATCCCCACCGTCAGCGCCAGGCCCGGCACCCACAGCGGACCGCTGTACGTCGCCGCGCTCGCCGCCCAATACGCCGAATTTTCCACGTACGTCACCCCGTCCGCCGTCGTCGCCGGCAACTGCCCGGTCGAGGCCTGCAACGCCTGGTAATATTGCCCGGTCGGAAAATAAAACCGCTCCGTCCCCGCCACCGTCGCCGAACCGCCGGTCACGGCTTCCGTCGGCGAATAGAAGGCGCGATACCACCGCTGCTCGCACGGCGTCAGCTCCGGCCAGAACGCGAACTTCCAGCCCTCGATGATCCGCTGGTTCACGTACTCCACGAAACTCGCGAACCGCGACGCGTTCAAGTCCCGCGCCGGATCGTACGCGAGCCCGCGGCAGATCCCGTCGATCACAGATTTGAACGTAACGGTTCGCATGATGATGAGGCGGTAGGGCGGAGCTGCTGCTCCGCCTCAACGTGTCGTCTCGAACCGGATCCAGTTGATCGTGTTCGTGCCGATCACCTGGATCTTGCCCAGGCGACAGCCCGTCACGCCGTCAAAGTTCGTGGACACCAGATAACCCGACATCGTGCACGTCGTGCCAAAATTCGTGTCATTCACCAGCGTCACGGAAAGCGGCTGGCCCGTGGTGAAATTCGTGCCCGTGCCGCCGGCCAGGTAATTGCCGTTGCCCGGATCATACGAGAGGTCCCAGCCCAGGATGTTCGTCGAGGCGTAGGCCGCGACGGGCCCCGTCACGTTCGCGATCACCCGCACCGGGCTGCCCTGCGGCACCTGAAACGCCGTCGCCGTGTTCGTGACCCACGTCACGTTCGTCAGGATCGTCTGCGGCAACGCCGGCAGCGGCACATTGATGTCCACCGGAATGCCGGCCGACGCTGCGAGCGGCAGCGCAACGGCGGCCGCCACGGCCGCGATGAGGAACAATGATTTTAACTTTTTCATATAAATGTTTGGTTTGTTTGTTTTTATCCGTGTTGATCTGTGTGAATCCGTGGTTAAAAAATAAAATCAGTTGGTGTTGAACCCCGCCATGCCCGGCACGATGATCGTGGGTTTCTCGCTCTTGCTGATCACCCGGCACTCGGGATAATGCTTCAGGAACTGCCGGCAAAAATCCGCGTCATCCCAGCACTTGTACGTGTAGTACGTGCCCAGCTTGTGGTACAGGTACGGCGGGATCATCAGCGTCACCTCGCCACCGTTCCCCTCCGCGTCCCGGATCGTCCGGCGCACCCCGAGCTGCGCCTGCGCCTGGCGCATCTTCGCCAGCTCCAGCCGGCGCGTCTGCTGCTCCCATTGGCCCAGCACCTCCTTGACCTCCCGCTCCGTCTCGCGGCACAGGCCCAGGTCGCCGTAATCCAACGTGTCGCACGCGCCTTTCATAGTTCTGGTCAGTTCAAACGTCCGGAGTTTCAGTTGTCTTACCGCGTCAGCGGTGATGGCCCCCGGCGGCCTCGCCGGCTGGAAACCGGCGGAATGGAGAGGACTCCACCCCGCCGGCCACCCACGCATCCGCGTCATTCCGTGCCATCACTCAATGGACGGAAATTGTTTCGTCACCTCACTGCGGCATCGAGGCGAAGCCGCTGCTCTGCGGCACCGGCCCGGCGATAAATTCCATGATGAGATGGAGCTCGCCCGCCGTGTGCGTGTTCAGCGCCTTGCCGCTCGTCGCGGTGAAATACGCGTTGAACGTCGTCGCCGTCGCCGGCACGTTCGGCACGTTGCTCGCCAGCGCGCCGCCCTTGCTGTACACCAGCGTGCCCGCCGCGTTCAGCTCCTGGCTCGCCAGCAGCCGGTTGTTGCTGCCGCTGTCGCCCACGGTCACCGCCGTGGAGATCAGCGTGCCGTCCGAACTCACGAACGGGCTCGCCAGCAGGCTGTTCACCAGGTTCACTTCCTTGTTGGCCGTGTAGCTGCCGTCGCTGTTGTTCTGCGTCGAGAACAGCGCGATCGTCTGCGTGTTCGTCGCCGCCGTCAGGTCCGCGTACGTCAGGATCACCCGGTGCGTCCCGCCCAGCGTCGCCCGCTCTTCATTCGTCAAAGGATGGATTGTCATAAAATTCCTTGGTTATGGTTTCGTCGGTTTAGGAATTGATCGTCAGCGCCAGCGCGCCCAGCACGTTGTCGAACATGTTCAGGAAGATCGCGTCCACGATCGCCTTCTGGCCGCCGCCCTGGTACGGCAGCTTCACCACCCGCGGCATGCGCGTGTACGCCAGCCCCACCATGTCCATGTCCAGCACCAGGCCGGAGCGGTGCGTGTAGGCCGTGTCGTTGCCCGTCTTGCTGTCCGTGTACAGGAAGCTGCTCGGGTGCAGGTCCACGTCGCCCGTGTCCAGCACCAGCTTGTCCACCGTGAACACGAACGTCTCGCTCGCGCCGTCCTGCCGGAACTGCCGCACCGGCGTCTTGCCCGTCACGTTGTCCACGTACTTCGTGAAATCGCTGAACGCCGCCTTCAGGTCGATCCCCAGGAACGCGTTCATCTTGAACGGCCCCTTCCGCTGCTTGTACGAGCTGCGGCACATCGCCAGGAACGCGTTCTCGCCGAAGTTCGCCAGCGTGCCGGAATAGATCTGCGCCGCCGGCGTCCGGAAACCGTCCGGCACCGGGTACAGCGTCTGCGCCGTGTTGTTCACCCACGAAAACCCGCCGCGCGTCTCGTTGCCCACGCTCGTGCCGTCGTCGTTCTTCGTGTCCTCGGCGGACAGGCAGCGCTTCTCGATCTGCCACTTCACCGCCACCAGCGCGTCGGCGATCTGCTCCGCCATCTCGCCCTTCTCCAGCGCCACGATCTCCGCCTCGTCGGCGAAGTCCGAGACGCCCGGCTTGCGCCACGTCTTCTGCCCGTTGCACTGGATCAGCTTGCGGGGATTCGAGTCAAAGCTCGTCGCGTCCTGGCCGTCCAGCACGCCCGCGTGGCCCGTCTCCGGATATTTCTTCACCTGCCAGGAATGCAGGACCTGCGAAGGTTTCGCCCGCTTCTCCACCATCGAGGTGAACGGGGTGGCCTGCGATTGGATGTTGGCGATGATGTTCGCCCACGACTGCCGCTTGCCTGTTTGCTCGGCTTCAAATGCCATTGCCATAACTGTGTGTCTTTCTTGGTTTGTGGTTTCTATTCCTTGTGGGCGAGGGTGGGTAAATCCATGCCGCCGATCATCGTCTTCAGCGCGTCGCGCTCGTTCAGACCGCCGGCTTTCAAATCGTTCAGCGCCTTCGCGCTCGGGCCCGCGTTCTTGCCCGCGCCGGCCGCCCCGCGCGAGGGCAATCCGGAACCGCCCGGCCGCGGCGCCTTGCCGACCGCCGCGCCCTTCGCGCCCGGCTTCGGCGGCAGCACAAATTTCTTGCCGTTGGTATTCGGGGACGGGACAGCTTGTCCCGTCGTCAAATTGAGCAAGGCTTTGAGTTCGGGCACCGCTGCCACCAGAGACTTCGCCGCCGCGTGCGCCGCGTGCTTCGGGTCCGCCGCCGCCACGCGCAACCGTTCGCCTAAAAGCGAATCGCCGGCCACCTGGTGGAAATTGGGGAAGATCACTTGCAGCTCCGGGTACGCGTCCAGGTAGTTCCGCACCACGTTGGACTCCGGGCGTTTGGAGTCGAACAGCGCCGGGTAGATCGTCGCCACCGCCTTCTGCCCCTCCAGCCGTTGCGCCAGCACCGCCTTCGCCTTCGGCACCAGTTGCGCCCGGGCTTCCTTGATCTCGCTGTACCGGTTGCGCACCTGCTCCGCCGTGTACGCCGGCACGCCCGGCTGGTCGCCCTTCGGCTCGACCGCCGCCGAACCGTCCCAGTTCGCCAGCGCCCACTTCTCAAAATTCGCGAACGTCGCCTCCTGCGCCGCGATCTCCTGCTCGCTGCTCGCGAGGAAAATCGGGTGGATGCCCATCACCTGCAACGGCGGCCGCTTGGCGCTCTCCAGTTGCGTCTTCAACTGCGCCGCCTCCGCCGTCGCCGCCTCGGCCTTCGCCGCTAGTTCCGCCTTCTCCGTCTCGTGCTGCGTCACGAGCGATTGCACATATTCCGTCTGCGCATCATCCATCTCCGGCGGCGCGCTCGCCGCCGCTTCCTCCGCCTCCAGCGCCTGGACCTCCTCGACCGTCTTGCCCAGCTCCGCCGCCTTCGCCGTCAGCCGCTCCGTCTCGGCCGTCGCCGCTGCGGCCTCTTCCGCCCGCAAATCCTCGACGCTCTTGCCCGCGTCCTTCGCCCGCTGCGCCAGCGCCTCTTCGGCTTCGCGCTCCGCCTTCGCTTCCGTCGTCTCACCCGCCGGCGCTGCGGCCGCCTTCTTGCCATCCTCGATTTTCGATCCTCCATCCTCCTTGGGTTTCACCCCCGGCCCGTTCGCCAGCGGTGTTTCCCGCAATTCCTGCGGCAACCCCAGCTTGGCAAAAGCCGGATCCGAAAGATTGATGTCCGCCGTGGAGATTCCCCCCGTGCCGTCACCGGCCGGGGCCTTGTCGAGGAGTATGCGTGAGATGTACATGACGCACCCCTTGTCACACGCCAACCCCCAAAAGAAAATCGTCCGCGTCAGAAACGCGGACGATTGCGGACGATTGCGGACGATTTAACGGTGGTTATGCTTAGAGCTTCAGACCATCCGCCGTGGGTTGAATCCGGGTGTTGCTCGGATCCTTGCTGTCCGGGTATGGGTTCGGCGTGTCCAAACGCTTCAGGTCCATCCCCAGCCACATCACCGCCTCCTGCAACTTCGTGATGGTGATGCTCCGTTCCCGGCTGCCGGGCAACGCTTTCACCTTCTGGATCTGCGCGTCAATGTCGCGGTGCAATTCCTTGTTGCCGATGATTTCCTGGCATCTCGGACAATGCTCCGGCGCGCCTTCGCTCATTGTGGTTTCACAGCCTTCAGTTTTGCATTTCATTTTGTTCCTTCGTTACTTTGTTGTTCGTCTCTGTTTTGCCGGGCCGCCGTTTCGCGGTCCTTCAAATCCTCCAAAAACTCCATCAGCGCATCCGTCCCCGCCACGCGCCACAAGATCTCGCGATCCGTCCGCTGCTCGTTCGCCGCCTCCGTCGCCTTGCTGTTGATCTTCTCGCTCAACAACGTCAGCACCGCCTCAAACAGCGGATTGTCCGGCGCGCTCGCAAACCTCCCCGCCAGCTCCGCCTCCGTGACCGCCTTCGTCACCCCGGTAGGGCGGTGCTGCCGCACCGCCCAAAACTTCCAATTAAAACTCATCGCTTCCCCCTCCCATGCTCACGCCGGTGATCCGCCGGCCCTAGCTTGATTTGCCGGCTCATGGGCGGCACCCGCACCGGCGGCCGGGGTGGCGACGGCTCGTCGCCACTTCTAAACCCCCGCACCCACCACCGCTTGATCGTGTTCAAAATGGATCTCATACAATTTATTCCTTCGGCGTCTGCGCCGTGGGTTGTTCATCCGTCAGTTCAAATTCCAGAAACGTCGATTCTGTCCGGCTGTCCTCAAACACCACGCTGTAATTCGGCGCACAGCTGTGCCGCAAGTGAATGGCTATGATCATGCCCTTGTCACGCGTCGTCTTGTGCCACACCGTGTCACCAAAACTCCACCGGCTGAAATGTTTGTATCCGCTGCTCATTTGATTCCGCACTCCGCATTCCCCACTCATCATTGTCCGGGCTGCCCCGCCGGCACCGACGGCATCCCTTCCCCCGGCCCGCCGCTGATCCCCGGCGCGCCCAGCCCCGTCCCCGGCATCGCCCCGCCCAGCGCCGGCTGGCCCACCTGCCGCCCGATCTGCGCGTTCTGGATCTGCTGCACCTGGTTCTGGAGATACTTCACCCGCGCCTCCAGGATCGCCCGGCTCGTCTCGTTCAGCTTTTGGAACGCCTCCGGATTCTTCTGCCCGATCCCCATCAGCGTCTGCAACCGCAACGGAAAATTCAGCCCGTTCGCCACCATCGGCGGCTCGATCCCCGCCGCGATCTTCGTGAAATTGTTCTCCTCGTCGTCGATCTCGCTCTGCTGCGCCGCCTGCACCGGCCGCAACGTCTCGTTCGCCAGGTTCGGGTCGATCGCCATGAACAGCCGCTGCACCAGCTTGTCCCGCTGCACCGTGTTCAACGTGTCGATCTGCAAGATCTGCACAATCATCCCCACGATGTTCTTCAGGTAATCCATGTCCAGATCCCGCGGATCGAACGTCAGCTCCACATTGAACTTCCCCTGGATGTCCGCCCGGCTCCGCGCCACCGGCT
>Ga0068855_100002984_pt1 | contig 20678 bp, 17 predicted proteins | sample KBSCornC52_FD_66592 | JGI IMG/M metagenome (GOLD analysis project Ga0068855, IMG submission 66592) | Corn rhizosphere microbial communities from Kellogg Biological Station, Michigan, USA - KBS Corn C5-2 | ecosystem: Host-associated > Plants > Roots > Rhizosphere > Soil ...
GAGCCGCCGCGGCGTTGCCGATCGAGACCGTACGCAGGGTGCAGAACGCGCGCTATGAAGCCACCTTCGACATACCGGCTGTCGGTGTCGTCAGCGAACTGCAGCCTCTGGTCTTGACCAACAGGCCCCGAGCAAGGGCCGCCAGTGCGGGCGCGACCGGAGACACGCAGGCTGGCGACCTGCTGGGATATTCGCAGCCCCTGGAGCTAAAGTCGAGCGGCGGAGCGCCCTGGATGAATCTGGCGATTCCGGCAGCCGGACCGGCGATGTCCTTGGCCTCCGGCAGCCGCTATCAGATCTTCGGCGGTGCGGGCGACGCGGTGGCGAAACCGAACTTCGGCTGCTTGGGATCGACAGAGGCGCTCGACCTGCGTTGTGCCACCGCGAGCCCCTGCCTGCAATCGACCACGCAGTCTGTGGCGTTAAGCTTGAACACCGCGCCGGGTTGCCGTTATGGCGTGAAAATGCAGCCGGGCACCATTCAGCCGGTGAGCGACACGCTGCGGTCCGCTGCTGGCAGTGAGTTTTCAAGCGTTCCCGCGCCGCAGAAAAAACTGGCGGCACAGTCGTTGGCCATCGGTTTGAACCCGGCTCCGCCGTGCGCGCTGGCGCTGGTGAGCCAGCCCGGAACCATCGGTCCTTCTCTGGGCGATGTGCAGCCGCTCGCGGCTAAGAATGAACTCCAGATCGTTCGCCTCCCCGACGGCCTGGGCAGAGCGCAACGGAATCCGCTAACGACGAAAGTTCTGCCTCTCGCGTTTTCCGCTAAGCCATGTGCTCCGCCGGCGCCCGCTCCTGTGAGTGCCGGCGTCGAGCACGTGTATGCGTCGAATGCGCCTATGAACCCGGTAGCGAAGTGGGAGCCGATCGAAGGATCCGCGACTCCGCTGCGGCGAGGAATCCTCGGTTGGACACAAAGCTTCACCAGCGCCGGGGAGCGTAAACACGTTTGGGCGCACGCCGCTGATTTCTGGCAGCATGCCCCGCGGGATCTGAAGCTGCTGGCGATTGCGATTCCGATTCTGCTGGGATTGGCGCTCCGTCCGTCGCTGCCCAAGGTGGGGGTGACGGCCCCATCGGCTGCTGAAGGTATCTCGAAGAACATCGGGAACGGCTTTCGCGAACAATTTATCAATGTGCGCAATACTGTCGCGCAGCGGGCTGGCGTCTCGTTGAACGAAGACTTCCGCTCCGGCCTCGATGACTGGCAGTCTCGCGGCAATTTAACCTCCGGCTGGTCGTTCGATCAAAACGGCTTCGTGCGGCCGGGGACGCTGGCGCTCTACCGGCCATCCATGGCGTTGACCGACTATGACATGGAGTTTTTGGGCCTGATCGACAAGAAAGCTCTGAGCTGGGTAGTGCGCGCGCGGGACTTCGACAACTATTACGTGGTCAAGTTGATGGTACTGAAAAACGGACCGCTGCCCACGCTCGGGATCACGCGCTATGCGGTAATCGACGGCAAGGCTCAGGCGCGAGTGGACACGACGGTAGCGATCAATGCGCGTCCGGATATGCTGTATCGCGTCAGCATGAACGTCCATGACGATACCTTCCTGCTGAGCTTGCAGGGAACGGTTGTCGACAACTGGACTGACTCGCGGCTGAAGCGCGGCGGAGTCGGCTTCTTTGCTCCGAAGGGTGAGGAAAGCCGCTTGCGGTGGCTGCAGCTTTCACATCAATACGACATGCTGGGCCGCCTGTGCGCCTATCTGGCGCCTTACAATATTCCAACAACAAACGGGAGCTGGTAATTATGAGTACGTCTAAGACCGCAACGCAATCGAAGGCCGCGGCGCCGCCGGACGGCAAATCCGTATCGCCCGCACTGGCACGGGCCGTGTCTCTGCATTTGGAAGGCAAGCATCAGGAGGCCTTGAAGGAGCTGAATACGGCGCTCGAGAACGGCGAAGAGAGCACCGAGATTTATTCCGCCAAGGGTCATTTGCAGTTCGAACTCGAGCAATTTGACGATGCGACTAAGAGTTACGAGAAGCTGCTGGCGATGACGCCGCGGCACACCACCGCCAACTTCAATCTGGGAATCTGCTACGAGAAGATGGGGCGCTGGAATGAGGCGACCGAAGCCTTCCAGAAAGCGCTCGACGCGGATCCCAATCGCACCGAAGCTCAACTCGGCCTGGGAATTTGCCTGTTGCACCAGGAGAAGCCGGAACCCGCTATCGTCTGCTTCGACAAGGTACTGGCGCGTACGCCGGCGCATGAGACTGCGGTTTTCGGCAAGGCGGTTTCTTTGCAACTGCTGTGGAAGTTCGACGAAGCGACGACGCTGTATCTCCAGCTTTTGGGCAAGAACCCGCAGTCTGAGGAATGCCTGGTGAATCTGGTCACCATCGGCATGGCACGCAAGGACCACGACGCCATCCAAAAATACTCGGAGCAATTGCTGACTTTGCGTCCGCACTCGCAGGCGGCGCTCGAGGGCCTGGCTACCTGCGCATTCCACAACAATGATTTCGAAGCCGCGGCCCAATTGTGTGCCAAGCTGGTGGAATTCACACCCGATCATTTTGAGCGCTGGTTCAATCTGGGCGTGGCTGCACAGAAGTGCAATCATTTGCCGGAGGCCGCCAAGGCCTATAGCGAGGCGGTCCGCATCCGTCCCGACGCCAAGCAGGCGCATGTGAATCTGGGAATCGTAAAGCAGGAAACCGGCGATCTGACCGGAGCTCGCGAAGGTTATGAGCGTGCGCTGCAGATCGCACCCGACCAGGGCGATGTCATTTACAACCTGGCGAGCGTCATCGAGCAGCAAGGCGAGAAAGAAGAAGCCGAACGGCTGTACGTCAAGCTGCTTTCGCGCAATCCCGATTGGGAAGACGCGTGGTTCCGGCTGGGCTATCTGCGGCTGGCGCGCGCCGATTACCGCGGTGGCGCGGAAGCATTCCAATCCTGTGTACGCAAGCGGGCTGTGTGGCCCGAGGCGCAGCTCAATCTGGGCCTGTGCTCGTGGAACCTGGGGGACCGCGACGGCGCTGCCAAAGCGTTTGAGGCAGTGCTGGCCTCGGATCCACATTCGATCGATGCGCTGCGCGGCTTGGCCGCCCTGGCAGTGGAGCGCGAAGATCTGGACAAAGCGCTCGACCTGCAGGCTAAGCTGATCGAGGCCGGCGAACGAACCCCCGAATTGTTCTACAACACCGGCTTGTTGCTGCAAAAATCCGGGCAGGTGGAAGATGCGGTGCGTCTCTATCAAGAGGCTCTGGCGGATCGTCCGAATTTCCCGGAAGCCCTGCTGAACCTGGGCCATGCCTTGAAATCGCAGGGCAAACCAGACGAAGCGCGCGAATTCTGGCGGCAGGCGTTGGAGCAAAAGCCCGAACTCGCCGCCGGCTATTTCGGCCAATAAACCCAATCGCCAACCGCGCCGGACCGCGGCTCGGTAACATTACGCAGCCGGCGGCGTCTACCCAGGTGTGGTTTTCGCAATGCGGCACGCACGATATACTAAAACTTAATGGAGCACGCGAATTCTATACTGAATCTCGCATGGCTGGCCCTTTGCGTGGCCGCCTTCACCTGGTTCCTTGTCTCGACGAGCCGCCAGGGCGTCTCCAGCCGCCGGCTGGTGATGGGGCGCGCTCTCGCCCTGGGCCTGGCGCTGGTCTCGCTGTTCCCGTGCGTATCGGCTAGTGACGACGCCGTCCGGCTGGCGCTTCTGAACGCTCAGGCCTCCGCTGACGCCCCCGGACATTCCTCCTGGAGTACCCAGCATCCCAGTACCGAAATGCTGGCAATCCTCGTCGGACTCCTGGAAGTCCTGGAGTCGGCGCAGGTCACCGCTGTACTGGCGATCACCATTTCCCTGTGTCTCTTCACGCTGGCTCTAGCGATCCATGCGAAGAGCTTAGACCGCTTCCTTCCTTCCTGCGCAGGCCGCGCTCCGCCCCTCTGCTTCCCTGTTTCGCTCTAGTTTGTTTTCCAAAGCTGCATCTGAACAGTGATTAGGAGGGAAGAATGCCACGCCTTTTCGGGCGGGCGCTTGCCGGGTTCCTATTGGCCGTCTCGGCGGTTTCCGCCCAGACCGCGTTGACATGGGAGCAGGTCCGCGAGCGCTTCCGAGCGAATAATCCGAATCTGACCGCCGGCAGAGCGGGGGTCGAGCAATCCAAGGCGCAAGAAATTACGGCCTATTTGCGCCCGAATCCTGAGGCTACCGCGACGCTCGATCAGCTCGATCCGTTTTCCATCAATCCTTACCGTCCCCTGGGCAATACGCTTCCGTTGATTTCAGGAAGCTACCTGCATGAGCGCGAGCATAAGCGCGAGCTCCGCCGGGATAGTGCGCAGAATGCCACCGTCATTGCCGCGTCCACGCTCGAGGATCAGGAGCGCACACTGCTGTTCAGCTTGCGCAGCGCGTTTGTAGGGATCCTGCACGCCAAGGAAATTCTGCGCGTGGCCCGCGACAATCTCGCCTACTACGACCGCGTGCTCGAAGTGAATCGCACCCGTGAGCAGGCCGGCGACATCTCTGAAGTGGATCTGGGACGGCTGGAATTGCAGCGCGTGCAGTATGAGTCCGATGTCCAGACCGCGGAGGTGAGCCTGCGAACGGCCAAGATTCAGTTGCTGGGACTGTTGAACGATCGCACTCCGATCGAGCAATTCGATGTGAGCGGTAAGTTCGACTTTAGCGAGCAAATTACGCCGCTCGAAGAGTTCCGCATTGCGGCTCTGGACGCGCGTCCGGATCTGAAGGCGGCATTACAGGCGGTCGTAAAATCGAAAACCGACCATCAGCTGGCGATCGCCAACGGCTCCGCCGATCCCACCTTCGCGGTCGACTTTGGGCGCAATCCGCCGATTCCGGTTTACTTCGGTGCCAGCGTCACCATCCCGTTGCGGATCTTCGATCGCAATCAAGGCGAGAAGCTGCGTACGCAATTGGATATCAGCCGAAATCAAGCACTGGTCGAAGCCGGCCGTGCGCAAGTTTTTAGCGATGTGGATTCCGCGTACGCCGCCATTGCCGGCAATATCGCGCTTTTGCGCCCTTATAAGGACAAGTATTTGCAACAAGCCGCCAAGGTGCGTGACACCATCGCTTTCGCGTATCAGAACGGGGGGGCATCCCTGCTGGATTTCCTGAGCGCGCAGAATGATTACCGAAACATTCAACTGAGTTATCTGAATCTGGTGGGCTCCTACATGACCGCCGCCGGCCAGATGAATCTTGCCGTGGGCAAGGAGGTCATTCCATGAAACTGCTTCCGATCGTATCTCTAATCCTGGCGTGCCTGGCGGCCGTGGCCGGCTGCAGCAGCCAGAAAGTGGACGCGGTTTCCAACATCGCTCCCGCCGTCAAAGTTGAGCAGGCTCCCGACCCCAACCTGATTACTGTCGAAAAACCCGAGCGGTTTCCACTGGCGGTGGCCGCGGCGCGCGCCGAAGTCAGTGAGCTGATCGCGAACGGCTCGGTCGCTCCGGATGTGAGCCGGACGGTTCCCGTGAATGCGCTCTCGGCCGGACGTGTGCTCGAAATCCATGCGCGTCTGGGAGACGATGTACAAAAAGGCCAATTGCTATTGACGATCAACAGCGCGGATATGTCGCAGGCCTTTTCCGATTACAAGAAATCCCAGGCTGACGAAATGCTGGCGAAGTCGCAGTCGGAGCGCGCTCAACTGTTGTTTTCTCACGGCGCGCTGGCGCAGAAGGATCTCGAGGTTGCAGCTGAGACCTACGACAAGGCCAAGGTGGACACGCAAACGGCTCTCGATCGCGTGCGCATTCTGGGAGGCGACCCGCAGCGGCCTTCGGCCGTGATCGAAGTGCGCGCGCCGGTATCCGGCACTATCATCGAGCAGAACGTGACCGCCGCGGCCGGCGTTAAATCGCTGGACAATTCCCCGAATCTGTTTACCATCGCGGACCTTTCGCAGGTGTGGGTGATTTGCGATGTTTACGAAAACGATCTGGCGCAGGTGCATGTGGGAGATCGCGCGCAGATCGAATTGAACGCGTATCCCGGCCGCACGTTTAGCGGGCGCATCGCCAACATTGGAAAGCTGCTGGATCCGAACACACGCACCGCCAAAGTAAGGATCGAATTACCCAATGATCGCGGTATCCTGCGGCCCAATATGTTTGCCACTGTCCATTTTGTTTCGCAAGGCGCCCAGATGCGCACAGTTGTGCCCGCGAGCGCGGTGCTGCGATTAGAAGATCGCGACTGGGTGTTCATAAAGGCCCAAGGAAATCAGTTTCGCCGTACCGAAGTTCATGCGGGCGCTGTGAATGCCGACGGCACCGAGCAGGTGTTCAGCGGCCTGCGCGCTGGCGATCAGGTAGCGCGCGATGCCCTCCTGTTCGATCGCGATAGCAAGAAGGAGTAGCCGGTGATTCAGAAGTCCGTCGACTTTGCGCTCCGCAACCGGTTCCTGGTTATGGCAGTGGGTATCCTGCTGCTCATCTGGGGCGCTATTTCGTTCAAATCTTTGCCCGTAGAGGCCTATCCCGACGTCGCCAACAACTACGTCCAGGTGATCACGCAGTGGCCGGGCAGGGCCGCGGAAGAAGTGGAGCAGCAAGTCTCGATTCCGATCGAAGCGCAGATGAACGGCTTGCCGCAGTTGACCGCGCTGCGCTCGGTTTCCTTGTTCGGTCTTTCGAGCGTAATGATGGTATTCGACGATGGCTCCAGCAATGACCTGAACCGGCAAAAGGTCCTGGAAAAGCTCTCGCAAGTAAATCTGCCCAATGGACTGCAGCCGACCATTGGACCGGATTACAGTCCGGTGGGGCAGATTTACTTTTTCACCCTCGAAAGCACGAACCCCTCCTATGACGTGATGAATCTGAAGACGCTGCAGGATTGGGTGCTGACCAAACAATTAAAGTCGGTGCCGGACGTGATTGATGTCGCGGTCTTCGGCGGCACCACTCGCGAATACCAGGTGAACGTCGATCCGAATCGTCTGATCGCCTACGGCTTGAACATCAGTCAAGTGGAGCAGGCGCTCGCCAACAACAATATAAACGCGGGAGGCAGTTTCATCGAGCGCGGAGAGCAAGCTATCAATGTGCGCGCGGTGGGGCTGGTTGAAAATACCGGCGACATAGGCTCGACGGTGCTCAAGACCCAAACCGGTATCCCGGTGCGCGTGCGCGACATCGGGATCGTCGAGCAAGGGCCGAAGATCCGGCTGGGGCAGGTAGGGAAGGCGGTGCATGCGTCGCCCGGTAAAGTGATTGACAACCCCGACGTGGTTTCGGGTATCGTGCTGCTCCGCAAAGGCGCGGACGCTGATAACGTGCTGGTCGCGCTGCATGAAAAAGTCGATTTCCTGAACCACCATTTCCTGCCGCCGGGAGTGAAGATCGTTCCCCATCTAGACCGCAGCGACCTGATGCAACTTACCACGCACACGGTGCTGCATAACCTGACGGAGGGCATCATTCTGGTTTCGGTGATCCTATTTTTGTTCCTGGGGAACCTGCGCGGCGCGCTGATCGTTACGCTCACCATTCCGTTTTCTCTGCTATTCGCAGCGATCTGTCTGGACCTCCGTCACATTCCCGCAAACCTGTTGTCGCTGGGCGCGCTGGATTTCGGCATGATCGTCGAGGGCGCGGTGGTGATGGTGGAAAATATCGTGCGATTGCTGAGTCATGCTCCTAGCCCGGGCGACGCCGAGGAGAGTGTCAGCCAGAAAATTCGGCGGGCCGCGCGCGAGGTCCAACGTCCGGTATTTTTCTCGATCGCCATCATCATTACCGCCTACCTTCCCATCTTCACGCTGCAGCGCGTCGAAGGCCGGCTATTCCGGCCTATGGCCTGGACGGTGGCCTTTGCGCTACTGGGTGCGCTCCTCTTTTCCATGTTTCTGACGCCGGTTCTAGCGAGTCTGGTGTATCCCAAGGGAACCAAAGAATGGAACAATCCGCTGATGAATCTTCTCACGCGGCTGTACGCGTCGGGGTTGTCTTTAGCGATTCGCGGGCGCTGGATCACTGTCGGTGTAGCGGTGGCCAGCCTGGCGGGCGTCCTGCTGTTAGCGCGGAACATCGGCTCGGAATTCCTGCCCCATCTGGATGAGGGCGCCATCTGGGCTCGCGGATCGCTTGCGCCAAGTACCGGTCCCACCGAAGGAACCCGCATTATGAACCAAGCCCGCGTGATGTTTGCCAAGTTCCCGGAAGTAACGCAGGTGGTGAGCCAGGTGGGCCGTCCCGACGATGGCACCGATACCACGGGCTTCTTCAACACCGAATACTTTATCGATCTGAAGCCTAAAGACCAATGGCGCCCGCTGTTTCATCAGGACAAAGACAAGCTGATTGAAGCCATGGATGCGCAAGCTGAGCAATTTCCCGGAGTCACCTGGAATTTTTCGCAACCGATTTCCGACAACATGGAGGAGGCCGTCAGCGGCGTCAAAGGTGAGCTGGCCGTCAAGATTTATGGAACTGATCTGGAGTTGCTCGAGAAAAAGGGTGATGAAATCGTTGCCGCGATGAGCAAGATCCGGGGCATCGAGGGGCTAGGCTTGTTCCGCGTTATCGGCCAGCCGAACCTGAACCTGGTGGTGGACCGCGCCAAGGCCGACCGCTTCGGCATCAACGTTTCCGATATCCAGGACGCAGTTGAAACCGCGGTCGGCGGCAAAGCGGTTTCGCAGGTTCTGAAGGGCGAGGAACGCTACGATCTGGTAGTGCGTTATCAGCCGCAATACCGCAGCACCATCGAAGAGATTCAGAATATTCGTTTGCTCGCGGCATCCGGCGAACGCGTGTCCTTGGGTCAGCTCTGCAGCATCAGCATGAAGGACGGCGCTTCGGAAGTCTACCGGGAAGGGAACTCGCGTTATGTCGCGATCAAATACGGCGTTCGCGGGCGCGATCTGGGCAGCACGGTGGAGGAAGCCATCAAGACAGTGGAGTCCAAAGTAAAGTTGCCGCCCGGTTACCGGCTGGAATGGGCCGGCGAGTACGAATCGCAGAAACGCTCGGCGCGCCGGCTGGCGGTGATCATCCCGCTTACGCTGCTGTTGATTTTTTTCATCCTGTACTCCATGTTTTCCTCGATGAAGTGGGCCTTGCTGGTGCTGATGAACGTAGCCATGGCGCCTGTAGGAGGAATCTTGGCAATGTATTTCACCGGCACCAATTTCAGCGTATCTTCGGGCGTGGGATTCCTGGCGCTGTTCGGTGTTTCGGTGCAGACCGGCGTGATCCTGGTGGAGTACATGAATCAGCTGCGCGGGCGCGGCTATCCCGCGCTGCAAGCGGCGCGCGATGGCGCCATTCAGCGTTTCCGGCCGATCCTGATGACCATGCTGGTGGCATCGCTGGGCTTGGTGCCGGCGGCGACCTCCCACGGGATCGGCTCGGATTCGCAGCGCCCCTTCGCAATCGTGATCGTAGGCGGACTGATGGCGGTATTGATGATGAGCATCTTCCTGCTGCCGACGCTCTATGTTTGGTTCGCGCGGGACGGAGATCTGTTGCCGGAAGCTGACCTGCAACCCGCCGCGCAGGAGTGATGTTTGCGCGACAGCTCTGCTGAATATAACCCTGGTCGGTTGCTCTCGACTGCAATGATTGCTAGACTTCTGCGGACGGGAGAGAATTCATGGCGAAGTACATGTATCAGGCTAGTTATACGGTCGAGGGCGTGCGAGGTCTGCTGAAAGAAACCGCGTCGGGCCGTCGCAAGGCCGTCGAGTCCGCGATCGCGGCGTTGGGCGGTAAGGTGGAGGTATTTTACTATTGTTTCGGCGAGACCGACGTCGTGCTCATCATGGATCTCCCCGATAATGTAGCCGCCGCGGGCTTGGGGATGACCGTAGCGGCCAGCGGCATGGTACACGGCCGGATCACGCCGTTACTAACGGTAGAGGAAGCCGATAAATCCCTCGGCGTCAAGATCGGCTACCGCGCCCCCGGTCAAAAGTAGAGACGGTCTACTGGGGAATCACTCCGTCCACCATCCAGCAACCCGCGCATCTTCCCTGGGTCTGCTGGCTGGTCTGCCGCGACACGACGAAGCGATACCGTACTGTACGTGCGTTGTCTACGCGAATGCTTACGTCTTGCTCGGCATGATTGCCGGCGACTGCCAGCGCGCCATAGGTAGTAGGGTGCACGGCGAGAAGCGGTGCAAAATCGGGAAGCGTTACCAGCCTCAGAAATTTTCCGTACGGCCCGGTGAGCGCGCGATTCGCCGGAGCGGCGAATTGATACACCGTAAAGATGCCCGCGTTTGGACGGGGCGAATTGCGATTCTCGAGAGCCTCCACCACGGTTCGAATCACCTCACCCGGACCCAAGCCGGGATTCGGCCGCGGCTGCGCAGCCAGGAGCGCCAGCGGCCACCAGCAAACGGCCCCCAACCATCTTGCGCTCACCCGTTGAGTACCCGAAGCGTAGTGTAAAGGTTCCAGGCCACCACTGCCGCATACCAATAATTGATCCACTGAATGAGCCGTCGGCGGTGCAGCAAGAGGCAGGTGCAGGCGACTCCTACTGCCACAATTTTAGAAATCAACAACCCGTTCACTGGGCCCCATCGCACCATCAGGCGCACCATCGGGCTGGCTTCTTCGTTGCCCAGACTGAAACCAATCAGCGTGGTCAGGATGTCGAGTATCTGCAGATACAAGAACACTTCTATGAGCTGCCGCCCGGAGCGATTCAAGGTGGTGCTTGCAGTGGTCATGGTTCTATTCTGCCTAAACTCGCATTGAAACTTCAGATCCCAGCCGCGGCGCCGGGATATTGCGTAGGTTTCTCACGTCCTAAGATGTGATCGAGGTGATGCTGCATGTGCAGGATGTAATCCTCGATCAGGAATTGCAGCGTGACCGGTGCGGCCGAGCCGATACGGCAGGGTGCCGTGAGCCGCTCCTCGGGAATCCGCTTCACCAGGCGCACCAGAAGCTCGTTGTGATGCCGCCAAGTATCCAGCAGCGATAACCACGGAATCTCGTGATAGCCATGCGCCCGCACCCATCCGTCCTGATCGTAACCGGGGCCGCTATTTTCTCCTTCGAGCGACGCGCGCACGAAGCGCACGTGGTTGTTCACGGCGGAGTCGATCAGATGGCCCAGTTCTTCCTTGCCCGACCAGCTGTCGGAACCGGACGGCCGGACCGCGGCCTGCTCGTCGCCGAGAACGCGCAGGTTTACGTATTCAAAGGCCAGTAGCTTGGCCAGTGCCTTCTCCAGGGATGTTGCGAGGCTCTCAGGCATGCTCCATTTTCTCATGCAGAGCCGCTGGCATTTTAGTTGTGCTAGTTTGGCTCTGAGCGTTCATCGGGAGGAAATCGTGAGAAAGCTGCCGGCTTTTCTGCTAATCGCTGGGATGTGTCTGGCGCAATCGGGAACCCGCAATGGCATCGATCGCTCGATGTTTGATACTTCCTGCAAACCCTGCGACGACTTTTGGCGGTATGCCACCGGCGCCTGGCTCGACAAGCACCCGGTCCCGACCGACCGCGCGCGCTGGGGTAAGTTCGACGAGCTAGCCGAAGCTAACCTGGAGCGTCTGAAAACCATTCTCGACGGCGCAGCGGCGGATCGCACGGCAACCGGCGACCGGCGTCGCGCTGGTGATTTCTACGCGAGTTGCATGGATACGGCATCGATCGAGAAGGCGGGAACCAAGCCCGTCGAGCCCTTGCTCGCACGGATCGCGGCCATAAAAACCCGGCGCGATCTAGTGGTGGCGCTGGTAAACCTGGAACTAGAGAACGGACTCGCTCCCACGCGAGTAATCAATGTTTCCGACCCGGCAAATGCGGATCAAGTGATAGCCGGCATTGGCGTAGGCGGTCTCTCGCTGCCGGACCGCGACTACTACTTTCGCGACGACGCGCGCTCGAAAATGATTCGCGACGAGTTTGTCCAGCACGCGCAGAAGTTACTTACATTGACGGGCGACTCGCCGGCTGCGGCTGCCGCCGCCGCGCGGGCGGTGCTGGCGTTTGAAACCACGTTCGCCGATTCCACTCTCACCAACGTGGCGCGGCGAGATCCCTACAACCGCATCCACAAAATGGATTTTGCGGCCATGGAGGCCCTGGCGCCAGCGTATGACTGGAAGGCGGCTTTCGCGCTCCTGAAGGTTTCGACCGATGTGGCCGTCAACGTATCGGAGCCGGAATTCCTCAAAACCTTCAACCGCCAGTTGCAGGAAGCACCGCTCGATACCTGGAAGACCTGGCTGCGCTGGCGCGTGATCGCCGACCGTTCCGAATACCTTGCGAAACCTTTTTACGACGAGTGGTTCCATTTCGAGCGAACCGTGCTTTCCGGCGTGACGGCACAGCAGGCGCGCTGGAAAGTCTGCGTCTCCTCCACGGATGCGACGCTGGGCGAAGCGCTGGGGCGCCTTTACGTCGAGAAATATTTCCCTCTCGAAGCCCAGCGCCGCATGCAGCAATTGGTAGCCAATATGCGCGCCGCCCTGGGTGAAGAGTTGCAGTCGGCCGACTGGCTGACGCCCGAGACGCGCGCCAACGCCCAGCGCAAACTGGCCACCTTCGATCCACGCATCGGTTACCCAACGAAGTGGCGCGACTACTCCGGCGTGCAGGTGAATCGCGCCAATTACCTTGCCGATAAGGAATCCGCCATTCTCGAAGAGCGCCGGTTCGCCGCCGCCAAGATCGGCAAGAAACTGGATCGAACCGAGTGGACCATGACGCCACCAACGGTTAACGCCTACTACACTTCCGCGCGGAATTCCATCACGTTTCCCGCTGGTATTCTGCAGCCTCCCTTCTTCGATATGGAAGCCGACAATGCCGTGAATTACGGCGCAATCGGCGTGGTGATCGGCCATGAAATGGGCCACGGCTTTGACGATCAGGGATCGAAATACGACGCCGACGGCAATCTAAAAAACTGGTGGACCGATCAGGACCGGGCCAAGTTCGAGGCGCGCGCCGCTTGTGTCGTGAAGCAATTCGATTCGATCGATGTCGGCGAGGGCCAGCATCATACCGGCAAACTGGTGGCCGGCGAAGCCATGGGTGATCTGGGCGGCGTTACGCTCGCGTACAGGGCGTACCACAAATCGCTCAACCGCAAAGAGCCGCCGGTGATCGACGGGCTCACTGGCGACCAACGCTTTTTCCTGGCCTACGCCCGCGTTTGGGCCGCCAACCAGCGCCCAGAAGCCATGCGCCGCCAGCTCGCAACCGATCCGCATCCGCTGGCCAAATACCGCACCAACGCAACCCTGCAGAATATGCCGGAGTTCCAGCGCGCCTTCTCATGCAAGCTGGGCGATGCCATGGTGCGGCCGCCGGAACAGGAATGCCGGCTGTGGTAGCGCCAACCAGTCAGGTGCCCGCAGGATCCAGATGGGATTGAGGCTGTTCTTCTGAGGCCTCTTATTGGCGTGGCGTCTTGTTATTCAGCCCCACACGCCGCTTGGCCGCGCCGGGCGCACTTCAGGACGTCCTTGAGGCTACGGCGCGGAACAACGAAGCCCAAGCCGTCTGTGCCCATTCCCGCTTCATCAACGTGCGAAGTTCGCCCCCTTCAGCGCCAAGAGAACCTGTGCTAAAATTCTTGCGCACCAGGCTCAAGGAGGGCACGGATTATGGATTCGACCAGACGCACCATACTGGCAACGGGCGCCGCGGCGACGGCTATGGCCGCAGCGCCGCGTCTGTTTGCTCAGCAGACTGGGCCGGGAGGAGTTGCCAAGTCATTCTACGAGAACGGCCCGGTTCGCATTCACTACGAGGAGGCTGGTTCCGGCTTCCCGTTGTTGCTCATCGCCGGCGGGGGATTGAATTCGACGATCTCAGCCCTGACCCGCGGCGGGCCCTTCAACCCGATCGAGGAGTTTAAGGGAGAATACCGCTGCATCGCGTCGGACCTGCGCAACGCCAATGCCGGCCAGTCCTCCGGCCCGCTCGAAATCGACCGGCCGTGGGATGCATATACCGATGACCATCTCGGTCTGATGGATCACCTGGGCATAGAGAAATTCATGGTGATGGGCTTCTGCATTGGCGGCCCCTTCATCTGGAACCTCTTGCGGCGAGCCCCTGATCGTATTGTCGCAGCGGTGCTGGCGCAGCCCAGCGGGTCGCGTCCGGAGATGCGCGATCTTTTCTACGAAACCAATATGAAGGGCTGGGGTCCGGAATTAGTCAAGCGTCGACCCGACATCACTATGGAGCGGATCGACAAATTTCTGACCAAGATGTACCGCACCAACCCCGACTTCGTCTTCACCGTGACACGCGATTTTGTCCGCAATTGCCAGACCCCCGTACTCATCCTGCCGGATGATATCCCGGCCCATCCGTATGCCGTCGCCATGGAGGCCGCGATGCTTGCCCCCAACGCCGAAGTGAGCATGTTCCCATGGAAGGAGCCCAAGGAGCGGATTCCCCTGGCGGTTCGCCAGATACGTTCCTTCCTCCGGGCACATCGCCCTGCTTCTGCTTAGACGGGCGGTATCCAATACGACAGGTACGCTGGTTATTTGGCGTTGGCTGGCCGATCTACCACCACATAAGCAATGCGCCACCCGATCTCACCAGGTTCCCGTTCCAAACGCAGTTCATTGAATCGGCCGGTATTCCAAATAGTCATATAATCCCGACGTAGAGTGTCCTCGCTATATTTACTGCCAGGCTTCGCATTCATCAGGGCTTTCAAAGTATCCTGCGGGATCCGACTTGATCCGCGAACGACAATGGACCCGATGATGTTTTGCGGTGGTTGGCCCGGGCGGCCCTGCCGTATCGTTGCTGAGGGTGCGGCGCCGTGCGTTGTCGCGGTTGTTGGCGTTGACCGTGTGCTACTGCGACCAGCAGTGAAAAGGTCAGGAATAGTAGGCAATGAATTCTGCTGAGCATCATTCAATACTCACTTCTACTATCCCGCGCCCGCAAGGGCGGCCCTGCTGACAAGGACGGAGAGCACATCCAAATCTTCATCTCCAATGTATTTTTTGTTAGCTGCCGGTCATGGATTCGGCTTTCGTCGTGGCTTGTTGCATGCCACCGCCGTAAACTTCCCCGTCAAACAACATGAAGCCACGGACGATCTGGGCAATCTGATCCGCTGCCGTATCGAGTGCGAAATGGCCCGCGTCGAGCATATGGATTTGGGCCTTCGGCATGTCGCGGCGATACGCCTCCGGTTCGGAAAGCTCGAAAGAGAGATCGTACTTGCCCCAGAGGACGAGAAGCCGAGGCTGCTGCTCGCGCATCCAAGCCTGCCACCTGGGGTAGGCGTCGACGTTCGTGCGGTAGTCGTAGAAAAGGTCGCTTTGAATGTCGGCCTGTCCGGGCTGATTGAGAAAAGCAAATTCATCGGTCCACAGATCCGGGTCATAGCGCTCCACGTTGGGATCACTCCCGACATGACGCGTCCGCGTCGTCGGCAGCGACAGTAGATTCGTGCGAAGTGTGCTTTCGTTGGCAGCGCGATCGGCCCAAAAGGCCCGCCGCGGTTTCCAATTCGCCCCTAGGCCTTCGTTGTGCGCCACAGCGTCCTGGACGATGAGAGACTCGATTCGGTTCGGATGGGCCAAGGCCATGCGAAAACCTACGGGGCCGCCGTAATCCTGCATGTAAAGCGTGTAGCGCGAGAGGCCGAGCGCTTCGGTGAAGTGATTCATGATCTCGGCGTAGTGATCGAACGTATACGCGAATGTTTTCGGATCCGGCCAGTCGCTGTGCCCGAAGCCCGGATAATCGGGCGCGACAAGGTGATGGCGATCGGAAAGCCGGGCAAAGAGTGGCTCGAACATTCGCGATGAAGAGGGAAGCCCATGCAGCAGGAGCAGTATCGGCGCGTCTTTCGGGCCGGCCTCTCTATAAAAGATGGAGAAACCGTCTATCTGTTTCGTGCGATAAAACGTCGGGTTTTCCATGGACGTTCTCCACACTGCGGATTGCGCTGTCAGCCAATATCACATCGTCAGAACAACCCGGAACTGTGCGTTCCCGCTCAACATGCGAGCCTAAACCTCTATCGCACAAGATCAGGAGGCGCTCCTAGGCGCAAAATTCGAGGTTCAGGCCAGAGCTTTGCCGTACAGCGCCAGCAAGCGGCTCCATGCCTTCTCGGCCTGAGGCTCGTTGTAAACCTGCGAATCGGGAGGGCACCACCCATGAGCGGACCCAGCGTACACTTCAATTTCCGCAGGCAGGTTTGCTTTGGCGAACGTCTCTTTCAGAACGTTCTTCTCGTTGGGAGACCGCATGTCATCGTTTGCCGCAATCGCGATGAGGAACTGAGCCTTGGTCTTAGAAGCCTGTAGATGCGGACTGTTCGGCATATCTGTCACCAGTCCGCCGCCATGGAAGGAAGCGACTGCTCCGACGCGATTGGGAACCGCGGCAGCGGTACGGAATGCCATCGGGCCGCCCATGCAATAACCCTGTGTGCCCATCTTCCGATTCTTGGCAACCGACGATTGCCGGTCCAGCCATCCGATGAACGCTTTCGCATCGGTCATGTGAGTGGTCTCGTTCAAAGCTTGCGCGAGCGGCATCAACTGTGGAATTGGGGTTGCGGAGCCAGCGTCCGCGGTCGGCGCCTTCTTGACACGGTAGAACGGATTCACCACGAGCACCGAATAACCCGATTCGGCGAGCCGCTTGCTCATCTGGCGGAACGCCGGCCGCAGCCCGAAGATGTCTGGCCACACCAGAACACCTGGGGCTGTGCCGCTCGCGGGATGCACGAAGTAGCAGTCCGCGGTCCCGTCCGGCGTCATCACGTTAACGTCCGATTCGGTCACTGCAGCCGCGTTTGCGACCTGTGGCAGCATCATGGCCATGCCTGCTCCCAACAGCATGCCGAATTGCTTTCGCGTCACCAAACCGAGAGCCTCGTACTGCTCTCGGTCGTCCTCAAAATGATCCTGATCACACATATTCGCTCCTTATTAACATTTGGTCGCTCGGCAGACCGCGCCCGTACTGGATATTTTATATCCTCACGGTCTCCTATGGGCGCGGGTAGTGCGCTATTTGTGCGTTGACTCATCGCTCCCCCATTAAGCAAGTCGGGGAATGGTTGTCCGGCTGACACCTTGGCTTTGGTTTCGTAGGATTGCTGTTTTCGCAAACCCAGCATGCCCCGGTTCACAATTTACCCTACTCAGTTTAAACGTACTAACGGTGCTATGGCCCCCGGACCGTTTCCCGAGTAACAAAGAGGCGCGCCAAATGGTCTAAGGGAGGTGAGCCGCAGGCATCCATTCGAGCAGCTGAAAGACCGGGCGAATTCAAATTTGATCGGCTTCCTTCGCACGGAGTTGGATCTAGGGTTCACACTGGCCGACACCGCGAAAATAGAAGCCGGGATGCAAAACCGCGAGCATTACGAGCGTGCACGGAAATTCGCGGAAGCGGCGGTAGAAACGGTTCATCGTTTCGAGTCGCGGATCGTCGAGCCAAAAATTCGGCGAGAGCTTCAGGAACGCGCAGATCAACTTACGAAGCTCCTGTCCTTGATGCGGTGAATGGGATTGTGGACGTCCGCGGGCTGGTCGGAACCGGGTTATTATGAAGCAGCGTGATGGATTGTGAAATTCGAGAAGAGTTGTTGCGGCAATACGCCGAGGCGGCCGCGAAGCTGGTTCCGCTATCGAAAGAACTTGCAAATGTGGCGTTAAGCTATGAGGCCGATATGTTCATGCTCATTTGGAAACGCTTCACGCGTGCACGGGAAGTTTGCGAGCATGCGCGCCGCGCGCTCGAGTCCCATCGAGTGACTCACGGTTGCGTGTGACTCCAACCCAGCGCCTGGACAAGGCGGCGAGCTGGAGTCGCAATTTCCCGCTCCGGATGTGCTCGGTCGGCGCGATGCTGGCTAGAACGGTTTTGTTAGCCAGGGGGAAGTCTGCACACTCCCGCCTACAACGGTCGAGCATCCGTTTGCTTCCGGGCCGCCCGAACACTTCCACCAGTTCTCGGTCGCGTTGACGAGACCCGCACCCAGATTGCTGATGCCGATGTCACCGAAAAGCGAGTTGAAGTGAGCATCGACGGATCCCGCCGTCTTCACCGCAATGTCGATACCTTCGTCCTTAATGACATTTTGCGAGATCACCACGCCGGTTACCGGAGCGGCGCCTGCTGCGTCATCGCCAAAGATTGTGATTCCCGCGGGAAGGACGGTTCCGGGATCGCTGTCCGGCCCGTTGCCTGAAATCGTATTCCCCACGATGATGTGGTCGCGGTTGATCTGATTCGGAGCATGGCTATGCAGTGCCACGCCTGGCAGACCGTTTCCCGATAGCGTGTTGCCGATGACCACGTTACCCCAATTCGCTCCGCCTGGAGCCGCGGTGAAAAGACCTACGCCGGCTCCCTCGCCGGTCGCGAGGCCGTTGCGAAGAGCCGTGTTTCCGGCAATCGTGTTGTGATAAACGCCTGCCAGCGGATTTGCCGGCGCAAAGGACAATATGTGCGAGGCGAGAGTAATTGAGCAATCGTAGGGATTGTCCGTGACAGTGTTGTTCATGATCAAATTGTCATGATTCGCGCCGGTATCATCGCTGAGCAGAATCCCACCCGCGTTTTTATCCACTACATTATTTGCGAGCGTCGAGTGGCTCACGCCGCTCAGATGGATTCCTTCACCGCAATCGAACAATTGGAACGGGACGAAGTAGGAAGGCAATCCGGGACAGAACGGCCCACCCTGAGCAAATGGCTGGAGGCTCACGTCGTTGCCGGTCACATGGCTGTTGGAGATCGTGACGAAGGTGGAATCCGTCACTAGAATTCCTTCCAGATTGGCGTTCGCCACTGTGAATCCATCGACGGCGACGTGATTCAGTCCGGCGTGACCGTGGCCGTCAACATTGATTCCGTTGGCCAAGCCGGTCGCGTCAATCAGCGTGTTTGCCGAGCCGTCCCCAATGAGCGAAAGCGGCTTGCCGATTAATACATTTTCTTTGTAGGTGCCCTTACTCACCGTGATTGTGTCATTCGGAGCCGCGGCATTCACGGCATCCTGAATCTTGGAATAGCATCCGCCTTTGCCGCCGGGGGCAACACATAAGGTCGTCGCCATGAGGCTCGATGCCGTTAGCGCCAAGACCGCGCTGAGTGCAAAATTGCTTCGATTCTTCATAAAACACTTCCTCCGGAACATAATACCTGCGGGTCTATTATCCGCGCGCCGGTTCAGTTGTGTCAATGCTATCTTTCGGATAAGGGCGTTGTTTGAATCCGCCGCGATTTGGATATACTGTTCCCGTAGCGGAGAAGGAGAAACAGGATGCGACGAACTGTTGCCTGGTTGGGGTTCGCGATGATACTGCTAGTACTGGCGAGGAGTCATGCGCAGGCCCAAGCTAAGGATCCATTCGTGGGCTCCTGGACGATGGACCCTGACAAATCCACGTTCACGCCGGGGCCGGTACCGATGGAACGGTACATGACTTTCGAGATGTCCGACAAGGGCATGACGCACGTTACCAAGACGCCGAGCCTGTTTGGCGGCAGCAGCAACATCACCTACACCGCTAAATTCGACGGCAAGGATTATGAGATTCTGGGAACCGGACTGGACACCGTCTCACTCAAGCGGGTGGATGCCAACACCATCGAGCGCACCGGCAAGGAGAGCGGCAAGGTTAGCGAGACCGCGGAATTTAAGATCTCCCCGGACGGCAAAACGCTGACCATCACCACCAAAGGAAATTTCCGCGGAACTCCCTATAGCAGCGTTCAGATCTTAACCCGGCAATGAATCGTCGATTCAACTGGCGGAGAGGAGTTTATGTCAACTAAATGGTCGATGCAAGGAACCCTGTTGGGCGCGTGCAGTTGCGATTGGGGCTGCCCTTGCAGTTTCGATGCGCCGCCGACTCAAGGATTTTGTGAGGGCGGCTACGTGTGGCACATCGAAAAAGGAAAGTTTGGAAACGTACCGCTGGATGGGCTCACCTGGTCCTGGGCCGCCCATTCGCCCGGTCCGCTGCACAAAGGCAACGTCACGTTGATGGTACTGGCGGATGAAAAGGCGACGCCTGCGCAACGCCAAGCGCTTGCCACCATCGCGGAGGGCAAGTCGGGCGGGCCGTGGGTTATTTTCATGGCTGTTGCTTCGCATCGCGGCGACATCCATTACCTGCCCTTCGAGGTGGAACTCGACGGCCTCAAGAGCAAGGTTCGCGCGGGCGACGCGCTCAGGATGGAACTGGGCCCGATCCTGAATCCGGTGTCCGGCGAGCCCGAGGAAATCTATCTGGATAAACCTACGGGATTCACGTCGAAGAGACTCACGCTGGGCGTGGGGAGCGTATTCCGCGTGAACTCGGACCTCACTTACGACCATAGCGGTAAGTACGGCGAGTTTTCCAAGTTTGAATACCGCGGCGAAAGCCCGGACTGATAAATCGAGCGAGGCCGGAAGCTGTGACACCCGCTTTCAATCGAAATGAGTTGTGGGCGCGTGGCATTGCCGGTGCTGTGTTTCTGGCATGCGCCGCGGTCACCTGGAACGCGGCACGCCTGATGTCCGGCGGCATGCGCATGCCCGGCGGCTGGGAAATGTCCATGATGTGGATGGTCATGCCCGGTCAATCGACGGCGGCGGCCGCTGGAATCTTCGTGCTGATGTGGCTCGCGATGATGATCGCCATGATGCTGCCGTCGAGCTGGCCCATGCTGGAGCTGTACCGAAAGGTGGCGGTATCGAGCGGCCAGAAACGT
>Ga0068855_100002988_pt1 | contig 20669 bp, 21 predicted proteins | sample KBSCornC52_FD_66592 | JGI IMG/M metagenome (GOLD analysis project Ga0068855, IMG submission 66592) | Corn rhizosphere microbial communities from Kellogg Biological Station, Michigan, USA - KBS Corn C5-2 | ecosystem: Host-associated > Plants > Roots > Rhizosphere > Soil ...
AGAGCGCCCTTATCCAGCGCCAACTGTCCGAACAAACGCCTGCGGGCGCGGTCAAGCAGATTGGTCAGGACAGGGTGAGTGGGCACAAGAACTCTATATGATAAGCATACAATCGCCGTAAGAGTAAAAGCGATACTTTTGGGAGACGGCGTACCGGTACGCCTCCAAAGCCAGTTCTTTGCCCGCGAAAGCGCATACCAGCACCAATAGACTGGACTTGGGCAAGTGGAAGTTGGTTAGCATCGCGCCTGTTCGGCGGAACTGAAAACCGGGATAGATAAAGATATCGGTTTCGGAGGCGGCCGGATCACTTTCAATCGCGCGGACGGCGGTGGTCCCGACAGCGACAACACGTTTGGCCTGGTTCATCTTCAGAATCGTTTCCGGCGGAACGACGAAGGATTCCTTGTGGAGATGGACGTTCTCGATCGTATCCGTGCGCAGCGGCTGGAACGTGCCGAGTCCGACGTGCAGTGTAATGTGAGCGATAGAAGCTCCTGACGCCTTGCAGGCTTCGAGGATTTCCGGAGTGAAGTGCAGCCCCGCGGTGGGCGCGGCGGACGATCCAGGCTCGCGGGCGAAGACGGTCTGGTAACGTTCGCGGTCGACGGCGGTATCGTCACGGCGAATATAGGGCGGCAGGGGCACGTGGCCGACCTTTTCGAGAACGGCTAGAAGGTTTCCGACGGGATGTAGGCGCACGGTGCGCTCGCCGAATTCGGCCCGGCCAAGGATCTCGGCCGCCAGATCGTCGGAAATGATGACTCGTTCGCCAGTGCGCATCTTGCGGCCGGGGTGAACCAGAGCTTCCCAGGTAAGTCCGTCAGAGGATACCGGCTTGGTCAAGAAGATTTCCACGCGCCCCGTGGCATGCTCGCGATGACCGTAGAGGCGGGAAGGCAAGACGCGGGAATCGTTGAGGACGAGGCAGTCTTGGGGTGCGAGGAACGTCGGGAAATCGCGGAACGCGCGATCTTCCCACTTGCCGGTGGTGCGATCGACTACCAGCATCCGCGACCCCGCGCGGTCGGGCAAAGGTTCCTGGGCGATGAGATCGTCGGGGAGGTGATAGTCGAAGTCGGAAAGAAGCACTTGACACTACTGTAAAACGACGACTGTAGACTGGAGATGGATGAGGATTTTAGGGATTGAATCGTCGTGCGATGAAACCGCCGCGGCCGTAGTGGAGGACGGCTCGCGCATCTTATCATCTGTGGTTTCCTCGCAGATGGCGACGCATTCAAAATACGGTGGTGTGGTTCCCGAGCTGGCATCGCGCGAGCACCTGCGGGCGATTGTCCCTGCCGTGCGGATGGCACTCGAAGAATCGTCAACTCGTTTGGAAGACCTGAGCGCGATTGCGGTGACTGAGGGTCCGGGCCTCGTCGGGTCGCTGCTGGTCGGCATGACTTACGGCAAGGCATTGGCGATGGTCCACAAGTTGCCATTGATCGGGGTGAACCACATAGAGGGACACATTCACGCCGTGGCGAGCCAGAGTGCCGTGGAGTATCCGGCGCTGGCGCTAGTGGTGAGTGGCGGGCACACGCATCTGTTCGAAGTCGCCGAAGGATTTCGTTACCGGCTGCTGGGCAAGACTCGCGACGATGCGGCGGGTGAGGCGTTCGACAAGGTCGCCAAACTCCTGGGGTTCGGGTATCCAGGAGGGCCGGTGGTCGATATGCTCGCACCGCACGGGAATCCGGAGGCGGTGCGATTCACGCTGGCCAAGATGAAGGGCAACACGCTCGACTTCAGTTTCAGCGGACTGAAGACCGCCGTGCTCCGATGGTTTGAAGCGCGCGATATGGCTGAGGAGGTCGCCGCGCGACGGGCTTTATTGGCCGAAAACCTCAAGCCATCGGTGGACGACTGGCTGGGGGTGACGCCGAAGACGACACTGGATCTGCTGGCGTCCTTTCAAGCAACCGTGATCGATGAATTGCTGCGGCGCGCGACCCGAAGCGCCGAAGACATCGGGGCGCGGAGCATGATCGTATCGGGAGGCGTCGCATGTAATTCGGGACTACGAAGAGCGGCAGAAGAAGCGCACTTTCCTTATCCCGTTTTTTTTCCCGCGACGGATCTATCCACCGACAACGCGGCCATGATCGCGGCGGCGGCGTTTCCCAAGCTCGCACGGCGGGAATTCGCAGACGCGACGCTGAAAGCCCAGGCCAATCTTTCCCTCGTATAACCCACGCTGGCGTAATCTTTATTTATGGTGCCCACGTCGATTCCGAGGACGCTGCCGGCCAAGTATTACACCGACCCGGAAGTCTTCCGGGCCGAGATCGAACGGTTCTACTTCCGCCGATGGATTTATGCGGGCCGTGCCGAGCAGATCGAGAAACCGGGATCGTATTTTCTGTGCGATGTCGCCGGGGAAAGCGTCATCGTCACTCGGGAGGGAGCTTACTACAACGTCTGCCGGCATCGCGGGACGCGTATGTGCACGGCACCCGAAGGGACATTCGACGGGCGCATCCAGTGCCCGTATCATGGCTGGACATACGGGCTCGACGGGTCCCTCATCACCGCGCCAAATATGGGGGACGCGGGATTTTCGCGATTCGACTATCCGCTGCATCGTGTCGCCTGCGAAACGTGGGACGGTCACGTGTTCTTAAATTTCGCGGACAAGCGGGCTCCCCTGCCCGCACAGCTCGGCGAGCTACCGGCGAAATTCGCGGCGTGGAACATGGGTGAGCTGAAGCTGCACAGGCGCATTATCTACGACGTCAAGGCTAATTGGAAACTGATCGTCCAGAATTACAACGAGTGCCTGCATTGTCCGACGGTACATCCTTCGCTCGACCGCCTGACGGATTATCTGGGCGCGGACAATCAAGCGCCGACGGCCAATTACATCGGCGGCAGCATGGGCTTCCGAGACGGTGTCGAAACCATGACCTTCGACGGAGTGAGGCGGCGCGAATACCTGCCGGGCCTGAACGCCGAGCAGCGAGTCATGGTCTGCTATTACGCGATCTTTCCGAATCTGCTGCTGGCGCTGCATCCGGACTACATGATGACGCACACTCTGTGGCCCAAGGCGCCAGATCGCACCGAGATCGTGTGCGAGTGGCATTTCGATCCTCACGAGATGGCGAAATCGGGATTCCAGGGCGAGGATGCGATCGAGTTCTGGGACCAGATCAATCGCGAAGATTGGGGGATCTCGGAGCTGTCGCAGTTGGGGATAGGCTCGCGGGCGTATACGCCGGGTCCCTATTCGAAGCGCGAGGAGTTGCTCTATGCTTTCGACCGCATCGTCGCAGGCGAGTAAGGCGGCGGGTTACGAACCATTCGCCAAGGGACGGTTCCCGGTGGGCGTGCGCACGATTGAGGCGCTGGATACGGCGCGAGATCGCGTGTTCCCCTGTGAGGTCTGGTCGCCCGAAGGTGCGGAAGGGAAGCATCCGCTGATCCTTTACTCGCATCATAGTGGCGGGCATCGGCGGGCGGCCACGTTCCTTTGCGATCACCTGAGCAGCCACGGGTATGTTGTCGCGGCGCTGGATCATTCGGAGGTGGTCGCGGCGGAACTGAAGGGCAGAGAGGGTGAGACTGCGGAACAACTGAGCGCTCGCGTCGATGCCTGGATCGCGAACCGTGTGCCGGATATACGTTTTCTGCTGGATCATCTGCTGAGCGGCACGGAGGTTCGCGTCGATCCGGATCGGGTGGGAATTGTGGGACACAGCTTCGGCGGGTGGACGGCGCTGGCAGCACCTGAGGTCGAATCGCGTATCCGCGCCGTGGTGGCACTCGCACCCGCAGGCAGTTCTCAGCCAAAGCCGGGAATCATTCCGGCCAAGCTGACTTTCCGCTGGGACCGCAACATTCCAACGCTGTACCTGGTCGCCGAGAACGACGTGCCCCTGCCGCTGGATGGCATGTACGAGATATTCGAAAGGACTCCGTCGGCGAAGCAGATGGTCATCTTGCGGCAGGCCGACCACTACCACTTCCTGGACAACGTCGAGGACGTCCATGAAACCGTGCGGGCGACGACGTTCCCAGAGTTCCTCGCCTGGATGACGGCGGAGATGCGGCCGATATCGGAACTGTGTTCCGGGGAACAGGCTCACTTGCTGGTGCGCGGGCTCACGGTGTGCCACATGGATGCGGCATTAAAAGAGCACCCGGAAGCGCGGCAGTTTTTGGGCGGCGATATCGAAGCTGAACTCGCCGCCCGTGGCGTCGCCGTTCTGGTGCACAAGTGATATTGTAGAACCCATCATGATTGTTCACTCGGACGCGGTTGGCAGCATGGTGTTCTTCTTTGTGATGGTGATCTCGGCCTTAACGCTGATGGCGGTGCTCATGTGCTTGCCAGGCCGTGAATTTCGCCTTGCAGGCAAGATTCTTGGGTGGTGGAGCGCCTGCTTTGTGGGGTACACGGCGTTGACCATCGCTCTCTCCCTGCTGCTTCCCCAGAAGGTCGTGAATCCCGGACAGTCGTACTGCATCGACAGTTGGTGTATCGGTGTTCAGAAGGTGAATAAGGCGACGCTCAACCAGGATGTTGTTTATCATCCCTGTATTTGGTCGACGAGCGCGGCAGGCGTTTCCGGTTGATTCCCGACCCGGATGTGACTCCTTTCGATATCGAATTGAATCGTCACCAATCGGTGAACACTTCGTTAACTTTCGTTGTAGCCGCCGACGCACATCAACTTTTCTTGAAGGGCGATGGGCCGAGCCTCTGGATCACCAAATTTTTCATTGGGGACGACAGCGCCTTCCTTCACCAGCCGACACTTATACGGGTGCTGTAGGCGTAGAATAGCTTCATGCTACGCCGAGTTTTTGCGTTTGTTGCCCTGTCTGCCGCATTTTTACAGGCTGCGGTTACGCGTGTGGAAGTCACCGAACGCGTGGGCCTTCCTGTAGATGGATACGAGAGAATCGCAGGCAAGATTTACTTCGCCGTCGATCCAAAGCTGCCCGCCAACCGATCCATCGTCGATATCGACCTGGCGCCGAGGAATGCCGCGGGACTCGTAGAGTTTTCGGCCGACCTGCTGGTCCTGCGCCCCAAAGACGCGGCCAAGAGTAACGGCACGGCGTTCCTCGAAATCGCCAATCGGGGATCGTCGCCCTTCTGGGGAGCTCTCAACATCGGCGCGGCCCGAGGCATGCCGGGCAAGCAGGATATGGGCGACCATTTCATGCTCGACCAGGGATACACGCTGGTATGGGTCGGCTGGCAGGTCGACGTCGCGGGTGCGAATAACGTGAAGCTGTATGCACCGGTTCTGGCGGGCGTCACCGGGAGAGTGCGGACGGAGATCCTGGTGAACCAGAAAGCCATCACCGAAGCGCTTCCCTACCCTGCGGCTGCCGTGGCATCGGGTGCGCTCACGGTGCGCGATAAAGCCGACGGCCAGCGGATCGCGATCCCCAGCGATCAGTGGAAAATTAATGGAGATCGTATCGAGTTCGCGGCTGGATTCGAGCCCGGAAAACTCTACGATTTCGTCTATACGGCCAAAGATCCCGCGGTGGCAGGGCTCGGCATGGCGGCGGTGCGAGATTACGTCTCTTATATCAAACAGCGCGGCGAGGTAAAACGTGCGATCGGCGCGGGTATCTCGCAGAGCGGGCGGTTTCTGCGCACGTTTCTCGCGGACGGATTCAATGGCGATGAACAAGGCAAGAAGGTTTTCGACGGCGTGTGGGCCCACGTGGCCGGCGGCGGTCATGGCGATTTCAACCAGCGCTTCGCGCAGGCGAGCCGCACCAGCGGGCAGTTTAGCGGAATTGATTTTCCGACCGATCTACCGCCATTCCATCCTGACGAGTTGCTCGCGAAGTCGGTGAAGGCGGGTGTCGCGCCGAAGCTCATGTTGAGTAACGGATCGCACGAGTATTGGGGCCGCGCGGCCGGGCTGAACCATGTTAGCGAGGAGGGAAAGAGCGACGTTGCTCCCGCAGGCGACGTGCGAATCTACTACGTCGCAGGTACCCAGCACGGCGCGGGCGGCGGACCGAATCCGCTGGTACAGAATCCCACGAATCCGATGGACTGGTCGTTCTTCCAGCGCGCGATGGTGGTGGCGATGAATAAGTGGGTCACCGATGGAACGGCGCCTCCTGCATCGCAGGTCCCGCGCATTGACAAGGACCAACTGGTTTCAGCGTCTGCGCTGAGGTTCCCGAGAATCCCTGGGGTCAATGTTGTGAAGACGGCGTACGCGCCGCGGCGACTCGATTTGGGACAGGAGCCCCCAAAAGTCGGGGAGGCATTCCCTGCCCTGGTTCCACAAGTCGACACGGATGGCAATGAAACGTCGGGCATCCGGTTACCGGAGCTGCAGTATCCGCTGGCGACGTACATGGGCTGGAACCTGCGTAATCCGTCGATCGGGTCGCCGACCGAGCAGTATCCGCTGATCGGATCGATGGTGGCCTTCCCGCGCACGAGGGCGGAACGCGAGAAGTCCGGGGATCCGCGGCTTTCGATCGAGGAGCGGTATAAAGACGAGCAGGAATATCTGGGCAAGATCGAAGCGGCGGCGCGCGAGTTGGCAAAGCAGCGGTTTCTGTTGGGGGCGGACGTTCCACAAGTTGTGGCTCGGGCGAAACAGCGATGGGAGCAGCTGGCAGCGAAGTAATCGCTCCATCACTGTCGCGGTTCGGTAGCGCCTGCTAACCTTGAGGTTCATGCATCCTCAGCAAGAATCTCCAAAAACGCCGATTGCCGGTGTGAAGAATCTGGTCGCGGTCGGCTCGGGAAAGGGTGGGGTCGGCAAGACCACCGTCTCCGTAAATCTGTCAATCGCGCTGGCGCGGCTGGGTCGAAAAGTCGGACTGCTCGATGCGGACGTCTATGGTCCGAATGTTCCCACGATGATGGGCACGCGCGAAAACCCCGTAGGCAACGCGGACCGCATTAGGCCTATCGAGAAATTCGGCGTCAAGCTCATGTCGATGGGATTTCTGAGTCCCGGCGACAAGCCTCTGGTGTGGCGCGGTCCGATGCTCCACAACGTGATCCAGCAATTCCTGCGCAATGTCGAGTGGGGCGATCTGGATTACCTGATCATCGATCTTCCGCCTGGAACAGGCGACGTGTCGCTATCGCTGGTGCAGAACGCACTGATCTCGGGAGCGATCGTGGTGACCACGCCGTCGGATGTGTCGCTGGAAGACGCACGCAAGGCCGTCAACATGTTTGTGCAGGTACGCGTGCCGATTCTCGGGATGGTAGAGAATATGTCGTACCTGATCGCGCCAGGCAGTGGCGAGCGGATCGATGTGTTCGGCCAAGGCGGCGGCAAGAAGACGGCCGAGCAAATGAATATTCCGTTCCTGGGCGAACTGGCTCTCGATCCGGATGTGCGGATCGGCGGGGATTCGGGGAATCCGGTGACAACTCGCGCGGGCGAGGATAAGCACAACACGCCATTTCTAGAGCTGGCGAAGCGTGTGGATCAGGCCGTCGGGGCGCTGAAGCAGACGGGTCCAACAGTGACGATCGAGGACTAAGCCGTCAGCTTATCCCAATCCGCAGCCTCGCCGAACTTGAGGCCCATTCGTGCAGGATCGATGTTGCGCAACAGGCCAGTGAGCACCGTACCCGCCCCGACTTCGATAAAGCGTGTCACGCCGCGCGAGGCCAGCAAAGCGATGGACTCAGACCATCGAACCGGATTCGGAATCTGCTGATAGAGTCCTTCCCGCGCTTTGACGCCCGTGTGGACCTCGCGCGCCTGCCAGTTGTTGATCAGCGGAACCTTTAGATCGCGAAACTCCGTGGCATCGAGATCCGGCTTCAGGCGGTCTTGCGCGGGCTTTAACAAAGCGCAGTGGAAAGGAGCGCTCACCGGCAAGAGTACAGCTCGGCGAGCACCCGCAGCCTTGGCGAGCTCGACCGCACGATTCACCGCAGCGGTGTGCCCCGCAATCACGATCTGATCCGGTGAATTTAGATTCGCGGCGCTGACAATTTCGCCTTGCGCGGCTTTAGCGAGGACCTCGTCGAGCTTCCCAGCGGGGAGCTTCAGGAGAGCCGCCATCGCGCCGACACCGGCCGGCACGGCTTGCTGCATATACTGGCCGCGCTTGCGAACCAGTTTCACGGCATCCGCGAAACGTAGTGATCCAGCGGCGACTAAGGCCGAGTACTCGCCCAGGCTGTGGCCCGCGACGTAAGCCGGAATAACTCCTTTCGCAGCGAGCACGGCATGGGCAGCAATGGAAACGGTGAGCAACGCGGGCTGGGTGTTCTCCGTGAGCTTGAGCTGATCGTCGGGGCCCTCGAAGCACAAGCGCGAAAGCGGAAAGCCTAGAGCTTCATCGGCCTCCTCAAAAACGCGAGCGGCTTCAGGGAACGAATCGGCGAGGGTTTTGCCCATTCCGGCAAACTGGGAACCCTGACCTGGGAAGAGAAAGGCTGTGTGGACCAATTCCGATTCTATACTGGCCGGACTGCTATAGTGGGGTTGTGAAGCGCAAGCGCATCCCCACGCCGGATTCCCTGTTGTCGGAAACCGTGGTACCGGAAAAGCTTTTGGAAGAGGCCAAGCGAGCCATTGAGACGGATCGCGTGCGCAAAATGGTGCTTTGTACGGTCTGCAAGAGCGAGTGCGCCCCTAACTCGGCCGAAAATTTGTGCTGGGTTTGCCGGCGGCTCAAACTGAGCGCCTGGCGGGATTCCGATTCCCAGATGCCGGCGCAGGAATAATTGGCAGGCGACCCGCTTGGCGGGTAAACCAGATCGCCTGTCCTAACGCGTTAAATTTCCGGATAAAACTCAAAGAAGGCATCCAGCGATTGTTCGAGCTGACCCCGAATTTCTTTCTCGCCGCCTTCGAGCAGGTGCATGGTCACATGAACGGTTTTGCCGTCCTTCAGGCGGATCTCGGCTTCGCCCACTGCTTCGATCTCATCGGCTGGAAGTAGCCGCATCCCATAAACCAGCGCAAGTTTTGCCATCGCGAGACTATTGTATCCCGGGTTGTGCGATACGATGATCAACAATGGATTCAGCATCAGCAGCAGAGGAGATCCGTTACGACGGGATCCATTGTAATCTCGTGATTCAACAGTTCCCATCTCGGGTTGTGGTCTTGAGAATTAGCGGGTCGGACATCGGCGAGTTCGGTGAGGCGCCGATGAAAGCGCTAAACGATAGAGTCCAGACCTCCTATCCCATCGATTTGTATATCGATGCCCGGGACGTGCGGGGCGCCTCGATCGAAGTCAGCTGCGATTGGGCCGAATGGTTGACTTCGCACAGATCAGAATTACGGTCGGTTACGATGCTTACAGGATCGCGATTCATCCAGATCACGGCTGAATTCGTTCGCCGATTTGCGAGCCTGGAAGGCATCATGGGGATCTGTACGGAACCGGCAATCTTCGACTTCACTCTTGCCGAAGCGCTGAAGCTAGACAGCTAATTTGGGCATTTATATACTTGACACAACCAATCCCGGGCATCTGATGGCCGACTGCCCCTCTGACAGCGACGGGTTACAATCGGCATGCGTGTGTACGGGATTCAAAAGAACGCCGATTTCAGCTTTCTATTGGGAAAGACGGTCGAGCAGGTCTGTCTTGGACAGTACCAGACCCAAATCCGTCTAGATGATGCCAACATTTAAATCGAATGTAAACACAAGCCTGTCGTAGCCGAAGGTTCACGAGAACTTACTTGGGAGAGGGACGAATTTCCCTCCGAAGGCATCTCTAAAATGCTCGGCCAGACACTCTCACGAGTCGCCGTAGAAGACAGCGGCGCACTTGAGTTTATGTTCTCGCAGGGAGATCGCCTTTCGCTTTTTGACGACAGCGAGCAATACGATGCCTAAAAGGCTCACCGCGCAGTGCCGGTGGGACCCGGAGCTTTCTCGAAAACCTGCTTCACATCGAACTCACCGTTGGGCAACTTTACGTGCGTGGCGATGTTCAGGGTCTTGCCATCGACAGAGAGCGTCCATTCTTCCCGCTGGGTGAGCTTGGTTCCCTGGTAGTCGCGCGACGTTTCGATCACCAGCTTGTCGTCTTCCCAATGCGCGGAACCCTGGTTCGCGCCGTTCACCGCGGGCTTGCCATCGGTCGTGTACTTGAGCTCCGTGGTCACTTCGCCCTGCGCTCCCTTTTGATACGTCGACATGGAAAGCGCCGGATCGTTGTGCTGGATCTGGCGAGTCATGATTTCAGGTGCGGGAAACTGGCCGTATTGGCTCTTGCCGACATTCAGCACCCAGTTACCTGAGAGGTTGGGCGCGGCGGCCAGCGGCAGGCTCAACAAGGCGGCGAGAACCACGATCCGGGTCATGTCGGAAGAATATCAAGTATGGCTGCGGATGACCCTCAGGCGAATCCCCTAGGATAGATAGAACGAATCATGCAAGCCTCCCTGGAGCCGGCCTCACACTATTTCTATTCCGACCGACTGAAATTGCAGTTCTGGGACTGGGGCACGGATGGAAAGCCGGTGCTGATTCTGGTCCACGGAACCCGTGACCATGCGCGGAGCTGGGACTGGATCGCGCGTGCGTTGCGCGACGACTACCATGTCTATGCGCTCGATCTGCGCGGGCATGGCAACAGCGCCTGGGCTCCGGGTGCGCTGTACAGTGTCCAGGAGCACATTCTGGATTTGACGGTGTTCGCGGATATCATCGGTAAGTATCCGGTGAGGTTGATCGGGCACTCCTTAGGCGCGATGGTCTCGCTGTATTTCTCGGGGACGTATCCGGAGAAAGTCGCCAAGCTGGTAGCCATTGAGGGAGTGGGCGTGGGGCCGCTGGGGTCGGCGCCGAAACCGTCGCCGGAGCGGATGCGCAGTTGGATCGATAAGACGCGCAAGCTGGACGATCACCCGGCGCGCAGCTACCCCACGCTCGCCGCGGCGGTCGCGCGGATGAAAGAGGCAAATCCGTTTCTCACAGACGAGGTCGCCGAGCATTTGACACTGCACGGGACGAACTGGAACGCCGACGGGTCACTCGTATGGAAGTTCGACAACTACACGCGCGTGATTCATCCCTTTGGACTGGGCCTGGATGAGGCCGTGCAGATTCTCGCGCAGATCGCTTGCCCGACGCTACTGTTCTGGGGACGGCAAAGCTTCGCACGAGATCCGGATGACGATCCCCAAGCCGCGGCGATCCGGAGTAAAGCGATCGTGAAGGTGGACCAGGCCGGACATTGGCTGCATCACGATCAATTGGAGCTGTTTCTGCGCGAGACGAAGAAGTTCCTAGCCGCAAATGATCGCGAATAAACACCGATTTCACCACTGGCGTTGGAGTGCTACCTAAGGATATGGCTGAGGTGAAAAGCTCGACCTCAACAACCCGCCTCCTCTTCTCGACGAGCGCAGTGGAGATCCTCCAATCCCGGCACCGAGCGCGCCAGGCGCCTTAGGCAGACTGGGTCCTATAAGCGCGAAGCAGTGCTACCGCCATCAGACCGAAGCCCAAAAGCATCCAAGTCGCCGGCTCGGGTACGGCGTTCAGTTCGCCAAACATGCCGTGCTGCTCATCGTCGGGACCGGCCGTGAAGAAGAGCGTGCTGGTGGGACCGGCGGCGCCGCCATTTCCGAACTTCAAACCCCACAAACCATCGATCGACAATGGGTTCCCTTTCGCGTCCGTGAGGGTTTCGACAAGAGCGCCCGTCGTGGTGTTGTAGGCATGAATCGAGCCGTCCCCGAAATTACCCACGAGCAGATCCCCGCCGACATCGCCGAATCCAGCCGGCGCGATCGCCAATCCCCAAGGGGAATTGAGCGCACCGTTGCTGACCAGCCGGGCCAGAAAGTTGCCTTGCAAATCGTAGGTATCCACGAAGCCGTTCCCCGCTCCGGCCACGTCATCGTGCTTGGCTCCATCCTGCAGCGCATAGGTGACGTAGAGGATACCGCCGAGGTTGGCGATATCAAATGGAGCATAGCCCGAAGGGAGGTTCGGATCGGTGAAGCTCCCCGTCAGGTTCGAAGCGGCGGCATTGCCTTTCATTACGTCGATGTTACCGGTCTTGAAGTTGGCGAGGTAGGCATATTGGTTCCCGCCTACGCTCGCATCGGTCAGACCTTTGTAGACATTCGCGCCGCTCCCGGGGGCCAGCGTCTCCGCGGCGGTGCCCAGTGCCCCTCGCCATCCGGAAAAGGTGCCGTCTTCGGAAGCGAACAGGAAAGTGTCGGCATTGAAGTTTCCGGGGACATTGCTAAACGCGATGCCAGTTACCGTACCGTCCCCGGGGATGGTGACGGTCAATCCCTGTTTTACGCCCGCGCCGTTATAGAGCACCGACGTCCCAGAGCCATTTGCGCCGATCCAGAACGGTGAACTGCCACTGGCGGCGATGCCCCATGCATTTACCAGGTTGGGATCGGTGACCGGAGCTACGCCCGGTTGGTCCGAAGCAAGGGTGGTTTGCACGAAGCCGATGGAACTCGCGAAGACGACGGGCGCCAGAATAGTACTGGACACCGCCGCAAAAGTGACACCGAAGGAAGTGCGCATATAGACCTCTGCGGGGAGAGATCCGTATGCCCTTAGGCGCGTTTCAATTTAAACAGCCATTACAAATGTAAATAAAATGTAAAAACTACGCGCCAACCGTTTCGCCGATCTTGGCCGAATAGCGCCGATCGACGTAATCGTTCAGGAGCGCGATGAATTCGGCGACGATCTTATCGCCACGGAGGGTGAGCTTGAGCTTCCCGTCGACGTAGACAGGCGCGACAGGCTCTTCGAACGTGCCAGGCAGTGAGATCCCGATATTCGAATGTTTCGATTCGCCAGGGCCGTTCACGACGCAGCCCATCACCGCGACTTTCATCTCTTCGACGCCTGTGTAGCGTTCTTTCCAGGCCGGCATCTGCTCGCGCAGGTAAGTCTGGATCTGATCGGCCATATCCTGGAAGAACGTGCTGGTAGTCCGGCCGCAACCCGGACAGGCGGTGACCTGAGGCGTGAAGCTGCGCAGTTCCAGCGCTTGCAGAATCTGCTGGCAGACGATCACCTCGTCCGAGCGATCGCCGTTAGGCAGCGGCGTTAGCGATGCACGAATCGTATCGCCGATCCCGTCCTGCAGCAGGATCCCTATGGCCGCTGTCGACGCAACAATCCCTTTCGAACCCAAGCCTGCCTCGGTGAGGCCCAGGTGCAGCGCGTAATCGCCCTCCGCTGCCAACATTCGATACACGCGAATCAGATCCTGCACACCGCTGACTTTAGCGCTCAGGATAATACGGTCTTTCGGCAAACCATAGTGCTCGGCAGCTTTGGCCGACTCGATCGCACTGCGGACAATCGCGCGCAAGGTGACGGTCTTGGCGTCCTCGGGCTCGGGCTGCGCGTTGTTCTCATCCATCATGCGGGTGAGGAGCGCGGAGTCAAGCGATCCCCAATTTACGCCGATGCGCACCGGCCGGCCATACTCAATGGCAGCCTCGATCATTACGCGGAAATTATCGTCGTGCTTCTTACCGATGTTCACGTTGCCGGGATTGATACGATATTTCGCCAGCGCCTTCGCCATATCGGGGTACTTTTTGAGCAGGAGATGGCCGTTATAGTGGAAATCACCAATCACTGGAACGCGCACGCCGAACTTCTGGAGCGTCTCTACGATCTTGGGAACCGCAGCCGCCGCTTCGTCGGTGTTGACGGTGACGCGCACCAGCTCGGAACCCGAGTTGGCCAGAGCCATCACCTGATTGACGGTGGACTGAACGTCCGCTGTATCGGTGTTGGTCATCGACTGGACCACCACCGGATGGCCTCCACCGACGTACACACCTCCAACGTTGACGGCCACCGTGCGGTGGCGCGGATTGGCGCTCATGACCACAATTGTAGCAACCACCTATAATCGGGGGAATGTCCGCCAACTCATTGGCGTCCGCGAACGATCGTAGCTTCTTCGGCCACCCACGCGGTCTTTCCACGCTTTTTTTCACCGAGATGTGGGAACGCTTCAGTTACTACGGCATCCGCGCGCTCCTGATTCTGTATATGACCGCAGCGGTTTCGCAACGCGGTATGGGGCTGAGCGTCGCCATCGCGGGTGCGATCTACGGACTGTACACGTCCTGTGCCTATATCTTCGCCTTGCCGGCTGGATGGATCGCCGACCGCTTCCTGGGCCATCAACGAGCGGTGATTTTAGGCGGCCTGCTGATCGCGGCTGGGAATTTCGGCCTGCTGCTTCCTTCGCTGGGACCGTTCGTTGCATCGCTGCTGCTGATGGCCGTTGGCACCGGGTTTCTCAAAACCAGTTGCACCACCGTGGTCGGATTTCTCTACGGAGAGAAAGATATCCGTCGCGATTCAGGATTCACGCTGTACTACGTCGGGATCAACATCGGCGCGGGTCTGGCACCGCTGCTCCTCGGCTATGTCGGCCAGACCATCGATTACCGCTATGCCTTCGGGTTGGCTGGCCTATTTATGCTGGCGGGATTAATTCAATTCCAAATAACGCGCAAATACCTAGGTGATGCTGGCAGGCTGCCGGCGAAGTCCACACCGCAGGACCGGCGGGTTCTGGGAATCGGCTCGGGAGTGTTGGCAGCCGCTCTCGTAGCGTTGTTACTCATGCGGCCGGCTCTCGAAAAAGTAGCAGACGGATTTGGCGGGCTGCTGGTGATCGCCGTGGTGGTGACCTTCGGCGCATTGATCCTCTCGAAGGACTTTACTCCCGTCGAGAAAAAACGCATCTACGTCATCCTGGTGCTGTTCATCGCTTCGGCGATTTTCTGGTCGATCTTCGAGCAGGCCGGCTCCACGCTGAACCTGTTCGCGGACCGCAGCACGGACAATCACCTGTTCGGCTTTGCGTTCCCCTCGTCCTGGTTCCAGTCGCTCAATTCCGCTTACATTTATCTGCTCGGCCCTTTGTTGGCCTGGTTGTGGATCAAGCTGGGCGACCGCGATCCATCGCTAGTGACAAAATTCGCGTTCGGATTGCTGGGCGCGGGCGGCGGCTTCCTGATCATGGTGTTCGCCGCACGGGCAGCAGGCGATACCGGCCGGGTCAGTCCGCTCTGGCTGGCAGCGGTCTACTTGATTCACACAGTGGGCGAACTGTGCCTTAGCCCGGTGGGTTTGAGCGCGATCACCAAGCTCGCGCCGGCACGGATCGCGGGGCTGACCATGGGCGTCTGGTTCCTGTCGATCTCGGTCGGCAATTTCTTCGCGGGCCGGATGGCGTCCTTCTATGAATCGATGCCTCTCGACAGACTGGTGGGTTATGCAGGCAGCTTGGGTATCGTCTTTGGCGTGGTGCTGCTGCTCATTTCGCGCCCGGTTACCAAGCTGATGGGTGGAGTGAAATAATAAGATTCATGAAACGCGCTTCCAGCGTCTTCATTTGTACAATGCTGTCGTGCGGAGCGGTGCGCGCGCAGGACGCGCCGGATCTGGCCGCGCTGGAGCTGACCGCGCAGAAACGCAGCTTGGAATGGGAAGCTCTCGCGAAGGACATGAATGACCGCATGGCGCGAATGTTGCCTTGCGATCCCCGCGCGATGGCCGCTGTCGCCGAAGTCAGCCGGGCCTCTGAAGCCAGGTTGGCTGCGCTTTCCGATTACCTCAGAGCCGTCTCCGCCAAGGCGTTCGCTGAAACCGCGGAGGTACGGAATTTGCTTGTGGCCGAAGAGCGGCAGGCAGTGGAATCGCGGCTGGAGCGAGCCGACGCGGGCCAGGAACAAACCGCTGTGGACATTCAATCCGACGCGCTGGCGCAGAGCGTCAAACAGCGACCTTCCCTGGAAGCTCCCGAGAAACTCCTGGCACAAATCGGGGCGACGATTCACCAGCGGGCGGCCGCCTTGGAACAACAAACCGGATCCGCCGACGCCGCCGTAGGGCTGCTGCGCGATCTGGTGCCGAAATTCGAGGCTCGCGACGCGGCGCTACGCGAGGAATTCGCCGCGGCCGAATCCGAACGGACGCGCTGGAACGGATATTATGCCGCCCGAAAGTCGCGGGCGCAAATCGAATGCACGATTACCCAAATCGGGGCAGCCCAGTCCAAGGGCCGGAAGCAATGAAATATTTTCACTTGCTTAACCCGCGCAAAACGGAGCGTAGCGCGATTATTTCCAGGTCGCGCTGGGTGGCGCGCGCCACGCCCTTTGCGCTTCCGACCGGCGTGTTGATTACCTTCGCGGCCTTACTGATCGGCCAGACCGGCCGTGATGCGTATCGCCAGGCATACGACGTCTGGCAGCAGGCGCAAACAAATCTCGAGCGCGACGCGGGCAACGGCGGCGCTCCGCAAGTTGCGCAGGCCGACCGTTCCGCGGCGGCGGTAGTGACCTTCGAGGCGACCCGCCTGGCCTACTTGAAATCCTCAGCCGAGAATGCGGCGCAGCGCCGCCGAATTCTGCAGGCGCCGGTCACCAGACCGTCGCCGGATTTGATGCCGCCCGCTGTGGCGAACTTGGCAGCGGCTGAGTTGCAAACCGTCACGCGGGCGATCGGCAAGTTCGCGGCGGACAAAGATCGAGGCATCCAGCAACTCCGCCAGTCTATGGAACGGGAGAGCGTCGCTCTCGCCGCGCTCACCGATACCATTCAGGCTCATCAGAAAGCGATTGCAGCAACTTCCGCGGCCAGCGCCACCCTGGAACAGGCCCGCGGCAAAACCGCCGCTGCATTCGCGGACCAGACTTCGCAGTTCTCCCAAACCGTAGCCCGCATGGACGCCGAAGGCTCGGCATGGACTGCTTACTACAGCAAGCTGGCCGAAGCCATTCAAGTCGCCAGCGCGCCACCGCCCGCGCCGGCTGTCGATATCTCGAGGAACGTGCCCACGGCGGGGCCACGCAATGCTTCCGTTTCGCCGGTTCCCTTGGTCCGCTACGTCGGCACCTGGACCTATCCGACTGTGAACGGCATTTACCACGGACCACAGCCGGAATCCGTGGCCCTGGAGGTCCAGGAAGAGAATGGGCGCGCCAATGGGACCATCGAGGCGAAATTCAAACGACCGCCGGGCAGCGCCGACAACCCCGTCGTCCGCTTCAGCTTTGCGGGCGATATCGCCGCGACGGCGACTCAAAAGTTCACGCTGATGACCAGCGATGGAGCATCCGGCGTTATCGAACTCATTCCCGGTCCCGCATTCAATCTATTGGAAGTGAACTTCCAGATAGACTCGCAGCCGAACAAAATCCGCAGCGGAAATTTCATTCTTGTAAAGAAGTAAACACCTGCCTTAAGTCTAGATATCCTTCGGTTCGAACCTGTCCTTCCGGACGGCGATACGCCAGCACCAGCATCGCGTGATCCGAATCCGGCGTGAACGTCATCGTTCCCGTGGACCAGTCTTCGCCGGAAACAACTTCTCCGGTACTCTTTTCGATGCGCCAGACGAGCCCCGTGGGCGAAGCGATTCCCTGCGTCCTGGCTTCCCAACGCAACGTATAAGCGGCGCCGGCGCGAAGTCCTCCGACCACTTGGCGCAGCAATTCACAGGATTCGGGCTGCTGTCCGCTAAATCGGATGCGATGCGCGCCCTCGAGAGACAAGTGAGTCACTCCAGCGACCTCAGCGATGCGCCAGTCGAATCCATGGCCTACGCTGGGACCGATGTGCGGCCCCTCGAAATTCGGATGCGTAATTCCATCAGGCCGAGGATTGCCAAGAGCCTGCCACAGATTAGGATCGAGAACAATATCCGTCGCGGTATAAAGCAGCGGTAGATCCTCGGCGCGACGGATCTTTGCAAGCTCATTCGCTGCGCCGGCAATGGCGGCCTGGCGATGGTGAGACAGCACATATTCCAGATACGACGCGAGTACTTCGCGACGATCGGGAATGGCGCGGCTTAGGATCTCATGCGCATTGTCCGACGCTTGCCAGCACAGGTCGAACGCAGCGACGCGATCTCCGTAGGACATCTCGAGCGCCGACCTCATCCAAGTCCAGAATTCGTCGCGCCGATCTTCACCCAGCGAGAATTGACGGAAATAGAAGTTCGCCAGCGTCCAGCGCGTTTCGAATTGGTGGTCGACGGAGTATGCATCCTGAAGCCAGCGTTCGGCTTGGCTGGCGTCGCCGCGCAGCTCGGCGGCCAGACCCAGTCGGATTCGTGGCGCCGACGAGCGCGGATTCAGCCGCACGATTTCTTCCAAAACCGGCGTCGGATCTTGCCCCGCGTATTCCGCTTGTAAAGCAAGTGCCGCCAGGTATTCGCCGTTTTCCGGCTCCAGTTCGATCGCACGCCCGAGTTCCGCCGGCGTGCGCTGACGAAACGCTTCGTCCGCGCGAGCAAGCCGAACGGACCACCACGCCGCAGTCGCCAGCGCGAGGATCGTAATACATTTGAATAACACTAAAAGTTCTTGCCGCTTCAAATCGACTGACCGTATACTGACTTCAGTGGTTCGAAGAAGCGTTCTCTCCTGTTTGTTATTCTCCGTCGTCGGCCTGGCAGGGCCCGCCATCGGAGTCGTCACGGCCAGCGGCCATTTTAACGTGGAAGGATCCCAGGTATGGGGCAACGCCACGCTTTTTGACGGTACGACCATTGAAACCAGCTCGGCTTCCTCGGAGTTGGCGTTACGCAACGGCGTGAAAGTGCAGCTCGCCGCGGGATCGCGCGCCCGCATCTGGCAGAACCGGCTCATCCTCGAAAAAGGTACCGCGCAGCTAGCGGCTCCGGTATCGTTTGAGGCGCGCGTTTCGGATCAGGCGAGATTGATTCGCGCTCCCTTCAAGGGAAGCGTCGCGATGCAGGCCGCGCAAGGCCAAACCGTACACGCCGGTTGTATGGTCTACAAAGACGGTCGATTCCTGGTGCAAGACCAGAGCACGCAAGAAGTGATTGAGGTCTCCGGCAAGGATCTGGCTGCTAATGTCGGCAATCGCGTGGAAGTGCGGGGCCGGACTTCGAGCGCCAGGCCGGGAGTCCCTCCGGCGACAAGCGTGATGAACGTCGCCTCGGTTGCGTTGGTCTCGCAAGGCGGATGCCTAAGTGTCGCGGCTACGCTCGAAGCTAAAACGGAAGTGCCCGCATCCGCGGCCGCACCCGTTGTGGCTACTGCTAATACCCCGGCACCAGGCCCCTCGCCCGCCCCCGCCGCGCACACCGGAATGTCGACCGGCGCGAAGATCGGCATCATTGCCGCGATCGGCGGAGGCGGCGCGGGTGCTGCAATCGCGCTCGCCGGCCACAAGAGTTCCACCAGCCAGTAAGCCACGCTGGGCGGACTTCTATAATGGATTGTGTCCCTCTCCACTAATACGTTTGTCGAAACAAACAAGGACCGGCTGCTTTCCGAGCTAAAGGATTTTCTCCGCATCCCCAGCGTCAGCACGCTGCCTGAGCACGTCCCCGACATTCAGCGCGCCGCCGAGTTCGTCGCCTCCAGCCTGCGCGCAGCGAAGCTGGAGCATGTTGAGGTGATCAAGACCGCGGGTCATCCTCTGATCTATGCAGATTGGTTGCATGCGCCCGGCAAACCGACCGTGCTGTGCTACGGGCACTACGATGTGCAGCCTCCCGATCCTCTGGATGAATGGGTGACCCCGCCTTTCGAGCCGACCGTTCGCGACGGCAACATTTACGCGCGAGGCTCGGCCGACGACAAAGGCCAGATGTATAGCCACATCAAGGCCATCGAAGCGCTGTTCGCGGTAAACGGCAAGCTTCCGGTGAATGTGAAGTTCCTGATCGAAGGCGAGGAGGAGGTCAGCGGCGCGGCCATCGCGAAGTATGTCGCAGAGAATCCCGCCAAGCTCAAATCCGATGTCGCGCTGGTGTCCGATACCGAGCTCTACGCCGAGGGCATCCCGACGTTGTGCGTCGGCTTGCGTGGACTAATCTACACCGAGATCGAGGCTCGTGGTCCAGCGAAAGATTTGCACTCGGGAATGTACGGGGGTGCCGCGCCCAACGCGATCTTCGGACTGGTCGAGCTGCTATCGAAACTTAAGGACGCTCAAGGGCACATCAACATTCCCGGCATCTACGACGATGTGGCGCCGCCGACGCCCGCCGAAAAACATTCCTGGTCGACGCTGCCGTTCGATGAGAAAGAGTTCCTCAAGGTCGAGGTTGGATCGACGCAGCTGACCGGCGAGCCGGGATTCAGTGTGCTCGAACGCGTGTGGGCACGGCCGACGCTCGAAGTGCACGGCATCGTCGGCGGATTCGTCGCGCCGGGCGCCAAGACGGTGATCCCCGCCAAAGCGACGGCCAAAGTCAGCATCCGACTGGTGCCCAATCAGGATCCCGAAAAAGTGATCGCAGGCTACAAGAAGGCGGTGAAAGACTTCACCCCTGCAGGGATTCAGACCGACGTGAAGATCCTGGCGTACGGACCGGCCATCAGCGTGAATCCCGATCACCCCGCGATTCACATCGCCGCCAAGGCGTTCGCGGACGTACTGGGCCGCGAGACGGTGTTTATCCGGAGCGGCGGTTCCATTCCGATTGTGGGCGATTTCGCCAAGCACCTCGGCATTCCCACTATCCTGATGGGATTTGGGCTGCCCGACGATGGATTACATTCGCCCAACGAGAAATACAAGCTGGCGAACTACTACGCCGGGATCATGACCATTGCCCACTTCCTTGAACAATACGGATCGTGACCGCGTAGATCCCACACCCTCTCAATCCGAGAGCGTGGTGCGATCGGCGGGCGTGGTATCGGTCGCGGTTTTCATGAGCCGCATCACTGGCTT
>Ga0068855_100002989_pt1 | contig 20664 bp, 18 predicted proteins | sample KBSCornC52_FD_66592 | JGI IMG/M metagenome (GOLD analysis project Ga0068855, IMG submission 66592) | Corn rhizosphere microbial communities from Kellogg Biological Station, Michigan, USA - KBS Corn C5-2 | ecosystem: Host-associated > Plants > Roots > Rhizosphere > Soil ...
ATAAATAAGGCTTTATGAAAGTAAGTAAAATTCTTATATCGGATGAAATTAAAATTTTATTGACACTAAACAATAGCGCACGGGCATCGGTACAAATGAAGAGAAAATATCGCCTTGCTTATACTCCTGATAAATGAACATATGAAGCAAATAGCTGCTGAGTTTGGAATATGCAAACCCATAGCTACGTATTTTTTGCACAACACAGTTTAGCTACCATTTTAAAAAAATTGTGGAGTTTCCACGGGATTTATATGCGAAGCCCATCATAAGGAATGAAATTTTTATAAAGGAGATTTTGGTATCTTTTGTAATTCAACATTCCGGAAACCGGAAAGGTATTCAATTAACTGGCGCCTGTAACTTTCATTAAATGTCCAAAAAACATACCTGGCAATATCTTAAAGAGATTACTGTTCCTGGCCCTCATAATCTGAGCAACATATAAATCACAATATCCCATTTTGAAGTGAAAGCTGTTGGTTACCTTACCATCAATGAATACTTCTTTAATGTAGTTTTTACTGGAAATTTATTTTGGTTGGCCAGTGGATTTTGCGTTTTAAACTTTTCATAGCTGGAAATTTGCTATAAGTTTAATTTTTTTGATTGAAAAGTCTTTCTGTAAAATATTGTTTCAAAAGTATGCTAAAATTGAATTTCGAAAGGATATACAAGCATGTATCAAATGAAAAAGCAGCTATGAAACTTACTTCATAACTGCTTGATTTCCAGCTCCCCCCGCTGGACTTGAACCAGCGACCCTCTGATTAACAGTCAGATGCTCTAACCAACTGAGCTAGGGAGGAATATATGTTTCAACTTTTTATCGCTGTTTGAACCAGCCTTACAAGCAACGGTTTTTCGGCTTGTGGGGTGCAAAAATAGAGATTTTTAATTTGAAACAAAAATTGATTTAAAACTATTTTTTTTGACGTTATTATTTGTTTAAAACCAGTGTGTAACAACTTGTATTTTTTAGGTATTGCCCCTTAATTTTCGTACATTTGCATATAATATTTTTTACAAACTAAATTGTTTTTACCTCAAGTTATATGGCAGAAGATACCGCAGAACTCGTAACTCCAAAAATAGATGGTTATGGTGCAGATAGTATTCAGGTTCTTGAAGGACTTGAAGCTGTAAGAAAACGTCCCGCAATGTATATTGGCGATGTTGGAACCAAGGGTTTTCATCACCTTGTATATGAAGTGGTTGACAACTCAATTGATGAAGCTCTTGCCGGTTATTGTACCCAGATTAATGTTACCATTAACGAAGATAATTCTGTCACTGTTGAAGATAATGGCCGCGGAATTCCTACGGGTATCATGAAAAAAGAAGGTCGCAGTGCTTTGGAAGTGGTAATGACTGTGTTGCACGCCGGTGGTAAGTTTGATAAGAATACTTACAAGGTCAGCGGTGGTTTGCATGGTGTGGGTGTAAGTTGCGTGAATGCTCTGAGTACCGAATTTCATGTTACTGTAAACCGTGAAGGAAAAACATTTGAACAGGAATATGTCAAAGGAATTCCTCAATATAAAGTTCGTGAGATTGGAACCAGCGACACAACAGGAACAACTATTCGTTTTCTCCCTGATCCTTCTATTTTTATTGTTTCCGTTTATAATCGTGAGATACTGGAAGGAAGATTAAGAGAGCTTTCTTTTTTAAATAAAAAAATTAAAATTGTTCTTAATGATCTCCGTGAAAAAAATGATGAAGGGAAAGCTTATTCCAAAACATTTTATAGTGAAGGCGGAATTACGGAGTTTGTAGAATTAATTGACAAAAACGGCAATCGCCAATCTTTACTTCCAACGGTCATTTATTGCGATGCTTTTGATGAAAATAGCAACGTAACCGTAGATGTTGCACTGATGTACAACACTGGTTATCAGGAGCATCTATTCAGTTATGTAAATAATATCAACACGATCGAAGGTGGTACGCACGTTTCTGGATTCCGCCGTTCTATCACACGAGTTTTTAAAAGCTACGGTGAAAAGGAAGGCATGTTTGAAAAAGCAAAAGTGGAGATTGAAGGAGATGATTTTAGGGAAGGATTAACAGCAGTAATTTCTGTAAAAGTTCCGGAGCCGCAGTTTGAAGGTCAAACAAAAACAAAACTTGGAAATAATGAAGTGATGGGTGTTGTAGATTCAACTTTGAGCAAAGTTTTAACTGCTTATCTCGAAGAAAATCCGAAAGATGCCAAAACCATTATTCAAAAAGTAATTCTTGCCGCACAGGCAAGAGCCGCAGCCAAAAAGGCGCGTGAAATGGTACAACGTAAAAGTGTACTTTCAGGGGGTGGTTTACCCGGAAAACTGGCAGATTGCAGTGATAAAGATCCTTTCCGTTGCGAATTATTTCTGGTCGAAGGAGATTCGGCCGGTGGAACTGCAAAACAGGGAAGGGATAGAAGTTATCAGGCGATTCTTCCACTCCGTGGTAAAATTCTGAACGTGGAAAAAGCAATGGAACATAAAATTTATGACAATGAGGAAATAAGGAATATGTTCACAGCTTTAGGGGTAAAAATCGGAACTCCGGAAGATCCTAAAGCACTTGATCTGAGCAAGCTCCGTTATCATAAATTAATCATCATGACGGATGCCGATGTGGACGGAAGCCATATTGCTACGCTCATTCTTACCTTTATTTTCAGATATATGAAAGAATTGGTAGAACAGGGATTTGTTTATCTGGCCCAGCCACCTTTATACCAGTTGAAAAAGGGAAAAGAGCAGGCATACGCTTTTAATGATGAAGACCGTAAAGCGTGGATTCAACAATTTGCTGCAGGAAAAGAAGATACCGTTCATATTCAACGATATAAAGGTTTGGGCGAAATGAACAGTGAACAACTTTGGGAAACTACCATGAATCCAGCAACCCGGACATTGAAGCAAGTAACAATTGACAGCATTGTTGAAGCGGATGGCGTTTTCAGCATGTTGATGGGGGATGATGTTCCTCCACGCAGAGAGTTCATTGAAAATCATGCGAAATATGCAAGGCTTGATGTTTAATTTATCAATATATTTTTATGAAAAAGCTTCTTCAAAAGAGAAGCTTTTTTCGTTTAAAATTGGCCGATTCATTTTTAAAGGAACGGGTTATTTTAAAGTGAAAAATTATTTTTAAATTCATGATGTTATATTGCACCTCTAACGCTGTATATTTTATGAAAAATATCCCTGGAAAAGTTTTCGTTTTTTTATTATTGATTGCTTCAATGCAAACTCAGGCACAGGTTGATTATCCTGTTTTTAAAAATAAAACCATTATCAACCCGGCCGACAGCCAGCAACTTTCTTTTAATTTGTACAATCTCAACTATATTAATAACACCGAATGGTTTGGAAATATTCCACTAAGCGGCACTTTGTTTGGATACCAGATAATTCCTGAAATTGAATACCAGGTTTCCCCAAAACTGTTTGTAAAAGGCGGAATTTATTTACAAAAGGAATTTGGAAGGCCAAATTATACAACCATCGCTCCGACCTTTGAAGTAAAATACAGAGCGAAACATTCTTCTTACATCATTGGAAATATTGAAGGAAACACTAACCATGGATATATTGAACCAATCTATGATTACAAATTAATTATTAAAGAAAGACTGGAAAATGGATTTCAGTTTTTAGTAGATACAAAACCGTACAATCATGATCTTTTTATTAACTGGCGGCGTGCTATTCATCCAGGCGATAAATTTAAAGAAGAATTTGATATTGGCTATGTTTCAAATCTGAATGTAATCAAAGATAATAACTGGGATATCCACATTCCGATTCAATTAATTTATTCTCACAAAGGTGGCCAATATGACAGCTTACATACGCCGCTTCAATCGTTGACTAATTTCGCTACGGGCGCTTCTGTTACCTATAATGTAAATACCAGGTTATTTCAAAAAATTGTTTTTGATAATTATTATGTGAATTATAAAGATGTTTCAGGCCAAAAAATGCAACCTTTTAATGAAGGAAATGGTTTTTTATCGCACCTTTTATTTCAGTTTAAAAATATCGGGATTGATTTGAGATATTGGAATGCAGAGGGATTTATCGGCCCACGGGGAATGGCTTTATTTCAATCCGTTTCAGAAAAATATCCAGGCCTTGTTGAGAAGCATCGTGAATTATTAATAGCCAGTTTTATTTATGATAAAGAGATTTATAAAAATGTATTTTTTGATTTCAGAATCATTCCTTACAAAGATTTTGTGGAGAAAATAACCAGCGGTACCGGTCTGGAATATTCCTACGAAATGTATTTAAAATATGTGCTAAAAGTGAATTTAAAGAAAGTAAAGAACTCACTTGAATTTTAAGCTTTATAATTCTTAAAAAATATATAACGTGAAATAAGTATAAATCCCTAAATTTGAAATTCCACTGTCAGTTGACTATGGCTTGAATCAAAAATTTTATAACCATAAACCAAATCAAAATGTCAAAAATGTTAACAGCTTATTGCATGAAAACGAAAGAAAAAAATGTTCCAATGCAAGATGCAGTAATTACTAAAACTTCCCGTGGCGGATATATGGCCCAGGGTAATGACGGAAAAGGTAATAAAATGACCACCATGCTAAGCGAAGCCAATGCATTACAGGCAATTAAAGATGGCGTCGCTAAAAAAGGTTGGTAATGACAAATTTTAAAAATTAAAAGCGATACTTCAAACTTGCGGTTGTATCGCTTTTTGTTTTTTTGAAGAGACCAATTCTTTAGAAATACTTGATAATGGAAGATGAAGCAGATTATCTATTTTTTGTTTCCATCCGCATCCAATTCCACAACTTCATAACCAAAATCTTTCAGCCCAGGTGTAAACAACCCTGCATCTCCTACTAATAAAATATTCATTTTGTCGACATCGAAATATTTTTTCGCCAGTTGTTGTATTTCATCCGTCGAAATATTATTGAGGATCTTTGTTTGTTGATCTACAAAATCTGCCGGCAGATCGTACCTTAAAATTTTTGCAATGAAAGAAGCTTTCTGATTGCCGGTTTCATAATTTCTTGCATCACTTTGGCCGATAGAACTTTTCATAAAAGCAATTTCATCGTTATTGGGGCCGCCGGTATTATAGTTCCTGAACAGACTTAAAACTTCTGCCAAAGCGCTGTCCGTTGCGTTTGCCCTGATGCCACTGCTGAAATAAAAAGTGCCGGTATAATTATCGCCTGAAAAAAGTGAACGGGCACCATAAGTCCAGCCCTTGTCTTCTCTTAAGCGAATATTAAATCTACCATTAAAACCTCCGCCGAGGTTATAGTTAGCCAACGAAGCTCTGTAATAATCGCCGGTTGCATCGTATTTTAAACCAGTAACGTAGCCTACTCTAAATTCTGTTTGAGCTGCCTGGGGAATATTGACAACATAAATTTTTGTTTTTTCAACTTTTGGAGCAACAGGCAAAGGGGGTAATTTAATTTCTTTTTTAGGTAATTGGTTTAAGAAATTCAATTGAGATAAAATATCTTTTTCTTTTACATCTCCGACTATCACTATGTTTGCTCCATCGGAAGAAATAATATTATCATAATAATTTTGAATATCTGCTAATGTAATATTTTGAACTGTCTGTTCTGTTCCATAATCCGGTAAGCTCAAAATATTTTCAGCACCATAATTCAATTTATCAAAAACCACATTTGCTACAATAGCGGCCTGGCTTTTTGAATTCCTGATATTTGCCAATAATTGTTTTTTCAACCTGTCAAAAGCTTCTTCCGTAAATTTCGGCTGAAGAATCTTCTCTTTTAAAATAGCAATCGTTTTACTTAAATTTTTAGACAAGGATTGAAGAGAAAAAACGATTGCATCAGTAGTATTATCAACCCTGATCATACTTCCCAACTTATCCAATTCAAGACTGATCTCTTCACTGGTTTTGTCTTTCGTATCCTCGTTCATCATTTCTGCAAAAAGCGCTGCCAATCCTGCTTTTGATAAATTATTTTGCTCTAAGATGGTTCCTCCTTTCAAGTAAATATTCATATTTACAACTGGAATCTCAGTGTTTTCGACACCAATGGCTGTCATATTATTGCCCAAAGATTTTTTCCAGAAATCCGGAACTTTTACCACGGGATTATTTCCTGAAGGAGGTTGAATACTTCTGTCAAAATTATCTTTCGGTTTATTGTATTTCAATTTATCATAACCATAATGGGGCCTGTTGTAATGGCTGCTATCCACAGTAAAATTATCTGCACCAGCGATCAGATCTTCTTTCCCTTTTGGCAAAACGCTCAAAACAACGGCAGATTTATTTTTGATATATTTGTTATAAACTCGCATTACGTCTTCTTTGGTAACCTTGTTGTACATATCCAGTAATTTGCCGATCATGTTGGGATTACCGGTGAAAGTTTCAAATGCGGCAAGCTGAGAAGCCTTTCCTGAAACGCTTGCTAATCGATTGATAGTTCGGCTTTCAAACCCATTTTTGAATTTCAGAATGTCATCATCTGTGACGCCCTTTTTCTCAAAATCCTGTAAAGACTGGTTCACTAATTTTTCCATCTCCGCAAGATTTCCACCCGGCAAAGCGATTACAGAAAAAACAAAAGTTCCCGCAAGTTCATCCAAACTGCTGTAAGCACTCGCTCTTAAAGCTTTTTGATTTTTTATTAAATTTTGATAAAGGAAGGAAGTTTTTCCCTGGCCTAAAACCTGTGCCAGGCATTCCAAAGGAGCCATATCAGCACTAAAATCACGAACAGTTGGATAACTGATTTGAAGCATTGGAAGTTTCGCATAGTTGTCAACATAACTTACATACTCTGTGTTAGACAATTTTACCGGTTCCAATTGAACAGGTTTCACTTCAGGGCCACGAGGAATTGGCCCAAAATATTTTTCTGCTTTTTGAAGAACATCTCTTGTATTTACATCCCCGGCAATTGTAAGCGTTGCGTTATTCGGGCCATACCAGCGAAGAAAGAAGTTTTTCAGATCGTTCACGCCAACCCGGTTCAAATCTTCAACATATCCGATTGTAAGCCATGAATAGGGATGTCCATAAGGATAAAGCGCTTTTGAAGTAACTTCTCCGGCAAGTCCATAAGGCCTGTTATCATAATTTTGTCCTCGTTCATTTTTTACAGTTTCTCTTTGAATTTCAAATTTTTGCTGAGTTACAGCATCCAATAAAAAACCCATTCTGTCGCTTTCCAGCCAGAGCATTTTTTCCAGTTGATTACTTGGAACAGTTTCAAAATAGTTGGTTCTATCTCTGTTGGTACTTCCGTTGAGCGTTCCCCCGGATTCGGTTACAATTTTAAAATGTTCTTTATCAGCAACGTGATCACTTCCCTCGAACATCATGTGCTCAAAGAAATGGGCGAAACCACTTTTGCCGATTTCTTCGCGTGCTGAACCTACATGATAAGTAACGTCAACATGAACAACAGGATCACTGTGATCTTCCGAAATAATTACCGTAAGTCCATTCGGCAGTTCATATTTTTCAAAAGGGATGACAATTTCATTTCCTTTTTTTTCTACTTTTTGTACCAGTTTTGCTTGTGAAAATACCATAGCGTTTATTGAAGAGATTATTAGAAATAAGCAGGCAAATTTCTTCATAAAAATTGTTTTATTATTTTGCAATATAATCTGTATCTGCAAAAGAACCGGAAAATTTGCTTAATAGGGAAATTTAACTAAAAGAATTATGTTTTTCCGCTCTGCGAAAATAAATGCGCTATTTAAAACGCACTATATTTTTTAAATTTGCAACTTCAATTCTAAAGATGGAAACTAAAGAAGAAGTTTTGCCGGAAGTGGTGATCAAATTTGCCGGCGATAGTGGTGATGGAATGCAATTAACTGGAAGTCAGTTCACTAATAATACCGCATTATTAGGAATTGACCTTTCTACTTTTCCTGATTTCCCGGCTGAGATCAGAGCGCCACAGGGAACACTTCCAGGCGTTAGCGGATTTCAATTAAGATTTTCAAGCAATAGAATTTTTACTCCAGGAGATAGTTGTGATGTATTGGTTGCGATGAATGCGGCAGCTTTAAAGACCAATCTTAAATTCTTAAAAAAGAATGGAAAAATAATTGCCAATATCGAAGGATTTGACGCAAAGAATTTGCGTTTGGCGAATTATATAGATGGCATCAATCCATTGGAAAACGGCAGCCTTGAAGGTTATGACTTGATCAAAATGGATGTGACTAAGCTTACGAGAGAGACATTAAAAGATTTCACACTTGGGACCAAAGAGAAGGATCGTGCAAAAAATATGTTTGTACTTGGTTTTTTATATTGGATGTACAATCGTAATCCTGAAAATACCATCAACTTTTTAAGAGAAAAATTTGCAAAAACACCTGATATCCTCGAAAGCAATATCAAAGTTTTGCAGGCAGGATATAATTACGGAGATACCACAGAAACCTTTACAACCAGGTATTCGGTGAAAAAAGCAAAAATGCCTCCCGGAAATTACCGCGGTATAAAAGGCAACCAGGCTTTGGCTTTTGGATTAATTGCTGCTGCTCAGAAAAGTGGCTTGCAATTATTTTTAGGTACTTATCCGATCACCCCGGCAAGCGATATTTTACATGAGCTAAGCCGACATAAAAATTTTGGCGTTAAAACTTTCCAGGCAGAAGATGAAATTGCGGCGATCAGTTCTGTAATTGGAGCTTCCTATGGAGGTAGCTTGGGCGTTACAACTACCAGCGGCCCTGGAATGGCATTGAAATCTGAAGCGATGGGTTTGGCAATGATGCTGGAAATTCCTTTGATAATTTGTGATATTCAACGTGGGGGCCCATCAACAGGATTGCCGACAAAAACAGAACAAAGTGATTTATTGCAGGCTTATTATGGACGAAACGGTGAAAGTCCGATTCCAATAATTGCCGCCTCCACTCCAAGTGATTGTTTCAACGCGGTTTATGAAGCGGTGAGAATTGCGATTCAACACATGACTCCTGTAATTTTTCTGAGTGATGGATACATTGCCAATGGATCGGAACCTTGGAAATATCCTGAAAGTAAAGATCTACCTGCCATTGAAGTGAATTTCAAAAAAGAACTGAGCGAAAATGAAGCAGCTTTTCAACCTTATTCAAGAGATGAAAAATTAGTTCGTGCATGGGCTGTTCCGGGATTTCCGGGTTTGGAACACAGAGTTGGCGGACTTGAAAAACAGAATGTTACGGGTAATGTAAGTTATGATCCTGAAAATCATCAGTTGATGGTTAAGATCCGCCAGGAAAAAGTAGATAAAATCGCTGATTATATCCCTGAACAAAAAATAGACAACGGACCGGAAAAAGGAAAGGTGCTTGTTCTGGGCTGGGGGAGCACTTACGGGGCTATTAAAAGCGCTGTTTCAGAATTGATTGCAGAAGGCCAGGCAGTTTCGCATATTCACCTTCGTTATATTCGCCCTTTCCCAAAAAATCTTGGAGGGCTGATAAAGAATTTTAGTCACGTTTTAATTCCGGAATTAAATAACGGACAGTTAGTAAAAATTATTCGTGATCAATATCTGGTGGATGCAAAAGGTTTCAATAAGATCATGGGTGTCCCATTTGCCAAAGCTGAATTAGTGGATGAAATAAAGAAAATGCTGTAGGATTTTTATTTTTCAATTTGTTCCAAACTTGGTTCTACCACCGTTTTATAATATTTACAAACCGGTCTCAATTCACAAATATGACATTTGGGATTTCTTGCCACACAAATATATCTTCCATGTAAGATAAGCCAATGATGTGCGATATAGATCAGGTCTGTCGGAAGGTTTTTAACTAACTGTTTTTCAGCTTCCAATGGTGTTTTTGCTTTCACCAATCCGATTCTGTTGGCCACTCTGAAAACATGAGTATCAACTGCCATGTTTGGCTGATTGTCCACAACAGAAGTAATCACGTTTGCAGTTTTTCTACCCACACCTGGTAATTTCATTAATTCATTCACAGTCATGGGGATTTTTCCATCAAATTCCTCCATCAGCATTCTTGCCATTCCGATCAGGTGACTGGTTTTATTATTAGGGTAAGAAATGCTTTTTATTAATGGAAAAAGTTCATCCGGCGTTGCCGAACTTAAGGCTTCAATATCCGGATATTTTTCAAAGATAACCGGTGTTGTCATATTCACTCTTTTATCAGTGCATTGCGCTGAAAGTATTACAGCCACTAATAATTGGTAAGGATTATCATAAATTAATTCAGTTTTTGCATCCGGACTGTTTAAAACGAAATAATTAATTACGAATTGATATCTTTCTTTTTTTGTCATAAAAAAATCCCGCTTTTTGGGCGGGATAAAAATAAGTTTTAAAATTTGAAATTACTGTGTGGTAACAGCAGTGCGCCTTTTAGAAGCATATTCTAATATTTTGTTAACTGATTCACTTCTTGGTGAGAAGCTAATTTTGTCAAGATTTTTCTGAGAGCTTAATAATTTTTCGTATGTCTCTCTTAAATTCCAATCGGTTTGCAACGCAGCTGTGATCAGCGCTGTTTTTGGTTCGGAAGTCTCGTTATACAGGTATCTAACCAGTTCTTCCGGAGTAATTTTCATCATAAAAATGTGTGTGGCTTTAATAAAATTAATATCCTATCCATTTGTAAAACGTATTTTGAGCAGAAATATTGTAACAAAAAAGCTATCTAATTGCAGATGAATCAAATGTAACAATGTAAAGATCCTCATTATCCTTCTTCATCAGGTATTTTTCCCTGGCATACTTTTCCAAAGTTTCAGGATTTGTCTTTAGTAATTTCAATTCTTTTTGGGCATCGGCAATTTGAACAGCCATGTTTTTCTCATTTCGTTCAATTTTATTCAATTCCCTTATTCGGCTAATTTGCGACGGTAAATCATTTCTGTCAAAGAACATGATCCATACTGCAAAAGCTATGCCCGTTATGAGGTATTTGTTGGTAAATATTTTTTTAAGCTTTTTCATGATAGATTTTTAGTGAGAGTAATGAGTAAAAATCATCAGTTTTAAGTTTTTTATTCACTATTCACCAGTACCATTTACCACATTATTTTCCAAATTTAATTTTTCCTTTTGGAAAAACTGCACTTTCACCTAAAATTTCTTCAATACGAAGTAACTGATTATATTTTGCAATACGGTCAGTTCTGCTGGCAGAACCCGTTTTTATTTGTCCGCAATTTAATGCCACAGCAAGGTCAGCGATCGTTGTATCTTCAGTTTCACCGCTACGGTGACTCATAATAGTATTGTAACCGTTGTTTTGTGCCAATGAAACCGCATTGATTGTTTCTGTTAATGAACCGATCTGGTTTACTTTTACCAGTAAGGCATTAGCTATATTTTCGTCAATTCCTTTTTGCAATCTTTTTACGTTGGTTACAAAAAGATCATCACCAACCAACTGGATTTTACTTCCTAATTTTTCAGTCATCAATTTCCATCCAGTCCAATCATCTTCTGCCATTCCGTCTTCAATCGAAATGATTGGATATTGACGCACCCAATTTGCCCAATACTCAACCATCTTTTCTGAACTTAGTTTTTTACCATCTGATTTATGAAAATGATAAACTTTTTTATCTGCATCATACATTTCGCTAACAGCCGGGTCCATTGCGATTGACACTTCAGTGCCTGCTTTATAACCTGCTTTTTCTATCGCCGTTAAAACGGTTTCAATTGCTTCTTCATTGCTCTGAATATTTGGAGCAAATCCACCTTCATCGCCAACATTGGTGCTGTATCCTTTTTTCTTTAAAACAGATTTTAATGAATGAAAAATTTCTACTCCCCAACGCAAAGCTTCGCTGAATGAAGATGCGCCAATTGGCATTGCCATGAATTCCTGGAAATCTATTTTATTATCCGCGTGAGCGCCGCCGTTCAAAATATTCATCATCGGTATTGGAAGAATTTTTGCATTTGTTCCCCCAATATATCTGTATAATGGAAGATTGGCTTCCAATGCTGCGGCTTTTGCAACGGCTAAGCTTACTGCCAGTATTGCATTGGCGCCCAATTTGCTTTTATTTTCTGTGCCATCAATGGCAATCATTTTGGCGTCAATTCCTGTTTGATCTGCCACATCCCATCCTGCCAGTTGATCAGCAAGAATCGTGTTTATATTATTTACTGCGTTCAAAACGCCTTTTCCCTGGTACACTTTTTTATCATTATCGCGAAGTTCTACTGCTTCGTGAACGCCTGTGCTGGCGCCGGAAGGAACGGCGGCTCTTCCAAGATATTCATTTTCGGTTAACACATCTACTTCTACCGTAGGATTGCCACGGCTATCTAAAATTTGGCGGGCATGAATGTTTGCGATGTAACTCATTTTCTATTTTTATTAATTAAATAACTATTTCCTGCTAATGAAAAGCAGAATTTTTTTGCAAATTTAATTTTTATTAATAAGAAAAAAATAAGTGAATGAAAATAGATCAGATTTACGGTAAGAAGAGTATTAATGTCATTATTTTGCAAAAACTTTTTTCAAAATATCGGTTACTCTCCCGGCTGGATTTTCACGGATATTTACTTCTTCTTTTGCTACATAATAAAAGATTCCGTCCAAAGCTTTACCGGTAACATAACTGTTGATATCGGTGTCAACAGGTTTGGACGAAAAGCGATTGTAAGTTGTAAAAACATCTTTCCAATATTTGGCAGCATCTACTTTTTTCAAAGATTCTTCGACCACCGGTTTGAAAGAAGCAATAAGATCAGGTGTGGTCGTTTTTCTTAAATAACCAGTAGCAGCAGTATCAGTTCCATGCAAAATATTTAAAGCATCGGTTACCGTCATTTTTTTGATGGCAGAAAGAAAGATCGGTGCAGCTGATTTTGATGCATCTTCTGCAGCGCGGTTCATACTCAAAATGGCCTTATCAACTAATTTCCCCATTCCAAATATTCTCATTTTCTTTTCTACATCCTGAACTTGTTGGGGAAGTAAAATTTTCACGGCTGCATCTTTAAAAAATCCATCAGTTGCAGATAACTTATTGGAGCTTTTTTGTGCACCGGCGGAAAGCGCTTCTTTTAATCCGGAAACAATTTCAGCTGTTGATAAATTGTCTGGGGAAGAAGAAGTTTTTGAAAGAATTGAACTGGTTTTTTTAAATAAACCGCTCAATTTATTGGAAGAGTCTTTTTGTGCAGAAAGTGAAAAAGAAAAGAAGATCAATGCTGAAAAGGCAAACCATTTTTTCATAGGAATTATTTTTATCTTTTTCAAATGTAGAGATATTTAACAGAGAAAGAGGCTCCAGGAATGTTAATTAGTTTAAGCGGTGGAACACTACATTTTAAATTTATAACCAACTCCTTTGACCGTTGTAATGCAATCGTCGCCCAGCTTTTGCCTGATTTTTCTTACATGAACATCAATGGTTCTGTCGCCGACAATCACTTCTGTTCCCCAAACTTTATCCAATATTTCATTTCTCAAAAAAACCTTCGCAGGCTTGGATGCAAGTAAGGCCAGCAATTCAAATTCTTTTCTTGCAAGAATAATTTCTTCATTTTTTAAAGTAACAATATATTTTTCGCGGTCGATCAACAGGTCCCCAATCTGCAAAACACTCCCGGTTTCCTTAATAATTCTTCTGAAAAGCGCATTCACACGGCTTATTAAAACTTTCGGACTAATTGGTTTTGTAATATAATCATCACCACCGGTTTCGAGCCCCTTGATCTCTGTGCTGTCATCGTTTAGCGCGGTCAAAAAAATGATGATCGTATTTTCAAACTCATTGTGAGAACGCAGGATTTTGCAAACTTCAAAACCAGTTTTGCCAGGCATCATTACATCCAAAATGATCAGGTCGGGCTTGAATAACTTGGCCAGGGTAACCGCTTCATTTCCATTAGCCGCCTTGATCACATTGTAACCTTCAGAAACAAGATTGAAATGTAGAATCTCTAAAATGTCGGGTTCGTCATCAGCAATTAAGATCGTTCGTGGTTTTATTTCTGGATTCATTTTTGCAAACCTATAGCAAATATTTATTTCCTGTAACGTCTTTACAATTTGATAATATCAAATAAATACTTTTTGTGAAAGTTTAATCACCTCCAAAGTTTAAAAGTTCCTAACAAAAGGTTAATAACCCCGTCTGATGCAGCATTTTGTCTTGATAAAGCATCTGTTAACAGCAGGCAATAAGTAAATTTGTATGTATTGGAAGTATTTTTGCTTCAATTAATTTTAAAAAATAAAATGAGGTTTTTATTCACTTTTCTACTGCTGATCTCTTTTTTTCCTTTATCCACATTTGCCAACAGCGATACCACAAAAATTCCTATTGGCCGCAAATTATTTCATGACCGAATCCGGGATGAACAAGTTCGTGCAGATAAAGTCGATGGCCATCTTGATGGAATTATAAAAGTGAGTAGTAATCCCGATGTTAATCTGCAAGTTACTGATGCGCTGATAAGAAAAATAAATGTGCTTCGCAACGATATTGAAATCGATTCAGCGTTGGTCACCAATAATGATAAGGTCCGGTATCTTCGATATGTAGAAGATCTTTTAAAAGATTTTATCAATTCCTGGAAAAAACATTTGATTAATCCGTCATTAGCTCCTTTGCTGGTAGATAATTTCCATGAAATTTTTCGTGCAAATATCAAAGGTGAAAACATGACTCCTCTGATTGCAAAAGTGCCTTATGAAGTCGGTGAGATCAACGCATCTATTTTTGCAGAAAACCCGGGCTATAAAGAAAGCAAGATCGTTTTATTTAAAAAGTTCTGCAAGCTTTATCCTGATAAAGTTCTTGAAAATCTGGCTCCTTATGTAGATGAACCTTTTGCAGATTCGCTCATAATTGAAGCGTTTAAAAACAGTCCGAGCCAGTTGTACACTTATGCTCAGGCAAAAAATAGTCCACAGGGTAAACTGATCAGGAAAATTGATGATCCGCGCATCAAAACGATTGTTCAGTTAAGCACTCAAAACAGGGCTCTATTTTATTTTCCTTTTCTGGATGATCTGATTAGTGGGAAGAAAACGATTGCTGAGATTCAAAAAGTGGCGGGCTCTTCAGAAAAAGATTATGATAGTGTAGGATATTATTCGTTACTTGTAAAAACAGAGATTGATTATTATTCCCGGCTAGTGAAGGGTGATACTCCCGTTGCGATGTTGGGCGCAAATGGTTTGATGGATATGTTGAAAGCGAAAGCGATCCAACATTTTATTGATCCAATCAATTTATTGCATGAAAACCCCAATCCGGCTGTGCGTTTCAGGGCAATTCAACCTTTAAGTGCGCAGGAACTTTATTACATGATGGTTTTGGGAGAAAATGATATTTACACTTCCAGTTATAAATATAGTTTTGACAGGATGATCGAAAAAATGGGTCCACAACCCCATGGAGATTCGTTACTTATTTCTTTGCATTTTGACCGTTTTAAAAAGTTTATTAAAATGGCGGCCGGCTATAATAAGCTCAGTGAATTTTTAAAAACGATGCCTGAAAATGCAGAAAAACTAATGCAGGCTTTTGTGGCTAAATTAGAAACAACCAATACACTTGAAGACGCCGTGGATGTAGCGGATTCTTATGGAAGTATTACTAGTCCTGACCTTCAGCAATCCATGTTGCAGAATGTAGAATGGAACGAACAGCGATGTATTAAAGAAAATAATGACAGAGGTAAGAAAATTTATAGCCTTTTAAAAACCATCTTCCTTTCTGCCGATCCTAAAAACGGAGTTGATCTTTCAAAAGAAATTGGAATTCCACCGATTTATACTGTCAATTACAATTACCTGGCAGATGATTCCGGAAGAATTATTGAACAGGTTTTCTTTTATGGAGATAAAGATGGAAAATCCTCCTACGCCAGTTATCTAACCTCATTTCCACACACCGATTGGAGCATTACGGAGAAAAAAGAATGGATTGAGATCAAATCCAAAAAAGGAAAACCGATCAGTATCTATGCAAATCTTCCTTTGGATAATGAAACTGATCAGGATGCAAAAGCCCAGGAAGACTTAATTAATTACCTTGATTCCAAAGGTTTGAAACCAACTATTGTCATTCATCGCGGCCACAGTTATCATCTTCCTTATACTATTAAGCAACTACCTGAAACTGCAAAGATTATCATGCTTGGGTCTTGTGGCGGTTATCAGAATTTGAAAACGATTTTAAAATATGCTCCGGAAGCGCACATTATTTCTACCAAACAAACAGGCGCAATGAATGTAAATAAACCAATTATCGACGCTCTGGATAATACACTTCGGGCTGGAAAAAATATCGATTGGCGTCAGATGTGGAGCAATTTGCAAACTCAGTTCAACAGAGCACCACGACAGGTAAAAGAAACTTTTGAAGATTATATTCCACCACAAAAAAATCTGGGTGCCTTATTCATTAAAGCCTATAATAAAGAAGGTGGGCCCCAGGATGATGAATAATTCTGTCTCTAAAAACTGCCATTCATTTAAAGTTTAAATAGAATTTCTAAAAGCGAGTTGACGGTTTTTTTAATAGTTTTTCTCTTCCCCTGAAAAGAAAAACCTGGCCATTACCAGGTTTTTTAGAAAATTTGTCGGGATAGCTTATCGGAGCTTGTGTAAATAATCATTATTGGCAAATTGCTTTTTCACATCCTTCAAATTTCTCAAAATACTGTTGTCGATTAGCTTTCCTTCCATTTGCAAAATAAAACCACCGATTATTTTGTCGTCAACCGCGGTTTCTAAATGAACATTATCATAAGAAGTGGAGGCTTTTATTTTTGAAACAAACACATCTGCTAATTCTTTGCTGATTGGAGTGGCGGTGGTGAGTTTTGCATTGTGCAAACCGATAATTTTATTGTATTGCTCGATAAAAGAAGTGATCACACCAGGTAAATTCGCCTCGCGGTTCTTATTGCAGATCAGCTTCAAAAACGCATCGGTGACCTTCGCAATATTTCCTTTTGTGATGGCGCTGATGATCTTATATTTTTTATCAGAATTAATGATCGGACTGTTAAGCATTAACACAAAATCACGGCTTTTATCAATCACAGATTTCAAAAACAGTATGTCATTATGCACACCATCAAGTTGTTTGTAATCGCTGGCAATATCAATCAAACTTTTTGCGTAACGCTGTGCTAAACGTGGATTATTCATTCAATTTCAATTAATTCAACTCAACATTTTGAGTAAGTTCCTGAATATATTTTTCCTGTTCTTTTTTATCATTCAATTCCCGGCGTAACACTTTTTCGCTTACTTCAAGAACCAAATTTCCAACCTGGTTTTTAAGATCGGTGATTGCAGCCATTTTTTGCTGATTGATCACTCCTTGTGCATCGGCAACAATTTTATTGGTTTCTTTTCTCGCCTGCTCTTTAGCTTCAGCGATAATCTTGTCACGCGTTTCCTTGGCTTCTCTCATCATTTGAGATCTTTCTTCGCGCGCTTTTGCAAGCAAAGCTTCATTTTCGCTTTTCAAAGCAGCCATTTCTTTCTTTACATTTTCAGCAGAAAGAATTGAGTCAGAGATATTTTTTTCTCTGTCATCCAACGATTTTAAAATCGGTTTCCATGCATATTTACCCAATATATAAAGTACAATAATAAAAGAGACAAGCGTCCAGAGAATCAAACCCAACTTAGGAAGTAAAAGTTCCATACTTTGTTTAATTTAAATATAGTGATGTTTGTAATTTTCAAAAAATACTGCATCCTCCGCCCTGTGCTTTGGATACAGTAAAAAATTCGCTGTTTGCGACTGCAACGGAAGTTTTTATGCTCCGGTTGCGGTCTTCAATACAGCCAATAATCCCGCGATAACTGCGAAAAGGGCAACCCCTTCTACCAATGCAGCCGCAAGGATCATGTTTGCACGAATTTCATTAGCTGCTTCCGGTTGGCGGGCAATTCCTTCAACTGCTCCTTTACCTATCTGGCCAATTCCGATACCTGCTCCAACTGCAGCAAGGCCGGCGCCGATAGCTCCACCCATGTGTGAGAATCCAGCTTCAAATAAAAAAGTCATTAGTGACATAATTCTTGGTTTTGAAATGAATAAAAAAGTTTACAAAAAAGCGTGGTCGTTTTGTGGCACATCATGATCACTTCCTTCAAAGCCCTGCCCGATAAAAATAGCGGTAAGAACTGTGAAAATAAATGCCTGGATGAAAGCCACTAATATTTCTATAAAATAATCGAACACTACAAATATTACTGAGAAGGGGGAAAAGCCATAACCTGCTGTAGAACTCATTGCACCAAAAATAAAAATAAGCGAAATGAAGGCCAGAATTACAATATGACCAGCGATCATATTGGCAAAAAGACGAATGATCAAAGCACCTGGCTTGATAACGAAAAGGCCAAAAATCTCTACCGGCACAAGAATTACTTTAACCAAAAATGGAACATCCGGGGGCCAGAGAATGTGTTTCCAAAAATGAGGGGTGGTGCTGCAAAGAATAACGATCAGTGAAATCAGTCCGAGTATTAAGGTAAACGCGATATTACCTGCAACGTTAGCTGCACCTGGTATCATTCCAAAAAGAGCGTTGATCAGGATGAAGAAAAAGACTGTAAGAAGATAGGGCATATATCTTTCCCACCTGTTGCCCAAATTATTTTTTCCGACATTATCCCTGATAAAAATAATAATAGGCTCCATGAATCCCTGTGCACCGGTTGGCGCCGAAACCACTCCTTCACCTTTCTTGTATCTGTTGCCAATCTTTACCATTACTATTGTAAATAATGCCAGCGCAAGCAGCGTCTGAACAACATTTCTGGTTAATGAAAAATCATATACCGTTACGCCTTCTTCCACCGGAACTATTGAATTTTCGCCTTTCATGCGGTACCCGTCATATTCCTGATCGTGGTCATGTCCAAATCTTTTGGAAGAGAATACTGAAAGGCCTTTTTGAGGCGAATACAATATCACAGGCAAATAAATAGAAGCATGGAAATCGCCCAAAGAAAAGAAGTGAAATTCATAAGCATCCTGTACGTGATTGAGGATTGCGGTAGTAGGATCGAATTTTTCTTCAGCTTTAGAATGCTCTTCTGCGTTTTTTTGTGAAAAAACCGCATTGGAAAATGTCAGCAAAAATACGCTGAAAACCGCTACCAATAAAGATTTCATGCTTTTAGAACCCATACTTCTTCTAAATTTTGCGCAAAGATAAGGCGTTTGAGTGATGATATGAAGGAGAGATGCCACAAATTTTATTTCTTATTGAATGTTTTTAGGTTTTCATTACAATTTAGGTGAATCGGTAACTTTACTTAAAAACCATGCAATATAAACTCCTTGGAAAATCATCTTTAAATATCAGCAGAATTGGTTTTGGCTGTATGTCTTTAAAGCCGGAGCAAAAGGATTTCAATCAAATAATTCATTCAGCAATTGATCTTGGGATCAATTATTTTGACACAGCCGATCTGTATGATAAAGGATTAAACGAGACTTTGCTGGGCAAAGCTATTAAAGGGAAAAGAGATAAAGTATTTATCGCTTCAAAAGCGGGAAATCAATGGCGCAAAGATGGTAACGGCTGGGATTGGAATCCCCGGAAAGAATATATTTTGAAATGCGCTGATGAAAGTTTAAAACGGTTGCAGGTTGATTACATTGATCTGTTTCAATCTCATGGCGGCACCATCGTGGATAATATTGATGAAACAATCGAAGCATACGAAATTTTAGTCCAACAAGGAAAGATCAGCTATTACGGGCTTTCTTCAATTCGCCCCAATGTGATAAGGGAGTTTATAAAAAAATCCAATATCATAAGTGTGATGACACAATACAGTTTGTTGGATCGCCGGCCGGAAGAAACAACTTTAAAATTATTGCATGAAAATAATATCGGGGTTTTAGTAAGAGGAAGTGTGGGCTCAGGTTTATTGGTTGACAAACCCGCAAAACCTTATTTAAATTATAATGAAAAACAAATTGCTGCGTCTGCAAAAGCGGTAAAATCAATCTCTTCAAAACAAAGAAACGCTGCTCAAACTGCCATTCAATATGTATTAGAGAACCCGGCAGTTACATCTGCAATTGTAGGTATAAGAACAATGGAACAATTGGAAGAAGCGGTGGAAACCATGAATGCTCCACGGCTTAATGAGGAAGAAATGAAAATTTTGAGAGAATCTGTTCCGATAAATTTTTATGAGCAGCACCGGTAAAAGCGGTTTCTTAAATCCAATTCTCCGGTGGTCATTCCATTTTCCTTGACATGTTTTTCATCAGGAAGATTTTTCCATAGCATCATAGATTTGACTAAGCAGAGCATCATGATCACCTGAATGATTTTTGATTTGTTCTGCCAGGTTATTTTCTTTTAAAATAATTCTTCTTATTTCTACAAATGCTCATTATCTATAAATGAACTTCTTTCTGATGCTGAATAATAAATTGAATTACTTCTTCCAGCGATACCCCTGCGCGGTTGCAGGCGTCCTGAATTTCTTCTCTTGAAACATTTGCCGCAAATGATTTTTCTTTCAGTCTTTTCTTCACTCCCTTTAGTTCCATACCTTCATAACCGGCCGGGCGCATCAAAGAATAAGCATGGATTAATCCTGATAATTCATCAAAAGCGTAAAGCATTTTATCCATTTTAGTTTCCGGCTCTACACCAAAATGATTTGGTCCGTG